>Ga0067045_1028903_pt1 | contig 26068 bp, 21 predicted proteins | sample TerdegcTABiofilm_FD_59184 | JGI IMG/M metagenome (GOLD analysis project Ga0067045, IMG submission 59184) | Combined Assembly of (Gp0054472, Gp0054536) Wastewater bioreactor microbial communities from Singapore -Terephthalate degrading... | reverse complement strand
GCAGCTCGTTCGATCTCTTCATCCACTCCTTTGAGATCCAAATTGGCTACCACATGCTCCAATTCCTTGCGGTCGAACTTGATCTCGCCCGGCCCGCGCCGGGCAATCGCAGTGACGTCGTCAACATGCATCACCTCGATTAAGTATCGCGCAATATCAGTCATTACGTTGCCCACCCCCACGACGGCAACGCGCCGGCCGATCTCGAATTTTTGCTGACTATACGGCGGCAGCCGATTGTAATGGTACACCAAGTCTTTGGCGTGATAAACGCCTTTCAGGTTTTCGCCTGGAAGCCCCAACCACTTGGTGCCCTGCGCGCCCGCGCTGATTAATATGGCTTGAAATCCCAATTGTCGTAACTGATCCAGACAGATATCGCCATGGTTCCCAATTAAGACGTTGCCAAAATACTCTACACATTCCATTTCCAGGATCTGCCGAAACTGGATCCGTAAAACCTCTTTCATTTTATGCTTCTCTGGATAAATTCCATACTCAGCCAGCCCGCCAGGTTTAATATCCCGGTTGAAGAGGACAGGATGAACATCTGCGCTGGAAAGTTCTCGGGCTGCAAACAATCCTGCTGGTCCGGCGCCAACCACTGCAACTAGGTGTTTTAAGTTGTCTTCGTTCAATGAGGAGACCTTCCTAAAAAGATAATAATAACCTATTTTATCAGGTAGACTCGATTTAATGTACATATTCCTTAATGCCAATTTACTTCCTTACGATTTTCAAAAAAAACACTCTATGCTATAGTCATTGGAAATCGAATTGTTTATTTAAAAGAGGGAGTATGTCAGCTCTGATAAAAACAAAGCTGCCCAATGGGTTAACGGTACAGTTAAAAGAAATCCATTCTGCACCGCTCATCAGTCATTGGATCTGGTACCGCGTCGGACTGCGGAACGAAGTTCCCGGCAAAACCGGTCTCTCACATTGGGTGGAACACATGCAGTTTAAAGGCACCCCTCAGATGCCAGCCGGCGTCCTGGATAAAGCGATCTCGCGCGACGGCGGGCTTTGGAACGCCTTTACCTATCTGGATTGGACGGCTTATTTCGAAACTATGCCAGCGGATAAAATCGACCTGGCGCTAAATTTAGAAGCGGATCGGATGACCAATAGCCTGTTCGATCCGCAAGAAGTTGAATCCGAGCGCACTGTGATCATGTCTGAGCGCGAAGGCAACGAGAACGAGCCACTCTTCCGGCTGGATGAAGCCATTCAAGCAGCCGCTTTTGAACGCCATCCCTACCGCTTTGAAGTAGTCGGCGAGATGGAAGACCTGCGCACTATCCAGCGCGAAGACCTCTACCAACACTACCGCGCCTACTATGTCCCTGGCAATGCCGTCCTGGCAGTAGCTGGCGACTTTAAGGTTGAAGAAATGCTCCAAAAAATAATCGAGCGCTATGGCGGCATCCCCGCTGGGCAGCCACCTCTGTTGCCGGAACTACGCGAAGACGAAATGTTCGGCGAGAAACGAGTCGAGATCAAGGGTCCTGGTGAGACCGCCTACCTGAGGCTGGCGTACCGCGCCCCGGTTGCTGCCCACCGCGACTTTTTTGCCCTCACCGTAGTGGATAGCCTCTTGAGTGGCCCTTCCAGCCTGAATATGTTCGGCGGCGGCGGTATTTCCAACAAGACCAGCCGGCTCTATCGTGCACTTGTAGAAAAAGAGCTGGCGGTCAGCATCAATGGTGCCCTGCAGGCAACAATTGACCCATTCTTGTACAATCTCACAGCCACCGTGCACCCAGAACAGACGCCTAAGGCTGTTCTGTCGGCGATGGACGAGCAGATCGATCGCCTGCAGCAGGAGCGCGTTCCGGAGGAAGAAATTCATCGCGCCATCAAGCAGGCACGCGCCCTGTTTGCCTACGGCAGCGAAAACATTACCAACCAGGCGTTCTGGCTGGGGTACTCTGAAATGTTTTCCACCTATGAATGGTTTACTCAGTATGTTCAGACGCTAGAGACCATCACCCCAGAAGATGTCCAGCGCGCCGCCCGGTTTTATTTGCAGCCCAACCGGCGCGTCATCGGCATTTACATCCCCGAAGCCCGCCAGGAGACAGCCGCATGAACCCTTTCGCCAGCATTAACAGTCAATCACTCCCCGGTCCAGACGATACGCTCCGGGTTGTTTTGGAAAACGGCATTACTGTATTGACGCGCCCGAACCTTGAAAGCGCCTCGGTGGTGGTTACCGGTTATCTCCAGGCAGGCAGCGTGTTCGAACCCAATGAAAAGGCTGGGTTGGCTTACTTCACCGCTGCAGCGCTCATGCGCGGCACAACCCGTCGTACCTTTCAACAGATTTTTGACGCCCTGGAATCTTCCGGCGCCAGCCTGGGATTCGGCTCCAGTGTGCACACCGCCAGTTTTGGCGGACGCGCCCTGGCCGAAGACTTGCCACTCCTGCTCGAATTATTGGCCGAATCGCTCAGCGAGCCTGTTTTTCCTCCCGAATATATCGAACGCCTCCGCGCCCAGATTATGACCAGCCTGGCGATCCGCGCTCAGGATACCGCCGATATGGCCTCGTTGACGTTCGAAAAACTGCTCTTCCCCGGCCATCCCTATGGGCGCCCCGACGAAGGTTTTCCCGAGACGATCTCTGCCATCACCCGCCAGGATATCGTTGATTTTCACCGCCGGCATTATGGGCCACGCCAAATGGTAGTGGTGATCGTCGGCGGCGTCTCCCCCGATGCGGCGGTGGAACAGGCGCAGAAAGCGCTAGGAGGGTTTTCCAATCCCGACCAGCCCTCACCGCCGTCGCTCTCCGGCGTGCAGCCGCTGCGAGAAACCATCCGCCAGCATGTCGAAATTCCCGGCAAGAGCCAGGCCGACCTGGTGATCGGCACCCTGGGACCCAAGCGAAACTCGCCAGATTACCTGGCAGTCTCGCTGGGCAACAACATCCTCGGCCAGTTTGGGATGATGGGGCGTATTGGCGATGTCGTTCGCGAGCAGGCTGGTCTGGCTTACTACGCCAGCACCAGTCTGAACGGCTGGATCGAGAGCGGATCATGGGAGGTTTCCGCGGGGGTCAATCCGGCTAACCTGAGCCGCGCCGCCGATCTGATCATCAAAGAGCTGGAACATTACGTTAAGGACGGGGTTTCCGTCGAAGAACTGCAAGACAGCCAGGCCAACTTCATCGGCCGTCTCCCGCTTTCGCTGGAATCAAATATCGGCGTCGCCAACGCTCTGCTCAACCTGGAGCGCTTCCAGCTCGGCCTGGATTATTACCGCCGCTATCCGGACATGGTTTCCGAGGTAACGCCCGACCAAGTACTGGAAGCCAGCCGTCGCTACCTGGATCCCCAGCGGCTAGTCATCGCCAGCGCAGGCAGCCAACCAACTTGAAAGTTTCGAGGTAGGTTTTGAACCTGAGAACCGGCGTTGACCTGATCGAAATTAACCGCCTGGAAGCCATCTCAACAACCATTCGCCAGCGGTTTTTAAAGCGCGTTTTCACCCCTCGCGAATTGCAAGAGGCCGCCGAATCCAACCCCAGCCTGGCGGGAAAGTTCGCCGCCAAAGAGGCAGTTTCTAAGGCGCTTGGTTGCGGGATTGGCATGGTAAGCTGGCAGGAGATCGAAATCCTGCGCGGCCCGCAGGGCCAGCCTGAACTTTTTCTGCACGGCAAAGCCGAAGCCCTCGCCTTGCAGCAGGGTTTGACGGTCTGGTCGGTCAGTATCAGCCACAACTATTCTCACGCGGTTGCCGTGGCGGCTGCCCTTGCGCCTGCTGGGTCGCCGGAGGAGGGCAGCGCGCCACCATGAAGATTCTTGCGGTCAGCGATCAAGAGCTGGGATTGATCTATAGCCCGCAAATCAAAAACCGCTTTAGGGATGTAGATCTTGTGATTGGCTGCGGCGACCTGCCATATTATTACCTTGAATACATCATCAGCACATTGGACGTCCCACTCTACTTCGTGCGCGGCAACCATGCCTACCCTGTCGAATTCGGTTCGGGCGGGTCGCGCAGCGCCCCCTGGGGCGGGGTCGATCTGCACCGCCGCCTTGTCCGAGATGAGAGCGGGCTCCTATTGGCTGGGATCGAAGGCTGTTTGCAGTATAATGCGGGGCTGTACCAGTACGAGCAATTGGATATGTGGTGGATGGTTTTTTCTCTTGTGCCGGGTTTGCTGATCAACAAGATGCGGTTTGGGCGCTTTCTGGACATCTTTGTCACGCATGCCTCGCCCTGGAAGATCCACGATCTGGAAGATCTCCCACATCGCGGCATCAAAGCGTTTCGTTGGCTGGTGCAGGTCTTCCAGCCGGCTTTTCACCTTCATGGTCATATCCATTTATACCGGCAGGATGCCGTGCGCGAAACCCGTCTGAACCGCACCCGCATTATCAATACCTTTGGCTATCAGGAAATCACGTTTGATCTTGACGCCTGGATGGACTCCGGGCGACAAGGCAAAAAAAATCCTGGTGCAAAATGGAGAGCTGAGTAATGTCGGATCTGTTGGAGACGCAGGCGCGCTCCGACTTTGAGAACGCAAGACGGAAAAGTTTCTGGCGTTCGGTTGCCAGTTGGATCACCCGTTCCAGCAACGAGCTGCTACCCTATTCCGAGGTTCGCAAGCACATTCCGATGGGCGGCCAGCGGTATATCGGTTTGCGTCAGATCCCGCTCGATCAGATCATCGGCAGCGTAGGGCGTTATCGCGATTTTGACCGCGCTTTTTTGCCCAGACACGCTTACACAAGCGGGCGCTGGATCAATATCGATCGCGCTCACCTGCAGGATATTATCCTCCCCCCCATTGAGGTTTATAAAATCGGGGACGCCTATTTCGTCAAAGACGGCAATCATCGCGTTTCGGTGGCGCGCGAGCGCGGCCAGGTGGAAATTGACGCCTATGTCATCGAGCTGGATGTGCCCGTCCCGATCGGGCCGGACACCGATGTGGATGACCTCATCCGCAAAAAAGAACAGGCCCGCTTTATGCTGGAAACCGGGCTTAATGATCTTCGCCCAAGCTCTCAAGTCGAGCTTACCCTGCCGGGCGGATACGATAAGCTGGTGGAACATATCCACGTCCACCGCTGGTTTATGGGGGTGGAACGCAAGCGCCCTGTTCCGTGGAAGGATGCGGTAACAAGCTGGTACGATGAGGTTTACTTACCGCTGGTAAAAGTCATCCGAGAGTCGAACATCCTCCGCAAGTTCCCCGGTCGCACCGAAGCCGATCTCTACTTTTGGGTGATCGAGCACCTCTGGTATTTGCGGGAGCAATACGATGACGTTAGCCTGGAAGAAGCGGTAGAACACTTTGCCGAGGTCTTTACTGAGACTCCTTTGGCATATCTTTTCAAGGTGATCCGCAACACAGCCCGATCCCTCGTCGCCGGAGAAGGGGAAAACCCGCCGACCAATTACGAAGTGCCCCCCAACGTCTTTCACTGGCCGTAGGGTCCACTGCAGCCTCTAAGTGGAATGCGGCGAATGGTTTGCCGCTCCATTGTCGTGAATACCCAGCCACAAATGGTTGGGCAAGATCATCTGGTTGGACTGAACCTCGATATCCTGCGCTTTCGGAGCGCTCTCTTTCAGCATACTGGGGTGAACAAAGCAAACATTCGGCCGGCAGCCGTACTTCTTCTGGTAATACGCCGCTGCCTGCTTGATCTTGCTGGTAAGATCTGTTTTTACGTCGTTATCGAACCACAACATCCCAGTTTTCATCATCTTCTCCTGTATCTTCCTCCGTTTCCGGTAGGGTATTTTCTGTTCCTACATCATTCCCGGCGGTCGCGTCGGGCGTCCGAAAGATCAGCCATTTCCCAGCTGCCAGCGTCGCAAATTCCTGTTGCGCTTGCAGCTTTTCTGCATCCAGCCCACCAAAAAGCGAAAGCCTCCGGGCTGCCTGGTTCGGCATGTGGCCGATCAAGCGGGTGCGGAAATGCCGCGTCCAGCGTCCCATCTCCAGGCAGTCCGCCGTCCTCAGCGCCGCCACCAGCCAGATCTTTGCTTCCATACCGCTGCGCAGGAGCAATTCGACGAGGTTGCGGATTTCGCCCCGTGCCGTTATCAGAAACTCAAGGCCGTCCACGACCACCAACAGGGGCGGGGCAGCCTGTTTGCGCTGCACCCGTTTTTCGATCAACCCAACCACCTGCTGCAGGTGCGTCTCCAGGATCTCATCCTCCGGCTCATAAACGCCAAGGCATTGCCCGGTCTCCAGTCCACTTTGTTCGATTTCAAAATAATCTTCTTTTTGGCTGGCTACCACGGTGAACAGCACCCGCTGTTCTGGATCGTGTGCGAGCGCGCTCTGGACCAGGATTTTCAACAGCATGGTCTTGCCGCAGCCTTCATCGCCGGTCACCAGGAGCGGACCGCCGCGCCGGTCGTTCAAATTCAGCAGTACCGGCAGGCCGTCTTCGCATACCCCCAGCGCAGCGGTCTGTTCAGGGATCTGCCTGAAGCGCTGATTAAATTCAGCCAGCGTCAACCGTCCCCTGTCCGAAGCCACAAACAGGCTACGCGGCAGCGTACTTGGCGGCTTTGGGCCGAAAGCAGGTGGCCGGATACCCAGCCGGGGTTTATCTTGAAAAAGAGATGATTTTAACATCCGATTTCCTCTTAATAGAATATATGTTCTATTTAGACCTATTGTAACACTTTTAAGGCCGGAGTCAAGAGGTCGTTTGTGGTGTTCAGACAAAAGTCCGGACAAAAAGGGGGAAAAGCATGATAAGAGTGACCAAACTCGATACGATATGGTCACCATAACTAATCTAATTCAGTTATATAGAACTGTTACAAGCTCAGGTGGCGGGGAAGGTTCACTTCTTCATCCTTCCCAGGTGAGCTTGCCTCAGGTTAAGTTGACCGAGGCTAGCGGACAAGCCCTGCAACTACGCATCCTCCCCGGGTGGACCGCGTCTATCGACAAGTACGCTACAAAGGTGAGGTGCCGGTCAACTTAATTGGCTTAAGGCGCACTAAGTTGCAAAATAGCCCGGCGATTCTCGCCTGTCATGGCGCATCATCAAACTGAAATTCGCATGATGGCTATACTTCTCTTTGAGAGGCAAGCGGTTCTGCGCTTACGCCATCCCGCTCAGGGATTTTGGCACTTCATCAAAAGCAGGTAAACGACACCATTTTCTTTGAATCGCTCATGATCATTTAATGACAAACGTAGGCCTTGGCGTTGGAAGCTGCCTTAGAGTGATTGTTGGGGTCGCGCCCGAACCAGGCGGGGGAACCAAACCGCCGCAGCCTGTCGCAACAATATCGGAGAGCAGGGAAGTTCTTGTTTGAGTATCTCCGTTGGCGTTTTGGATGACCACCTGATATTGAAACCATCCATCCCCCAGGTTCGCCAGGACATCACTCCCAAACTCCATTTCTGGGTTGACCGTAGCGCGGTAGAAGTCATTTCCCTGCGGGTTCATCGCCCTCGACGCCCAAGGTGTGATGCCATTAACCCCAGAGATTCGGAAGAAAAGCACAACTACAGAAATCCCTACCGGGTCAATTGCATTGACCTGGATGGTTACATCTTTTGGACTACAGCCGCTCCCATAAGTATAAACAACCGAGGTAGAATAACCAGTTACTGTAACCCGAGCCGGCGAGGCAGTCGGCGTGATCGCGACCGTCGCTTCGGGAATTGCGGTTGGCAGCGGCGCCATCAGGACTTGAATTTCCGTATCGGAATCGCCAGAGAATGAGAGAAGCAAAGGGTAGGCCATTTCTGGCAGCGATCCGCTGAATTGATAACCTGGTTTATCAACCTCAAGTTTGCATGGGTTCGGCGGATACTGATTTTCGAATAAAAACGCTCCATCGCTAGAAGTCAGAAAAGTCTGCGCTTCAAGGCAGTCGCTCAGAGTCACCAGAGTATTGGCCAACGGCGGCTCACCCACATCCAAACGACCATTGCTATTTTGATCCTCAAATACCAGCCCGGAGAGCCTGGCGCTTGGTTGAAGAGCAGGTTCGCCTGTGATGATCGCAACAGTGCTGGCAGGCGCGCTCCATACCCCGGCGTTATTCTGGCTCCGTACGGTAATCAAATACTCTCCTGGCATCGGTGGAATCCAATCATGCGTAAAAATCACCAACGACTGGCTGGAATTCGGGCTCTGAAAAATGTTCACATCGCCATTAACGGAAATTTCGAATTTGGAGACACCTCCCGTGTCGCTGCCGTGCGCAACCAATTGTACAGTCCCGAGCGGAAAGACGGAATTCGGCAAAGGGGCATCAAACCAAGCTTGAGGTCCGGAAGGAGCCCCTTGCTCTACATTGTTTTGAGCAGGAGAGCTGCAGGCAGAAAAAATCAAACTGACACACAGCAAAAACATCACCGTTCGCGCTTGTCTCATCATATCCTCCCTTTCCTTTATTCCGCGGGGGTAAAGTACAAAATCTCGAGTTTGAAATCATTCAAATTGGACATGCACCGTTGATTTTCTGCATTGCTATAGAAGTAGTATGCTAAATCTAACGAAGTTGGGTACAGGACAAATCCCCTATTCGTATCGGGCTTCTTGAACCAGGTTTGCACCGCGCTGGTGACATCGATTGAATAGTTGAAGGGCTTGATAGCAGTGTAAGGCGCAATATTGGCAGGATGATCCAGCATAGATTGGTCAAAACTAAAATGATTTGAAGGACTCCATCCTTTCCAGTCTACTTTTGAAATTCCCAGTCGGGTCGCGCATAAAGGTTTTTGGTTGGTCGCCACATACCCTTTGTCTTCTCCAAAATACACAGAATAATCGGTGGAACGATTGTGAAAGAGAAGGGTAGCTTTTTGAATAACAGCCAGCGGTTGGCTTAATTTCATCGCCGGGATGTCGAACAAAACTGCACCCGCGCTGCGGCTTTGCAACCCACAATCATCCGAGTTTACCTCAAGACCACCTACGACAACCTCGATGCCTAGGGGTTTCCATGGCCATGCCTGGCCCGTATCTTCACAGCCATCATAAATCCAATCATCGGCCGTTGTTAGCCAATCGATGGGCTGTAAGATAATTTTCTTAGGAGCGGGTAGCTGACCAGGACAATAACTGACCGGGGCAGAAAGAAGCTCACCAGCAGAAGGGTGATTCGCAAATGCTCTTACAGCATAACAGACCGATCCCCAAGAAAGTGGTATTGCCGTCACCATTTGCTTGGAATTTGCGATTGTCTTAACAGGTGTTGTGTTTTTCGTAATTGCATCAACCTTATAAATGTGGAAACCATCAATGTTGTTCCACCATTTACATTCTCCTGCCCAGCAAGCGCCAGGTTTCCACTCCCAAACCAGAGTGATGTATTGTTTTACCTTTGAATTGAGCAATTGGTCGCAAACCAACTGTCCCCCTACTGGAAACCCATGCGAAGCGCATTCAGCCGTGTTTTCTGGTTCTCGCAGCGCAAAAGGCGGCGGGACGACTAAATTCTTCAACTCAGCCGGCGACTCGCCGTCATCCTTCAATGGTTTAAGCGCCGGAATTCCTGCTGCATGAAAACCGCTGGCATCCAGAATGATCTCTTTTGGCGGCTGGTTTACATCAAAATTCGCCTGTCCTTGTCCCAAATACTTAAGCGCGCCGTCTGACCATCCCCAGCAGTCCAGAAGTATTTGTTGTGTGGCCGGTTTCTCTGCCCCAATTTCCAGGGGAATACCTTTTGAGATGTCATCAAACTTACCGAAAAAATCAAAATCTTCGGCGGGGATGCGCTGCCATTTGTTCCCTCCAAACCAATAGCAATACGTTTTGTCAACGTTTTCCTTTAGCACAAAGTTGATCTTGATGAGGTAAGTGGGTTCATTTTGCCCAGCAGCTGGACATTGCTCCGCATCTGCTGAATAACCTACGATCTGACTGAGCGCTTTCCCGCCAGCATTGTAAGCTTCTGCATAGTAAAGCGATTGCATACCCCCTGCGATAGGGGCTGGGTCTGCATAGAGAGTAGGGACTCCGTTGGTCCCGGCTCCCAGCACAGCAATCTTATTAAAACCGCTTTCCCCCGTTCTCCAGCGATAAAGAATAAAACCGCTTTGATTGTCTGAATGGGGGGTGACAAAAAGTTGCAGTTTACATTTTTCGTACTTCAGAGCCAGATCGGGCGCGTCTGGCGGGCTGGCAGGTTTTGCTGCCTGGAGAATATTTTTATTGAGCCAGAACCAGAACGGATCGGGGGGAGGTTGTGGAGGCTCTGGCTGCCCGCTGGGAGGATTCGGGGCGTTATTTTTTTTCCCGCCATCGCCTGAAGGTATTTTTACTTCTTGTTGCCCATCGAGGGGTTGCTTTGGGTCTAGCGCCGGGTTAGCCGCGGCGATGTCCTCGGCAGCGATCCCGTACTGGTCACCAATTACTTCAAGCGTCTGCCCCTTTATTGCCTTTATTTCTTGAACGCTCCGTGGGAGAACATTTAAGACAATGATCTGCGATTGTCCTGTCTGATCCTGTACATCACGGCCGCGTGCTACAAGTGTATGGATACCGGCTGTTTCAGCTTGCCAGGTCCACTGGAATTCACTGGCGTCGTCTGCACTTCCATAAAGCTGCCCGTCTGCCCATAGCTCCAGGTGAGTGATAGGGCGTGAACTGATCGCCTGCACACTGACCGGCACGGCGTTATCCAGCCGCGTCTCCAGACCATTTTCAGGAAAAACAATATCAACCAACACGGGCGACATTGGAGCCTGAACATCTGCCTCAGGTAGATTGCTCAGGAACCAGACACCGGCAGTTACTAAACCGATCAGCAATAACACAATTCCGGTTCCGCAACCAATCAACAAACCGCGCTTTTTTTTCATCTTATCCTCCTGCCCTTCTAGGATCACCCGACTTTCTTTTGGCAGTATGCAAAACATTTCCAACAAAACTTCAAAGAAGAAAAAAACTGTTCCAGTCGTGGTTCAGGCGCCAAGCCGCTTTCATATTAGCTTTTTGGGGCAAAAAGACGTCGTCAAGTTTTTTCGATAACCTTTCGACAATTTTTAAAGAGCATACCTATTGCCGGGTCAATGTTTAAAGTTTTGTGGGAGAAGGATTGCGGTTATGAAAATGTTTGGGCAATCGGCGGGTTTTTTCTTGAAAGAGCGGCGACGAGGGCCGCTAAAGCGAGCATTCCAAAAGGGTTTGAAGGGAAAACAAATTACGCTATAATCATACTAATATTACTTATTATACCTATTTCACCTTAAATAGCAACATGAAAAATATGAATTTCCATGCACCTGAAGAGTTTTTGCAAAATTCAAGCGGCCCATTGCTTGGGTAACCTCTTTTGATGGTTGTTGAGGTAACTTGAAGATGAAACGATACCGGTTGTTCGTCGCTTGGGTTGTTTTGGTTTTAGTTCAGCAGGCATGCAATCTGATAAATCTGGCAGCGTCGCAGCCAACAACCACAGCGACGCCGACCACCGCGCCCCCATCGCCTGCGCCTGTGACCGAACCGTCTTTCACTCCAGTAGAACATCGCATCGGCGTACGGGTTGTGGACGGCACTGGCGAGTTTTATGACCGGCTGACAGGCGAAAAGTTTATTCCGCGCGGCGCCAATTTCATCCGGTTAGATCCGCAGGAAAAAGCAGGCGCTGGCCAGGTGATCACTTTCTCAACCTTCAACCCTGGTTTTTACAATCATGACGAAGCCAGTCAGGTTCTGGGACAGATGCACATCGCTGGTTACAACGTCGTGCGGGTTTTCATCGAAAGCGAAGGCGTTAACGGACTGGGGGATGCTAATGGTCTCAATCCAGCGTTTATGGAAAACGTGGTGGATTTTCTGAGGCTGGCTCAAAAGAACGGAATTTACGTGATCTTTGTCAAGCAGTGGCTGCCCATCTCGCCTCGCTACGGCGAAATCATCGCACGACAATGCTGTGACACTTTCAATTTCGCCAATGCCATTTATCTTTCACCAGCAGGGGTAGAGGCTCATCGCTTGTTTTTTAAAGATCTTGTGCAGGCTTTACTACAGCGTCAGGCTCCACTGGACGCAGTTTTTTCGTATAACGTCAGCAACGAGCTCTACTTCGATGCTGATCAGCCTCCCCTCTCGTGGACTTCCGGCGCGGTTACGCTGGCGAACGGCAAGGTCTATGACATGGCAAACCCACAGGATAAGCAGCGCATGATGGATGACGCCCTGATCATAATCATTGACGCAGTTCGCCAAACCGTGCTAGAACTGGACCCAACCGCTCTGGTCAGCGTGGGCTTCTTTGCCCCGCAATCGCCGAACCCTACCCGTCCAGGGGATGCACGCCTGATCCGCACCTATTCTGCCATCTGGGGATCGACCGCTGACTATATTGATTTGCACGCTTACCCTGGCGGCGATCTGACATTGGCGCAACACATTGAAAATTATGAGGTCAACGGGATGCAGGTCAAACCCATCATCCTGGGGGAATTCGGCGCGTTCAAAAGCGCATTTCCTTCGATAGAGGGGGCCGCCCAGGCTTTGGTGGATTGGCAAGTGGAATCGTGCCGCTATGGATTCGATGGCTGGCTGCTGTGGACCTGGGATGATGACACCAATGGCGAAGTCATCCCAGGCACCGCAAGCGGCGGCCTGATCAACGATGCTCTTTCTCCCGTCAACCGCCCGGATCCTTGCGACTATGGCAGTTGGGAAAGAAAGAATCTGGCGCAGGGTGCCAACGTGCAGGCTTCAAACTGGCTACCAGATCAGCCGATGCAAAATGCTGTTGATGGGTTGGCTGGCACGCAGTGGGGCGCCGGCGCTGGCGCGCCGCAGTGGATCGAGATTGACCTGGGGACGCCAGCAAAAGTGAGCGAAATCCGCCTGCTTGTCGCGCAATACCCGGAAGGCAATACAATCCACTTTCTCAAGGTTCGCAGCGCCGTCAACCCTTTTATCGAAGCAGCGCGCTTCGAACAGGTAACGCGTGACGGAGATTGGCTGATTTTCAAGCCCCAATTTCCACTGGAGAATGTCCAGATCCTGCGCCTGGAGACGGCAGCCAGTCCTTCGTGGGTAGCATGGAAGGAGATCCAGGTGTACGGGGAAAAATAGTAATGATCATTGGTTTTTGATTGGGGACTTTTTAAAAGCCAATATTTGTATTCCTAAGATCATCTTCAGCAGGAAGGAAAGCCGGGCGCAAAACTTGTTTAGACCGCTTTCCAATTTGCGCACAAGTTGACATTGGCGTTGTGGTACTTATAATGGTAGCATATTATAGGGATGGGGGTATAGTTGGCGTCCCGTTCCATTAGAACAGCCTTTTTTAATTTAAGCACAAAATATCGCTTTCTTGGAGTGAGATGATGACGATTGAGAAATTGAATTGTCCCGCGTGTGGCGCTCCCCATCCAATCAATAAAGAGGAAGAATTTAGTGTTTGCTCGTTCTGTGCGTCACAGCTAAGAATAAGAAAATCTGAAACAGGCGCATCGAGCCTCGAGTTGGCAGAACTGAAAGCCGACCTGTTGGAAATTAAGATTGATCACCAATTGCCGGTCTTAGAAAAAGAATTTGAACAAAAGAAAGATCATTTGTTTAAATTGTTGCGAGAGGCTGAGGGGTTGTCTGTGGAACTTTCAGAAAAGCAACAGAAGGATATTCGTTCTAAACAGCGCAGAGCGGCGGTGTTCTTGCTGACTTTTGGATTCCTCTCTTTCCTAATCGTCATATTGACAACACCTGGTGTTTTTGGAAGCCTGCTTCTTGGGGGGTGTGGATTGTTTTTCATTGGGATGGGAATCTACGGATTGCTCCGAATTCCCAGTGAAGAGTCCTGGCAGAAAATTGGCCACCCAGAAACCGAGCTAAATTTACGCGAGAAAGAAGAGAATATTCGTTGGGAAAGCGAAAAAATCATAGAACTTGACGCCAGAATTTCTAAATTAAAAACACAACGGTCCCAATTAGGGGAAACAGCCACCCCCGAAAATTCGAAGAATTTACCGAATCAGAAATCAGGAGCATTAAATCCAGATTTATTTCCCTTTTATGAACTGGCGCAAGGCGCTAAACCCTGGTTGAAAAAGCGGTTTTAGAGCGGAAACCTAAACATCAAAGCATGCTGGGGGATATAGTAAAATTAGGTTGAAAGCTTCGGGGTGGTTTCAAGAATACAACAAATCAGGTGGCGAAAAAGTCAAGACCTGCCAGAATTCGCCTGGCTGTAATTATTATTTTCAGGCACATGAACAGAGAAAGGGTGGAGTTATGAATCCAGTCGTAATCGTTACCGATAGCAGCGCCTACTTGCCGGACGAAATCATCGCCGGTTACCCGGTGCGGGTTCTCCCGCTCACGGTGAACTGGGATGGACAATCCTATCGTGACGGTGTTGATATTAAAGCAACCGAATTTTATACCCGCCTTTCTACTTCTGAAAGCCTACCAACCACCAGCCAGGTTTCAACCGGCCAGTTTGAAGCGGCATTTGATGAGCTAGTGGCAGCCGGTTACGATGTACTCGCGCTGCCCATCTCCAGCGGAATATCCAGCACCTACCAATCCGCCGCCGCCCTTTTGAGCCGTTATCCCTCCGAGCGACTGACGGTTCTGGATACAAAGCTGGTTTCGATGGCATTGGGCTTTCAGGTTCTGGCGGCTGCACGCGCTGCCGCCAATGGGGCCGGCCTGGCCGAATGCAAACAAGCTGCTCTTCAGGCGTACGAGCAGATCGGCGTCTATTTCACAGTTGATACCCTCAAATACCTTGCTGCTGGCGGCCGGATTAACAGCGCAAAACGCCTGCTAGGATCAGCCCTCGACATTAAACCTATTCTGGAAATCCGGAATGGCAAAATCGAACTCGTGAGTAGCGTTATCTCGCGCCGGAAAGCAGTCGAACGCATGCTCATGCTGGTAGAAAAAGGAATCGGCAGGCGTTCGCCGGTGCGCATTTCTGTATTTCATGCTATGGCGTTGGAAACTGCGCAGGAAATTCTCGAAACAGCGCAAGCGCGTTTTTCTCCGATTGAAAGCATCTTGGCTGAAGTCAGCCCGGTGGTTGGCTCCCATACTGGCCCGGGCACAATAGCGATTGCTTTTCAAGCCGGGGAATGAGAAACGCAACTGACTACATTTATTCAATTATTCAATCTGCATTCGCCTGTATTGCTCATGGATTAAGCGCGTTGTAGAGGTACATTTTCTTGACAGGGGTTTAATGGGTGTGTTAGACTTAAAAAAGCTATGGTGTCCATCAATTTTCTTCCTCTGCATTGCACCCATTCCTGGAAGATTTCAAAACCCAGATCGGGCGGGTGAAAGCTGCAAGTACCCAGTAACTCTTTAAACCAACCCCCGCTGATCGCGGGGGTTGGTTTATTTACCACACGGAGAACGATCATGATCATCAAGATTTACGAACCCAAGCAGGCTCAAGAAACCATTTTGAAGCGCATTCCAACCGGAGACCTCCCGGCGCCCCAAACTGTGCTGGAGGGGATTAAACGTATTATGGGAGAGCCACTCTCGCCAAGCGAAGCGGTGGCGCGCATCCTGGCGGATGTTCGCGCTCGCGGCGATGAAGCCTTAAAAATGTGGAGTGAACGTCTGGACGGATTTCGTCCAGACAACTTTCGTGTTTCGAGGGAGGAAATTCTCCAGGCTTTGAACGCCGTGCCGGACGAACTGTTCCAAGCAATGGAAACAGCCGCCCTCCGGATAGAGGAATTTCACTGCCGGCAACCACTTAATCCCTGGCTTACACAGGAAATGGGTGGATCACTCGGACAACTGATTCGCCCCATGCGCAGGGTCGGGGTGTACGTTCCGGGCGGGAGCGCTCCGCTGCCATCTACCATTCTGATGTCCGCCATCCCGGCGCATGTCGCAGGAGTGAAAGAAGTCGTCATCGTCACCCCACCGCAACGCGAAACAGGTCGGGTCTCGCCTGTGACTTTGGCCGCGGCAGCCCTGGCAGAAGTTGAAGAGGTGTATGTTCTAGGAGGCGCCCAAGCCATTGCAGCGCTGGCTTTCGGCACCGAGAGCATCCCCGCTGTAGATAAGATTGTTGGACCGGGGAACCTGTTTGTTACCCTGGCAAAGCAACAGGTTTTTGGCACAGTCGGTATTGATGGGCTTGCCGGACCTACCGAAACGCTGATCGTCGCAGACGACACTGCCCGACCCGACTGGGTAGCCGCCGACCTTCTGGCTCAGGCCGAACATGATCCCCTGGCCGCTGCAATCCTTTTAACGCCTTCCCGGACACTGGCCGAGGCAGTACAGCAAGCGGTCGAAAAACGGGTGCAAGAACTGACCACTATGCCGGGGGGACGGGCGCAAATCCTACAGGCCTCGCTACCAGGGCGCAGTGGCATCGTGGTGACAGCCAGTCTAGAAGAAGCGATTGACCTTTCAAACGCCTATGGCCCGGAACACCTCAACCTGGTAACAGCAGATCCCTGCCAGTGGGTAGAACGAGTTACCTCAGCAGGGGGTGTGTTCGTCGGGGAACATTCTTATGAAGTTTTGGGCGATTACGCCGCGGGACCCAGCCATGTAATGCCAACTGGCGGCACGGCGCATTTTTCCTCGCCGCTTAACATCTGGGATTTCGTGCGCACCATCAGCCTGGTAGCGCTGGATCCGGAGACCGCCCGCCGGATCGGTAAAGATGCGGCGCAGATCGCGCGTTCCGAAGGGTTGATTTCGCACGCTCATGCAGCCGAGATCCGGCAAGAACCGGAATAAAAGAGCAAACCAGTGGGCGCTTAAAGGCTATACTTGTCAGGCAGAAGGTTGGATCGCCAAATCCAACTTCCACAAGACTGTGTCCACTGTACCGGCAAGGCGCCAGATTTAATCAATTTTTTGCTGTCTTCCAGACGGCAAGCACCGCCAGAAGCAATGACCAACAGCCAACTGAGGAAGTCCAGCGCAGCGACGTGGCGGCGAAAAATTAATCGTCCCGGAAGCATTCAGCCAGAGAGAGCGCAAAACAAAATCCTGCCAGACTGGCGTCAAAGCGACCTCAGGACAACGCAGCCAGAAGCAATCAGCAGCTCCGCAAGCTGGTCTGTCCCCGCCTTGGGCGAGGGATGTAAACGGTGCAGGCTTTCCATTTTGACGACAATTTCTGGGACGCTCAACTGGCGGCCAGCATCGCGGGAGGCATTGCGCACAAAGAGAGCATGTTGGGTACGATGACAGAGGGTAGCTTGCGTCTTTGCCTGGAGCGCTGGTGTGATATCCAGTACCAGGTCTGCAGGATCATCGCGGTTCATGATGCGCGGCTTGGGGTGAGCCGCAAAAGCAGCCTGAAATGTGTAGAGAAGCATGTGACCCGAAGTATTTTTTTTCAGCGCGGTTACAACCGCCTGATGGACGATCTTATGAGCCGGGTGGCCGTATTCTCCGTTGCTGCCGTGGGTCAAAACAACGTCCGGCTGAATTCGCCGGACCGCCTGAAGGATCTCATCTTCAAACTTCTCCAGTTTGTCGGTAAATGGGTAGAGAGTGTCGCCGGGTCCGACCGTGGGATCCACAAATCCCATAAATTCCAATTTTCCTCCACCCAAAGCCTGAACGGCGCAGGCCAATTCAGCGGCACGGACCGCGCCAAGCTGCTCGCGTTCACACAACGGCGGTTCGCCCACTTCTCCCCCTTCACCGCGCGTCGCGCAAAGGTAGTGGATTTGCGCTCCCTGGCGGCGCAGCAAAGCCAGCGTACCGCCGCACAACATCGTCTCATCGTCTGGGTGTGCAAAAATGACCAAAACTTTCATTCCAGTTCTAAATCCTTCCAGAGGAATATCAGCCCATCCTACCAGGCCAGTTTATAACCATGCCGGGTCACTCCTCCAAGCTTCGCAGGGGCAACTGCCCCAGATGAGCACCTCGACCACCGTTGGTAATCCAGAGAGCAGATCGCTCAGATCGAGGGTCTCATCGGTTTCTTGCGTAAGTGCAAGCAATGGGAGCAAACGGCTAGCTCCAGCCAGCGCGGCAAACGCCATCCGGTGTGGGCAGCAGACGGCTCTGCGTACAGGGCAAGCTGATCAATTGGCTGCGCCAGGAAGTACAGGCCAGACAGGAAAGCCGGCAAGGTAAACTCGACTCTGTACACCTCTTGGTAAATAGCAAACTTCTGCAAGTATAATACGTAGATAAGGTTGATAGCAAACTTGCATTACCCGGTAATCGTCAGAGGAGAAGAAATGAATATAGCCAGTTTATCCCAAATTATCGCAACCTTAGCCTGGCTGGCCGCAATTGGCGTGCTGGTTCTGGCAGTTGTACGTGCGGCGCGCAACCGGCCACTCGCGAAAAGCGGTGTCCTCATCATGGTGTTTTTTCTAGTGGCGGTTCTATTGACCACCGTTAGTTCCGGTCTGGTATTCATCCAGCCAGAGGAGCGTGGGGTTGTGATTTCGGCAGTGGCGCCGAAAGGCTACCGGGAAGAGGCTCTCGAACCAGGGTTACGCTGGGTCATCCCTTTTGCCGAGACCGTCAAGCTGTATCCGATCTCGATGCAGACCTACACCATGTCCATTGCCGGGCAAGAGGGGCAAATCCAGGGCGACGATTCGATTGCAGCCCGAACGGCCGACGGACAGGAGATTTTTGTGGACGCTTCAGTGATCTACCAGATCAACCCGGCAGAGGTCGTAAAGGTGCACATCAACTGGCAGGATCGCTACACCTCTGACCTGGTGCGCGCCCAGGCGCGCGGCATTATCCGCGACGCAGTCTCACAGTTCGGCGTGGAAGAGGTGGTCAGCAGCAAACGTTTCGAGCTGGTTGAAATGATTCGGGAAAACATCGCAAAGAAATTATCCGAGAATGGGCTAATGATGCAAGATTTTGTGCTGCGTAACATCACCTTCTCGCCTGAATACGCCCAATCGGTAGAACAGAAACAGATCGCAGAGCAACAGGCGCAACAGGCCCGCTTTGTGATCGAGCAAAAGAAAGCTGAAGCCGACCAGGCGCGCGAAACCGCTAAGGGACAGAAAGACGCCGCCATCACAAAGGCAGAAGGCGAGGCTCAGGCGCGTCTGATTCAGGCGCAGGCTGAGGCAGAGGCGCTACAGAAGATTGCCGAAGCGCTCAAAGATCGCCCAGAATTGCTGACGTATCAGTATATTTCAAAGATCGGCCCGAACGTGCAAGTTATGTTGCTGCCAAACAATTCTCCCTTCCTGTTCCCATTGCCCACGGTAACACCAGGGGCAACCCTACCGGAATCCACGCCCGGCCAATAACCGCCTGTGAATTACCAAACCATCCTGCAGCAAATCATGCAGGATGGTTTTTTATAGGCATCCATAAAAGGCAGGAAACATCCAGTATAATTATTTTATATGAGCGGAACCCCTCCTTCACCCTCTGGTAAACAAATCCGGCTGACCAGCCTGTCCTCCTGCGCTGGCTGAGCATCTAAGCTGAGCGCGGAAGCGCTGGCGCACGTGCTGCGCCCGGTTGAAAACATCTTCCATTCAGAAGACTACCCCAATCTTCTGGTAGGTTTAGATTCGCCAGATGACGCCGCCGTCTGGAAGCTAAACGATCAGCAAGCTTTGATCATCACCACCGACTTTTTTACACCGGTGGTAGACGACCCCTACGATTACGGCGCAATTGCGGCTGCCAACAGCCTTTCGGATATCTATGCGATGGGGGGACAGCCCTTTCTGGCCTTGAATATAGCCGCACTGCCGCCCGACTTGCCGCACGAATTGCTTTCAGAGATCATCCGGGGCGGCGCTGAGAAGGCGCGCGAAGCTGGCGTGGTGATTGCCGGAGGACATACCGTTCAGGACAAAGAGCCCAAGTTCGGGTTGGTCGCGATTGGATTCGTGCACCCAGACCGTGTTCTCACCAAGGGAGGCGTCCAACCTGGCGACCGGCTGGCGCTTACCAAGCCCTTGGGGTTTGGGGTCACCACCACGGCGCTCAAGCGCGAAGCCGCCGAACCACAGGATGTCGCCGAAGTGGTCAACTGGATGACCCGGTTAAATCGCCAGGCGGCGGAGCTGGCCAGTGAATTTGGGTTGCGGGGCGCCACCGATATCACCGGCTTCAGCCTGCTCGGGCACGGCTGGGAGATGGCTTCTTCCAGCGGGGTGGGCTTCCGGCTGGTCTATGATCGTATTCCGTTCGTAAGCTGCGCCAGGAAATACGCCGAGGGATGGAACTTCCCAGGCGGCGCAGCCGACAACCGCCTGTACTTCCAAACCTTTGTTCGTTTCGCCAGTCACATAGACGAGATGGAACAGATGCTGTTGTTCGACCCCCAGACCAGCGGCGGGTTGCTGCTGGCCATCCCTCCCGAGAAGTTCAAAGCCTTCCAGGCGCGCGCCGCCCAGACCGGCCAGCCGCTTTGGGAAATCGGCGAGGCGGTCCCAGGAGAGGGAATCGAGGTCGTGTAAAGCTGCAGCGGGAACTTTCTTTACCATCAAGCCAATTCAGACCCAATTTCGCTGTGATACAATTTCGTTATGGCGTGTTCTTCTGAGCATCTTCAGGGTATCCTCGATACGCTGCCAGCAAAACCTGGTTGCTACTTGATGAAAGACTGCAACAACCAGGTGATCTACGTTGGCAAGGCGGTCAGCCTGCGCAACCGGGTGCGATCATATTTTCACAGCAGCGCCGAGCAAGATTACAAAACCAGGCAGCTGGTCAGAAATATCGCCGACATCGAATGGATCGTTGTGGCTTCCGAACTGGAAGCGCTGATCCTTGAGATGAACCTAATCAAGAAACATCGGCCGCGTTACAACATCCGCCTCAAAGACGACAAACGTTATCCTTATATCAAAGTTCATTGGGCAGATGCCTATCCTAAGGTGACCGTGACGCGACAGATGGTGAAGGACGGCTCGCGCTATTATGGTCCCTATACCAGCGTTTGGGCGGTTCACCAAACGTTGGATGTACTGCGGCGAATTTTCCCCTACCTGACCTGCGACCGCGAAATCACCGGTCAGGACGCTCGCCCGTGCCTTTATTATGACATAAAATTGTGCAGCGGCCCCTGTATCGGCGCCATCCAGCAGGCGGGGTACAGGCAGCTCATTGACGATCTGTGCCGTTTTCTGGAAGGGCGCACCGCCCCGATCATGTTGCGCTTGCAGCAGGAGATGGAAAAAGCCGCCGAAGACTTGCAGTTTGAAAAAGCCGCTGCTTTGCGCGACCAGATGCAAGCGATTGAAAAAGTGGTCGAGCGCCAGAAAGTGATCACCAACGAACAGGTGGACTCGGATGTCATCGCGATGGCGCGTTCCAATGGCGAAGCCTGTGTACAGGTTTTCTTCATCCGCAGCGGCAAGCTAATCGGGCGCGAATATTTCATCCTGGAAGGCACTGAGGACGAAGCTGATAGCGAAGTGGTCGCCGAGTTCATCAAACAGTTTTACGCTGAGGCGGCTATCGTACCCCCCGAAGTTCTGCTCCCCAACGACATCGAAGAAGCTCAAATCATCAAGCAATGGCTAAACAGCCGTCGCAGCGGCGATAAGGTGGAGCTGGTGGTGCCTCATAGCGGGCCGCCGCAAGAACTGGTGCAAATGGCCACCGAGAACGCCATCGAGACGCTCCAGGCACTGCGCTCTCAATGGCAGCAGGATACCAACCGGCAAAGCGAAGCGCTGGCAGAACTGCAAAAAGCACTTAATCTACCAGAACCGCCCAACCGGATCGAGTGTTATGATATTTCCAACACGCAGGGCACGTCGGCAGTGGGAAGCATGGTTGTTTTTGAACAGGGTGTTCCCAGCAAAAAATATTACCGCCGTTTCAACATCCAGACCGTCTCCGGCCCAGATGATTTTGCCAGCATGGAAGAGGTGTTAACCAGGCGGTTTCGCCGCTGGCAAGCCGCCCAGGAGGACCAGTCTCCGGGCAAGAAAACCGACCTGGCATTCTCGATCCTGCCGGATCTGCTGATCGTAGACGGCGGCAAAGGACAGCTTGGGCGGGCCATTCTGACACTGGAACGCTTCAACCTGATAGGACGGGTGGCGGTGGCAGGGTTGGCAAAACAAGAAGAGGTATTGTTCTTGCCCAACCGCAAAGATGCACTGGCGCTACCGCGCCATTCTCAGGGACTGTACCTATTGCAACGCATTCGCGATGAGGCGCACCGCTTTGCAATCACGGCACATCGCAACCGGCGCAGCCGCCAGGGGTTGGCTTCACGGCTGGATTCCATCGCGGGGATCGGCCCCGTGCGGCGGCGGTCGCTGCTGGCGCATTTTGGTTCGATTGAAGCCATCCGAGAAGCGGACCTGGAAGAACTGACCCGCGTTCGCGGGATCACGGAAGAGATCGCGCAGGCTTTAAAGTCGCAACTGGAGTGAGCCATGAAAAAAGACGCCTGGATTATTGACGATGACGATGAAATCCGCACTGCGCTCTCCATGATGTTAAAGATCATCGGTTACGAAGTGAAAACCTTCAGCGAAGCACGCGCCCCGGCGCGCGCCCTCCTCGATGGCCAGCATCCGGATATGCTGTTCATTGACATCAATATCCCACAGGTTAGCGGCTTGGAGTTGCTCAAATTCATCCGCCAACGCGACGCCTGGAAGCGCTTGCCCATCCTCATGGTCACATCCGAAAGCGACGAAATCATGGTGGAAGAAGCCATCCGGCTTGGCGCAGACGGGTACGTCTTCAAACCGGTCAATTTTGAGGAACTGACAAACGCCATCGAGATGGCTTTAAAACGAAGGGCGCTGCTGGCGAGCAAGGACTGAGCGCTTTAAGGAGCGAGAATTGGCTAGACTGATACAAAAATGGGAAGACTTACTCCTTACCCACTAGTCAACAGAAAACGTTCCCGCTGAAAACGATAATAAGTCTTCTCATTCACGCCTTCGTCAATCGTTTCTTACCAAATAGATTCAAGGGAGCATCTAACCAATAAACCTTTTCAGCTTCGAGCAAATCTTGCGTTGGATTGAGGTCAAACTTCCAATCAATGCGAGTCATAGATCTCTCGTAACAACTTGCAGGTTTCAGCCACTGCCAAATCGAAGATTGTCTTACCGGCTTCTCGATCCGCTCTGGACGGGTCGCCAAAAACTCCCTTGGTATTGTAATCAGAGGATAACCATCCGTAGGGGACAGGTTTATCAAATTCTGGAGGATAATAACCTTTGGGAAGCTGGCCAACAAGCTCAGGGTACAGATACAGCATCACAGAAGTCTCGACCACCCCAGCATGTCCATCCTTCTCCTCAAGCGTTGGAAAAACTTTAGCGAAAATGCGGTTAAAAAAGTCCGGGCTCCATATCTCCAGTGTGTAAACGCCCACCCGATACCTTTGGCGCAGTTCATAAGCAAGATCCTGCAACAAGTACGTATTCCCGCCATGACCGTTCAAGAAGACAAAACGACTGAATTTATGCTGAGCAAGGCTGTGAACAATATCTGTGGCCATGCCCAACAATGTCTCTTGTTTAAAAGATAAAGTGCCCACAAAATCCAGGTGTTCTGGGCTTTTTCCGATGGTCATCGTAGGGATAAATAGCCCGCGAAACTCCCTCCCCAACTCAAGGCGAGCCTGTTGCACGATGCCATCCAGGACAAACGTATCTGTACCGAGAGGAAGATGCGGGCCATGTTGTTCAAGCGAGCCGATCGGCCAGATCACCAGCCATTCGGTAGGATCCAGCTGAGCAACTTGGGCAGTGGATAGGTCTTGCAAAGATAGTGCTTTCGTCCTGCTCATTTTTACTCCTATTAGTTGATTTTTTCTTGTAATCTTTCCTAGACAGGGCTGAAAAATCTCCCTATGCCGAACCAGATATACAATACCAGCGAAACGACAAAAAACACCAAAAAAAATACAATCAACACCCAATCCAACCAACGCAGGATCGACTGGTGAATATAAGTGCGATCAGAATCGCCCGAAAAAGCCTTAGACTGGAGCACAACCTCTAATTGCTGCGATTTGACCATCGCGCCCAGGATAAGAGGGATTGCTACTTTTGAATATACACGCACGCGTTTAACCGGCCCCATTTTCTCCATGGCTAAGCCGCGCAACCGCTGCGCCTCAATAATGTTTTGTATCTCTTGGAATAAGAGCGGGAAAAACCGTAGCGTAGAGGAAAAGATAAAAGCAATCTTATATGGAATTCTTGAACGCACCATCCCTACAATCATATTGTCAACTTCTGTAGTAAAAATTCCTAGTGGGATGATCAGCGTTAAGCAAAGCGTTTTGAAGATGATATTAATACCATAGAAGAAGCCTTCCCATGACATTGTACCTCCCCCAATCAACCACCAATTTTTCGGGATGGCAAACATCGGTTTCAATTGTTGAATGCCTAAGACTGTTTTTACCTGATCAACATTAAAAAAACCATGGGTCAGCAACAAGATGACATAAAACGGGGACATAATCAATAAAACAGTGCGAATATACCCCCAGCGAACGCCAACCAGCAGGCAAGATACAATGATCAAAATAGCAAGTGTTGCCTCCATGATCGGATTTTCCCACACAAATGCAACGATCGAAATCACTGTCATCATCAATAACTTAGGACGAAAGTCAAGTTTTGTGAAGAAAGAGTCGCGCTCAACTGTTTGAAATTTCATCATCGCCATATCACACTTGCCTTTCCTTGATGACAACCCGATCTGACAACTCTTCCGGTGTCAGAAACGGGCATAGGTGCCCATTCAACTTTCCAAGTTCTTGAGAAAGCAAAACAGCCTGCGGTGGTGTCAGAAATGTGCTACCCAAAAGTTCAGTCTGATGATACACGTCACGTATGGGCCCATCCATCAGTATTGTGCCTTTTCCCATCACAATCACCCTCTCAGCATATTCCGGCATCAAATATAAATGGTGAGTAATGACGATGACTGTCTTACCCATCTTATGTAGCTGGCGGCTAAGATCAAGGATATAGCGAGCCCCTCGATAGTCCTGGCCGGTGGTCGGTTCATCGAAAATGATGATCTCTGGCTCCATTGCTAGGATCGCAGCAATCACAACGCGCGCTCGGTCTCCTTTTGGCAGGGAAAGGGGATGTCGATTCCGAAATTGAGTCAAGCCCATCGATTCCAGGCTGAATTCTGTACGTTCCTTAACGATTTCCGCGGGAAATTCAAGATTCTTCAGAGCAAATGAAATTTCTTCCTCAACAGTTGCATTGAAAATCTGGTAATCTGGGTTTTGGGCAATATAGCCGATCCGGCGCGCAAGATCCCCAACGGTATATTTTTCCAAATCTTTACCGGCAACCGTCACTGTACCAGAAGTTGGCGATAACAGATGCAGGAAGTGCTTGACAAGAGTGCTCTTGCCGGCTCCGTTTTGACCGATAATTAACACATACTCGCCCTCACAAATATCCAGAGAAATATTGCGCAGAGCCTCGGTGCCATCGTGATAAACATATTTAAGGTCTTTCACCGAAAAGAGCGGTGAGCCTGAATATTTGGGGGGTTCAGGCAGAGGAGAAGACAGGTCAAACTCCGCCATTTTTGCAATCTTCACAATCGCGTTCTTGCCTTCATCCAACCGTACCGGCACATCGGTAACCTTACAATTTGTTTTCTGATTGATGAGATAGAAAGTACTGGCTACCTGAGGCGGTCGCAAATCATTTCTGGTCAACAATTCAATATCAGAGTAAATTTCCTCCGGCTTTCCACAAGCAATCAACCTTCCATGCGAAAGGAAGGCCAGGCGGTCAACAAATTCGGCCATTTCCTCGGCCGCATGGCTCACCATCACAATCGTTTTGCCAAGATTCCGATTCAATTCACGCACCGTGGCAAAAACCTCTTCAGCGCCGACAGGATCTAGTTGGGAAGTAGGCTCATCCAGGACCAATAGATCCGGTTGGACAGCCAGGGCGGCAGCAATCGCCAGACGCTGTTTTTGCCCACCCGAGAGCTCTGCTGGATGTTTCAACTCGGTACCTTCCAAACGGACTGCTGCCAGTACCTCTGGAATACGCGCCAGGATCTCCTCACGATGGAATTTCAAATTTTCCATTGCAAATGCGATTTCATTCTGCACGGAAGTAGCTACGAGTTGCGTTTCAGGATCTTCAAATACTTCCCCGACATATCGGGCAAGTTTGCTAATGGGGTAG
>Ga0067045_1028901_pt1 | contig 26096 bp, 22 predicted proteins | sample TerdegcTABiofilm_FD_59184 | JGI IMG/M metagenome (GOLD analysis project Ga0067045, IMG submission 59184) | Combined Assembly of (Gp0054472, Gp0054536) Wastewater bioreactor microbial communities from Singapore -Terephthalate degrading... | reverse complement strand
TCACGGCTTGAACCACAACCGAAATTCGTCCCCGCCACAATCACTCCACCTTTGACGAACCGTGAGTGAAAGGTTGGATCGGCCCCCTCCATCGCGTGCTGGCCAATCTCGTCGGGTTCCGTAAGCTCGAGGTATCTTCCGGGGTAGATCTGATCAGTATCGATATTGTTCCCGAATTTGTATATGAGACCGTGAATCGTGTTCATTGGTGCGGCTCCCCCCTATTTCTTCAAGAGCGATCTCGGATTGGTGATCGTCCCGGAAATCGCCGAGGCTGCGGCGGTCGCGGGCGATACAACGTAAATTTTGCCGTCGGTGCTGCCCATCCGGCCAGGGAAATTGCGCGATGAGGTGGTGAGGCAGACTTCGCCGCTCGCAATGACGCCCTCATGTGCGCCGAGACAGGGGCCGCAGCCGGGGGTGGAGAATACTGCTCCCGACTCTACCAATGTTTGGACATATCCTTGCGCCAGTGCTTCTTTGAAGACCACCTCGGACGCGGGGATGATGATGAGCCGCGTGTCCTTCGCGACCTTCTTGCCTTTGAGGATTTCTGCGGCGATCTTGATGTCGTTGAGTCTTCCGCCGGTACAGGTTCCGATGAATATTTGGTCGATGTGCGTTCCGCTTTGATCCTTCACGAGAGCGAGATTGTCGACGCTCCCGGGGAGCGCCGCGCTGGGCTCGATCGCACTCGCATCGAAGTGATGCTCTTCGGAGTATCGATAGTCTGGATCGGTGGAAACATCGCGCACCGCGTGAGTAATCCCGTATTTCGCAAGGTAATCCCAGGTTTTCTGGTCAGGCTGAATGTACGCGCACTTGGCGCCCATCTCGACGCTCATGTTGCAAAGTACAAGGCGTTCCTCAACCGGAAGCGCGCTCACCGTCGACCCAGAGAATTCCACGCACTTGTATATTGCGGCATCTTGCTTCAGAACTCCGATGACGTGGAGAATCAGGTCCTTCGCCATGACGCCGGGCTTCAGCGCACCGTCGAATACGATGTGCATCACCTCGGGCACCCTGAACCAGAGCGACCCATTGCGAAGAATGAGTGCCATATCGGTGGCGCCTACGCCGGTGCCAAAAGCTCCAAGCGCACCGAGCGTCGTGGTGTGCGAATCCGTCTCTACGACAAGCGATCCGGGAGCGACAAAGCCATTCTCGATCAATACCTGGTGGCACACACCCTTCCCAATATCAAAGAGCGCCTCGATGCCCATTTTCGCGCAGAATTCGCGCATCTGCTTGTGGTTGTCTGCCGCCTTGATCGAGGGCGCAGGCGAATAGTGGTCGAACACGAAGGTGATTCGCTCTGGATGCGCCACGCGGGTGCCGCCGAGTTCGTAGAACGATTTCACGACTTGGAGGTAGAGATCGTTGACCTCTCCCACATCGACTTCCGCGGTAACAATCTCTCCTGCGGTGACCGAGGACTTGCCCGATGCCTGGGCCAGGATTTTTTCGATTGCATGCATGCAAGAGCTTATGCAAAATCTATGCCAAAACTAATAATATTGAGCCAATTGCCGCGACGAATCCCATGGCGTGCGTCTTTATTATTGAATCAATTGAAAATAAAAGAGCCTCAAGGTGAGCACACGCAAAATTGTATATCGACGTGAGGAGAGTTGCTATGGAGAGCTATGTTGCACAATGCAACATATATGCAACATTACTACAATAAGGTGCAACACATCACATGTTGCACCTCTCAGCCATGAGGCGCGTTACGTGGAGTGTGGAGCACTTTGAGCCTTCAAGCGGCGCCATAGCGTTGTCCGATGGACCCCCAGTTTTTTTGCTGCAGCCTGTAGGCTGCCCTGCGTGCACACAAAATCGCGCAAGCCTTCAGGATCGTCGAGAATGTCGATCGGAATGATCTCCTCAGAGGGAGTTGCGCTCTGACCTCGTAACTCGGGTACATCCTGGCGCACCCCGCGTTCCGGATTTTTCACGCTCCCCACACGCAGAAGTGTGGTGGCGAGGTCTATATCAAGCTCGTCCTGATCGCAGATCGCCGATACGCGCTCGCAAAAATTCTTGAGCTCTCGCACATTCCCAGGCCAGTAATAGGATTCGAGGTAGCTCTTGCACTGATCGGAGATGGAAAACTTGGCGGAGCAGCCCTCGGTTTCCGAAAGCATGCGATCGATGAGGGGAAGCACATCCTTTCGACGTTCGCGAAGAGGCGGAATAAAGAGATTGAGCACATTGAGGCGCCAATAGAGGTCGATCCTAAAGAGCCCCTCCTTGGTCAGCTTCTCAAGATTGCGGTTCGTTGCCGCGATGACGCGCACATCGATGGGGATAATTTTGTCGTCGCCGAGACGCATTACCTCGTGCTCCTGGAGCACGCGCAAAAGACGCGCCTGGAGGTGAAAGGGCATCTCCGAGATCTCATCGAGGAAGATGGTACCACCGTGGGCGAGTTCGAAGATACCAGGTTTGCCCTTTTTGCGCGCGCCTGTGAAGGCGCCGTCCACATAGCCGAAAAGCTCACTCTCGATGAGGGATTCGGGAATCGCGGCGCAATTCATCGCGATGAAGGGGCGAAGCCTGCGATCGCTCGCATTGTGGATGCTCTGCGCAAACAATTCCTTGCCCACGCCGGACTCGCCCTGAATAAGGATCGACGCGTGTGTGGCGGCAAATCGCTTCGCAAGCGACACTGTGCGTAGGGTCAATTCGTCGCGCGCGACAATATCGGTAAAATTGAACTTCGCGGTGTAACCCTTGAGGTACATCTCGCGGCGAATTTCTTCTTCCATGGCCTGAATATGACTCACATCTTGGAGTGTGGCGACCGAGCTCGCAGTAGCTCCCTTCACTGCCACAGGGAGCACGTTCACTAGGACGCGAGTGTCGCCGAACTGAAGAATTTTCCGCATTTCGCGCCGCTGCGCGAGGATCTCCTTGAGGGATTCGGGAAGCGCGAGATCACCACCTTCTCGACCACGGATGTGCGTGCGGAGAAGATTCTTCGCAGCCCCGTTCATGCGGGAGATCGCTCCCCTCTCGTCGACGGCGATCACTGCCTCGCTGATGCTCTCCGTGATGATTCTGAGCTCCTCAGCGCGCCGCCTGTTGAGCCTCTGGGCTGCTACAATTCTATTCGCCTCCTCGAGCGCGTATTTCACGGAAGTCTCGCCCGACTCGATGAGCACAACGGGTAAGCCCTTTTCCCGCGCCAGCGAGTAGGTCGTGACGCCGCCCAGGAGCACGTCCATTCCATCAGCCATCGCGGCGCGCAGTTTATCCTCGACATTCTCGCCGATCGAGAGCTCGTAACAGGTGATATCGAGGCTCAAAAAGGGCAAAAAATCCTTGAGCTGCTGAATCATGTTGGGGAAGGAAACGACACCGATTCTGAAGGTATCTTTCTGTACGAGACTGCGCGCCTTCTCGAGCGCTATGGCGAGATCCCGCGCCGTGACCTGCATCTCGACGATAGGCACACCCGAGCCCATCTCGCGCAGCACGAGCACCGTGCCGCCTCGGCTCACAAACACCTCGGCCTCATCCAAGTATTTCCGCGCTATGGGTATTGCGGTCTCAAGAAGACCCTGCTCGACTACTATTTTTTCTCCGTTCGACGAGGAAAGCTGTCTGACGGTCCTTCCGATCCGATCGTCCGGCGCGATAAAAACGATGGACATGCGTAAGGTATAGCATAGAAAAAGTTTCGACTGTATACCCTGTATACCCTGCATATCCTTGCTCAATCGTTGTCGATGCAATACATTATGTGCGTCGATAGAAAAGTATAAATAGAAGAGTATAAGAGGAGGTATCCTCATGATAGGAACAAATGAGCTACTCATTATCGCCTTGGTGATCTTGGTCCTTTTCGGGGCGAGCGCAATACCCAAATTTGCACGCTCGCTCGGCCAGGCAAAAAAGGAATTCGACAAGGGAGCCAAAGAGGGTTTTGACACCAAAGGCGACGAAAAGAAAACCAGCGCTTCTTCGGAAGAGAGCAAGAAAGACCCTTCCTGATCAGTGCACATGGCAAAAAAAGACCAAAACCCCACAAAGGAAATGACTGTCCTCGATCATATTACGGAGTTGAGGAACCGTTTTCTTGTCTCGCTTCTCTCGTTCATCGTCTGCGCGATAGTCGCCCTCGTCTTCTACGAGAAGCTCATCTCCCTCTTTATCGTGCAGTTCGATTCGATAGAGAGCGGCTTGGGCACGACGCTGTTTACACATTCCATCGCCGAAGGATTTTTGGTTCAACTGAGGACAGCTGCGATTTTCGGCCTCATTTTTTCGCTTCCCGTCCATGTTATCAACATCGTGCAGTTCGTGTTTCCCGGAATCGATCAGAAATACCACAAAATCATTGTCGCCGGACTTCTGATCAGCTTCTTCCTCGCTGCATTCGGCGCATACCTCGCCTATTTTCGGATCATTCCATTCTCGATCCGCTTTCTCACCAACCCCGTCTTCATTCCGAATCGTGTGGGGCTTCTGCTCAACTATCAGCAGAGCATAAGTTATGTCCTCTCCTTCCTTTTGTGGGCAATCATCACGTTTCAGGCGCCCCTTGTGCTCGAAATTCTGCTGGCCCTGAACGTTCTCAAGCGAAAGGATGTGTTCAAGGCGAGCCGCTTCGTGATCGTAGGCATCGTCGTCCTCGCTGCCGTCATCACTCCTTCCGTGGACCCGGTGAGCCAGCTCGCCATTGCGGCTCCGCTCGTCGGGCTCTATTTTCTTGCGATTCTTGCGGCCAAGATATTCAAATGGGGGGAAGGCTGATGTTCGGTATCGGATGGTCGGAGCTCGCCGTCATTCTCTGTGTCGCCATCATCTTCATTCAGCCCCGCGATCTACCCAAGCTGTTCAGAAGGCTCGGAAAGCTCTACGCGCAGGTGAAGAAGGCCTATGCCGAGATTACCGCCACAAAGGACCAGTTGGTGAAGGACATTGAGGCAGCGGCAGCTCTTGAGGAAGGGCAGGAAAAGGCTTCTTCCGCCAAGGTTGGCGAAGCAGATGTCCCATCCAGTGCAGCGCCCGATGCAGACTCGACGGTCACCGCCACCATGGCTGCCGGCGAGACAGGTACAGCCAAAGCCTCGAACCCAGAAGAGCCCCAAACCGCATCGTCCGTCGTTTCGAAATAATAAAATTTTCTCTCGTTTTTAACATCTCTTTTACGCTGAGCGGTCATCATATGCTCATCTTGATAATTTTAAGGAGGAGCATATGAGAATTCGTGCCAGATGTATGACATTGATAATGGCTCTTTTGCTGAGTATCGGTACTGCCTTTGGCCAAGGTGCCCAAGCCTAGTATGTCTTTCTGTTCATCGGTGACGGTATGGCTCTCGCCCAGGTGAGTGCGGCCGAAATTTATGCCAAATCGCTTGCCGGTAAAGAACATGGCTTCAGCAAGCTCGGCTTCACCCAATTTCCTGCTCAGGGGATCGCTACCACGTACGACTCCAGCTCTATCATCACAGACTCGGCCTCCGCAATAACCGCTATCGCTACGGGCAACAAAACGCTGAGCGGAGTCATCAACATGGATCCCGGCAAAACGAAGAAATTCAAGACCATCGCCGAGTACGCCAAGGAACAGGGGATGAAGGTCGGCGTCGTGACGACCGTCTCCCTCGATCATGCGACTCCGGCAGGCTACTATGCCAAGGTCCCTTCTCGGAGCAACTACTACGACATCAGTCTGCAGCTCGTCGCCTCTGGCTTCGATTATTTTGCCGGCGGTGGGTTCCTCCAGCCCAAGGGTAAGAATGGCGACCAGCCCGACATCATCGATCTCGCCAAGAAGAACGGCTACACTTTTGTGAACAGCGTCGATGCCTTTAGAGCCCTCACCCCTTCGACGGGCAAGGTTCTTGCGATCAATCCTACACTTCAAGATTCCATGGCTATGCCTTACGAAATCGACCGCGATTCCAGGGACCTCTCCCTGGTCGACTATGTGTCGAAAGGCATCGAGCTCCTCGACAATCCCAAGGGTTTCTTCTTTGCCATCGAAAGCGGCAAGATCGACTGGGCCTGCCATGCCAACGACGCGGCTGCGTCGATCAACGACACGCTCGCCTTCGACAGGGCAATCATGCGGGCTGTGGAATTTCAGAAAAAGCATCCAACGGAAACGCTCATCATCGTAACGGGCGACCACGAAACGGGCGGCATGAGCATTGGGTTTGCGGGGACTCAGTACTCCACCTTTTTCGAGAAGGTATCCCTCCAGGAGGGCTCGTATGTAGCCTTCAACGATAAGGTCCTTGCACCCTACAAAAAGCAGCATACCCTGGCTACCGCCAAGCTCAGCGACCTTCTGCCCACGATCGAAGACTTCTTCGGCATCGACTACGAGAAGTTGGACGATCCTTCCAAAGAAATGCTCCAGAGGTCCTTTATCCGCTCGATGAAGGGTGAAATAGAGCGAGCACCGCAGGAGGATGTCTATCTGATCTACGGCGGCTACGAGCCTCTCACCGTCACCCTCACGCACCTCGCCAATCAGGCCGCGGGCATTGGATGGACATCATATGCTCACACCGGCGTGCCTGTTCCGGTGTATGCCCTCGGCGTCAGCCAAAATCTCTTTGACGGCTATTATGACAACACCGATCTGTTCTACAAAATGTCGGCGGCCATGGGAATAAAAGTTCCCGTCGCGTCCGTGGCGTCAAAATAATTCGAGCAACTATGGAATCGAGCGTAAAGAGCTTTCGATAAGAACGTCATACCAATAAGGATGAAATGTGAAGGGCCCGGGGTGCGCTGCCTCGGGCATTTTTGCAAGGAGGAAACCATGAAGCTGTTGCGCACGATATTCGACTATTTCCGTTCCATCTGGGAAAGACCACGGTGGATGGATGTCGTCTTCACCATTGTCATCCTAGGCGTTACCATCCTCCTGGCGCTTTTACCCACAGGGTATGAGAAAAAGAGCGACAAGGCATTGCGCGTGAAGGTCCTCGTGCTCAGCACTCGCGATGACGAGGTACACAATTACGGCGTCGTCAGGCAGGGCGAGCAGACCGCCAGCGTCCGCATTCTAGGAGGGGAATTCTCAGGCCAGGAATTCGAGGCTGTCAACATTCTCTATGGAAAGCCAGAACTGGACAAAATGTATAGGCCGGGCGACCGCGCCCTTGTGGTCATCGATCTGTCCGAAGACGGAAAGCATCCGGTTGCTGTCACCCTCACCGACTACTATCGCCTGGACTTGGAATTCAGCCTGATCGCCGTGTTTTTCCTACTTCTCCTTCTCTTCGGTGGATGGACGGGGCTGAAAAGCGGTGTATCCTTCGCCTTTTCGGCCATCGCCATATGGAAGCTCTTCATCCCCGCCCTCCTTGCAGGGACTTCTCCTATCGTCGCCAGTCTGAGCACTGTTACGATACTTACGGCAGTCATCATCTTCCTTGTTGCCGGTTTTACGAAGACAGGGCTCGCCGCTTTCCTCGGCAGCCTCTTGGGAATAGCCACAAGCGCCATTTTGGCCTTGCTGGTCTCTGGCCCCTATAAACTGAACGGATCGGTGCGCCCCTTCTCCGAAACCCTGAGATTCGGTGGTTATGCACACCTCGATATCACTCAACTTTTCCTCGCGGGGACTATTTTGGCCTCCTCCGGCGCACTGATGGACCTCGCTATTGACATCTCCGCCGCACTCGAGGAGGTCCATATCAAAAGACCGAACCTATCTTTTAAAGCCCTCGCGCTCTCGGGACTATCGGTGAGCAGAAAGGTCACAAGCACCATGTTCACGACGCTCATTCTCGCATATACCGGCAGCTACACCAGCCTCCTCATGGTCTTCATGGCCCAGGGCGTGCCCATGGCGAATTTCTTCAATATCTCGTATGTATCGAGCGAGATTTTCCACACGATGATCGGCACTTTTGGCCTTCTCTTCATAGCTCCGTTCACGGCGCTGATCGGCGCGGCGCTCTTTGCAAGAGACAAAATTGCGGCACAGAAATTGCAACTGGTGCAAGCAACCGACAATTACAAGGCAAAAGAGCAGTCCTCTCATTAGTGCTCTCGAGCTTGTGCAAGATCGAGAGCACTAAACTTTAAATCAAAGCAAGCCCCCTCTTCCAATAGCCAAGGATGGTGCCCATCTCCTCGTTCATGATTGGGTCGGGCGTCTTTAGCTCCGGATGCGCATCATACCATGCGAGCGAACGGCGGATGCCCTCTCTGAACGACACACGCGGCATGAATTCCGGCACGAAACGCCGGATCTTCGAATTGTCGAAGAGGACGCTGACAGCCTTGTCGCCGAGAAGGCCCGCGCCTCGCTCGGGGTTGATCCTGGCGATATAATCCGAGGGGATATGCACGATTCTTGGGCCGACGCCGAGCGCCTCGCCGAGGATCGCGTGAATCGCGTCCCAGGTGAGGTGTTCGTCCGAAGTGATGTGAAAGGCTTCGCCGAGCGTGGCAGGGTTGCCGAGAAGTCCGACGAGGCCCACCGCGAAGTCGTAGGCATGGGTGACTGTCCAGAGGGACTGGCCGTCGCCCGGAACAATGACTTCCATTCCATGGAGCATGCGCCAGGCCAGCCCATAAGTCGCCGAACCGAAACAGCCCGGTATCCATCCATCGTCATAGGTATGAGAGGGGCGGACGATGGTGTAGGGAAAAGATCGCGCACCTGCCCCGTGCGTCAGTACTCTTTCGCAGGCGATCTTTAGCCTCGAATACTCCCAGAAGGGATTTTCGAGCGGAGTCTCTTCGGTGATCACAGGGGTAAGGGCAGGTTTCTGGTACGCCGAACAGGTACTTATGAACACATACTGATCCGTAATGTTGCCGAAAAGGCTGATGTCTGCCTCGACGTGCTCCGGCCTGAATGCCAGAAACTGGACGACACTGTCGAAGCGCAAGCCCCCCAGCGCCGCCCTGACAGCGTTGGTGTCCCTGATATCGGCCTTGAGGACTTTCACCTCAGGTCTCTCCCGCTCCGGCCTATTCCCTCTGTTCAGATGAAACACTTCGAAACCTTTTCGCAACGCCTCGTCCGTACAGGCCGCCGAGATGTTGCCGGTTCCTCCAATGAAAAGCACGCGCATGGACTTCCCTCTCTTTCGTTCAGATTTTTGTTGACAACTGACGTCTTACAACGTAAGATTAAAAAGACCTTTCCGATTCTGTCAAGAATACTCACAAGGGAGCGTAAGGATGTTCGAATTCATCCCCGAAGAGATCACTGAAAAAAAACGCCGCGTCAAGACCTTGATGAAAGCACTCAGGCTGGACGCCATTTACCTTAAGAAAAGTTCGAATTTCGCCTGGATAACGGGAGGCGGCTACAATATCGTGGGCTTTGCCACCGAGATGGGCGTTGCGGGAGCGCTCATCACTGCTGATCGCGAGTATATCGTGTGCAGTAATATCGAGGCGTCCAGGATGGAAAAAGAGGAGCGTCTGGAGGATCAAGGGTATACCATTATCTCCTTTCCCTGGAACGAAGACCGAGAGATAACCATCGTACAGTCGCTCGCCGGCGGAAATCTCGGCGTTGATCATGCCTTCCCCGGCGCCATCGATATATGCGCCCAACTGAACCCCCTGCGCTACTCGCTGACGTCCTGGGAAGTCGAACGGTACCGGCGCCAAGCCTTGGACACGGCTCGGCTCACGGAGGAGACAGCGCTGACCATCAAACCGGACGACGAGGAAAGGGCAGTGATCGGCAGGCTTTCGGAGCGGCTGTGGAGCTACGGCATGGATTTCATCGTGGCGTTCTGCGCCGCAGATGAACGGATATCCCTGTTTCGGCACCCTGTCGCCACGGACAAAAAAATCAAAAAGCGGGCGATGATAAGCGTTAACTCGAGAAAGCGCGGTCTCATCGTCTCCATCACACGCTTCGTACAGTTCGGTAAAGTACCCCCCGAAATCCAAAAGCGCTACGAGGATACAGTCTATGTCGACACGGTCATGATGGCTGCGACGATACCTGGCGTGCAGGCGTCAGAGGTCTATGCCGCAGCTCTGCGCGCCTACGCCGAAAAGGGCTACCCCGAAGAGTACAGGCTTCATCACCAGGGCGGCGCTATCGGCTATATCGGACGGGATTATAAGGTAACCGCGCAGTCGAGGGAAATTATTCAGGAAAACCAGGCCTTTGCATGGAACCCTTCCATAACGGGGGCGAAGAGCGAAGACACGATGCTCGCCACCAAAACGGGCCCCATCGTCCTCTCCGAGCCCGCCCTCTTCCCTGTCATGACCGTCGAACAAAACGGCTACCGGTTCCGCAGGCCTGGAATCATGGAACTGTAGAGCAGAATGTTTCGCCCTTAGAATACAGTATAAGGAGGTTTTTTATGATGAAAATGAGGAAATCAGTACTCTTCATTGCCGTGCTTTTCCTTCTCGCTTCGCTGTGCGCCGGAGCGCAGACAAAGGAAAAATTCCCCGAACGGGAGATTGAGATCATGGTGCCCTGGTCCGCGGGAGGAGCTACTGACCTTATGGTTCGCATCTTCTCGCCGGTCATCCAGAAATATCTGGGCGTTCCCATCCTCGTCACCAACAAGCCGGGAGGGGCTGCGGTTCCAGGCTATGTCGAGGCCATGACGAAGAAGGCCGACGGCTATTATCTCGTCGCTTGGGCGACACCCTCAATCACCATCACGCACATGCAAAAGACGCCCTACGACGCCAACAGTTTCGAGCCTATACTGAACGTCGTGATGGCGCCCGTCTGGTTCCTGGCCCCAGCATCGTCGCCGTATAATACCCTGAAGGATTTGGTGGAAGACGCGAAGAAGAGGCCTGGGAAAATCAACCTCGGCAACGCGGGCGCGGGCGGCGGAACACACATGATCGCCCTGGCCTTTGAGTCCGCGGTCGGCGTCAAGTTCAACCACGTACCTTACGCAGGCGGGGCTCCGGCGGTTACGGCAGCGGTCGCCGGCCAAGTGGATGTGATCACCTGCGGGCCTCCCGAGGGCGTACCGCAGCTCGAAGCTGGCCAGTTGAAATGCCTAGGCGTCTTCTCGGAAAAACGCCTTGCGGAGTTTCCCAATTATCCGACCGCTATTGAACTCGGCTACGATTTCGCCATGGGACAGTGGCGCGGGCTCGCGGCGCCAAAGGGAACCGATCCAGCGCGGATCAAAATCCTCCATGACGCCTTCAAGGCGGCGATGGAGGACCCTGAGTTCATCAAGCTCGCGGCGCAATCGGGGCTTCTTCTCGATTATCGCAATACCGAGGATTTCAGAAAACTTATACAGAAAGAAGACGCTTACTACAAGAAAATCGTGAAAGAGAACAAATTGGGCAGTAAATACTGAAACAAGGTGTGTGGAAGTGGCCAGCGGCTCACTACAGGGCCACTGGCCACAACCTAAAGAACTGGAGGTTTTCGCCACCATGGGCAAGATCGATATTGTGTGCGGTCTTATTACGGGGGCTCTCGCTATTCTCTTTTTTATCGGGACTCTCTCCTTCCCCAAATCGAGCATCGGTATCAATCCCAGGGTATACCCCTTTGTCGTCATTTTCTCCACGTTTGCGCTCTCCATGACGCTGGTGGTCCAGGGTTTTCTGAAACAGAAGAGGACAAAGAGCCCTCCCGCGAGAACCTTGCCGCGGGGGACGACGGCGTTGAAACTCATTGCTATAGCCGCCGGGATGCTGATCTATGTCTTTACTCTCGAACCATTGGGCTACATCATCGTCACGCCCCTCCTGATGGCACTGACGATGCTACTCTTCGGCGAACGCAAGCCGCTCAAGATCGTCGCCTTATCCGTACTGGTATCGATTGCCCTGTACTGGGTCTTCCGGTCCGTCTTCCGTGTGCCCCTGCCACGCTCGGTCATCTGGTGAGTGGAGGTCCTCCATGGAGGGAATAATCAACGCGCTGGTCTATGTCCTCGGCAATCTGCACTTTCTCATCATCGGCGTCGCGGCCGGAATCATTGTCGGCGCGATTCCCGGGCTGTCGGGCTCGACGGGCATCATTTTGATGCTGCCTTTCCTCATCTACATAGATCCTCCGTCGGCGCTCATCATGATGAGCGGCCTCTTCTGCGGATCGATGTTCGGAGGCTCCATCGCGAGTATTCTGGTTTCGACGCCCGGTACCCCTTCGGCGGCCGCGACCGTTCTGGACGGCTATCCGCTCGCGAAAAAGGGGCAGGCGGGCAAGGCCATGGGTACCGCCCTGGTAGCTTCGACAATGGGCGGCATCTTCTCCACGCTCTGCCTCATCTTCCTCGCACCTCAGCTTGCGAAGATCGCCCTGAAATTCGGCCCCTCCGAATATTTCGCTCTCATGATCTTCGGCCTCACCATCATGGCGAGCGTCTCTTCCTCATCCCTCACGAAAGGCCTGCTCTCGGGTTTTCTTGGACTTCTCCTCTCGATGGTCGGACTGAATCCTACGTTGGGCACGGAGCGCTTCACCTTCGGCGTTACCCGATTCCTCACGGGCTTCTCCATGATGCCCGTACTCATCGGACTCTTCGCCATTTCCGAAGTCCTGACTCAACTGGAACTCTTCAGCGAAGGCAAGATCATCCAGCTTTCGAAAAAACACAAGATTGGATCCATCATGCCCACGCGGAAGGAGATGAAGGGGCTTTGGAAGGTCATACTCGGCTCTTCCGTCCTCGGAACGATCATCGGAATCATCCCGGCGACCGGAGGCGCCATCGCCTCATTCATGGCCTACAACGAGGCCAAGCGGTTCTCGAAGGATCCGGAGTCCTTTGGCAAAGGTGCGCTTGCGGGCGTGGCGGCATCGGAAGCGGCCAACAACGCCACGACGGGCGGCGCGATGATTCCCCTCCTCACCCTGGGGATCCCCGGCGATGTCGTGACCTCTGTCATGCTGGGTGCCCTCATGATCATCGGGGTTCAGCCGGGACCACTGCTTTTCTCTCAGTCTCCGCAGATCGTCACCGATCTCTTTGTCGGTTTCATGCTCGCGCAGTTCCTCATGCTGGTCATGGGGTACCTGAGCATCCGCGCATCGAACCTCATTCTCAGGGTGCCTTTCGGCGTTCTCTATCCCGTAATCCTTTGCTTCTGTCTTCTCGGCGCCTATTCCCTGGGTAACAGCGTCTACGATGTGGGTCTCGCCTTCGTGTTCGGGATCGTCGGCTATTTCATGAAGAAATACGGTTTTTCGGCGCCCTCGGTGATACTGGGCCTCATTTTGGGTCCGATCGCAGAGCAGGAACTCAGCAAGGCGTTGATCATCTCGCATGGGGACTGGACGGTACTGGTACGCTCGCCGCTCTCGCTCATGTTCTATGCCTTCGCTCTGGCGTCTCTGATCTATTCGCTCGGGATATTTAGAAAAAAGAACAGGGCGGCAAAATCTATGTCTTAGAAACTTGCCTCGCAATGGTTCGCTTGTAGCTCGCCTCGAGGTGGCGCTGCATCGCGTCATAGGATCCCTCCGGGTCATGGGCAGCGATCGCTTCATAAATGACGTTGTGCTCCTCAAAGGCGTGACGGTGGTCTTCGCTTGTCCGTGGAGCATCCTGGTACGTCTTCACGATCGATGCCATGATGATGGGGATAATTCGCATGATGACGGGGTTTCTCGTCGCTTCGGCAATGCTCCTATGGAAATCGAGTTCGGTGTGAATTTCCACTTTGTGTTGATAGACAACTTCCTCCATTGCCTTGAGGCTTGTAGCTATCTTCGCAATGTCGGTATCGTCCGCCTTCTGCGCGGCGAGGCGGGCAGCGCCGGGCTCTATGATGAGGCGTGCCTCGATAAGGGTGAGGCGGAGGTTGGGCGTAGTGATAAAGTCCAGCCCCAGAGGGTCTTCTGCGATGCCGGGCTCCTGTGAAACAAAAGTCCCCTTGCCCCGGCGGATTTCAATGATCCCCTGTGAGACAAGTATCTTGACCGCCTCCCTTACGGTCGGGCGAGACACGGAGAAGAGAGCGCAGAGCTCGAGCTCGCTGGGAAGTTTCTCGCCCGGCTTCAGTTCTTCGTCGCGGATGAGTTCCTTGATATGAGAGGCGACTTCCTGCGAGCGCCGTTTTTCAGACGACAAGTTCGTATACATACTTCCTCATCATGAAACTATTATACCGTCGGTAGAAAGACCGACAAGGCTTAGCCAATTTCAAAACTCGGCCGACTTTTGAAAGATCCTCGGCTTATATTCGTTTTTCGCGATCGTAGGGTTGTCCCAGAGCGGCGGGCCCCTTGACGGCAGCGCTCCGCGTAAACGCCAGAACGACAATCACCAGCACATAGGGAAACATAACTGCAAATTCGTAGGGGAAGTTGATTCCCAACACCTGAATCGAGAGCTGTAGCGATTGCGCTATGCTGAACAAAAGACTTCCTCCGAGAATCCGGTAGGGCGACCAACTGCCGAAGTACACGAGGGCAACCGCGATGAAACCGCGCCCCGCGACGATATCGTCGGCAAACATTTTGGCCTGGCCAAGGGAAAGATACGCCCCCGCAATGCCGGCGAACAAGCCACCCACCGCGAGCGCCTGGTATCTCGTGCGCTGTACGTTTATGGCCATGGTGTCGGCCGAGCGGGGAGACGTGCCCACCGCCCGCACCTTGAGCCCCCAGGGGGTCTTGAAGAGAATATAGTGGCTCAAGGGGACAAAAAGAAAGGCGAGATAAGCCAGAATGTTCATATTGAAAAACACTGGGCCAATGAATGGAATCTTCGACAGAAGGGGAATCGGATAGCTAGGAAGACCGGGAACTCCCGTCACCCCGCCGATAAAGTGTCTGAAAAGCGTGCCCGCCGTGCCTATGCCGAGCATCTGCAGGCCGATCCCTGCAATCCCCTGCGGGGCATGAAAGGTGACCGTGACGAGCGCGAATAATAGGCCGAGGAGAGCCCCAGCTACGCCGGCTGCAAGTATTCCTAGAAGGTTTACATAGAGCGCCAGAGCGGTGTTCTGAAAATAGTACGCACATAAAAAGCCCAAAAAGGCGCCCATCGACATGATACCTTCGCATCCAAGATTGAAGATGCCAGCCCTTTGGTTAAACATTTCGCCCAGCGATGCCAAAAGAAGCGATACCGAGAAAGGAATGCCGATAGAGAGAATGTTGAGCACAATATTGAGGGGTGTCATCGCTTCGCCTCGTTTTTCCCGCTTTCTTCATCTTCTGCGCGCTGTCCGACAGGATGGTCTCTATAGCGCAAAAACCGGCGCTCGAACTTTTCCATGGCATAGGGATCGTTGATAAGCATCTTCGCCGAAATGATGCTCAATATGACCGCGCCCTGAAGGACAGACACCATGTTGGCCGGAATCGATAGAATACGCTGCGTCATGTCGGTACCGACGAGCAGAACACCGAAGAACGCGGCGGCAGGGATGATTCCTCCAGGATGAAGACCTCCGAAAAGGGCCACGACGATGCCGGAAAAACCATAGCCGGACGAAATGCCCTCTATAGCCCTACGGTGAACGGCCGTCACTTCGACCGCCCCCGCCAGACCGGCGAAGGCGCCCGCCAGAACCATGGCGAATAAAAGAGAGGACTCAACATTGATGCCTGCATAGCGCGCGGCTTTTGCACTGGCGCCGGCCGCCCGCAGCTTGAAGCCCGAGGTCGTGCGCCACAAAAAGATATAGACTAAAATCGCTAGCACAACGGCCAGCACGATTCCCCAATGTAGCCTGGTCCCGGGTATGATTCTGTCGATCCACGCGCTCTTCGGAAGCCGCATCGACTGTGGCGTGCCTGAACCTGTCTGCAGTTCGGCAGGATCGATCATCGGCCCTCGAAGGAGATAGCCGTAGATCTGCACAGCGATATAGTTGAGCATCACGGTAGATAGAATTTCGTTGACGCCGAGCTTCGCCCTGAGATACCCCGCGATCGAAGCCCACAGCGCTCCGCCTGCAGCACCTACCAAAAGAACCAGGGGCACAAGAATGCCCTTGGGCACATCAGGCAACGCCAGAGCCACCGCAGTAGCCGAAACGATTCCCATCTGAATCTGGCCTTCGGCACCGATGTTCAAAATGCCTGCACGAAACGATAGTGCGATTCCGAGCGCCACGAGTATAAGAGGCACCGCTCTTACGAGGACCTCGGTAATGCCAAAGAGATCCTTCAGCGGCTCGGTGAGGATGACCTTATATGTCTGTACTACATCAGCCCCAAGGATGACGAGGACTATAGCGCCGATTCCCACAGCCGCAAGCGCTGCAACACACGATACCAGAGAGACGTACGCCACTCGCGCCGTTGTTTTCATACCTTCGCTCCGGGTCCTGGCTCTACCACGACGTTTACCCCTCCACTGCCGCTTTCTCTGCCCCCTGCCGTATGCCCGCCATCAGAAGGCCGAGCGTGGGCCGCGTCGCCTCGCGCCTCGTCAAGATATCGAGTATCTTACCCTTGAAGATGACGGCAATCCGGTCACAGAGGTTCATGAGCTCGTCGAGTTCTTCCGAGATGAGAAAAATTGCCACACCCTTCGCACGAAGTTCGAGAAGGCGCGTATGGATGAACTCTTCGGCTCCCATATCGAGGCCGCGAGTCGGATAAACCGCAATCAAGGCCTTCGGTTCCCTGGCGAGCTCTCGTGCCAGAATCACCTTCTGAATATTCCCGCCCGAAAGAGCACCCGTCATGCTGTTCAGGGATGAACATCGGATATCGAACTGTTGCTGAAGTAAGGCGGCATTTTGTGCCTCTTCTCTGGATTTTATGAAGGCGCCGCGCGAAAACTTCGGAGAGGCGACATCCTTCAGAATTAGATTTTCCTTGATGGAAAAGGAGGGCACGATGCCTTCGTTGATGCGGTCTTCTGGGATATACCCGAGGCCCGCATCGATGATCTCGCGGGGGCTACGGTTGGTCAAATCCACGCCCATGAGCGATATTCTGCCCTTCTCGACCTTACGTAGCCCCGCAAGCGCATCGGCGAGTTCCTTCTGACCATTGCCGGAGACTCCTGCCAGACCGAGAATTTCGCCCGAACGGACCGAGAACCCGACACCATCGAGCGCGAAAAACCCTCGGTCGGACTTCACGCAGAGGTCCTGCACCACGAGACAGTCTTCACCGCAGCCGTCGATGCACTCATTCCTCGGAAGGACAACCTCGTGTCCCGTCATCAGGGCAGCCAGGCCAGCCGCCGTCTGCCCTGCCGTTGTCCCCTTGAACACAATGCTGCCCTGGCGCAGGATCGCCACCTTGTCCGAAAGCGCCGTGACCTCGGCGAGCTTGTGACTGATAAAAACAATCGACATGTCCGAAGCCATCCGCCTCAGGAGCGCGATGAGTTCATCCGTTTCCTGGGGTGTGAGGGCACTTGTCGGTTCATCGAGAATGAGAAAACGCGCACCGAAGCAAAGGGTCTTTATGAGCTCGACGCGCTGCTGCTCGCCGACCGAAAGCTGCCAGACATAGGCATCGGGCTGAACAGGAAGCTTGTATCGCTCGGAAATTTCGGTGATGCGCTTTTTGACGCCGGGAAGATCGAGACGAAAATATCTATGACTCTCCTTGAGACCGAGCGCGATGTTTTCCGCGACGGTCATGTTCGGCACGAGCATGAAATGCTGATGGACCATCCCAATGCCCGCGGCAAAGGCGTCTGCCGGACCTTTAAACTGCACCGGCCGGCCGTTGATGAAAATCTTACCCTCATCGGGCTGATACAGTCCCATGAGGATATTCATGAGCGTGGTCTTGCCCGCGCCGTTTTCTCCCACGAGAGCCAGTATCTCATTTTCGCCTATGGTAAGATCTATGGAATTACAGGCCACAATGCCGGGGAAACGCTTGGTTATCCCTTCAACCCTCAGCTCCCTGATCTTTTCATGCGTCGGAGCCATGAATCTTATTTTACACTCTGCCAATCGATGGAGAGCTTGCCGGAAGAAATATCGGCCTTGGCTTTTTCGGCGGCCTTGCGGACATCGGAGGTAAGGACGGGGCCCACCTTATCGTTGAACTGATAGACAAAGCCTTTGTTGGCGAAATTGAGGGGGATGCATTCGCCGCCGAGGATGCCTGCCTGTCTCTTGTCGATGAGGTTCTCCACGACAGCCTCATAGGCATAGCTTGCCGCAGCAATCACCTTGTAGCTTTCGGGAATACCCAGCTGGGCGGTGTCCTGGCCGACCCACCAGACCGGCTTGTCCTTGTATTCGGCCACTGCCCGCAAGGCCCCGAGCGCCTGCTGCGCCGAACCGGTAAGGACGTCGGCACCCGATTTTATCTGCGTATGCGCAAGCTCAGCGGCCTTGACATAATCACCAAAACTTCCGGTATAGGCGACTTGTACCTGAGCCTTGGGGTTCACCGAACGGACACCCAAAATGAAACCGCGATTGTAACGAGCGGCATCGCCGCCATCGACAGGGCCCACAAGGCCGATGATGTTTGTCTTCGTCACAAGACCGGCGATTACGCCGTTGATGTAGCCGGTCTCCTCGCTCTCCGGCATATAGGTGAACACATTCTTTGGTCCGATTTCACCCGAGGTGCCGAAGGCGAAGGTGGTTTTGGGAAAGTCCTCGGCCATCTCGAGTATCAGATTCTTGTACTGAGCTCCATGTCCGATGATGATATCGTACCCTTTTGCGACATACTGACGGGCCGCAGAACCGGCGTCCACAGGCTTCATCTTTTCACTGTAGCTGTATTCTACAAGGGAAGAACCGTATTTCTTCTGTACCGCCATGATGGCATCGTGCATCGACTGGCACCAACCTTTGTCGTCCACCGTCGACTCCACGATCATGGCGATTTTTATCTTGCTTTTGGGTGCCGCATACACAGACCCAAAAACGACACAAAGCGCAAGTATCACACACACACTACGTTTCATTGATTTCCTCCTTGAGAAAAGGACTGAAAACGATTGAATCGACTATATCACGGCCCCCCGGACCGAGCAAGAACTTTTTCGCCACCATGCAGCGCACTTCACCATGCAACACACCCCACTGCGCAGCGCACTCCTCCGCCCACCACACCCCAACGCACAGCGCGCAGTTTCCTTATAGAGCAATGCGTACTCTTGTACTCGAGCCGCCATCGAAGTATCCTTTACAACATGCCCACGAAAAACGACGTCAAATCCGGTACGTTGAAAATCGGCGACCACTGGAATGTCATCAGTATCATCGCACTCTCGCAGAACAACCCGCTCAAGGCCATCGCTGAGTTCGTAGAGAACTCCATCGACGCCGGCGCAAAGAATGTCACCATCGTCCGCGGCAAACAAAACAACGAGCACTACATAAAAGTCATCGACGACGGCTGCGGCATAAAGGATTTTCGCTACGTGGCGACACATATCGGCGATTCCATAAAACGCGAACTCAAGCGCAAAGGGAACACCGATATTCAGGGAGAATTTGGAATTGGCCTTCTTTCGTTCTGGACGGTGGGAGAAACCTGCACCCTTACCTCGACAGGAGAAGACGGTGTCGTGCGGAGCATGCGGCTCGTGAAAGGCAATCCTTCCTACGCGATACGCGAAACAGGGACGCTTTTCGGACGACAGGGAACAGAGCTCACCATACGTCCTATCCTTCCAGGCGTGCGCTCTCTTTCCGGCGACAAGATACAGAACTTTCTCGCCTCCGAGCTGCGCGACCGCATCACGAAGAGTGGCGTGCGAATTAGTATCATCGATCATACCTCGCGGCGGGAACTCGTGGTCGAGCCCCGCAAATTCAAGGGGAGGCTTCTCCATCAGCTTCCCGAAGTGCGCTGCCCTTTCGGCGAAATCTACCTAGAACTCTATATGGCCGAATCGCAGCAGGACGCGATGATCAGCTTGCAGAAACGAGGCACGCGCGTGCTTCCCGACATATCCCGTCTCGACTGCTTCTCGCATCCACCATGGAACACACGGCAGATCGAAGGGCTCATCGACGTGCCGTTTCTTCAGCTCACGCCGGGGACACGAGACGGTGTCGTCCAAGACGAGGCCTTTCATTCCTTCTGCGTCGCCATCGCTCCCATCGAAGAAGCGCTGAACGGACTCCTTGAAGAACAGCGGCGTGCGGAAGAAGAAGAGGCGAGCAGACAAGTGTTGCATCGTGTAACGCGCGCCTTCCGCGAAGCCTTTCTTCAATTGCCGACCGAGGATTACAGCTGGCTCGCAGCCAGAACCAGCGATGCAAGGAGAAGTGCCAAAGCCGGGCCCCGAGGAGTGGACGGTATGGAAGTAGGCGCGGCAGACTCCGGCAACGTAGAGGGACAGGCGGCCTCCGAGGCAAGCGAAAGGCCCACCGATAGTTTCGAGATGGATGCTTCATTGGGCGAATACATCCCCGAACCTCTTGAGAAAAAGCGCTTGCAAAAAGAATTTTTTGAATATGCCGGGCCGCTCTACAAAGTCACTATCTTCCCAGCTTCCTCGGTGATCGGTGTCGGGGAACGAAAAAAGCTCAAGGCCGTGGCACGGGACCGCGCGGGGCGCATAGTGGAGGGCGATATCTCCTTCGTGTGGCACATTGCCGAAGGTGGCGGTTCGCTTGAAGGCGTCGACTCGGTATATGCCGAGTACACTGCGCCGGAGGAACCCTGTGTCGCCACGATCGAAGTGAGAGCGATCCAGGGGGAAACAGTTGTGACGGCAAGTGCCCTTGTGACGGTCACGGCGAATCTTGTCAGGCGGCCCATGGGAACGGAAGGAACAATGCGACGGGGGCTTCCCGGCTACAGCTACCAGAAAGCGCCTGGCCAGCTATGGCGCTCCAAATATGATGTAGACCGATCAGTCATCTTTATCAACAACGCCCACGCGGATTTTATCTACGCATCGCGCCAGCCCATGACGAAACTTCGCTATATAACCCGCCTGTTCGCCAAGGAACTCGTGCTTGCCAATTTTCCGGAGGCGACAAAAGAAGAAATTCTGGAACGCCTGGTCGAACTCACTCTCTATACAGAAGAGAATCTTAAATAAGGACACGCAGGCGCCGGCGCGGAGGGCCTACGCGATCTGGCGTAAATCACTGGCGCAAGCGCGGGCGCTGAAGGCCTACACGATCTGGCGTAAAGCAATGACGCAAATCAGCCGTTCTGTCATTTTTCGCCAGTTTTGACGAGAAATAGGCATTTTATCGTTATATTCGTCATATAATGCGAATAATACAATTATTAATCTTGACAAAAGGCCGCCAATAAATCGTAAGGATTGGCGATAAATACTTCGATAATATCTCAATTCGCATTATAATACGACTTAGAATATTTTTGAGGTGTGGTCATGAAACTGAACAATACACTGACAGACTCGGCGGTACTGGAAGAGCTTGGAAAGCGCCTTGCGCGCGCACGCATTGCCGCACTCCTCACTCAGGCAGAGCTGGCTAATCGCGCGGCCGTGGGTAAACGCACGGTAGAGCGCATAGAGACAGGCAAATCGGTCCAGCTGATCAGTCTGATAAGGGTCCTGCGTGTCCTTGACCTCCTTGATGCCTTCGATGCGATAGGGCCTGAAGAAGGACCAAGCCCAATGGAGATGCTCGAGCGGCGAGGGAAGGTTCGGCGGCGCGTTTCTACCCGATCATCTCGGAGGTCCGGCGTATCTGGCCCAACTCCCACATCCTGGCACTGGGGTGACGAGAGATGACTTCCCTCGCTGAAGTCCGGCTCTGGGGCACCAGAATAGGCGCAGTGTCTCTGCAGGATGGCGAGGATGTCGCCGATTTTCAGTACAGCAGCGAGTTTCTGCGAAGCGGCATCGAACTCTCGCCGCTCGTCATGCCTTTGTCCAGCCGTGTGTACCGGTTCCCCGCGCTCCCTCGCGGCACCTTCCACGGTCTGCCGGGGCTGCTGGCCGATTCTCTGCCCGACTGGTTCGGCAACGCGCTGATCGATGTATGGCTTGCGAGGCAGGGGAGAAGACCCGATTCTTTCAATGCGGTGGAACGGCTCTGCTACACCGGAAAAAGGGGCATGGGCGCTCTGGAATTCGTACCCTCCACAGGGCCTGATGCAAGGCAGACACAGCGGATCGAAGTGGAAAACCTCGTGAGGCTCGCATCGCAGGTCTTGCAGGAGAGGGAGGAGTTGCGTGTCTCGCTCTCCGACAACACCGACAGCAACGCCGGCCGCGCCGAGGTCTTGGATAGGGACACCAAAAGCAGCAGAGAGACCGACAAAGCTCTGCTCCAGATTCTGCGCGTGGGGACTTCGGCCGGCGGTGCGCGGGCCAAGGCGGTCATCGCGTGGAACCCGCGGACGAACGAAGTGCGCTCGGGCCAGCTCGATGCTCCACCCGGATTCGAGCACTGGCTCATCAAATTCGATGGAGTCTCGTCCAACCGGGACAGAGAGCTGGACGATCCCAAGGGCTTCTGCACCGTAGAGTACGCGTACCACCTCATGGCGCGGGCGGCGGGTATCGTCATGACCGAATGCCGGCTTCTCGAAGAGCACGGCCGCAGGCACTTCATGACGCGGCGCTTCGACAGAACCGCAGATGGTCAAAAAATCCACATGCAGAGTCTCGGCGCGCTTGCACACTTCGACTACAATGCGTCGGGCGCGTATAGCTACGAGCAGGCTTTCGCCACGATACGGGCACTGGGAGCGGCAATGGACGACATGGAGCAGCTTTTTCGGCGAATGGTGTTCAACATCATGGCCCGCAACCAGGATGATCATGTGAAGAACATCTCGTTTCTGATGGACCGGAGCGGACGATGGAGGCTCGCACCAGCCTACGACCTCACCTTCAGCTACAGACCTTCCGGCATATGGACAGGCACGCATCAGATGACGGTGAACGGCCGCCGCGATGGCTTTGCCTGGAACGACCTCAAGGCGGCCGCCGTTGTTGCAGGTCTCAAGCGGGGAAGGGCAGAGGATATAGTCCGCGAGGTCCACGATACTGTCGTCCGCTGGCCGGAGTTCGCCGACGCGGCAGGCGTCCTGCCCGCCCAGAGAGATGCCATTTTCGCCGACCTCCGGTTGTCCAGGGAACTCTTACCGTGAAGAAAAGCAGAAAAAATAGCGACTTAGGCGCAGCGCGCGTGGACGTTCCAAAGCTATCGGGCGCACAGGCGGGGCGCTCGGAGTCTACAGAGCGGTATGGCACAGAAATGACGCTGGCCGGCATGTCAACGCCCGCCGGCAGGGTACCCAAGGCGCTCGGAGCGAGCCCGAGCCCGAGCCCGACGAATCGCCCGACCAATCCCATGGTTTCAAAAAATCCCGACTTGAACTATAGTACAAGTACGGAGAAAACCATGGAGAGTATAAAACGCATTGCCCTCATCTCGACCACCGACTTTCTCATCTCGAGCCCCCTCTTCGAAGACAGTTACGAGCTCCACACCAAAGACTACGGCGAATACCTTGCCAGGTCGTTCGGATAATAGAAGCGAGGCGACTTAAGACAATGCGAATCATCGCCGACCTCCACATCCACTCGCACTACTCACGCGCCACGAGCCTCAAACTCACGCTACCGTATCTCGAACGTTGGGCGCGCATCAAAGGAATCGACCTCGTCGGCACGGGCGACTGCACGCATCCGGCCTGGCTCGCGGAGCTTAGAGAACAGCTCGAGCCGGTTGAGAGGGGCTTTTTTCGCCTTAAGCCCGAGCTGCAGCGCGAGTTCGATTCGAGCAAAGCCCTGGCTGAGGGCCTGCCGGCACCTCCGGGTGACAGGCCTGTGCGCTTCGCCCTCACGGGCGAGATAAGCACGATCTATAGTCGGGACGGCAGGACGCGCAAGGTCCATCACGTCGTGATCCTACCGGATTTTGCAGCCGCGGCCGGCTTTCAGACCCGACTCGAGCGGATAGGCAACATCTCCTCCGACGGAAGGCCCATACTCGGTGTGGACTCGCGCGATCTCTTTGCCCTGCTCCTGGACGCCGATGAGCGCTCCATCCTCGTGCCGGCCCACATCTGGACACCCTGGTTCTCGGCCCTCGGCGCCAAATCAGGCTTCGATTCCATCGAAGAGTGCTACGGCGACTTCTCTCCACACATTGGCGCAATAGAGACAGGCCTGTCCTCGAACCCTCCCATGAACTGGGCGGTGAGCTCTCTCGACCGTTTCGGAATCATATCGAACTCGGATGCCCACTCGCCGGAAAAACTGGGCCGCGAGGCGACGATCTTCGAGATGGAGTATTCCTTTACGGGCCTCGCACAGGCGCTCTCCGGCGGCGGTCCAGCAGGCAGGATCGCCGAGACCATCGAATTCTTCCCCCAAGAAGGGAAATACCACTACGACGGCCATCGCGCGTGCGGTGTAGTGCTGTCCCCCTCCGAGAGCTTGGCGCTCAAGGGACTCTGCCCTGTCTGCGATAAGCCGCTTACCCCTGGAGTCATGCGCCGCGTTGTGGAGCTGGCCGACCGGCCCGTGGACGAAACACAGCCCTGCCCTCTGGATTACGAGGGAACCAACCGCAGGCCCTACAGATCCCTCATCCCCCTGCCCGAACTGCTCGCCGAGCTCCTCGGCACGGGAAGCGGGTCGAAAAAGGTCGCCGCTGTCTACAGAAGCCTCGTGGAACGAGCGGGCTGCGAATTTTCGCTTCTTCTGGACCGAAGCGAATCCGAAATCGAGTCGATGGAGACGTACGGAGTCTCAGGCGAGCTTCTGGCCATGGCCATCGGCCGCATGCGCTCGGGCCAAGTCTCCATAAAGCCGGGGTACGACGGTGAGTACGGCCTCATCCACACCTTTGCGCCGGGAGAGCGAATCGAACCGAAGGCCAAAGCGGGGCTCTTCGACGACGAAATGGGTGCCGGCGGAGAAAAGAATGGCATTTTTCATACAGTATCCCACGGCATTTGATGATCGTCCTTTTCCTGCATTGACTTAGATTCTATCTGCGCTATCATCGAAACTATGAACCAACATGAAATTATTTCGCCGATCGAGCTCCTGGACGATCAGGGGCACATCACCGAAGAGGGCTGGGCGCGGCGGCCGCTGTGGCGCTATGACCGGTCGCGCATCAAAGCTCCCTGGTACCGGATCAAGGAATGGGATTACTACTGCGTGCTGTCACAAAAGCGAGGATACGGCATTGCGTTTACGGTGTCGGATCTCGGATATGCAGGGCTGACAAACATCGTCTGGCTCGATTTTGTGAAGCGCAGCTTCGTGCCCGTCGACAGCCTTAGGCTGCTTCCTAGAGGTAAAACCGGCCTTTCGTCCTCTTCTTCGCAGGGCGATCTGCACTACAAAGACAAAAAGCTGAGCATCTCCTATATCCTCAGCAAAGGCCAACGCCGCATCATCGCCGACTGTCCTTCTTTCGGCGACGGAAAAGGGCTGCACTGCGATCTTGTGCTCGAGCAGGATCCGGATGCGGACAGCATGAACATCGCCACCTCCTGGAAAGAAAACAGGCGTGCCTTCTACTACAACCAGAAAATAAACTGCATGCCCGCGCGTGGCGAAGTCACGATCGGGGAAGAACACTATCCCTTTGAACCTGACGATTCCTTCGGTGTGATGGATTGGGGCCGGGGATACTGGCTCTACCGGAACCGCTGGTACTGGGGCTCGGCTTCCGGGCTGTACGAAGGCGCTCCCTTGGGCTGGAATATCGGGTATGGGTTTACCGATAGAACGCCTGCATCCGAAAATATGGTGTTTTACAAGGGCAAGGCCCATAAGCTCGAGGAAATCGAATTCCACATCGATCCAAACGACTACATGGCTCTCTGGAAGATCACCAGCAGCGATGGTCGCTTCGAAATGGATTTCGAGCCTATCATAAATCGCCACAGCGACATAAAATTGCTCGCGGTGTCGTCGATCCAGAACCAGCTCTTCGGGTATTATTCGGGCAGGCTCATCCTCGACGATGGCCGTGTGCTGAAGGTGGACAGACTGCTCGGCTTGGCCGAAGATGTACGGAACAAGTGGTAGCAATTGGGGCGCGCGATGGACATTCCAGAAACTCCCGATAAAAAGACGAAGGATGAGGCGCTGCGCCTGAATTTATACCTCCTCATCGATACGGATCGATACGGCGTCCCCTTTCTCTATGATCAAGACTCTTTGGTTAGTGCTTCTAACCTTGTGCCGGCTGAGCGGTAAGGAGTCTTGGTTGGAGAAATAGCATACACTTTCTCATTCCTACGCACGCGCATACTTTGGCACATATTCGGGTGTAGTTTTCCCTGGG
>Ga0067045_1028900_pt1 | contig 26098 bp, 21 predicted proteins | sample TerdegcTABiofilm_FD_59184 | JGI IMG/M metagenome (GOLD analysis project Ga0067045, IMG submission 59184) | Combined Assembly of (Gp0054472, Gp0054536) Wastewater bioreactor microbial communities from Singapore -Terephthalate degrading... | reverse complement strand
ATCGCCGACGTCATCGGCGGCTCGATTGCCCGCCTGTATCTGGCCAACAGGTTCGGCACCGCGATCTTCTCGTCGGTCTGCCAGGTGGGCGAGCTGCGCGCCCAGGTGAGTCTGGCGGCGCACGCCGAGAAGCTGCATCGCCAGTATCCCGGCCGGATCCCGCCCGAGGCGGTAGCGGCGCTGGAGGAGACGCTGGCGGCGCCGCCGCTGCGCTCGCTGGATGCCGCCTTCGCGGCGGCGGCCGCAGCGCGCATCCATGCGGTGCGCAAGGCCGGCAACTCGATCGGGGCCGCGCTCGAAGTCGTGGCTGTCAACGTGCCCGCCCTGTGCGGCGAGCCCCTGTACAGCAGCCTCAAACTCCGGCTCATGGGGGCGCTCGGCGGCCTGCATGCTGCCGTCTCCTGCGAGATCGGCGCTGGAGCGGCGGCCGTGGCGCGACTGGGCAGCGAGAACAACGATCCCATCCGCGGCTGGGGGTACGCCAGCAACCGGCACGGCGGCTTGATCGGCGGGATCACCACCGGTTCGCCCCTGGTCTGTCGCGTCGGCTTCAAGCCCACCTCGACGATCGCCCTGCCCCAGCCTTCGGTGCGCAAGGACTTGGTCGAGACCGAGTTCCTGCTGCGCAAGGGCCGCCATGATCCGTGCGTCGGCGTCCGCGCTGGGGTGACCCTGGAGTCTCGCTTGGCCATCGAGCTGCTGAACGCCGTGCTGATGCATCAGGCGAGCCGCGTGGACGCGGCCGCGTTCAGGCTCTTCCCCGGGAACCAGACGTGATGGCCGAGATCGAAGCCTTCTGCGACATCGCTCGCTTGCCCGCGCCGGGCGACAACGTCGCCATCGCGGTGCGACGTCTGGAGGCCGGGACCTGCTGTGTCCTGGACGACGGGAGGCGCGTGCGGCTGCCGCACACGGTGATGGAAGGGCACCGGTTCGCCGTGCGCCCGCTGCGGGCTGGCGACGCGCTGCTGTCGTGGGGGCTGCCCTTTGGCGTGGCGCTGCGCGCGGTGGCTCCCGGCGAGTACGTGTGCAACCAGGGCATGCTCGAGGCGCTGCGCCAGCGGCCAGGAACGGCCCGGCTGCCGGACGTGCCGAACTTCTCCGACTGGATCGAACCTTTCGCTCTGCCGCCGGATGGACCGCAGCCGGGCCGCCAGGTGGAGCCGAGTGCGGTGCCCAGGCACTTCGCGGGGCACCCGCGGCCCCACGGTCGAGGCACGGGCACGCGCAACTACATCGTCGTGCTCGGTACCAGCTCGCGCACGGGCTCGCTGGCATGCCGGCTGGCCGCGCGGATGCAGGAGGGGGCTGCCCGTTGTCCCGGCGTGGACGGGGTGGTGGCCGTGCACCACACCGAGGGGGGCGGGCGGCACCGGCCCAACAACCTGGAACTGGTGCTGCGGACCTTGGCCGGCTTCTGCGTGCATGCCAACGTCGCGGGCGTCGTGGCGTTGGACTGGGGAGTCGAGCCGGTGACCAATGCGCAACTGGCGGCGTACGCCGCGGCGCACGGGTACCCGCTGGAGGCGGTGCCGCATGCTTTCCTCACGGTCGGGCGCGCGCAGGAAGCGACGCTGGCAGAAGGGGCGCGGTGCATCGCCGGGTGGTTGGAGGCCGAGCATCGCACGCGCCGCCAGGTGCGGCCGTTGGCGGAATTGCGGCTGGCCCTGCAGTGCGGCGGCTCGGACGCGTTTTCGGGCATCTCGGGCAACCCGCTGGCGGGGTGGGTGGCGCGCGAGGTGGTGCGGCAGGGCGGTGCGGCGAATCTGGCCGAAACCGACGAGCTGATGGGAGCCGAATCCTACGTGCTCCAGAATGTGCGCGACCGAGCCACCGCGGTGCGCTTCCTGCACATGCTCGAGCGGTTCCGCCAGCGCATGGCCTGGCACGGCGAGTCGCCCGAAGCCAATCCGTCCGCTGGCAACAAGTACCGGGGGCTGTACAACATCGCCCTGAAGTCGATCGGGGCGGCGCGCAAGCGCGATCCAGCAGTGCGGCTGGACTATGCCATCGAGTACGCCGAGCCCATGCGCCGTCCGGGCTTCTACTTCATGGACAGTCCAGGCAACGACCTGGAGAGCATCGCTGGTCAGGTGGCGGCGGGCTGCAGCCTGATCCTGTTCATCACGGGCAACGGGTCGGTGACCAATTTCCCGTTCGTGCCGACGATCAAGCTGGTCACGACGACCGCGCGCTACCGGCAACTGGCCAACGACATGGATGTGAATGCTGGGGCGTACCTGGACGGGGTGCCCATGGAGCGGTTGGGAGAACAGACGCTGGCCCTGGTCGAGGCCGTAGCGTCCGGCCAGCGCACGTGCGGCGAGCGGGCCGGCCATGCGCAGGTCCAGCTCTGGCGCGATTGGCCGCAGGCCGACGGGACGCGCCTGGACGCTCTGCGCGCCCTGCCGGCGCCGCGACCCGTGCCCGTACCGGTGCCGCGCGAGCAGCCTCCGCGATGCCGCCTGCGGGCCCTGCGGACGACGCACGGAGTGGCGTTCGATCAGGTAGGGGTGATCGTGCCGACCAGCCTGTGTTCGGCTCAGGTGGCGCGCTTGGCGGCCGTGCGCCTGGCCTCCAGTCCGGCGGTCGGCCAGGGGCTGGTGCGCCGGGTCGTCGCGCTGCCGCACACGGAAGGCTGCGGGGGCACCAGCGACCGGCTGCTGACCCGAGCGCTGCTCGACTACCTGCAGCACCCTTCCGTGCGGGCTGCCGTCGTGCTGGAGCATGGGTGCGAGAAGATCCACAACGACCATCTCCGGCAGCAGGCGATGGCGGCCGGACTGGATCCGCAGGCGTACGGATGGGCCAGCATTCAAGCGGACGGCGGCAACCAGCGAGCCGTGGAACGCGTGGCCGAGCTGTTCGCCGAGCTGCTGGCCGGGGCGCAGCCTCCAAAGACCGTGGACGTGGGCCTGGACGCGCTCCGCCTGGGCCTGCTGGCCAACGGCCCGCTGCCGGCTCCGGTGGCGCTGGCGTTCGGCCAGTTGGTGCGCTGGGTGGGCAGCGCTGGCGGCACGGCCATCGTGGCGGGTCATGCTGCCGGGCCCGAGGTGCTGGCGGAGGTAGCGCCAGCCGCGATGGACGCCCGTCTGCCATGGGGCCAGCGCCCGCCGGGACCCGGGGTGTACGTGGCCGAGTCGCTCACCGATCACTGGGTCGAGGAGCTGACTGGGCTGGCGGCCAGCGGCGCGGACATCGTCCTGGGGTACGCCGACGAGCACCCGCTCCAGGGGCACCCGCTGGTGCCGCTGGTCCAGGTGAGCGCCGCGCCAGTACTGCTGGAGCGCCATGCCGAGGATCTGGACGTGCTCTTGGTCGGCGACGCCGGGGGCTGGAGCGGCCAAATGCTGGCGGCGCTTGGCGAGGTGCTCTCCGGCCAGCGGGTCTGCCGCGCCCACGCCCAGGGCAACACGGACATGCAGGTCAGCCGCGGTCCGCTGGGCGTGTCGCTGTAGGCCAAGCCCCGGCCGGGGGCCGCGCCCGCGTGCGGGCAGGCCGGCGCTGGGCGCTGCGAGCCGGGCGGTGCGCGGCCGCGCGGTGGCGCTGGGCTCGCGGTCTCCTCTGGTCTAGGGACACCCCCATCCGGTCAACTGCTGGTCGACGGCTTCGATGAGGCGCTCCAACGAGCCGGGACCCAGAGTGGAGCACTCGTCCTGGTAGCGGCCGGTGCCGTGCAGCTCGGCGGGCAGAATGTACGAGTAGGGCTGGTTGGCCAGGACAGCGAACAGCACCGGGGTGTCCGGGTGGCGCCGGCGCACCTCGCGCTGCAGCAGGTTATAGGGTTCCCCGCCCAGGGCTACCAGGGCAGCCTCCCCGAGCTGCCACAACCAGACGCGGTAGGGCACGTGGCCTTGCTCGCTGCCGCGCGGCAGTTCCTCCAGGCGGCGCAGGGCACGGCGCGTGCGCTCGATATGGGCGCGGGCGTCTCGCCGAGCCTGCGGGTCGCCGGCTGCCAGTGCGGCTGCCTCGCGCTGGGTCCATTCGGCCAGCAGACCTTCCAGCGCGGCCCGCGTCGGCAGATCCTTGCTGGCAAGGTCGAGCACCAGCTCCGCGGCGCGGAACGCCTGGCATGCCTGGCGCTGTGCGGCCGACATGGGTGCGTGACGCCAGATGCCCAAGGTGGCGCCGGAGATCACGCGACCAGTGTACTCCATGTGGGTTCCCGGCGGTGGCAGCGATTCGAGGACCTGCAGCACGGCGTAGCCCAACTGCCGGCCGTTGCGTTCGGCAACCTCCGGGTCGCCGACGAAGCCATCGCGCGGGCCCAGATCGCCGCACGGCCCCAGCAGAAAGGCGCAGGGCGCACCGGTGTGCTGCTCGACCACGGCCCGCATGGCGCCGGGATAGTCGGGGCTGATCAGGCGATTCTCCCAGGCCAGGGTCGTGGGATGGCAGGCGTAGTTCACCAGGACCCCGCGCAGACGCCCGGCGGCGTCCGTCGCGCGCGCGATCCACACCGCATCGTCGGCGGCGCCGGCCGGATGGGGGCCGCAGGCGTACCCCCCGTCGGGGTCCGGCAGGTCGCGGTTCATCGCCAGGCTGCAGTGACCACGACCGAAGGTGAGTACGGTGGCCTGGCGCTCGGCCCGCGCCTGCGCGACGGCGGTTGCGATGCGCTCCGGCAGGGCATCCAGATAGGGCCGAATGTGCTGGCCGCCCGGCTCGGCCGTACGCGTCAGGTCCAGTTGGATGGCCGCGTGCGTGTGCGCAAAGGTCAGCACCAGCCGCTCGGGCTCCACGCGCACGGTTGCGCGCAGCCGCGCCAGCAGCGCCTCCACTTCGGCAGTCCGCATCCACCCGAGATCCAGGGCGACCAGCACGTGCTCGGGCCCGCCGCCCAGCGGGCGCAGGCTCACAGCCGTGGCGAACAGGGGCCGGTGAATCCCCGCTGCCGCATCGTGGAGGGCAGCGCCCCAGTTGCGGTGGTACGCGTCCGCGGGAGGCGTGATGTCAGCTCTGCCCAAGCCGAATTCCAGTTCAGCCTGGGGCGTGCGCACAGGGGAGATCGCCATGGGGCATCTAGCTCCGTTCTTGCGCCATCAGCTCGGCAAAGTGCTCGAACAGATGGAAGCTGTCGTGGGGACCGGGCGAGGCCTCTGGGTGGCACTGGATGGAGAAAATCGGCAGCTCGCGGTGGCGCAGGCCTTCCACGCATTGGTCGTTCAGATTGCGCCGGGTGATCTCCAGGCAGTCAGGAACGGAGTCCGCGGCGATGCCCCAGCCGTGGTTCTCGGAGGTGATGCGGATGCGCTGCGAGGCCCGCTCCAGGATGGGCTGGTTGGCACCCCGGTGCCCGAACTTGAGGTGGTAGATGGTCGCCCCGAAGGCCAGCCCCAGGATCTCGTGACCGAGGCAGATGCCGAAGATGGGCACCTTGCCGATGAGCTGGCGCGTGGCCGCGATGGCGTACTCGAGCGGCCGCGGATCACCAGGTCCGTTCGAGAGAAACACGCCGTCGGGATCCAGAGCCAGCACGTCCTCGGCGCGGGTCATGGCCGGTACCACCGTCACGCGGCAGCCGACCCGCAGCAGGTGGTGGATGATGCTCCGCTTGATGCCGAAGTCGTACGCCACCACGTGAAAGCGCGGATTCTCCGGCGCCCGGACATACGGCGCGCGGGTGGTCACCTGGGCGACCATGTCCACGCCTTCCAAGCCTCCCCACGCGCGCGCCTTGTGGACCAGGCTGTCGGGGTCCAGGTCTTCGGTGGACATGGCCGCATCCATCACCCCCTGGATGCGCACCCGCCGGGTGAGCTGCCGCGTATCCACGCCCTGCACCGTCAGCACCCCGTGTCGCTGCAGGTACTCGGCCAGCGTGCCCGTAGCGCGCCAGTTGCTGGCCGTGCGGCTGAGCTCCTTGACCACGAAGCCACGGACCTGTGGGTGGGAAGACTCGTCGTCTTCCGGGTTGACCCCGTAGTTGCCGATCAAGGGGTAGGTCATGGTCACGATCTGCCCGGCGTAGGAGGGATCGGTGAGGATCTCCTGGTACCCGGACATGCTCGTGTTGAACACCATCTCCCCCACGACCTCGCCACCGGGCTCCAGCGCTTCGCCGGAGAAGACGGTGCCGTCCGCCAGGGCGATCAACGCCTTCTTCATCTGCACCCTCCAAAGCTAGAAAGGACCGCACCGCAGCCGCCGCGCACTCCCGCGGCCGCCGCTGGCGGCAGTGCTAACGTACGGAGGCCCGGCCCTGCTGCCCAGGTCAGGCGTCCTCCCAGCTAGCCCCAGCGCCTGGTCGCCACCGCCGGTGGCGCGCGCGTTCGCGCATGTCCACGGCCGGGTCGAACTCGCCGACGATCTGTGCACCCACGATCTCCTCGAGCACGTCCTCCAGAGTGACGATCCCGGCGAACACGCCGTATTCGTCGACTACGCCGAACAGGTGCTGGCGCCGGTCCAGGAATTCCTGCAGTAGCTGGTTGGCACGCGCGGTCTCCGGCACCATGTGCAGGGGCCGCTCCAGGTCGGCCAGCAGCAGATGCTCCGCGCCGTCCGCCAGCGCGTTGAACACATCCCGGCGCAGCACCAGGCTGACGATGTTGTCGCGGTTCCCCGCGTACAGCGGCACGCGGCTGTGCGGCCAGCGACCCGCTTCCCGGCGGGCCTGCGCCAAGGTGGCGTGCCGATCGAGGGTGAAGACGACGGTGCGGGGCGTCATGATATCCCGCGCCCGCAGGGCATCCAGGTGCAGGATGTTGCGGATCACCCGTTCCTCGTCGGGACGGATCGAGCCGGCCTGGCGGCTGAGCCGGGCGACAGCCTCGATGTCCTCGGCCGCCACCGTCTCGAGCGCGTCCGTGCGGCGCATGAGCAGCCCGGCGACCCGCCGATTCAGCCACACCAGCGGCGCTAGCAGGCGCACCATCCACCACAGCGGTCCAGCGACGAAGGGTGCCAGAGCGCGAGCGTACACGACGCCGGCGGTCTTGGGCAGGATCTCCGAGAACAAGAGCACACTGACGGAGATCGCGACCGTGAAATACACCTCGGGGGTCCCGGGAAAGGTCTCCACGAAAACCGCCCCCGCGATGGCTGCCCCGCCGGTGTTGGCCAGGGTGTTGAGCGACAGGATGGCAGCGATCGGAGTCTGGATGTCCGCTTTGAGGCGCTTGAGGATCGGCCCCGATCTGGTGCCCTGCTGGCACAGGAGTTCGACCTGGCTGGCGGGTATCGAGTACAGCACGGCTTCGCACAGCGAACACAGGCAGGACACCACCTGGACGATCAGCACGACCAGTATCAGTTCTGACATGCAGTCGGCACACCCTCCCGAAGGCGTGGTCACGGACGAGGCGCGCAAGACAGAGGGCCCGCTCGAGCCAGATTCGGCGAGGCATCCGGACCGACGGATCTTGACGGGGAAACGCCAGCGCCCCGCCCCTGCGGGCTGCCTGCCGAACGGCCCGCAGGCGTGCCTTCCGGCGCGGCCCCGCTCGCGCTGTCGCCGGCGGGTCTGGGGCATCGCGCCAAGATCGACGTCCCAATCCCGCAGCGGGCGCGCTCTGGCTCTGGATCGAGGGCGAGCGTCCAGCGCCGAGTCTAGCGACAGCCGAGGCCCCGAGACCTGCCGGCGCCTGGCCCGCGCATCAAGCCCTGGAGAGATGGCGGTTCACGAGTCTGGCCATCTCGAACATGCTCACCTGTTTCTGGCTGCCGACGATGCGCCGCAGACGCTCGTCGGGATTGATCATGCGGATATCCCGCGTGTCCTGCAGGCCGTGCCTGCGGATATAGGACCAGACCTCGCGCATGATCTCTTGGCGCGACATGGGCTTGCTGCCGACCAGGGCGGCCAGATCGGAGTCGGGTCGCTGCGGCCTGGCGAACGGCAGGCGCTGGCTCGGCTTCGGTCGGGCTGCGGGGCGCGCTGGGGCGGCTTGTCTCGGCGCGGAACGCCGGCGCGGAGGAGGGGTGGCCGGCGTCGGTCCAAGCGCACCCCTGGAGGGGATCTTCGTCGCGGTGCGGCGCGTCCGCAGCGGCTGCTGGCCGGTGCGGGGCGGGCCCGCCCGCGCGCGGGCGGCCCGATTCTGGGCAGCCTGGGTCCTGGTCGGCCCAGGACGTGCGCCGCCAGAGCCCTGCGTCTTGGTGGCGCGGCCCGAGGCGCTCTTCTTCGGGGTGGCCCGTTCCTGGACCATGTGGCACTCCTTTCGCAGCGTCGCACCAACCCTGGCACCAGCCGGCCGGTGGCGCCCGACCCGGGCAGAGGGCATGACACCGCCCGCCATGGCGCCGGTACCTCTTCGGGCACAGCGACAAAGCGTAGGCCACCGCCAGACGCTGGTGGACGCCGGCATCGTCTCGGCAGCGTGGGGCCGTTGTCCGGCTTGGCCTAACATAGCATGGCACAACGTGATAGGTCAAGTCCGCAGAAGCTTGAACAGTGCTGCCGACACCGCTGGCGGCCATGCGGCGGAGGCTCGCGGCGCTGGCGGTGGGCCTGCTGGCCGCAGCCCGAACCAGGACGGTCGGCCGCGTCCCGGAGACCTGCTCGTCCGCATGGGCGGTCGACAGTGGCCGCGCGGAGCCGACCGCCACGGCGGCGGCCAGGTTGCCAGGTCCCCGTGCCGCTGTTTGCAGCGAGGGCGGACGCGCCCCGAGTAAAGACGGACGATCCGCCGCGCACGGGCCGGGCGCGCAACGAGTTGACACGCCCGGACCAGCCCCCTAGTTTCGGCGGCTCGCGGACTCCAACAGGCAGATCGGACCATGGCTATCGGCGAGTGTCGCATCGCAGTGGTCGGCGCGGGTCACATGGGCACCGCGCTGATCCTGGGCGCCATCGAGGCAGGCGGGCTGCCGCCTGGGAATCTGACCGCTGCCGATCCGTCCGAGGCGGCGCTGGAGCCGTTGGCCGGCCGGGGCGTCCGGACGATGCCGAGCGCCGCGGCGGCCATCGCGGGGCAGGAACTGATCGTGCTGGCGGTCAAGCCGCAGGTGGCGGCCGAGCTCCTGTCCGCGATTGGCGGCTGCGTGCGCGCAGGGCAAGTGGTCGTGTCGGTCATGGCGGGGGTGAGCACCGCCTTCCTGGAGGCGCAGCTGCCGCCGGCGGTGCCGGTGATCCGCGCCATGCCCCAGGTGCTGGCCCGGCTCGGCGCGGCAGCCACGGCGATCTGCGCGGGGGCGCGCGCCGCGGCGGCCCACAGGGAGTTGGCGCGCCAGTTCTTCGCTCTGGTCGGGACGGTCGTGGAAGTCCCGGAGCGCCTGATGGATGCGGTGACCGGTCTGGCGGGCAGCGGCCCTGCGTACGCCTACACCATCATCCAGGCGCTGACGGATGCGGGGGTGTGGGTGGGGTTGCCGCGCGACGTCGCCCAAACGCTGACTGCCCAGACGCTGATCGGGGCCGCCCGGATGGTGTTGGAGCGGGGCCAGCACCCGGCGAGCCTGCGCGATGAGGTCACCTCTCCGGGGGGCACGACGATAGCGGGGCTGTTCGAGCTGGAGGCTGGCGGTCTGCGCGCCGCGTGCATGCGGGCGGTGCAGGCAGCCACCGAACGCTCTCGGGCCCTGGGGGGCCGATGATCGCCATCATCGACTACGGCATGGGCAATCTCCGCAGCGTGGAGAAGGCCTTCCATTTCGTCGGCGCTGCGGCGGCCATCGTCCAGGATCCGGCCAAGGCAGCGGCCGCGTCTCACCTGGTGCTGCCGGGCGATGCCGCCTTCGGCGACGCGATGCGCAACCTGGTGGCCGGGGGATGGGAGCCGGTGATCCGGCAGGGGATCGCGGCGGGCAAGCCGTTTCTGGGAATCTGCGTCGGCCTGCAGTTGATGTTCGACAGCAGCGAGGAGATGGGCTGTCACGCTGGTCTGGGGCTGCTGCCGGGGCGCTGCCGACGCTTTCCGGCAGGGGTCCGGGTCCCGCAGATCGGCTGGAACCAGGTCTCCATCCGGCAGCGGGTGCCCCTGTTGGAGGGGGTGCCGGACAACGCCTATTTCTACTTCGTGCACTCGTACTTCGTCGCACCGGACGAGCCGAGCGACTGTCTGGGCACCACCGAGTACGGGATCGAGTATACCTCGGTGGCGGGCCGCGGGCGCATGCTCGGAGTGCAGTTCCATCCGGAGAAGAGCCAGGACCACGGCCTGCGCCTGCTGGCGAACTTCGCCCGGATGAATTGAGGCCGGACCGCCATGCTAGCCAAGCGCATCATTCCCTGCTTGGATGTCAAAGACGGGCGGAATGTCCGCGGCGTGCGGTTCTCGGCGGACCGCGATGCAGGAGACCCTGTCGAGCTGGCCACTCGCTACGACCGCGAGGGCGCCGACGAGCTGGTCTTCTACGACATCACGGCCTCGGCCGAAGGGCGCGACATCGTGCTGGACCTGGTGCGGGCGGTCTCGGAGCGGGTGTTCATCCCGCTGACTGTGGGCGGCGGCATCCGGAGCTTCGCCGATGTGCGCAGCATCCTCAAGAGCGGCGCGGACAAGGTTTCGCTGAACTCCGCGGCGGTGCGCGACCCCGAGATCGTCCGCCGCGCCGCGGCCAGCTTCGGTTCGCAGTGCATCGTGGGCGCGATCGACGCCTTGCGGCGGCCGGGTGCGCCCCCCGACGCGCCCGCTTGGGAGATCTACATCGACGGCGGCCGTACGCCCACTGGACTGGAGGCGCTCGCCTGGGTGGAGAAGCTGGTGGCGCTGGGGGCGGGCGAGCTGGTGCTGAACAGCATCGATGCCGACGGCACGCGCGCCGGGTACGACCTGGCTTTGAACCAGGCGGTGGCAGCGCGCGTCGAGGTCCCCATCGTGGCTTCGGGCGGCGCGGGCGATCTGGAGCACATCTATCGGGTCTTGACCGAGGGACAGGCTAGCGCGGCCCTGGCTGCCTCGGTATTCCACTTCGGCGTGTACTCGATCCCGCAGGTGAAGAGCTATCTGCGGGCGCGGGGCGTGGCGGTGCGGGACTGAGATGACCGTGCGAGCGGCTGAACCGGCGCTGGTCCGGCGCGAGCAGTTGGCGCGCGTTCGCCGACTGGTGGTCAAGATCGGCAGCAGCAGCCTGACCACGACCCAGCACCAGTTGGACCGAGCCGTGCTGCGCCAATTGGCGGCCGACGTCGTGGCGTTGCGCCAGCGCGGGATCGAGGTGGCGATCGTCTCCTCCGGAGCCGTGGCCGCCGGCCTGGGACGGCTGGGACTGGAGCGGCGGCCGGGGCGGGTTGCCGACCTGCAGGCCGCCGCCGCGGTCGGGCAGATCCAGTTGATGATCGCCTACGACGAGCTCTTCTGGCGCAGCGGCGTGCGCGTAGGCCAGGTGCTGCTGACGGCGGACGACATCCTGGGCAGTCGGCGGCGCTACCTCAACCTGGTGAACACCTTTCGGAGCCTGTTTGCCTACGGTGCGGTGCCGATCATCAACGAGAACGACAGCGTCGCAGTGGCCGAGCTCAAGCGTCGGATCGGGGAGAACGACATGCTCGCCGCGTACGTAGCGAATTTGGTCGGCGCTCAATTGCTGGTCATGCTGTCCGACGTCGACGGGCTCTACGCGGAGTACTGCGACGACGGTCCGCGGGGCGAGCCTCTGGGGCTGGTGCGCGAGGGGGACCGGGTGCTGCTGGGCAGCGACGGTCGTCCCGGCAGCGACGTCGGCAGCGGCGGCATCCAGACCAAGCTGCGGGCAGCGCGCCAGATGCTGACCTGCGGCGAGATGTGCATCCTGGCGCACGCGCGCCGGCACCGTCTGTCGGACCTGCTGGACGGCTGCGAGTGCGGCACGCTGTTCTTGCCGGCCCGCAAGCGGTTGGGGCACCGCAAGCGCTGGATCGCCTTCGCCTCGGAGTGCGCCGGGCGGGTGATCGTCGATCGCGGGGCACGGCGGGCGCTGGCGGAGCTCGAACGGAGTCTGCTGCCGGCTGGGGTGGTGGGCTGCGAGGGGGACTTCGCCGCGGGCACGGCAGTGCACGTCGAGGACGAGGACGGCCTGGAATTCGCCCGCGGACTGGTGCGCTACAGCGCCGCCGACCTGCGCCGCATCCTGGGCAAGAGCTCGCCGGAGGTGGCCGCTGTCCTGGGGCGGCCTGCGCGCGAGGTGATCCACCGAGACGACCTGGTGTTGCTGCTCTAGCGGCCGCCGTGACGGCGCAAGGGCGCGATGCGGGCCCGGTGCCGACGGGTGCCGGGCGCGCCGGCCGAGCGAGGGAAAGTCCATGGCGCTGCGACAGACGACTGGTGGCCGCTGCGGTCTCGGTGCGTTCGCCATGGGGCGCCGGCTGGTGCTGCTCGCTGCGCTGCTGGCGCTGGGGGCCGCGGCGTACCTGAGCGGGAGGGGCAGTCTGGCGGAGCTGCGCCGCCGGCGGCAGCACCTTGAGGAAGTGCAGCAGGCAGCGGCGGCATTGCAGGCGGAGACCGACAGCCTGCGCATGGTGCTGTGGCTGCTGGAAAACGATCTCGAGTACGTGGAGAAGGTCGCGCGCGAGGAGTACGGCATGAGCAAGCCAGCGGAGCTGATATTCCGTCTGCCGCTGGACGACCAGCCCGCACCGGCGCGACGCTGAGATGGGCCGCCAGATCGTCCGGGTGAATGGGGTGGTGATCCGCACGCGGCGGCTGGGCGAGACCAGCAAGCTGGTCACCTTGTACACCGCCGAGCTGGGCAAGCTGAAGGTCACCGCCAAGGGAGCGCGCCGGCCGCGCAGCAAGTACGGCGCGGCGCTCGAGTTGTTCACCCAGGTGCAGGCGATCTGCTACGTGCGCGAGGAGCGCGAGCTGCAGGTCTTGAGCGACTGCGATGTCGTGGCGGAGCACGGCGCCTTGCTGCTGGGACTGGAACGCATGGCGTACGCCAGCGCGGCGTGCGAACTAGTCGATCGGCTGACCATGGAGGGCGAGCCGAACACCCGTCTGTATCAGTGCTTGACGGGCATGCTGCCGGCTTTGGCCGAAGTCGACCCGCCCCAGCTCGAGCCGTTGTTCTGGTACTTCCAGTTGCGAGTGGCCGCGGCGCTGGGGTACCGGCCGGAGCTGGCCGCGTGCGTCTTCTGTCACCGCGCTCCGACCGGCCCCTGGTCGTGGTTCAGTGCGGCAGACGGCGGCGTCGTGTGCGCAGCCTGTGGGGTGGATGCGGGCATCCGGATGGGCGAATCGAGCCGACGCCTGCTGGTCGAGCTGCAGGCGCTGCGCGCCTACCGGCGCCAGGCCATACCGGCGGTGGCCGAGCCGCCGGGCGAAGTCCGCACGGCGCTGTGTCGCTTCCTCGAGTACCATGGCGGTGGCCGCGGGCCCCTGCGAGCGCTGGATTTCCTGAAGGCCGTGCAGGGCGATCCGCCGCCCCAGGCAGACCGCCCCGTACCGGCCGAGGCATGAGGGCGGCGCGCTGAGCGACGTGCGGGCCGGCTGCCGGCAGGGCGAGGCCGGGGTGCGCACGGTGGGTGTGGACGCTTGGAATGGAGACTGAGATGGCGGATGTGATGGAGAAGCTGGTGTCGTTGTGCAAGCGCAGGGGGTTCGTGTTCCAGAGTTCGGAGATCTACGGCGGTCTGAACGGGTGCTGGGACTACGGTCCGCTGGGCGTGGAGCTGCTGCGCAACATCAAGGAGACCTGGTGGCGCGCCATGACCTACCGCGAAGACGTGGAAGGCATGGATGCCAGCATCCTCATGCACCCCCGCGTTTGGGAAGCGTCGGGACACGTGGACAATTTCACCGATCCGCTGGTCGACTGCCGCAACTGCCGGGCGCGCTTCCGCGAGGATCTGCTCACCGAGGAGCAGCGGGCCGCGCGTCTGTGTCCGGTCTGCGGCCAGCGGGACGTGCTGACCGACGCACGCCCCTTCAACATGATGTTCAAGACCTTCGTCGGACCGCTGGAGGACGAGAGCGCCCGGGTCTATCTGCGGCCCGAGACCGCCCAGGGGATCTTCGTCAATTTCCTGAACGTGCAGACCGCGATGCGGCAGAAGCTGCCGTTCGGGATCGCCCAGATCGGCAAGGCGTTCCGCAACGAGATCAACACGAAGAACTTCCTCTTCCGGACGCGCGAATTCGAGCAGATGGAGATGCAGTTCTTCGTCAAGCCGGGCACGCAGGATCACTGGTTCGAATACTGGCGCCAGGAGCGGTGGCAGTGGTACCGCCAGATCGGCCTGCCGGAGAAGCGGCTGAGCTGGCACCAGCACCTGGGCGACGAGCTGGCGCACTATGCCAGCGCCGCGTTCGACGTGCAGTACGAGTTTCCGTTCGGCAAAGGCGAGATCGAAGGGATCCACAATCGCGGCAACTTCGATCTGACGCAGCACGAGAAGTTCTCCGGCAGGAGCCTGCGCTTCTTCGACGAGGAGACTCGGGAGAAGATCCTGCCGTGCGTGGTCGAAACCTCCATCGGCGCCAGCCGCACGTTGATGGCCTGCCTGGTCGAGGCCTACCACGAGGAGGAGGTGAAGGACGAGACGCGCGTGGTGATGCGGTTCCACCCGCGCATCGCGCCCATCAAGGTGGCGGTGCTGCCACTGGTCAGGCGGGACGGCATGCCGGAGATCGCCCGCCAGATCGTCGCGGGACTGCGGCCGCATCTGCCGGTTTTCTACGACGAGAGCGGCGCCATCGGCCGGCGCTATCGGCGCATGGACGAGGTGGGCACCCCCTTCTGCGTGACCGTCGATTCGGATACGCTGAGCGACCGCACCGTGACCATCCGCGACCGCGATACCATGGCGCAGGACCGCGTGCCCATGGACACGGTGCTGTCCGAGGTCGAGCGCCGGATGGCCGCCTGGGAGCATCCCGACGCCTAGGGCGCGCAGCGGCTGGCGCGCGCCGGCAGCCATGGGGTGCGACCACTGCGACTGTCTTGACCCCGCGTGGGGGGCGGCCTATACTCTTGTCCCCGGAATGCGAAAGTGGCGAAATTGGCAGACGCGCCAGACTTAGGATCTGGTGCCCGCAAGGGCTTGGGGGTTCGAGTCCCCCCTTTCGCAGATGAAGCCAAGTCGCGACTCCACCCCACCGCAGATCGGTCTGCTCCACCCTCGAGGCTGCAGCTCGGGCCGCGCCGGCTGCCTCAAAGGTGGAGCAGCCTTTTTGTCCCTTCCCCATAACCGGGTTCAGGTGCAGTGAAGACGCATGTGGTCGAGAAAGGCCAGTGGGAACGCGAGCTGGCCGTCGAGGTCGAAGCAGAGCGCATCGAGGCCGAGGTGACCAAGGCCTTCAGGGAATACCAGAAGCGGGCCGAGATTCCCGGTTTCCGTCGCGGCAGGGTGCCGCTGCGCCTGATCAAGGCGCGGTACGGAGAATCGATCCGCGAGCAGGTGATCTACGATATGCTGCCCGATCTGGTGCGCGAGGCGACTGCGGCGGCAGGCCTGGTCGCCGCGGCCCCGCCTACCATCGCCGAGGTGACTGCGGAGCCGGGGGCGGACCTGAAGTTCACCGCGCGGCTGGAGATCTGGCCAGAGATCGACGTGCAGAACTACGAGGGTCTGGAAGTGACCCGCGGCACGCATCGCGTCACCGACGAGGAAGTGGAGGAGCAGTTGCAGGAGCTGCGCGAGCGCCATGCCACCGAACGCACCGTGGAGCGGCCGCTGGCGAAGGGCGACGTGCTGATCGCGGACCTGCAGCGGCTGGACGACGCGGATCTGCCGATCATCGGCGAGAAATACACGGAACGCCGCCTGCTCGTGGGCCAGGCCGACGCGCCCAGCCCGGAGTTCGAGGAGCGGGTGCTCGGCATGCGTCCCGGCGAGGAACGCAACATCCGCTTCACGTACCGGACGGACCTTCCCGATCGGCAGCGAGCCGGCACCCAGGACCACTTCCTGGTCACGGCGCGCGAGATTCACGAGCGCAAGCTGCCCGAGCTGGACGACGAGTTCGCCAAGGATGTCGGCGAGCGGTTCCAGACGCTGGACGAGCTGCGGGCGCACATCCGCCGGGAGATCGAGCAGCGGTGGGAGTTCCTGCTGGAGCAGCGCTTCCGCAGCCAGCTGCTAGCGCGGCTGGCGGCCGCCAACCCCTTCGACCTGCCGGCCAGCATGGTGGACGGGTATGTCCGCGTGCTCCGGCGTCGCGGGCGCAGCGAGCAGCGGCGCAGCGAGGCGGAGCCCGAGCCCAGCGAGGAGGAGCGCCAGTATGCCGAGCGGCGCTTGCGGCAGGCGCTGCTGATGGAGGGCCTGCGGAAGAAGCTGGGCATCCAGGTGGACCAGCAGGAGATCGACGCCCGGCTGCAACAATGGGCCGAGCAGTCGGCCGCCACAGTGGAGGATCTGCAGAGCTCCGGGCGGGCCGAGCAACTGCGGCACGAGCTGGAGGAGGAGAAGGTCTTCGCGGTGCTGGTGGCCAAGGCCAGGATCACCGAAGAGGCGGTTTGAGAGACCCCGGCGAGGAGAGCGGCATGTCGTTCATCCCCATCGTCATCGAGCAGACCGGGCGCGGCGAGCGCTCGTACGACATCTACTCGCGTCTGCTGCGCGACCGCATCGTCTTCTTGGGTACGCCGATCAACGATCTAGTGGCCAACCTGACCATCGCGCAGCTGCTCTTCCTGGCTTCGGAGGACCCCAAGAAGGACATCATGCTGTACCTGAACACGCCGGGCGGCTCGGTCACGGCCGGCATGGCGATCTACGATACCATGCAGTACATTCCGACCGACGTCTGCACGATCTGCGTGGGACAGGCCTTCAGCATGGGGGCCGTGCTGTTGGCGGGCGGTGCCAAAGGCAAGCGACAGGCTCTGCCCAACTCCCGCATCCTACTGCACCAACCGTTGGGGGGGATCGGCGGGCAGGCCGCCGACATGGACATCCATGCCCGCGAGATTCTCCGCATCCGGCGCCAGCTCGACGAGATCCTCGCCCACGACACTGGCCAGAGTCTGGAGCGCGTGCGGCAGGATACGGAGCGGGATTTCTTCATGGGCCCGGAAGAGGCCAAGGCGTACGGTCTGATCGACGAGATCATCAGCCCGGCCGCGGCGAAGGTCTCGTCTGCCGGCAACTAGGCAGGGCGGTGCCTCCATGGATGACTCCATGCGACGACGTCCGACCAGAAACGAACCGCGGTGTTCCTTCTGCGGGCTCAGCGCCAGTCAGGTGGACAAGCTGATCACCGGACCGTCGGTGCACATCTGCAGCCAATGCGTCAAACTCTGCAACGAGGTGCTGAAGGAGGAGAAGCGCCGGGCGCTGCCTTGGGAGAGCGGGGAGATCCCGAAGACGACCCAGATCAAGGAGGCGCTCGACGAGTACGTCATCGGCCAGGACCGGGCCAAGATGATCCTCTCCGTGGCGGTCTACAACCACTACAAGAGGATCCGCAGCAAGGTGAGCCTGGACGACGTCGACTTGGACAAGAGCAACGTGCTGCTGATCGGGCCCACGGGGGTGGGGAAGACCGAGTTGGCCAAGACCCTGGCCGGGGTGCTGCAGGTGCCGTTCTCGATCGCCGACGCGACCATCCTCACGGAAGCCGGGTACGTGGGCGAGGACGTCGAGAATATCCTGATCGGGCTGCTCCAGGCGGCCGACTATGACGTCTCGCGAGCCGAGAAGGGGATCCTGTACCTGGACGAGGTCGACAAGATCGCGCGCAAGGGCACCGGTCCGTCGGCAGCCCGGGATGTGTCCGGCGAGGGCGTGCAGCAGGCGTTGCTGAAGATCCTCGAAGGCACGGTGGCCAACATCCCGCCGAAAGGCGGGCGCAAGCATCCTGAGCAGCCCATGATCCAGCTCGACACGCGCAACATCCTGTTCATCTGCGGCGGGGCCTTCGAAGGGCTCGACAAGATCATCAGCCAGCGCGTGGGGCGGCGGACGTTGGGCTTCGGAGCACCGTTGGTGGAGGCGCAGGGGGCCAGCACCAGCGAGCTGCTGGCCCAGGTCCAGCCGGAGGATCTGCTCAAGTTCGGCATGATTCCCGAGTTCGTCGGCCGCGTGCCGGTGCTGGCCACGCTGGACCCTCTCACCGAGGACGATCTGCTGCGCATCCTGACCGAGCCGAAGAACGCCATCGTGCAGCAATGCCAGCGCCTGTTCGCCATGGATGGAGTGAAGGTGACCTTCACCGAGGAGGCGCTGCGGGAGATCGTGGCCCTCACCGTGCAGAAGGGGACCGGCGCCCGCGGCCTGCGCTCGGTCATGGAACAGGCGATGATGGACATCATGTTCGAGGTGCCTTCGCGGACGGATGTGTCCGAACTGGAGATCACCGCGGAGATGATCCGAGAGGGCGTGCGGCGCTACGAAGACGAGGATACCACCCACCTCCAGCGAGCCTGAAGCGGAAGGGGCGCTCCGGGACCCTGGTCCCAGGATTCGGCACGGTCCGCAAGATGGGAGTCCATGGAGGTCCAGCGAGCCGAGTTCGTGGTAGGTGCTGTCCAGCTCAGCGATCTGCCGACGGATGGCCTGCCCGAGGTGGCCTTCTCCGGCCGCTCCAATGTCGGCAAGTCCTCGCTGATCAACCGACTTGCCCGACGCCGCCAACTGGCGCGCACCAGCAGCGCGCCCGGGAAGACGCAGCAGCTCAACTGCTACCGTATCGACGACCGCTTCTACATGGTCGACCTGCCGGGCTATGGCTACGTGCGCGGCGGGTCCAGCCTGCGGCAGCGGCTGGGAGAGATCACCGACAGGTACCTGCAGCAGCGCGAGACGCTGCGCGCGGTCGTGCAGTTGATCGACGCCCGCCACGGTCCTAGCCCGCTCGACCGCCAGATGATCCAGTGGCTGCGCGGGCGACAACTGCCTTTCTTGCTGGTGTTCACCAAGGCCGACAAGTTGTCCCGCGGCCGCTTGGAGAGGCTGTTCGCCGCCCTGGAGCGCGAAGGCGAACTGGGCGGCGTGGAGTACGTGCCGTTCTCGGCGGTCTCCGGGCTGGGACGGGCCGACGTGTTGGGCTGGATCGCGCAGGTGCTGAAGACGCCGAGAACCTGAGGCTACCGGTCGCGCGGGCCGGGGCGAGCGCGAAGGGGTCTTCGTGAAAGTCCTGATCAGCGACAAGGTGGATCCGCGCTGCGTGGGCGTGCTGGAAGCCAACGGCGCGATCCAGGCAGACGTGAGGACTGGCCTGAGCCCGGACGAGCTCAAGGCGATCATCGGCGAGTACGCCGGTCTGATCGTGCGCAGTGCCACCAAGGTCACCGAGGAGGTGCTCAGGGCGGGCGCCAAGCTGCGCGTGGTGGGACGCGCCGGGGCCGGGGTCGACAACATCGACGTGGCCGCGGCCACGCGCTTGGGCGTGGTGGTCATGAACACGCCCGGCGGCAATGCGGTCTCGACTGCCGAGCACAGCTTCGCCATGCTGATGGCGCTGGCGCGCCATATCCCGCAGGCGACGGCCTCCCTGAAGGCGCACCGCTGGGAGCGGACTACCTTCGTCGGCCTCGAGCTGCGGGGCAAGACGCTCGGCGTGCTAGGATTGGGGAAGGTCGGCCGCGAGGTGGCCTCGCGGGCCGCCGCCTTCGGCATGAAGGTTCTCGCGTACGATCCCTTCGTCTCTGCCGAGACCGCGGCTTCGTGTGGAGCGCGCTCCTGCGGACTGGACGAGCTGCTGTCGGCCGCGGACGCGCTGACGCTGCACCTGCCCCTCACCGAGCAGACGCGTCACATCCTGGACGCCGGCGCGCTGGCCAAGTGCCGTCCCGGCATTCTGGTCGTCAACTGCGCTCGCGGCGGCATCGTCGACGAGGTCGCGCTGCTGCGGGCCCTGGAGTCGGGCCAGGTGGGGGGCGCTGCTCTGGACGTGTACGAGAGCGGCGAGCCGCCGGTCCACTGGGAGCTGGTCGATCACCCGCGCGTGGTGTGCACGCCACACCTGGGCGCCTCCACGCGGGAGGCCCAGGCCAACGTCGCCCTGCAGGTGGCCGAGCAGGTCGCCGATCTGCTGCTGGACCGCGTGATCCGCAATGCGGTCAATGTGCCGTCCATCGAGCCGGAGGAATACGACAGGATCCGCCCGTTTCTGGATTTGGGCGAGCGCCTGGGGCGGCTCCAGGCCCAGCTTTTGGACGGCCAGCTCGAGGGCGTCACAGTCGAGTACCGCGGGGATGCGGCCGCGTACCCGAGTGCACCCCTGACCGCTGCCGTGCTGCGCGGTCTGCTGGACACGGTCTCCGACGAGCCGGTGAATTTCGTCAATGCCCCCGTGCTGATTCAGGAGCGCGGCGTGCCGGTGACCGAGCTGCGGAGCAGCGAGCACGAGGACTACGCCAACCTCATCACCGTCGTCTGCCGCACTGCCACCGGGCAGCGGCTGCTCTCCGGCAGCCTGTTCGCCAAGCACGAGCCGCGGCTGGTGCGTCTGGACGAGTTCACCTTCGATGCGTCGCCGCGGGGACACATGCTCTTCTATGTCAACGAGGACCGACCCGGGGTCATCGGCAGGGTGGGCACGGTGATGGGCGAGCACCAGATCAACATCGCGCGGATGTCGTGCAGTCGCCGCCAGCCGGGGACGGTGGCGCTGACCATCTTGAACGTGGACAGCCAGATTCCGGAGCACGTGGTCGAGCGGATCGCGGCCCAAGGCGGCATCGCCTGGGCGCGGCAGGTCAGTCTGTAACCAGCGAGGAGAAGCATGCCGGCCAGGATCGTGCTGGGCGCGCAGTGGGGTGACGAGGGCAAGGCCAAGATCGTGGACTACCTGACCCGCGACGCGGATATCGTCGTGCGCTTCCAGGGCGGGGCGAACGCCGGTCACACCGTGCAGGTGGACGGCGACCAGTTCGTGTTCCACCTGATCCCGTCGGGCGTCATGCACGCCGACAAGACCTGCGTCATCGGCAACGGCGTCGTGCTCGATCCGGAGGCCGCCCTTGCCGAGATCGCGGCGCTGGACCGCAGGGGGATCTCCGTCGCCGGGCGGCTGTTCATCAGTCAGAGCGCCCATGTGGTGATGCCGTATCACAAGGTGCTGGATCAGGCAGGCGAGGAGAGCCAGGGCGGCGGCAGGATCGGCACCACCGGCCGCGGCATCGGGCCGGCCTACCGCGACAAGGTCGACCGCACGGGCGGCATCCGGGTGATCGACCTGCTGGATGCACCGAGTCTGACCGAGCGGCTCGTGCGGGTGGTAGCGGACAAGAACGCGCTGCTGACGAAGATCTACGGCCGGGCGCCGCTCGATCCGCAGGCCGTGACCGCGGCGGCCGTCGCATTCGGCGAGCGGCTGCGGCCGTACGTGGCCGACACCTCGCTGCTGCTCAACGAGGCGCTCGATGCCGGTCGCCGAGTGCTCTTCGAGGGAGCCCAGGGCACCCTGCTGGACATCGATCACGGGACGTATCCGTTCGTGACGTCCTCCAACACCACGGCGGGCGGGGCCTGCACCGGCGCGGGCATCGGCCCGACGCGCATCGACGAAGTGGTGGGCGTCACCAAGGCGTACACCACGCGGGTGGGCAATGGGCCATTCCCGACCGAGTTGACCGGCCCGGAAGGCGACCGCCTGCGCGCGCTGGGCAGCGAGTACGGCGCCACCACCGGCCGGCCGCGGCGGTGCGGTTGGTTCGACGGGGTCATCGTGCGCTTCGCGCGGCGCGTGAACGGGCTGACCAGTCTGGCGCTGACCCGCCTGGACGTGCTGGACAGCATCGAGCGGCTGAAGGTCTGCGTGGCCTATCGCTGCGGCGACGAAATCCTGGAGGAATTCCCGGCCGACCCGCGCGTTCTGGCCAGGTGCGAACCGATCTACGAAGAACTGCCAGGCTGGTGCTGCCCCACCACGGGCGCGCGCCGCTTCGAGGAGCTGCCGCCGCGCGCCCAGGCGTACGTGCGCCGCCTGTCGGAGTTGGGCCGCACGCCCATTTCGCTGGTCTCCGTAGGTCCGAGCCGCGAAGCCACCATCCCGCTGCAGTGACGGGCGCGGCTCGGCGCCGTCGCGGCTGCGGTCGGGTGGGCTGCACCGGCAGTGCCGGTGGCTGCCAGGCGATGTGGCGCCGAGAATCGGTCCGACCTACGAGCGGTGCAGGCGCTGGCGGCGCGCGGCCAGCAGTTCGGCGCGGATGCGCGTCAGGAACCGCTGGACGGTCGCGGTGCGGTAGTCCGGGTAGGTCCAGGGCAGAGCGACCCAGCCGCCGCGCTGGTAGATCAGCGTGACTTCCGCGAACAGACCGCCGGCGATGCACACTCGCTGGCCGGAGTACTTGGTGGTCGCCAACACGAGGCTCTCGACGGTGACCAGGCCCGGGTCGATGTTGGCGCGGCGCTGGAGTCGGTCCCCTGTGTCCTGAGCCAGCCCGCGCTCGACTGCCATCGTGCGCTGCTTGATGGCCGCCAGATCGGCCGGGTCGACCCGCCGGGCAAAGCACACGAGCTGCTTGACCAGATGCGGGCCCATCTCGGGCCGATAGTAGTCCGAGAAATCGAACGGGTAGGTATCGCTGGCGTCGCCGATGGGGCCCAGGATCATCTCCAGCTCCTGGCGCGCTGCCAACAGCATCGGCGACGAGCTGGCGAGGATGGCGCAGATCAGCGCCGCGGGTTCGACTGGCTGCAGTTCGAGCGGCATGGCAAGCCTTCCTGGCAGCGGGCGCGCCAGGGCAACTACGGCATGGTCGGCGGCGCGGGCAACCAGCGGCCGGCAGCTGCGCCGCCCACAGGACGGAGACACGCGATGATGCACATCGACGAACTGGACACTCCGGTGCTGATCCTGGACCTGGACGGTCTGGAAGACAATCTCCGGCGGTACCAGCGCTACTTCGATGGGTGCGGCATCGCCTTGCGGCCGCACGTCAAGACTCACAAGTGCCTGGCGATCGCGCAGGCGCAACTGCGCGGCGGGGCGCGGGGCATCACCTGCCAGAAGCTGGGCGAGGCCGAGGTCATGGTGGCGGGAGGGGTGGTCACCGACACGCTGATCCCCTACAACATCGTCGGCGCGGAGAAGCTGGCGCGGCTGACGGCGCTGGCGCGCCAGACGACGATCACCGTGGCGGCGGATTCCGAGTACACGGTGGCGGGTCTGGCCGCGGCAGCGCGTTCGGCCGAGGTCGTCGTCGGCGTGGTGGTGGAGCTGTGGCGCGGGCGCACGGGCGTGCCGTCGCCGGCGGCCGCGGTCGCGCTGGCGCAGCGTATCCACGACGCCGCCCATCTCGAGCTGCGCGGGATCATGGTCATGCCATCGCCGCCGGACGTGCGGCCGCTGCTCCAGGAGACGCTGGAGCTGTTCGATCGCCATGGCCTGCCGCATCCGATCGTCAGCGGCGGGAGCACGCCCACGGCTTTCACCGCGCACCAGGTCCCGGAACTGACGGAGTACCGGGCAGGGGAGTACTGCGTCGGCGGCGAGAGCCACCTACGCCGCGGGACGCACACGGTGGCACAGTGCGCGCTGCGCGTCCTCACCACCGTGGTCAGCCGGCCGGACGCTGACCACGCCATCCTGGACGGCGGCAGCAAGACCTTCAGCGCTTCGGTGCTGCAGGCCGACAGCGGCCCCAGCATGGGCTACATCGTCGAGTACCCGGAGGCGCGCTTCGTCGGTGCTTCGGAGGAACACGGCCACGTGGACCTGAGCGCGTGCCGGACCAAGCCGCCGATCGGCGCGCGCGTGCAGGTGCTGCCCGTGCATCCGTGTCCGTGTGTCAACGAGCACGACGGCATCGTGGCCGTCCGGCAGGGCCGGGTCGAGGCTCGCTGGCCGGTCCATGCCCGCGGGTGCAGCCGCTGACCGCCAGGCGGGGGCGGCAGCTCGTCCGCACCGGACGACCCGAGCCGTGACGCGGTCGTCGGGTCCGGGACGACTCAGGCGACCAGCATGGCTGCGCCGAAGACGCCCGCGCTGTCGCCGAGCTGGTGCCGGAGCACGCGCGTCTGCAGGGTGTCGTTGAAGACCCACCGCTTGAGCTGCTCGACGCCCTCGGTGTACAGCAGCTCGACGTTGCTGACGCCGCCACCGAGGACCACCACGTCGGGGTCCAGGATGTTGATCACCTGCGCCAGAGAGCGGCCGAAGTAGGTCAGCAGGCGCTCCACGGTGGCGCGGGCGTGCGGGTCCTGGCCCTGTCGGTGCTGCGCCACGATCTCGGGGAGCGAGCGTCGCTGCCCGCTTCGCTTGGCATAGTAGGCCTCCAGCGCTGGCCCGGACAGGAACGTCTCCACGCAGCCGCGCCGCCCGCAGTAGCATATCTCTCCCGAATCGTCCACGACGTTGTGGCCCCACTCGCCGGCGATGCCTTGACAGCCGTGCAAGACCTGCCCGTGGAGCACGATGCCCCCGCCGACGCCGGTGCCGAGGATCACCCCGAAGACGCACGCGGCGCCGCGGCCGGCACCCAGCCGCGCCTCGGCCAGGGCGAAGCAGTTCGCGTCGTTGGCCAGCACCACCGGCACTCCCAGGGTCGCCTCCAGATCGGCCTTCAGCGGCCGGCCGATGTAGCAGGTGGTGTTGCTGTTCTTCAGCGTCTGCGAGCCGGGATCCAGCACGCCGGGCGTGCCGAAGCCGATGCGCTCCGGGCGCGCACCGCTTTCCCCGGACAGGCGCTGGACCAGCATGGCCACGCGGCCGAGGATGTGTTCGTACCCGCCGGCCGCCTCGGTGGGAATGCGGATGCGGCACAGAGGTCGGGTGCTGTCGGGCGCCTCGAGCACCACGCCTTCGATCTTGGTGCCCCCCAGGTCGATTCCCCAGATCAGGTTGCTCATGTCCAGTCTCGACTAGCGGATTTCGGGTCCCAGGCTCGGTTCGATGGAAGGAGGCGCGATGGGAGCGAGCACGGACGGCGGCTCGATCACCCGCATCGACTTCCAGTGTCCGGCGCGGAAGCGGGCGAAGAAGACCAGACCAGCGACGATGATGTACGCGCACAGGAATCCCCACAGCACGTACACGCTCGGCTGGAACCAGACGATCGCCACCACCGCCGGCGCGACCATGATGCTCCACCCCAGCAGCACGGAGACCCACAGGATGAAGCGGGTGTCGCCGGCGCCCTTCAAGGCGGCCGTGAAGGTCATGTAGAACGCGTCGAACATGGAGTACACGGCGACGATCCGCAGAAGGTCGGCGGCGATGGCCTGCGCGGCGGCGAACTGCGGATCCTGCGCCCGGGCGCCGAACGGCACCAGGAACCATTCGGGCACCAGCAGGTACCCCAGGCACATCGCGGCCATGTACCCCCCGCCAACGTGGAACCCGGTCCAGGTGCTGTACTCGGCCTCGGCTGGGGCATCTCGGCCGAGCCACTGGCCGACCATCGTCGAGATGGCCATGCCGCAGCCGATGACCGGCATGAACGCCAGATGGTTGACGTTCAGCGCCAGGTTGCTGGCGGCCAGCTCGGTGGTCCCGAGGCGGCCGATGATGAGCGTGAAGGTGGTGAACGCGGTCATGTCGAGCAGAAACGTGAGCCCGTTCGGGCCGCCGTAGCGGAGCAGGCGCCGGAACAGCGTCCAGTCCGGCCGCCAGCCGCGCAAGGTGTTGTACTGGCGCCGATGAGCCGGCAGCAGGAACAGCACCACGAAACCCAAGGCGGCTGCAGCCAAGGCCAGATTCGTGGCCCAGGCAGCGCCGCGGATGCCCATCTCCGGCAGCCCGAAGCGACCGAAGATCAGCGCGTAGTCGGCCACGACGTTGACGACGATGGCCACGGCATCCACGCTCAGCACCACCCAGGTCTGCCCACGGCCGCTGTAGAAGCAGGAGGCGGCTGTGCCGACGACATGCGGTCCGATGCCGTAGCACAGGACTCGGAAGTACTCGCTCTCCTCGCGGCGCACTGCCGGGCTGTGACCGATCAGCTCGAACAGCGGGGTGGCCAGGGCGGCGGCCAGCAGCGAGACGGCGCCTGCGGCGATGGCCAAATACAGCGCCTGCCATACCGCTGGGCCGACGCGTTCGGGGCGGTGGGCACCGGTATACTGCGCCACGAAGGTGTTGGCGTACCCGGCGATGCCCGTGAAGAGGCTGACGATGAGGAAGCTCGACATGCCCGCGGGCATGGAAGCAGCCAGCGCTTCGGTGGAGTACCAGGCCAGGAACATCCGATCGACGAAGTGCTGGACGCTCCACGAAGCGGTGGTGATGATCAGCGGCAGGGCGATGACCAGGAATTCCCGGTACCCGCCGGACGCGTGCCATCGCTGGCGCAGACAGGCGAACACGGATCTCAGGCTGCCGCGAAGGCGGTCACGTCGATCGGCTCGCCG
>Ga0067045_1028898_pt1 | contig 26128 bp, 28 predicted proteins | sample TerdegcTABiofilm_FD_59184 | JGI IMG/M metagenome (GOLD analysis project Ga0067045, IMG submission 59184) | Combined Assembly of (Gp0054472, Gp0054536) Wastewater bioreactor microbial communities from Singapore -Terephthalate degrading... | reverse complement strand
TAGGTTTGTCCTCCACCAAAATCAGCTCCTATACCAGCTTGTCCAAACATATCGTATTTTTTTCTCTTTTCTGGATCTGAGAGAGCATCATAAGCCTCGTTAATTTCAGCCATCTTCCTGGTAGCTTCAGGGCTTTTATTTATATCTGGATGAAATTGTAATACAAGCCGCCTATAGGCGGCTTGTATTTCTTCCTGCGTAGCATTCCTATTAACTCCAAGTATTTCGTAGTAATCTTTATTAGCCAGTTCAATCAACCCCTTTTCGCTTTAAGAATCAAAAAGATTATTCAGTCGTTGCTTTTCCTTCCATTGTTGGACCCTGTTCACTACTATCAGAACTCCCGGAAGAATTCTTCCCTTCATTCCCAGAATAACCAGGATTACTCTGAGCTCCTGCTCCCTGTGATTTATAAGCTTCTTCACCTATTTTACTAATCTTATTAGATAGTTCGTCCATTTTAGCTTGAATTTCAGAAATCCTATTCTCCTTTATTAGATTCTCAAGGTCAGTTAAACTTTTTTCAGCATCATCTATTAAAGCATTGTCTATTTTCCCTTTAAAGTCATTTATAGTCTTTCTCGCAGTATAAACAAGTGCATCAGCTCTATTTTTAAGTTCAATCTCTTCCATTCTCTTCCTATCTTGTTCTTTAAACTCTTCTGCCTCTTTCTTCATTCTTTCAATTTCTTCTTTGCTCAGCTTACTTGCATTTGTTATTGTTATATGCTGTTCTTTACCTGTAGCTTTATCCTTTGCTGAAACATTAACTATTCCGTTCTCGTCAATTGAATAAGTCACCTCTATCTGTGGAATTCCACGTGGAGCTGGTGGTATACCATCGAGAATAAACTTCCCCAGAGAAAGATTATCTGCAGCCATTGGTCGTTCACCTTGTAATACATGGATTTCAACGCCTGTCTGATTATCAGCAGCTGTAGTAAAAATCTGAGTCTTGGAAGTAGGAATAGGAGTATTTTTCTCAATCATCTTTGTAAATACACCACCGAGCGTTTCTATTCCAAGGCTTAAGGGTGTTACATCCACTAAAACAACGTTTTTCACATCTCCGGCTATAATAGCACCCTGTATAGCAGCTCCCATAGCCACACATTCCATTGGGTCTATTCCTCTCTCGAGCTGCTTACCCATAAATTCTTCAATTGTTTTCTGGACAATAGGCATTCTTGTGGGTCCACCAACGGGAATGATCTTATCAATCTGGGTAGGAATAAGCTTGGCATCACGTAATGCCTGTTCCATAGGACCTTTTATCTTATCGACAATAGGTTTAACAAGAGATTCGAGTTTTGCCCTTGTTATCCTCATATTTAAATGTTTAGGCGTTCCGCTTGCATCAACACTAATAAAAGGAAGGTTGATCTCGGTTTCTAAAACAGTTGATAGCTCTATCTTTGCTTTTTCAACGGCTTCTCTAAGTCGTGGTTGAACAGAAGGGTCCTTTTTTAAATCAATACCTGTCTCTTTTAAGAACTCATCACAGACATATTCAAGCAATACTCTATCCATATCTGTTCCGCCAAGTTGAGTATCGCCAGAAGTGGATAGAACCTCGAATACGCCGCCGCCAAAGTCCATTGTTGTAACATCAAGAGTTCCACCACCAAAGTCAACAACCATAATTTTCAAATTTTTCTCTGACTTATCGAGTCCATACGCAAATGCTGCAGCTGTTGGTTCATTGACTAATCTTACTACATCGAGTCCTGCGATTGCTCCAGCATCTTTTGTTGCTTGCCTCTGATTATCATTAAAATAAGCTGGTACCGTAATAACAGCTTTTTCTACAGATTCACCAAGAAATGCTTCTGCATCTTTCCTTATCTTCTGCAGAATAAAGGCAGATATTTGCTCTGGAGTATATTCTTTACCGAAAACCTTTATCTTTTCTTTAGTTCCCATTTTTCGTTTTATAGCAGCAACAGTTCCCTCTGGATTTAGAGCTGCTTGCCTGCGCGCTGGTTCGCCAACAAGAATTTGTCCATCCTTAGTAAATGCTACATAAGAAGGTGTAGTTTTCCCACCTATACTTACTCCCTCAGCAGCTGGAACAATAGTTGGTTTTCCACCTAACATAACTGCTGCTGCAGAGTTTGAAGTTCCTAAATCAATTCCAATTATTTTTGACATTCTTTTATGTCCTCCTTTTTATAAATTTATTCAAATTTAAGTATTCCCTTTTTTATTAATTAAGTTCTTTCTTACTATTAACCATAACTATCGAAGGTCTTATAACTTTATCCTTAAGCATATAACCATCCCTTATAATATCAACGACTATATTATCCTCTAACTCGGGAATTTCCTTAGTTCCCCCAAGTTCATATGCATTCGGATCAAACGGTTTCCCAAGTGGAGATTGTTTCTCAATTCCAAGTGAATTTATAACCTTATTAAGCTCCTTCTCGGTCATAGCTATGCCATCAATGATTACATTAATATCACTACTTTTTTTTGATGCTTCAGAAATTCTTCTTAAATCATCAGCTACATCAAGAAGATGTTTCGCAATTTGAGCAGTTAAATTAAGCTCCAGATTCTGGCGTTCTTTCTCAAAAATATTTCTCATATTAAGAATTTCTTTACTTAAATAGACATTCGTCTCCTTCAAATCAAGATTTTCTTTTAAAACCTCGAGTAACAAAACACAAATATTTTCCAGATAAACACTTTCTCTGCTCACAGTTTTACAACCTATCCTTATTATCGATTTTACAAATCTCTATTATAAATTTTTCCCAAAAGCTTAAAAACTTTACCACTATTTAGAAAAGACAAAAACATCTTTCTATGTAAAGTCTATATGTAATAAAAGGGTGAATAGAAAACAAATATAGGAAAGAAAATTCAAGGAAATAAAGAGATTTGGCAATTTAATTGTTTTAGTAAGTTATTGACTTTTAAATTTTTTTAAATATCTTATTATCAACTTGCTCAATAAGAAATTTATTTGATTTGAATTTGTTGAGAGGAGATATTGGTGGTTAAAATAAAACTTATAAGAATAGGAGCGCCGCATAGGCCAAGTTATAGAGTAGTTATTATGGATTCAAAAAAAAGTACCAGAAGTGACTATATTGATTTAGTAGGTTCTTATCATCCACTTGAATCAGATGATAAGAAACGAGTCATTCTAAATGAAGAAAAGGCTTTAGAGTGGCTTAGAAAAGGAGCTCAACCTACAGACAAAGTAAAAGTAATCTTACGAAAGGCAAAAATTTGGCAAAAGTTTATTACAATGAAAAATCAAAAGGAGGAAAAGCTAAATGAAACAGCTAATTGAAGACATTGTTAAATCATTGGTAGACCATCCGGAGCAAGTTTTTGTTCAGGAGGTAGCAGGGCAGCAATCTGTTGTTTATGAAATTAGAGTTGACCCTAGTGACATTGGAAAGGTTATTGGTAAACAGGGAAAAACTGCAAACGCAATTAGATTTCTTATTAGAGCTGGTGCTGCAAAGAATGGGAAAAATGCTGTCATAAACATTATTTCGTAAAGAGTAAATTGGCTACAATAAGTCTAAATCGAAAGATTCTTTTAAAGGTTATAGTTTCGCAGGAATTTAAAGACAGTTTTTCCAAACAATTAGAAGTCTTGCGAAACGAAGTTAGTGCCAATATTGAGAAGTTGAAGTCCGAAGAGAGTAAACTACTTCTCAATATTGGCACTACTCTTGGTGTGCAAGAGCGATCAAATGCAATGGCACGGATTTCCAAAGAGCGCGAATCACAAGAAATAGCTAAAAAAGAGATTGAAGATAAGATAAATGAAGTAAAAAACTTAGAAATTGGAACATTTTACCCTTACGCAACACTTGATGGAGTTGTTGAAATAAAAGAGGGGGATAATATTTGGGAAAAACTTAATGGTGGTGAGATAGTTATTCGTGACGGAGTAGTCGTCTCGATAAAATCTTAGAGTTGTTGAAAAGTCTTTACTATTTAACAACATTTCCTGAAATAATAGAAAGTTATTTTTCTTACAGTATACCAGGGAAAGCCGTATCAAAGGGAATCATAAATTTTAATTGCTTTAACCTGAGGGAATACACTCAGGACAAACACAGAACAACCGATGATTCACCATATGGTGGTGGAGCTGGAATGGTTATGAAATTAGAACCATTTTTTTCTGCTATTGAGAAAAATAACTTATTAGAAACAACAATAATTTTACCTTCTCCAAAGGGTAGTTTACTTACCCAGGATCTGGTCAAGGAGCTTATAAACCATAATTCAATAACATTTTTATGTGGCCATTATGAGGGCATAGATGAAAGATTAAGCAACTTTGCAAATTATATCATATCTATTGGTGATTATATTGTCGGCGGAGGAGAAATATCTGCAATTGTAATAACTGACGCCATGATAAGACTTCTGAATGGAGTCATCGGTAATAAAAATTCCCTTGAATCGGAAACCTTTAATAAAAAGAGGCTGAGCTCTCCAAAATATACAAGACCGGAAAAATTTAAGAATTTAAAAGTTCCTGAAATCTTATTATCTGGTAATCACAAAGAGATAAAAAAATGGCAAACAAAAGAGTCTCTTAAATGGACTCTTTTGTTACGAGCAAATTTACTTAGTAAAGATAACCTTACAGAAGAAGAAAAAATCCTTCTTAAAGATATAAAAAAAGAGTTAGATAATCTAATAGATACTTTATTAAATGAATAATATAAGCATAGCATTGATCCATTATCCCGTGCTTAATAAGCGAGGCGAAGAGGTTGCAACTTCAATAACTCCATTTGACATTCATGACATTTCAAGATCAGCTTACACTTTTGGTGTAGATTATCTTTATATAGTTCATTCATCAAGTAAGCAAGAAGAAGTATTGAAAAGAATAACTAAATTCTGGCAGGTAGGTTATGGTAAATCATATAACGAAAGTAGAAGTACAGCATTTAGCATTGTTAAATATGCTTTCTCTTTTGAGGAAGCAAAAGATTCCTTAGAGCAACTTTACAACCAGAAAGTTGAAGTTATTGCAACAACTGCAAGAAAAATAAAAACAGATAAGATGATAACTATAGAAGAGGTCTCTAAAATTTCTACCAAAACTCCTATTTTTATATTATTTGGTACAGGATGGGGTTTAGCAGATAAATTCTTCGACCTTTCTGACTATATATTAAGACCAATAGACGGAATAACTGATTATAACCATCTTTCAGTTAGAGCAGCATCTGCAATAATACTTTATCTATTAAGCAGAAACAAGAAAAATATCTAACTTAAAGAGATCAAGTCGGAATATTTTCCAGACTATTACCAAGCCTTGCAGCTTCTATATTTATTTCGAGAGTTCTTCCGCTAAATATTGTAGATAATGCCTCGATTACTGATTCTATTTTTACTAATCCAGCAATTTTAGAAACAAATCCAAGCATAAGCATATTTGCTAATATTTTAGAATGAAACTGCCTCTCCGCTATTTCTGTAAATGGAATTACATAATTTTTAAATTCTTTATCTAAGTTATACGACGAAACTGTGAAAGAATCTAAAACCATAATTCCATTCTCTTTTAAACTTTTTGAATATTTCTTATAAGCTTCGTTAGTCATAATGACAAGAATATCCGGAATTAATACCTCGGGGAAAAATATCTCTTTATTGCTTATTATCACTTCACTTTTTGTTGCTCCACCTCTTGCCTCTGCACCATAAACCTGGCTTTGAAGAACATTCCTTGATTCTATAAGAGCTGCTTTTGCAAGAACTCGAGATGCAAGAACCAGTCCTTGACCACCAGATCCAGTGAATCTTATTTCGATTTTCATTTCTTATTTAGCCTTTCTAATAATTTTTTTCGTTTATCAAAATATGATTCTTTTTCAATATTTACAAATTCACCAATTATGACTTTGTCACTCAACTCATCCTTAGATAAATCTTTTGCCTTCTCTATTGAAATTAAGTTTTCTTTCTGCCAGATTAACATTTCTCCAGGAGATGCAACTTTATTTGATCTTCCATAATATACAGGGCATTGAGTAATCACCTCAATTACAGAAAATCCATTATGCATAATGCCATTTTTAATGTATTTTACTGTTTGAGCAAAAAAATAGGTTCCTGTTCTCGCAACATAGGTTGCACCTGCACCTTTAACAAGCTCAACTACATCAAATGCATCCTCGATATTACCAAATGGTGCAGTTGTTCCACGCTTTCCTTGAGGAGTCAATGGAGAAACCTGTCCTCCTGTCATACCATAGATTGAGTTGTTGAATATTATGACAGTTAAATCTACATTTCTTCGTGCGGCATGAATTAGATGATTCCCACCTATTGCAAGTGCATCACCATCTCCTGTCATAACAATTACTTTCTTGTCAGGTTGCATAAGTTTTATTCCTGTGGCAAGAGGTATCGCTCTCCCATGAAGAGAGTGAATATTATCAAACTTTGTATACATTGGTGTTCTTGAGGAACATCCAATTCCTGATGCAAAAATCACATCATTTTGAGTTAAGTTTAAGTTAGCAATGGCAGTAAGAGTAGCTTTTAAAACTGTCCCATTTCCACAACCTGGACACCATACAAATGGAAGTCTTTCCTCTCTTATAAAATCAGTTACTTGCATTTATTATCTCCTCTGTTTGTTTTATTACTTCGTCTGGTGTGATTAACTCTCCGCCTACCTTGCTTATTAGATACACAGGCTTAATTCCACAAATAGCCCTTTTAACTTCGTAATACACCTGGCCAAGGTTCAATTCCACAACAATTACTCTTTTTGCCTTTCTCGTTAGATTTATAACTGCTTCTTCATCAAATGGAAAAAGCGTTTTAAATCTTAACAAACCGAATCTATTATCGTCCCTTATGATCTCTTTTATGGTTCTACTTACTGCTCCATAAGCCACAAAAAGTGTTTCTGCGTCACCATTTAAAACTTCATATTCAAAAAGCTCTTTTTTATGTTTTTCTATCTTTCTACAAATTCTCTGCACCAATTCACGGGCAAATTCGAAATCTGCAGTTTGAAAACCATCTTCTTTATGAATAAGTCCTGTTATGCTTGTTCCAAATCCATCTCCCAGATTCGCCATTATTGGCACTTCATCTTCTAAATTTCCATAGGTTAAGTAACCTTCACTTTTGATTGGCTTTTTTCTGTTAACTATCTCTATAACTTCTCCTTCATCTATTTCCATCTTTTCACGCATATGAGCAACTACCTCGTCAGCGAGGAGAATTACAGGATTTCTAAACCTTTCAGCTAAATTAAAAGCTTTTATCGTAAAATAATACATATCTTTTACTGATTCCGGAGATAGAACAATTATTGAATGGTCACCATGAGGACCCCATCGCGATTGCATAACATCTCCCTGAGCTATTTTAGTGGGCAAGCCAGTTGATGGACCACCCCTCATAACATTGCAAATTACGATTGGTGCCTCTACCATACAAGCATAACCGATACCTTCCTGCATCAATGAAAATCCTGGCCCTGATGTTGCCGTCATAGCTTTTGCCCCTGCCAGGGAAGCACCAATTATTGCAACAATACTGCCAATTTCGTCTTCCATCTGAATGAAGACCCTATTTAATTTAGGAAGCAAGGCTGATAAATTTTCAGCTATTTCTGTAGAGGGAGTTATGGGATAACCTGCAAAAAAAGAAAGACCTGCCTTTATTGCACCATATGCACAGGCTTCTGAGCCTTGCCAGAGTTCTTTAATCATTTTTCTCTTCCCTCTCTATTTCTATTGCAAAATCTGGACACTCATATTCACATATCAAGCAGCCACTACACTTTGAAAGATCTTCCACTATTACTTCCTCCGTTTCAGTCTGCTTGAGGACTTTTTTGGGACATATTATTACGCAAATGCCACAATTTTTGCATCTCTCTTTGTCAATTCTTATCTCTTTAACTTTCAAAGCTCTCTCCTTTAACCAGACTTTTATTTCAAGCAATCTTTAATTTAATAATCAACTTAACTTTGTCAAACTATACTTAAATTCATTAATTAAAGCTTTTAGGTTTCAAAAAGAATCTTTGAGGCACCATTTTCTTTCACCACTCTCATATGAGTTTCAAAATAGTCCTTAAGTTCATCCATATGCGTTATAACAATTAATTTTTCAAATTCATTGGAAATTCTATTAATACACTCAACAAATTTTATTATTCCTTCTTTATCTTGTGTCCCAAAACCCTCATCAATCACAAGCATTGACAATCTTACACCCGATTTATTTGCAAGTATATAAGAAAGAGCAATCCTAATTGCAATGTCAACCTTAAATTTCTCTCCACCACTAAATAACTCATATGCTCTTACTTCACCTTCATTCGAAATTTCTATATCCAGAGTCTCCTTAAATTCACCTTTTTTTGTTTTTGATTCCACTTTAAAATAAACTTGCAATCTTCCATCCGAAATAATATCAAGAATCTGATTTGCCTTTTCCTCTATCTCTGGCAGAGTATTTTCAATAATGAAAGCGGGTATTCCATTCTTCCCATATATATCAATTGCCATTCTAAGAAGCCCATCTTCCTTCTCGAGATTTGAAAGTTCCGTAATCTCTCCCAAATACTCTTCTTCTATCGCCTTTAAGTTTGAAAAAATTGATTCTTGTGATGCTTGAATTTTAATAAGTTCTTCCCGTTCTTTTATTAATTTATCTAACTCCTCACTTAATCTTTCCTTAAGTTGTGAAATTGCTTTTAACTCAGATTCGTCTACTTTTATAATATCAAGCTCCTTATTTAGCCTATTAATCTCTTTTTTTGCTATTTCTATCCTCTCATTCAGACTATTTACTGCAGTTGTTAAAATTTCCTTCTCATTTATCTTTTCATCAAGAAGTTTCTTTTCCTTTTCTATATACTGAAAATTTTCGATGTTTTTCTTTAGTTCCTGATGCAATAGTGGATCATAATGTATATTAAATAATCTTTTCTCGAGTTCTTCTACTTTTTCTCTCGTTTCGCGAGCATAATCTTTTGTTTCAAGTTTCCTTGATATTTCTAACAAATCTTTTGCTATTTTGGGTAGTTCCCGCTCTGCCTCTCTTATTTTGGAAAGCTGAGCCTGTAACTCGCCTAAAGAAGTCAATAGCACACTTTCATTAGAAAGCTTATACAGATACTCATTATGTTGTTTTTCGAAAGTTGTTTTTCTTGAACGAAGTTCAATTAATCTGTTTTCTAATCCAGTAATATCAGATTGATAATGTGATTCAGCTGTTTTAATGCCAAGTAATTCATCATTAAGAGAGCGAATTTGATCTCTTGCATTTATAAGACCTGCTTTTCTCTCCAACATTTCAGCTTCTAATTGGATAGATTTCTTAAGTTCTTCTCTTAAGATTTCCTTTTCAGATATACTCTTTTCACCGAGCTCAATTCTTTTTTTAGTTGCCTCAATAAATTCATTTTTTTGCTGAATTTCACGCCTATAACTTAGAATTAAGTCTGTTTTCTTTTCTTCGCTCAAGTTTGAGCCGCAAACAGGGCATCTTTTTGTTTCCCCATCCTTAGTTAGAATTGCTAAATTTTCATTAACTGAAGATATAATCTTTTTTGCTTCCTCAATCTGACTTTTAAGTGAGGCAATTTTATTTGACTCATTAAGTAGATCGCTATTTAATATCTCCAGTTTCGCTTTATTTTCTTTGATTAATTTGAGTTCTTCGTTTAAACTCTGCTCTTCTCTTAGCAATTTTCCTAAATATTCTAATCTTTCTTCAATATTTTTCCTTTTAATCTTTGAATCTTGAAGATTGTTTCTTAAGTTTGATAATTCCAATCCAGTGGAAGTTATTTCTGCTATTATATCATTCAAAGCTTTCTCTGCTTCAGTCTTTTTCGCTCTAATTCTATCTAATTCTTTTAACTCACTTTGTAATGACTGAATTTTTAGGTTTATACTCATAAATTTATCCTTTTCAGCCATATATATACTTTTTTCCTTTTCTAACTCTGCCTGTTTGAGAAGTAAACTATGTTCCTCGTCAGATAACTTTTTCCTAAGCGTATCTATTTCTCTTTCAAGTCTTATTCTATTTTCAAAGATCTCTCCCATTTTTTTCTCGCGTTCTATATAGGATATAAGTCTCTGATAATTTGTTTCAATTTCATTTTGCATCAGAATCACTTGTTGAGCTTCTTTAATCTGGGTTATGTATTTTTCTTTCTCTTCCAAAAAGGTTTTAAGGCTTTCTTCCTCTCTTTCTAATCTTTCTATTAAATTGTTTTTCTTAATTTTTTCCCTTTCAACCCTTTCTAATTCATTTGAAATATCCTGGAATTTAGCTTTAATGACAGCAATCTCTTCTTCTTTTTTATTTATGTCGACGTAAAGCTTCTTTAACTCCTCTTCCAGAGAATTCTTCAGTTCAATTTTTCCTTTTAGCGACTCAATTAGTGTCTTCAATGATTCCACACGAGCGACAATTATTTTCCTTTTATTAGAAGCTACTTCTCTAAGTTTTTCATAGATTTCAAGCTCTAATATGTCATATAATAATTCTTTTCTCTCAGATGGATCCTTGCGTGTAAAACTATCAGCCTTTCCCTGCATTATCATTACAGACGAAACAAAGAGCTCGTAATTAACTTTTAAGATTGAATTAATTAAATCCTGTGTCGTTTTTATTGTAGACTTTGTAATATTTTTCCACTCTCCATTTTCTTCTTTATAAAGCTCTAACTCGGTTATTTGTTTTATTTTGTCTCTTTTCCTGATTACATTGAATTTTATGCCATCAACTAAAAAAACAAAATCAACTTTTAGATATTTCTCACCACTTGATATGAGTCTATCACTATTGTCACCGCTTCTGCTTGTCCCTCTTGCCACACCAAAAAGTGCATACGTTATTCCATCAAGAATTGAAGACTTTCCGGCGCCATTTTCGCCAATAATTACCACTGAACGAATTTTTGAAAAGTCAATCTGTGTTTCTCCTCTATAAGAAAGAAAATTTTCTAAAACTAATCTTTCTGGAATCACTTTTTCTCGTAAATCTCTCTCAATAGGTTATATGTCAGCTCTATCAGCTCTTTTTTGTTTTCCTTAATAACTGAATCTGTTCCAGAATCTATGTATTTACCAAGTGCCTCAATTGGACTATTCTCACTTGTAAGCCCGCTTATGCGAGTAGTTCTATTTCTTTTCCGCTCAATTTTTACAGATGAAAGATTAAAGCAATACTTAGTTGCGTTTTTGTAAATTTCATTCTCATCAATTGACAAAGTCGAATCATTTACCACTAAATTTATTCTTACAATATCATTCTTTGCATCTCTTTCAATCAATTCTCTAATTATTTCTGTATTAAAGTCAGAATCTTTCGAAGCTTCTAAACTTATAGTAATAAATTTTCTACTCCCTGGAATTGGGATAAATTCTTTTTCCACTCCATCTTTCCCAATGTTTAAGAAAATAAATCCATGCTCAAAATTAGCTTCGCCAAAATCAACAGTTTCCATACTACCACAGTATGCAATTTCTGGTTTTAAATTAAAAGATTGTGGCTTATGAATATGCCCTAAGGCTACATAAGAGAAAGCATTATCCTTTAAAGTATCCAGAGAAACATACAGCTCATTTCCTATTATTGTAGGATGCCAATTCTGATATATTGCCTCACGCAAGGTTAGATGAGCAGTTAATATAGCAGGATATTCTTTTTCTAAGCTCTCTTTAAGGTTTTCTATGAGTTTTCTAATGATTGCAGAAGCTGCCTCACTTTTATCGCTATCCTTTATAAGAAAGTTTCTGAAAAATTCCTTTAATCTACTCTTTTCAATATAGGGCAACCCTGCAACTTGCACAACTCCAGATTTTGTATTTATCTTCACAACAGATGGCTCATCTATAACATATATGTCAGGAATCTTTAATTCTCGGAATATCTGCAAAGAAGAAATTCTTTTTATTGTGGCGAGTGAGTCGTGGTTGCCTATTAAAAGAACAATAGGTATATTAGCCTCTAATAATCTAATTATTCGTCTTGAAAATTCATTCTGAATGTAGATTGAAGGTTCTCTTTGCTCATATATATCGCCTGTTATTAAGAATAAATCAACATCTTTATCTATTGCAAAGGAAACAATATAATCAAAGGATTGTAGAAAATCAATTACTCTTGTATTTACCGGGAGATTGTCAACATTTTTACCATAATTTTCAACTCCTAAATGAAGATCGCCCGTGTGAATCAATTTTATTTTTTTACTCATTTATTTTTCTTTAAAACTCTCCTTAATTGTTAGATCAGCTTTAAGGCTATAATTTTCGTTGTCCTTCTGCTCAAGAATAACCTTTATTTTTCTTTTATCAATATCAAGATACTTTGCCACTATTGCTCCTATTTCTTTTTTTAAAACTCTAAATGATCCGGGAGAGAGAATTTCTCTATCCTGATTTATTACCCCCTTAAGTCTTTTTGATGCAATATTTCCACTCTTCATTATTCCCACCTCTTAATTCATTTTATTTTCTATTGAATGTTTTCTTAACTTTTTTCCACAAATTTTCGCTTTTTGATTGTCCATTTTCTCCATCAATAGTCAAAGGTACTTTCCCGCCAACTATTCTTGTTGCAATATTCAAAAAAATTGTTGACAGCTCCTTATCCTTCCCAAAAAGAACTGGTTTTCCAACATTCGATGCAACAATAATTTTATAACTCTCTGGAATAATCCCTATCAACTTCACTCCAAGTATATCAACTATATCTTCTATAGAGATTATCTCTCTTTTTTTAAGCAGATCCAGATTAACTCTATTTATTATAAGTTCTATTTTTCTCATTTTTTCCTTCTCAATAATTCCTATAACTCTATCTACATCCCTAACAGAAGAAACATCAGGATTAACCACTACTATTGCTCTATCTGCATTTTTTATTGAGACATTAAAACCATATTCTATTCCTGCGGGGCAATCAATTATTGTATAATCGAATCTTTCTTTAAGCTCAGCTATTATTTTGTGGAAGCTATCTTTGTCGATATCTTCTTTCTTATGAGCCTGGGATGCCGCAATTAAAAAAAGCTTACCTTTTAATCTTTTATCCTCAGTAAGTGCATCATCAATGCTGCATAATCCTTTTGTCACATCAATGAGATTTCTTTTAGCCTTAGCCTCAAGTCCCATAACAATATCGAGATTTCTGAGTCCTACATCTGCATCAATTAAAGAGACACTATAGCCTAACTGCGCAAGAGCAACTCCAACGTTCGCAACTACTGTTGTTTTGCCAACCCCTCCCTTACCAGAAGTTACTACTATTGACTCATTCATCTTTCATTTTTTGCACAACAAATATTTTTATCTCCCCCCCTATAACCGTTGCATAGCAGAAATTATTTTTACTCAATGACTCATCAAGACTTTCCAGATCTAAAGAAAGACTTCCTATAGAAAGTGCCATAGGCGAAAAACCATCAGCAACTATGATGCTCTTTCTATCATCAGGTTGACCAGCATATGCTTCTCCACGTAATCTACCATAAATAAATATGGAACCACTTGAAAAAACTCGTGCTCCAGGATTTACATCACCAAATAATATTATATCACTCTCGCTGTTCATTTCTTGACCAGCTCTTAATGTTTTCTCAATAATCAGAGGCGGCTTTATTTCAATCTTTTCTTTTTCACGACTTATTCTATAAGGAAAAACCTCAATTCCACATTTGTAGCTAATGAGTTTGCGCGCCATACCTATTTCATCTTCATCAAGTGGTCTTTTCATGCCATCTATAAAGATTTTAGCGCCACTAAAAAATTTTTTGTTTTTCTTAAGCCGACTAATAACTTCTTTTAACAATTTTTCATAATCTTTAAAACCTGTGTCTAATAATATCAAAATTCCATTCTCGATGCCTCTAAATATAACTACATTATCAGGAATAGTTCTACTCGCCATTTTTCCTACCTCTTATTAAAATTATATTCTTTTTCATAAGTTGTAAGTATCTTTCTAAGATAAGGTGTTAATTCACTTGCATACTTCATTTTTGAATTCTCAAACATTATCAGTGCCACAATTTGTGGATTATCTGCAGGAAAGATAGATATAAGCCATAAATGTTCACCTTTTGGACCTTCAGCAGTGCCCGTTTTGGCAGCTACCTTAATACCATTCACTTCTAATCCGTAAGCTGTTCCTCCAGGCTCAGTAACACCCTTCAAATATTCTTTCAAAGTCTCTGTATATTTAATATTCTTTGCTACTAAATTTTTTTTATCAATCGGATTAAGAGAGTAGAATGTTTCTCCCTTTTCTGTTTTCATAAGAAAATGCGGATTTACAGTTTTTCCGCCATTCGCAATTTTGCAATATAAATTTGCCATTTGAATTGGAGTTACAAGTATGTAACCCTGCCCAATTCCAAGGTTCATTGAATCCCCCTCAAACCACTCATCTCCTACATATTTTTTCTTCCAGGAAGGATTTCCAAGAAAACCTCTTTCTTCGTAAGGAAGATCAATTCCCGTTTTATTTGCTAACCCACCAAAATTTGTAGCAAATTTAAGAAGATCTTCTATATTGCATTCTCTTGCAAGCTGATAGAAAAAAATATCACAAGAATATTTTAATGCTTCTTTAAGTTTTAGCCAACCATGAGAAGAAGGATATACCCAACATCTATACTTTCCCTCCATTCCTTTAACATCTAATGATCCTCTACAGAGAAATCTGGTTTCTAAGTCAATTATATTATTGTTTAGTGCAAATAATGAAATAAGTGGTTTAAAGGTTGAACCTGGAGGGTAAGAGCCCTGAATCGCAATGTTAAAAAACGCTCTTTTTTCATTTAGCGTCTGCCATTCTTTTTCAGATATGTTAGAGGAAAATATATTAGGATCAAACGAAGGATTTGATGCGCAAGCAAGTATTTCCCCACTTTTGATATCAACTATAATTCCTGTTCCATAATTATCTTTTATTACATTTTCTACACTCTTTTGCAAATTTAAATCAATTGTAAGGTAGATATCTTCTCCTTTTTTTACAGGCTTTTCTTCTATTTCATTTAAAATCTTACCGTTAGCATTGATTATCTGAACAATTTTTCCCTTTTCACCATGAAGTATTTCCTCATAAAATTTCTCTATTCCTGATTTGCCAACTCTTTCATTTACATTCAAATTTTTATACTCACTTAGTTCTTCCGAAGAAATAATCCCTGTATAACCTATTACATGTGCAAGAGTCTGACCATTGGGATAATATCTCTTAAAGCTTTCTTTAAGGGAAATTCCTTTCAGTTTAAATAACAGTTCATTTATATGTGCTAACTCTTCACTACTTAGATTGCTTTTAAGTAAATATTCTCCCTGACTATTTGACTCGTTTGATAAAATCTTTCTAAGTTTATTTACATCCATTTTGACAATCTGGGGTAAAAGCTCTAAAAGATTTTTATCATCATAAACGAGAGCAGGTGTAATATAAAGGTCAAAAGTTGGAATATCCTCAGCAAGTTTGACCCCATTTCTGTCATATATTGTACCTCTTGGAGAAGTTTTACTAATTTCTCTCTTCTGATTGTTAGCAGAAAGATTTTTATAATACTCACTGCTAAAGCCTTGAATATAAATTAATCTCGCAGAAAGAAGAATATTAAGTATCACCAAAATTAAAATAAAGAGTATTACCTTCCATAAAGCAATGTCTTGCTTAACTAAGGTAAATCTTTTAAACTCATTCATTGAACCTTTGCCCACTTTTCAAATTCATTTTCAATTTTTTAAATAAACCCTGTAAGATGTTTATTAGAAATATCCAGACTATTAAATGAATTAATAAAGTGGATATAATCTGCATAACACTGTAACCTCTTAATAGTTTGATCTCAACAAAAAGGAAAAATACCGAAATTATGAGCTCCAAAAAAATGCTCTCTATACTTAAAGTTCTCACCAATACAAATATTACTAAAACTGATAATGTGTATAAAATAAATAGTTGGGGTATATCAGTCTTCAAAAGAAAGAAAGATTTAAATATTGCAAGAATGACTAAAAATAAAAAAGAGTTTTCTTTGAATCTTGGAACTAAAGAATTAATGTAAAAAAGTGTAAAATCAAAAAAAATAAAACCTTTCGCGAATATTGGAAGGACAGAAACATCAAATAAAACAAAGATAATGCCCAAAATAAAAACAATTATGCCAGCCACTTTATATAATTCCTACCTCTGTAATTTTATAAAAATCAAAGGGAATATCTAGATAAACCTTCTTATAAATAGAGGAAGTATCCTCTATCTCTCTTACAATTCCAATAATAAGCCCTTTAGGGAGCGTCGATAATTCACTTGTTACAATTATATCTCCCTTTTTTAGTCGAGCTTCGTTTTTTCTAACTTCGAAATAGAGTTCCTTAGTTTCTATTTCAAAGACGACAGTTCCTAAAACATTTGTTCTTAAAACTCTTCCGCTTATTTTTGATTCAGGTGCTAATATAGAGAGAATTTTGGCATTATTGTCAGTTATATCATACACTCTACCAATCAACTGATATAAGGTTATTGAATTACTATTTGAAGTAGTAATTTTTACTGGATAAACAACAGCTTTATTAATTTTGAGCCCATCTTTTAAGCCTTTATCTATGACAAAATTATATAAATTCAAAGGATCTCTTGAGATTAAAGAAGCAAATATACAATCTGGATAGTTATTTCTTATTCCAAGAAGAGCTTTTAATCTCAAGTTCTCATCAATATATTGTTCCGATAATGATAGTTTCACTTTTAGAAGTCTAACCTGGTAATCTAATGTCTCTATTCTTTTACTGATAGAGCTAATAGAAACAAGTGTAGAAAAAAATAGTGTCACTCTATTTGCTAAACTCCCAAAAAACTTAGCAATTAGAGAAAATAAATTAAGAACTAATCCTTCAAGTTCTATAAAAGGTTTGAAATTGTATATTCGAAAAATGCTATATCCGGAAAGAATAAGAATTACTAATAAGATTGATATTAATACCTTTGACTTTTTGCCTTTTTCGCCAATTTGCATCTACTTAATAGTATTTTACTTGCAATAAAAAGGGCCAGAGTTTATTTAAATTTTCTACTATTTTACCAGCACCTAAAGCAACACATAATACCGGATTCTCTGCCGTGTTTACAACTATCCCTGTTCCCTCACTTATATATTTATCTATACCCCTGAGAAGCGCACCTCCTCCAGCAACAAACATCCCCCTATCCATAATATCCGCCGCTAAGTCTGGAGGGGTAACCTCTAAAGTTGCCTTAACTGAATCAAGAATACTTATTAACACATCATTTAGAGCAACTCTTGTTTCTTCAGAAGTTATTGTGACAGTCCGAGGAAGTCCATTAATTAAATCCCTTCCTTTTACTTCGATAGTTCTTATTTCCTCAATTGGGAATGCACATCCAATTTCCATTTTTATCTCCTCAGCAGTATATGAACTAATTAAGAGATTATACTGCCTCTTAAGATACTGAAGAATTGCTTCATTCATCTCATCTCCTGCAATACGAATCGAGTTCTTAGCTACCACTCCCCCAAGAGATATAACTGCAACCTCGCAAGTGCCACCACCAATATCAACTATCATATTACCCGTAGGTTGGTCTACAGGAAGATCTGCTCCTATTGCTGCCGCCATAGGTTCATAAACCAATCGCGCCTCTCTTGCTCCAGCATGCAACGCTGCCTCTATAACTGCTCTCATTTCAACTTCAGTAATACCGGATGGAATTCCAACTACCATTCTTGGTTTCACAAGACCACGAATACCCTTCTTGCCTCCTACTTTCGTTATAAGATACTCCAATAGTTTTTCCGTAACTTCAAAATTTGCTATTACTCCATCCTTTAAAGGCCTTATTATCTGAATTGTTTCTGGAACTCTTCCAGCCATTCTTTTTGCCTCTACCCCAATTGCTATAATTTCTCCTGTCTCCTTTCTTACGGCAATTATAGTTGGCTCTCTCAAAACTATTCCCTTACCACTGACATACACAACAGTATTAGCTGTTCCAAGATCAATTGCTATATCCATTCCGAATCTATCAAGTAGACCCATATAATCCTCCAATTTTAAATTATATATCTATTATATATTCGTTATCTTAATTGTGTATTAAAAGATTAAATTTTTCTACTAAAAAAGAGGCAACAATACCAGTCAAATAACCAGTAAATATACCGATAACCAGGAGAAATGGAAGATACCAGATTAGAATGAAAGTCTTTATAATAATTAAAACCACTAAAAGCTGGCCAATATTATGGAAAATACCACCTATACAACTTGTTATAATAATGCCTGTGTTTAAAAATCTTTTAGATAATAACATTAACGCTATGCTTAACAATGCTCCTCCTAAGCTAATAAAGAAGGTAACAGCTGTAAATTGGGGTTCGAGAAGCATTGATAGTGGAATTTTAACAAGAGACAAAAAGAGTCCATCTAAATCTCCAAATAGGAAAATGGCGATTAAGACCACTATATTTGAAATTCCAACTTTTAGCATATATCCTCCAATTGGAATACTCAGCCATGATTCAAAATAGTGAAGAACCACTCCTATACATAGAAAAAGCGCAATTATTATAAAGTGAAATGTCTTCTTCTCTTCTAATTTCATTTAAAGATATTAAATTTAAAAACCCTTTCTTCATCTTCAATAAAAATAAAACCAGAATCAGGAAAATATTTATAAATTATGCTTTTACCATTTTCCCTGCCTGCAACAAATATATACGTAGATAGAAAATCGGCATCTATGCCATTTTTTGAAATTGCAACAACTGCTTGCCAAGGAAAATCCGCTCTTCCAGTCTCGGGATTAACGATATGGGTAAATCTTTTACCATCTTTCTCAAAATATTGCTGATAATCGGCAGAAGTAGAAATTGAAGAATTTTCTATCTGAACACTTAAAAGAATATCATCTTTACGTGGATGTTTTACCCCTATCTTTTTAGGAGCTCCCTTAATTAAGATATTGCCGCCAAAATTAAGATAATATTCACTTATACCCTCTTTTAAAAGAAAATCACTTACTTTGTCAAGAGTGTATCCCTTTATTATCCCGCTTAAATTGATTTTAACACCTTCCTTAAGTAATCTTACGCTTAAAGATTCTTCGTTAACTTGTATAAGCTTATAATTAACAAATTTTTTAGCTTTTTCTATTTCTTCTTTTGAGGGTATCCTAAAATTTTGAGCCTCAAATCCATATAAATTTTGTAATGACTCAAATGTTATATCAAACAAACCCTGAGAAATATTCCCATAAAATAACGCTTTCTTTAAAATTGCTACTGTTTCTGGGCTTACTTCAATACTCTGCCGATAACCATACTTATTGATTCTTGAAATCTCAGAATTCGGGTTATAACTATTTAATTTTCCGTCTATATAAGAAACCAGACTTCTTGCCTTTTCTATAATTTCCTCTTTATTATTTGTTTCTCCTGGAATGCCAATTTCAAAAAAGGTATCCATAGCGAAAAATGTATCTAAATAATAATTCTCCTTTTTAAAAAAAGAGGCAATAATAATAATGCCTACAAAAATAACCACCAATAAGTAAACTAACGAATTCTTGAGATCTTTGTTCTTAATCTTACATTCCTTTCAAGTTTTCGAGGTCATTATCAAAAGAATCTTTCAAAGTTTATGATACAAACTTAGAAAATATAATCAAGATTCAAACAACAGAGAGGAGAGCATATTAGAGATAACGAAATGAATAATTTCAATATTAATAGCTTTACAATAACATATTATCTTATTAAATTATAAACCTTATTTGATATAATAGTTAAAAGTAAAATTTTTAGGAAAACTTTTGGAGAGGTGGCCGAGAGGCTGAAGGCACTCGCCTGGAAAGCGAGTAGACGGGAGTAAACTTGTCTCGCGGGTCCGAATCCCGCCCTCTCCGCCAGGTGAATTAAAGAGGTGTAAAATTTGGAAGAAAAAAATAGTACTGGTACACTAACTTTAGAAGCATTGAGACATTCAGCATCACACATTCTTGCCCAGGCAGTGAAAAGACTTTTTAAAGATGCAAAACTCGGAATAGGACCAGCTATTGAGAACGGTTTCTATTACGATTTTGATTTAGATTATCACTTTAAACCAGAGGACTTGGCACAAATAGAGAGTGAAATGAGAAAAATTATCGAGACAAATTATTCCATAACAAAAAATATTCTCTCCAGAGAAGATGCAATAAAACTTTTTACAAAACTTAACGAGCCGTACAAACTCGAATTGATTGAAGAAATAAGTAGCAATGAAGAACTATCTACTTATACACAAGGCGAGTTTATCGATTTATGCAGGGGACCACATATTCCATCAACTGGCTATGTAAAGTATTTTAAACTACTCAGCATAGCAGGAGCTTACTGGAAAGGTAGCGAGAAAAATAAAATGCTCCAGCGAATATATGGAACTGCATTTTTTACAGAAAAAGAACTTTCCGACTACTTAAAATTCCTCGAGGAAGTTCAAAAAAGAGACCATAGAAAACTTGGCAAAGACCTTAAAATATTCATCTTTGATGAGAAAATTGGCAGCGGACTCCCAATATGGCTACCAAAAGGAGCAATGTTACGTGAAGTAATCGAAAGATTCGAAATAGAAGAACATATAAGAAGAGATTACAATATCATAAAAACTCCTCATATAGGTTTAACTGAACTATGGCAAACATCTGGACACCTAAGCTATTATAAAGAATCAATGTATCCTCCTATGGAGATTGAGAATCAATCTTTCATATTAAAACCGATGAATTGCCCCTTCCATATAAGAGTTTATCAGAGTGAAATTCGAAGCTATAGATCTCTCCCAATTAAATTATTTGAACTTGCAAATGTCTATAGATATGAAAAATCAGGGGTACTTCATGGACTTCTTCGCGTAAGAGGCTTTACTCAGGATGATGCACACATATTTTGCAGAGAAGACCAGATAGAAACTGAACTCAATAAGCTTATGGATTTCATAAAATATTTCCTTGGCTCATTTGGGTTTAAAGATTACAAGATTTACCTGAGCCTAAGAGACAAAAATTCTGAAAGTAAGTATATCGGAGATCCTCAAAAATGGGACCTCTTCGAAAACAAACTTGAAGGAATTGTTAAATCTATGGGAATAGAATATCAACTTGATTATGGAGAAGCGAAATTTTATGGCCCGGCAATTGACTTAAAAATTAAAGATGCTCTTAATCGTGAATGGCAATGCAGCACTATTCAGATTGATTTTAACTTACCCGAAAAGTTCAGTTTAACCTATATTGGTCAGGATGGTAAAGAGCACACTCCAATAATGATTCATAGAACAATTCTTGGATCACTCGAAAGATTTGTGAGCATTCTTTTAGAACATTATGGGGGAGATCTACCTTTATGGTTAGCACCCGAACAGATTAGAATACTTTCAATTTCTGATACGGTAAACAATTACGCTCTTAAATTAAAAAATATGTTTAAGGAGTATAATATAAGATGCGCTGCTGACATTGAAAATGAGAGATTAAATGCAAAGATAAGAAAAGCAGAAGAAGAAAAAATCCCTTATGTTGCTGTAATTGGAAAGAACGAGGAAGCTAATAACACGCTTTCCTTAAGGAAAAGACATAGAGAAAGTTTAGGAAGTAAAACCTTTGAAGAGTTAATCAATATCCTAAAAGAAGAGATCAAAACCAAAACTTAATAATGCTGATGTTCTGCTGCATCATTTAAATTCCTTTCAGGGAATTATTACCATTACGCAACAAAAAAACCTAAACATAGATTGTCATTACTTCTATTATATCAATTTCTTAATATTTCGTTGCTTCATGTTTGTTTACTTTTGTTATTACTGGGGATGTTATAATTCTTAAATATCTTTGTTTTTCTTTCCTAACTTTGTCAATTTCACGAATATTTTTACATACAATCTCAAATACGCCCTCTCCCCTTATTCTATCATTTGTCTCGGCACTGGCTCCATCTAAACTAATAGTCAAGAGATAAATAAAACGGATTAAGAATGAAAAACTGCTCATTTTTGTCATCCTTTCTCTCATTCATAAGTAAATGTTCCATCTCTATAACTCCTGTAGTCTAATTTAAATGAGAATGTTATATTTTCTCAAAAATTTTTAATTTGATGTAGTAATTGTTTTTCTTAAAGATTTTAGCTTAAGGCTATTCGTTTGCTTGACAATCAATCTATCACATTATATAAATTTCTGAGAATTTTTTATAAATTTTTTAAGACCATTGTATTTTATAGGAGGTAATTATAGGCCCGAAGTATTGCAGCAATAATGAAATAAAAGCTAAAGAGGTGCGACTAATTGACGAAAACGGCAAGCAAGCCGGAATATTAAGTTTAAAAGAGGCGTTAGAGATTGCAAAAGAGAAGAGGCTCGATTTAGTTGAGATTGCTCCAAATAGTAGCCCTCCAGTTTGTAAAATTATGGATTATGGAAAGTTTATATACGAAACAGAGAAAAAGCTTAGAGAATCTAAAAAGAGGCAAGTAGGAAACGAACTTAAAACTCTCAAACTAAGATTGGGTATAGGTGAATGGGATTTGAATATCAAAAAACAGCAGATTAAAAAGTTTCTTGAGGGTGGTAATAAAGTGAAACTTATTATTATGTTCAGGGGAAGAGAAATTCTATACAGTAATAAGGGTTTTGAGCTTCTCAACAATATATTTGAGTGTATTAAGGATATAGGAAGATACGAAAAGAGGCCAAAACTTGAGAATAAAAATTTAATTGCAATCATATCGCCAATATCAAAATCAGAATTAAAGGGGAGATAAAATATGAAAATACGTTCATCAAAAACTGCTCAGAAAAGATTTAAAACAACTGGAAGTGGAAAAATTATGAGACTACCTACGGGACATAGTCATCACCTTGAAAAAAAGAATTCTTCAACAAAGACACGACAACTCAGACAGGTAGAAGTCAGTAAAAAAGACTTAAAAACCGTAAAGCATATTCTGCCATATGGTGGCATAAAATAACATTAATTTAATCAAAAGTTAATTTAATCTTAAGGAGTGAAAACATGCGAGTAAAGGGTGGAATTTCTCGTAGAAGAAAAAGGAAAGAGATATTAAAAAAAGCTAAAGGATTCAGAGGTGCAGCAAAAAATCGCTATAGAGTAGCAAAAGAAGAAGTAATGAAAGCAGAACGTTATAGTTATGTAAGCAGACGCCAGAAAAAGAGAGATATAAGAAAACTCTGGATTCAGAGGATAAATATTGCTGTTAGAAATTTAGAGCCAGAATTAACTTACTCAAGATTTATGAATGGGCTTAAGCAGGCAAATATAGATTTAGACAGAAAAATTCTTGCAAATATAGCAGTATATGATAAGGAAGCATTCGCAAAAATAGTTGAAGTAGCAAAAAGTCAATTGAAGGTATAATTTCCTTTTTTGCATTATGGGAAAATATTTTGGCACAGACGGAATAAGGGGAATAGTTGATAAGGATTTAGATTCAGAATTAGCATCTAAAGTTGGAAGAGCTCTTGCCATTTATTTAAATGCCAATTATAAGAGAGTAAACTACATTTGTATAGGTAAAGATACAAGGCTTTCTGGTGATATGCTTGAAAATTCAATTATTTCAGGATTATTATCTTCGGGTATTTCGCCTATATCTCTTGGAATAATCCCAACACCTGCTGTTTCAATGCTTACAGAAAAAGCAAATTGTTCGGCAGGAGTTGTAATTTCAGCATCTCATAATCCTGTCGAATATAATGGTATAAAATTATTCAGTAAAAATGGATTCAAATTTGATGATAAAGAAGAGGAGGCTCTCGAGAAATTAATTGACTCTTTAGAGCCTATTACCACCACAAAAAGCAAACAAAAAGGGAAATTAATTACTGATACTAATGCCTCTCAAGCTTATATCGACTCTGTTTTAAAAAAATTTGGAACGATAAACCTAAAAGGTATTAAAATTCTTGTTGATTGTGCATTCGGCTCTACTTACTATACAACGCCCACTGCTTTAAGAGAACTTGGCGCCAGAGTAATTGACATAAATTCAAAACCAGATGGAGCAAAAATAAATGTAAATTGTGGATCAACGCATCCTGAGTTTATTAAGAATTACATAAAAGAAAGTAAGGTCGACTTTGATATAGCATTCGCTCATGATGGTGATGGCGATAGAGTTATAGGTTTTTTACCGAATGGTTCTGTAATTGACGGTGATATAATTATGTCGCTCTGGGCAGTCTATAGAAAAAGGAATTTCGGCCTTAGAAACAAAATAATTGTAGGCACAATAATGACAAATATGGGTATAGAAGAATACTTAAAAAGAGACGGAATCAAATTTATCAGGTCGAATGTGGGAGATAAATATGTTCTCCGTGATATGTTAAGATTAAACGCAGAAGTCGGTGGCGAACAGTCTGGACATATTATTTTTTTAGAGAAAACTAAAACTGGTGATGGACTTGTAACAATTCTTGAATTCTTAAAAGTCCTTACTAATACAGAGTTTAAAATACTTGATGAGATAAAAAATATTGAATTTTACTCTCAAAAACTAACAAACATAAAAGTAATTGACAAAGATAAAGTTATGAGTTCTCCTTTGATTAAACATAAGATCGATGAACTTACAAAAAAAAATAAAGAAATAAGAATAGATGTTCGACCCTCAGGTACAGAACCTTTAATAAGAATACTTGTAGAAACAAAAGATGACAAATCTACTTTGGCTATAACAGAAGAAATAAAAAATTTAATTGACTCTGTAGCTTAAGTCTTTTATTATAAATATATGTCTTTTGTTCATTTGCATAATCATTCCGAGTATAGTCTTTTAGATGGACTAAATAGAATCAAGAACTTAGTATCAATTGCGAAGAGATATAATATGCCAGCAATAGCCATAACTGACCATGGAGTAATGTACGGAGCTATTGAATTCTATAACGAATGTATAAAAGAGAAAATTAAACCAATTATTGGTTGTGAATTATACATGGCAAAATCTCATAAAAAGAAGGAAACAAAAGAAGATGCATCAAATGAACATATTCTTCTTCTTGCAAAGGACTATGAAGGGTATCAGAATCTTTCGAAACTTGTTTCTATTGCTCACCTTGAAGGATTCTATTACAAACCAAGAATTGATCTTGAACTTCTATCTGAATTTGGAAAAGGGCTTATTGTGTTAACTTCTTGCGTAAAGGGCTTAATTCCACAACTTCTTCTTTACGATAGAAAATCAGAGGCAAAAAAAATTGCCTCCAATTTAAAGGAAATATTCAAAAACGATTTTTATATTGAGCTTCAAAATCATAATCTTAAAGATGAAATCAAAGTAATTCCACTTTTAGTAAATCTTGCAAATGAACTTGATATTCCAATTGTAGCAACACAGGATGCTCACTATCCTGAAAAAAAAGATGCTCATTCACATGATGTTTTACTATGTGTTCAAACTCTTTCTGATTTTGATTCAACTGAGAGACTTAAATTTGAAACAGAGGAATTTTATCTTAAGAGTCCTGATGAAATGAAAGAATTATTCAAGGAATTTCCCTCTGCCATCACTAATACTCTCGAAATCGCTGCTAAATGTAATGTAAAATTCGACTTCAACAAAACACACCTCCCCTCTTTTACTCTTCCTAATGTCTCAACTTCCGAGGAAAAATTTGCATTTCTTGAAAGTTTATGCCGGAAAAATATTCCCATTCTTTATGATGAAAACTATTCCAAGGAAGTAGAAGAGAGGCTCACTTATGAGTTGTCAGTTATCAGAAAAATGCAATTCATTGATTATTTCCTTGTAGTGTGGGATCTTATTAAATTTGCAAGAGAAAGGAAAATTCCGATAGGACCGGGAAGAGGCTCGGCTGCAGGCAGCATAGTAAGCTATCTTCTTAACATTACAGGCATAGATCCACTTAAATATAACTTATACTTTGAAAGATTCCTAAATCCTGGGCGAATTAGTATGCCTGATATTGATATAGACTTCTCTGATGAGAGAAGAGATGAAGTAATAAATTACGTTAGAGAAAGGTATGGAAAATATAAAGTAGCGCAAGTAGCAACATTCGGTAAAAT
>Ga0067045_1003218_pt1 | contig 26131 bp, 24 predicted proteins | sample TerdegcTABiofilm_FD_59184 | JGI IMG/M metagenome (GOLD analysis project Ga0067045, IMG submission 59184) | Combined Assembly of (Gp0054472, Gp0054536) Wastewater bioreactor microbial communities from Singapore -Terephthalate degrading... | reverse complement strand
GTTTCAATTCCTCATAGGCAGGCTAAAAACCCATCTTGTAGCCCAAAAAATAAGGCCCTTTTGAGCTTGGGTGTATATAATTTTCGATGTTTACTTCTCCGATGATCCTGTTGCCACAAGGTTTTTAATATCCCAAGGCCGTCGTCGCTCTCCTGGTATTTTTACGCCACCGATGTTCGACGACAATTTCCACCCGGCTTACATATCAAATTATATTTTCATCCCCGCCTTTCTTCAAGCCCATTATTTCCCGGGAAGAATATTTCGTCGTACGCAGATGATAAAAAATAACCGAGTCCTCGTCTTTCCTAATAATTCTCTCCAATTCCATCTTCAACTTCTTTAAATTAGCGTCGGAAATCTCCCCTTCGAGAACAGAGTTCTGGACCCAGTTAAGGTACTGGCGGCACTTTTTCAGGACCTTGGCCACCCTTTTTTGGTTGACATCGTAAACCAGGATAACAAACAGGGCAGGATCACCAGCCTTATTTCTAAAAAATAAAAAATAACATGCCAACTGTCTAATCCGTCTCGGACGGCCGGCAGCTAATTATTTTACCACCTGGCCACAAAGGCCTGGTATTTCTTTTCACCCATCAGGTGTTTTTCCAGTTTGTACAGCTCCAACCGGATCAACCTGCGGTAAGAGACCGGCCGTCCTATTTCCCTGTGATTGATGGTTGTTTTCAGTTTCTCGTCCAGGTTCTCCACAAAGCATTTTCTAGCCTTTTCTTTCATCATTATACCTTCCGTACCCCGGTCGAAGTCTTCCTTTGTAATCATTTTCTTTCCAAGTAGAGTAAAAATCAGCCTGTCCACTATTATCGGCTTAAATATTTCTGCTACGTCCAGGTTCAGTGTAAAACGGCGGAAGTTGGTGGCGTGCAGATAACCAATGCGAGGGTCCAAGTGAGTTTTGTAAATTTCGCTGAGGCAGATGGTGTACATGAGGGAATTGCCGAAACTGATCAGGGTATTCAAATAATTTTTGGGCGGGCGGCGGCTACGCTCATGAAACACGAAGTCGGGGTTGCCCACTATTTCGTCGAAGGCCTGGTAGTAATGGTCGCGGATATTCCCCTCCAGCGCCATCAGGGCTGAAACGTCCCTGCATTCTTCTATCGGTGCAACTAAATTTTCTATGGCGTTTATTTTATCACCCACATCTTTCTCCCGGCCATGGTAATATTTCAGTACTTGTCTGATGTTTTTGGCCGCGCCGCGCACAAATTCCCTCGCGATGGCCAGGCGCTTTTCTTCGTCCAGGTAGTGCTCCGCCTGCTTTAAAGTCATATAGCCGGAGTTCAGGTGCTCGCGCGGGTAGAAGGATCCCATGTAATAGCCGTGGTAATTGAAAAAGTGCAGGGTGATCTCTTTTACGGAAAGGAATTCCAGGAGCTTCTTGTTTACATCCACTTCGCCGAAAATCATTATCTCACCGGTGTCCTCGACCGGGATGTAGCGCCTGCCTTCCTCCGTCTCGAAGTAAAGAGTGTTGTCTTTGCGGGAAAGCTCGCCATTGGAGAAGATGTAAAGGGTCTTTTTCATAATCAACCACCCCCGCCCGATTATAAAGATCAAGACCAGCAAAATTCAGCATAAGCACACTTCTTACACAAGTTTATTTTCACCGGCGCCGGCGGACCGGGCAGGTAAAGGATGCGCAGGATCTCCCGGCGCACCCTGTCCAGTTCCAGCTCCGTTTGTTCATCCAGCACCACTTCTTCTTTGCGCTTTTCCCTGGGGAAACGCAACTCGCCCCTGGCCACGATGCCGCGCTGCTTCAACTCGCTCAGGTAGAACGCCAACTGCATGCGGGCGCTTTTGCGGTATTTGGAGCTTTTTTTGACTTCCCCGATGACCAGGCCTTCCTCCCCCATCCGGTACACGTCCATTTTGCTGTGGCCCACCAGCAATTCCTTACGCTCCCGCGGATATGAATAATCCTGGATAAAGCGTCCCAAGCTGACGTTGGCGTCGTCTTCGTCGGGGTTAATCTGGTGGCCGATTAGCCAGACCTCCCTGGGGCAAACGTAATAATACCACACCAAAGTGCCATTGACGTTGATTTCCTGGTTTTCCACTTTTAATACCTCAACGAGCAATTTTCATATACAATTCACTTTTGCTCACTGGAATACTACCCCGTCTCTCATTATTTCTTTTTTGATTGGCAAAACCGATATCATACCTTCCTGCCAGTTGCCTACATCAGTAACCAGAGTGCTGAAATTTGTGCCATATTCAAGATTCACGGAGAAAACAATGTCCGTAATCAAGTAACGGCTCATCCTATCCACAGGCTTTTTGGTAAGGATTAAAAGATCTATGTCCGATTCGTCATCCAGCTCGCCCCGCGCGGCGGAGCCAAAAATGATAATATTTTCCAGCTCAAAATGTTGCAACACTTGTTCCTTAATTCTCCTTAACGCCTTTAGCTGGTTTTGGTCCAATATAGGCGCGTCAAGTTGCTTCATACTTTTCATCTCCCTTCGGTTCCCTGGATATCGTTGTTCCTTTCCAAATGCCTCCCGCATAAATAATTCATAAAGACAGTCTTTCTTAAAATTCTAAGAAATAAACTAAAAGTGGTGTCAAAACGCGCTAGCGAAAAGTGATTTTCTCTACATTCACAATACTTTCACTCCCTTCTTTCCCGGTCCAGCCGGATCAGTTCACCCGGCACATACGGCTCCTCCCTCTGCTCCTGCGGTAAGCGCCGGTCCACCAGGGCCACGCGCCGGACTGACCGGCCCAACTCCGCGGCAAGAGCGGCGATTTGCTGCACGATATGCTGCATGGCTGTGGTGCCGCCGGTAATATTCACCACCACCTCATCCGCCTGTATGATGGCCGGCACGATATCCTTCAGCTTTTGACCCGCCTTTAGACCGAGCTGTTTTCTTACTTCCCGTAGTATAACGATTTGAAATTTACTTGATATGGTTACTTCTCCCATATAGATCACCTGTTTTACGTATTTTATATCGATAAATAAATCTTACTACTTAATATTATTAATGCAAGAAGTCAGGCCGGTTATGGTTTTTTTTACACCGCAGGAACTACGCTTAAATATTTTCCGTCGGGGATGGGGAGTTGGCGTAATCCTCATTTGTTTGCCCGGCTGTCCGCATGAGAAATCTCCAGAATTTATAAATTCCGCAACCCGGCTATACTGTTCTTTCAGTTTTCAGTGCACAGGATGATTATTTCCCGCGGCAGTCTTTCCGGCGGCAGCAACTGGAGCAGGACCAGGGGCGACTGGTTTGCCTCAGCTGTCTTGCCGCCGAGACAATAGACCGCATCTCTTGGGCTTGGACTGAGGGAAGTCATAAGGACGTGCTTTCCTGCACCATCGTTTTCCAGCAACATAGGCAATGAATTTCCCTCCAGGAATTTACATATAGAACAAATTTTGTCTGGAGATTATGCTATTTAAAATACGAAAGCCCTGCCTGATTCATCCTTGAACCCGGTCTCTAAATCATAATAATCTTCCAATTGTCCAGGTGGAATCCACAACAAATTCGACTTCACCCCGCTCCTGGCACTGAAATCCACCGGACTATTCTTTGCCGCACGGTATTTCCGAACCTGGACGACATAGTCATTAATTTTCGACCGGAGCAATTTAAGTAATGCTTTGCGCTGAAAGAAATCTGGTCTGTCCTTTATTTTCCCGAGAATATTCTCATCTATTAAACCGTCAAATTTTTTCCAATCCCAACACTCCCGGTCAGCCAGGGCTTCCTCATAGGCATCTGCCAGGCGTGACGCCAGTGAAGCCGGATCAACAGATAAAGGAATCTCCACAAAAACGTCTGCCACCTCACCGGTGTTGTCAATGAGTTTAAAATCTTGCAGGACCTCAAAATTGACTTTCATAACCCCTTCTTCCCAAATATGCCTGGACTCCTCTGAAACCCCGTCTCTAAAAATCTGGTCATAATATTCCTCAACAAGACGGCCGTACTCGTTTTCCAAAATTTCTTCTTTCTTTTCCAACATCGCTCTGGTGCGGTTAATATGGTGGAAAGCGTAAACCCTTTGCGCGTCATCTTCTACGGAAACAACATACACCGGCAAGTATTCTCCCTTTTCCCCTTCCCTGTTAACCCGCCCCGCAACCTGAATGAGCGACTCCAAAGGCGCCAGGTCCCTGAATCCTAAATCGAAGTCAAGGTCCACTCCCGCTTCAATTGTTTGCGTGGAAACCATGACCACAGGCTTTTTTTGTTTGAGCAATTCTTCTGCTTCTTTAATTATTTGCTTGCGCCGCACTGGTATTATATTGGTGGAGAGATATAGAATTTTGGGATTATCCGGTTCTTTTTCAAACCGTTTTTTTAAAGCGCGGAACAATTCAATGCTTCGCCTGATGGTGTTCACCACAACCAGCACGGATTGACCAGGTTTTCTGTAGCCTGCGATTAAAGAAGTAAGCGTTTCTGTATCAAGCTTTTCTTTTAATAAAGAAATCAACTTTGTCCGCCGGTTTTGGGAAAAATATCGTTTATGATCTTGTAATAATTCTAAAGGTNCNTCCCCGCNNCGGCNGTTCNCNTGCAGAAGCAAATCGCCGAACTCCAAAATCTTNGGCTGTGTTGCCGTCATAAGGATAAACCGGGTGCCATANAATTCGCCCATNTTCCGCAAAATCGCGCCGATNANGGGCTGGTACCGGTCAGGCANTGATTGNACNTCATCCAGTATCACNATGCTGCCGGCCAATTTGTGGANCTTCTTNAGCATCCGGTTGTTNCCNGTTAACAGGGAATGAAACAGTTGCACAAAGGTAGTCAGGATCACGTCTCCTTCCCATGATTCCACTTCCAGCAAAATCTGTTCAAGAGAGACTTCTTCATCGTTATCACCATCGTTCCGGGATATGTCGGCCAAGCTGTGGTGAATTACGAGTCTCCCGGCCTGCCCCGGACCCCCAGTTAGAACCCGTTCGTAATCCTGCCGCGTCTGCTCAATGATATTGATAAATGGAATAGCCGAGATAATCCTGGGTGTATATTTTTCTGCCTTCTGAATGCGCTCCCGTAGCAGGAGAGCGCACTCCAATGCAGCCAAAGTTTTGCCCAGCCCGGTCGGAGCCGTAATCGTCAAAAAACGGATTTTTCGAATTTCCTCATCATGCAGGGCATTAATTCGCTCCAGCATTGAGAGCCGCGCTTCTTCCCGCTTTGAGCGAAGCCGGGCATCCCCTGAATGTTTTTTTGACAAATAATCGGGAACCAGATGATGGGGGATAAAAGAAATCTCTCTGGTCTCAACACCGGCCGAGTCCAACTTGTCTTTATCTATCAGGAGCGAAAAGATGTAAAGCAATAGAAAGTACCACTGGACGTCTTTTAAACGCTGTGCCAGGTGCTGGGGCATAAAAAGGAAATTGCGCTGATCCCGCCGCCTGGTATCCGGATCTCCGATCTGTTTAAAATCGTCAGGTGTCAACCTTTCATTAAGCCCGGAATCCTCAAGCACTTCCCCCTTCTTCAGCTCCAAATGCCCCCACAATGTCTTTAAAAGTCCCCAGAAGGATTCCTCCTCAAAATCCGGAAAGAGGCCGGACAAACTAAGGGGAAGATGGTGGCGCCGGACAGCAATATAAGCCAGGAAAGCTACTGCATAGCGCCGCCTGTCTTCCCTTGCACCGGGCAAAATATCCAGCAGTCTTCCATGCAGGTAAAAGGATGAGATATGAGCATGCTGCTTTTGAGGCGATGAGACTTTTTTCAGAAGGTAATCCTGGAAAAAATCGGTATACTTCCCCAGGTCGTGCAGGTAACCCGTCCAAAAACTGATTTCCCGGACCGTATCATTCGGGGCAGCGGGAAAGTACAGGGGCGGGGGTACCGCGTTTTGCATCGCCGTAGCCACATTATACAAATGTTCGGCCAGAAGCTGCCGGTAGCCGTTGTAATGTGCGAAATACTCCTTTTTGCTCATGCTGTCACTCCATCCAGGTAATATAGGTTCCGTCATCCAGCAATACCGCCGACGAAACCCTGGCGGTGACCGGAGATCCGGTCAGGTTGATCAGCATATCCGCTTTTCCCCGTTCCGTAGCCTGCCGGTCATGATCGAATTCCAGGGGGAGTTCTTCCCTGATCAGGCGGTATGACACCGGGGATTCGCCGATTTCCACTCTCTCCAGTTTGGGCAAAGGAATTACCGACAAAACTGGAACAGGACCACCGGGGGCAACATCCTTCCCTGCCGTTACCCCTTCAAATACTACCCAGCCAAGGTGCATGGCGGTTCCGAGAGCCAGGGAGACGCCCCTGCTGCAATAACCTGGCCGGGCGGTTTTTAAAAGGTGTTCCAATTCCTCCATAATGCGGGGATCATCATGGGAAAACCAAATCCGGTAGTCAAGGAAACCTCTCCGTATATCCTGGGGAATTACAAGTTCAGTGGGCGTCTGGCTGGGAAATCCCTTAGAGCCATTTAGGTCGTTAGGGCTCTCAATCAGCAAAAGGTTCATCTTTTGCATCTGCTTTTTGACCGGCGACCCGTTCATCAAAGCAATCCGGCAGCAATCCAGGGAAAAGGTGTCATAATAGCTATCCCTCGGGTAACCGAGCAGCCCTGCCACCATTCCAGCCACCGTCGTCCTTGGCGGAATTGTGTAGGACAAGGCCGACGAATTGGAGTAATAGCGCCGGAAATGAGCCATCTTCCCCTGCAGTCGAAAAGAAAGGATTTTCATTTCTTATTCTCCTGCCCTTATTCTCCTGCTGAAAGCGGCGCCCATAAGTCAACATTTTCGTCAAAACCGGGCAAGTTCCGCAGGGAAGAAAGATCGGACAACGGGTGCAGCCAGCCTATAACCTTTTCAACATATCCTTTATACTTCATTTCTTCAATAGCACGCCCCAAGGGACTTAAATCAACCGTCAAGTCCTGCAAGCTCCGGACGGGCTTGTCCTCCCGCCAGGTAATGTCGCAGAAACGCCTCAGATCTCCCAGGTACCCGTCAAAACCCGTTTTATACTGCACTTCGATATAAAACAAGGGCGTTTGTCCCTGCTTGCTGTCCGTCTGGTTGCTCATCATGCCCTGGACCAGGGCTTTTCTAAAAATACTCCGGTCTTCTTCAGTCATACCGGTAAGAGATGCGGCATACTTGTTTATCGTTCCATAATGGGCGATGAGGGCGTAATGAAGCTTGTGTTTCTTCCCGAACGTGGAATTACCCTCGTTCATGATGCTGGTAATAGTACTGGATTTAACCAGTTCCACCGGATGAAGGGAATACCCCCAGGTGATCTGCACCGGCCCGGTGTAAGTGCGGGTAACGCCTTCAACCGCCATGGCACTGCCGAACAGGCGGATATCAATCAAAGAGTTTTTGATGATCTCAGTCAAAAAAAGATTGTTGAAATCAATAAATTCTTTAATCTTTTTTGCTTTCGAGTCTTTTAATATATAGAAATATTTGTCGCGATAGCCTCCGGATATATTACTGAACTGCTTCCACTTTTCATCATTAAACGCCTGTTTCAATTTTTTTTCATTCATTGCCTGGTTCCATTTTTCCTCAAGTACCGGTACATCTTTAAATAATTGAGCAATTTTTGATTCGTCTGACAACCATTCCCCGACAACTATTTCAAACATCTGGTCCATCGGAACTTTATCGTCCTCAAAGGTGTCGACAAAGATCCGGTATCCCTTTCGCTTCAGAAAATCACGGCAGTCCCGCTTGCGCCTGGCATCGCTTACCAAAGCCGTTGCTGTTTCGTAGTCCATCCTGGGCCGGTTCTCCTGGTCCGGGTCTCCGTTCGGGTTGGTCATCACCGCCTCGAAACCGAATAAAAAGTCACTGTTCTGTCGTATTAAGGCATTCACTTATTTACCCTCCTCCGTTTGGTTTTCATTTTCATCCTTATTATCATTCTCCTCGCCCTCCTCGCCGGAACTGGAATCAGTCGCCCCCTTTACCAGATAGGCATAACCGGACATGATATAAAAGACATTTTCCTGTTCATTGAAAGGCCAGGCTTTCTCCAGAGATCCAAAATAATTATGAAATCTTTCCATATACTGGCCTATATACAAGGGCACTCCTTCAAAATAATGCCTGATCAAATCCAGCGTGTCTTCGTAAAGGCGCAGGATATCCCGCCTATTCATGCCCTGGTAGTTAATTTTATTCAGCACCGGCTTTGTTTTATGGCCCTTTCCTGACTGCTTCCAGGCCACCCGGTTGACAAGCGCGCCAAGGTAAAAGAGCGCCCTGGCTTCCGGCAAAAAACCCTGCTGTTCTAAAAAGTCCTCCATCATTTCAACAGAAGAAAGGCTTTTACTCTGATTATTCTCCGCCATGGTTTCCCTCCTTCTCCAAGCAAATACCGGCCTGTCCAGCAGTTCAAGCTGCCCGCATACGCGGAAAAGCACCAGGTAAGACATGACAATATGCTTAATGAAAAAGTCCTCTTTACCCTCACGGTAATAGCTGAGGTTCAAATTTTCATAGTTGTCCAATTTTTGCTTGGACAACTGCCTCAAGCCTTTATCCAGGGCCTCCACCGCGTAGCTTACGAGAGAGTTTGAATATACCATTTCACCGGACAAAAGGCTTTTGTAAAACGACAATACCCGCTGCACATTCACCTGCCCCTTCTCTGTCTTCCGCACCGGAATCAGGTGATAAACGCTCCCCAGCGACATCGGGCGGACATGCGGACGCAAGGCTGCCACTTCCTCGGCAAACAGTCTCATCACCAGCTTAAACCGAAGTAGAGGAACGTCTTCAATAGTCTGAAGCACCGATACAGAATTCCCGTCCGTCCTGTACACAATCAGATTGAGCGCGTACAGCCCGCCGGCCTCCAGGGCCTCCGCCTTCACCGAGCGGAGCCATTCAGCAGCGTCCCTGCCATGAAAGGCAAAGTCGGCAATATCTACAAGTTTTTCAATGTAATTATAGGAAAGATGTTCAACAGTCCCCTCCGGAAGGACAAAAGCGTTTTCTCCGGCTATCCTGGTGCGAAATCGCCTTTCAATTATCGCCTCCCCAGAGAGAAGCTTTTTGTAACAGCTATTACATATAGCATAGGTCCTGATATAGCCACTCTTTTCAATCTTACTCGCATAATTAATCTTTTTTGTAATGAATATTTTATTTATACCAGTACGGCTGAATTTAACACTATATTCACTATTTACATCCGGCTTCCTATTTCGGCAAACGGAACATACAAACCCTGTATTCTTGCCTTGTTTTATTTTAGTCTTTTCCAGTCGCTTTGCTTTTCCAACCAGCACTAGGTAATCGGGATGCCTGGAGAGGATGACCGGCGGCTCCCCGGGGCACTGCAGGGCTGGAATGATCAACAGAAACCTGTTCTTCTTATTAGTAACGCCCAGAGCGCGGCGGACCAATTCTTCAAAAGATAAATTTTCTTCACCCACAACAGCTTTTTTCTTCTCCTCGATGCTGGTCATTTTGCCGCCCGAACCGGGGAGAAGCAGCTTCTGCAAGTTTACTGTTCCCTCACCTTTCTTCCCGGTGATAGTAACCAGTCCTGCCGCTTCCATCTGCTGCAATTTCCTGCGCAAGTCAGAACCCGCCATACCGTATTTGTCAAGCAGAAGCGCCAGGTCATTCCAAACCGTGCTCAGGAGGTAAACCAGGGAACCCACTTCCCGCACGAGGTAATATTGTGATTCCGCCGCCTTATTATTGCCGAAATAATTGAACTCTTTTGTAGTATCGGGCCTTAAAGGCCTCGGATCCTCGAACCTGATTTCCCCGCTGGTTAAGTCAAAAGTCAAAAACACAACAAACGGTTCGTCGTCATTTTTCAACTTTGGCTGCGGGCTGAGCTTTTCTTTTACCAGCGAAGCCAGCGAATCTCCTTGCCCTTTTACCTGGACACCAACCATCGCTGTGATTTGTGGTAGATTCACTCATTTCACCACACTTAAACTAACATTTTTCTTTAATAGAACATCAGAACACGACAGCTAACCACCAACAGCGGCCATTATCCACATTGGGGCCTATTCGATTTATCACCTCCAAAGATGGTAAAGTTTTTTAGATTGTTTTTACTGTACATCGTACAGCACTTTACTTTACGTTACTTCTGTAGTAAGATTTTGTCAAGTCCTACTTACACTTAAATTAAAACCAATTTTATTTAGTATTCCTGCCAAGGAATTGAAACGATTGTTTTTATTGTATAGTCTACCTATAAGGGTTAAATAAAAAATTACAAGGGAGAAGTTTTTAGATGTTAGACAAAACCCGCCTAAAAGCCCTCTTTTGGAGCGTGCCTGAAGATGTTTTAGAAAACCCGGGTTTTGCCACGTGGCGAACCAAGACAATCCTTTGCGAAGGCTCGGCAGGCGACATCAGTTCACTGGACAAGCAACATATTGAACAGGCTCTCGCTCAAAGATTTCTTCCTGTCCGTATCAAAAAACTCTGGTCCGAGTATTTTGCTTCCGAAGCGGAAAGAAAGGAATCCGATATGAAACTTACCGCGCTTCAGAAAAAAACTCTCAAAATTTTTTCCAGGGTTAACAAACATGGTGATTTTTACTTCACCGGAGGTACTGCTCTCGCCGTTTGTTACCTCCGCCACCGGGAGTCGGATGACCTGGATTTCTTTACCAGTGAACCCACTTCTCTCAACCCAACAGCGCGGGATTTCGAAAAAACTTTGCGTTCAGCGGGGCTGAATGTACAGATTGAAAGACGGCAGGCCACCTTCGTCAGGTTCTTGATCGAACAAGAGCTAAAAGTAGACATGGCCCTGGATGTCCCCTTCCGGCTCAAGCCGCCGGTACAATCAAACATCGAAGGAATCAAAGTGCCCGTGGACGACCTGGAAGATATTGCGGCCAATAAAATGCTGGCGCTCTTCGGCCGGGCCGAGCCCCGTGATTTTATCGATGTTTATTTTTTAGCCAAAGAATACTTCGACTTCATGGAGATGGTACAAATGGCAGCGAAAAAAGACACGGGCTTTGACTTGTACTGGCTTGCCGCGGCCATGCAGGAGGCGGAGAAAATAAGCCTGCTGCCGGTTAAAATGCACAAACCGTTCGACCTCTCAGACATGAAAAATTTCTTCAAAGAACAGCGACTCAAGTTGCTCAGGCGTATCGTTGAACAAAAGAACAATTAAACTACTGGCTCCCCTTCAGTCCCACCACCTTCTCCACGCACCCGTACCCCTGGCTCCCCTTGCCCCCCAGGCCGGCGTCCAGGGCCATCTGCAGCAACTCCCGGGGGCCGTTGAGCTTCAGGCGGCAGGTGTAGCCCTTCACCACGGTGCCCTTGTATGTAGTCACGTGCAGGCGGGGCCGGTCCAGTGGGCGCACCCGGACATCTCCTTCCGGCAGCCGGCAGCCGTAGAAGGCCTCGTATTTTTTGGCCAGGTTGGCTGTGATCAATTTGTCGAACTCCCTCTCTCCCGGCTGGTAATAACAGGTGTACTTGCCACCTTCCGGACGCAGGAGGGTGCTGTAGACCACCACCGGGGAAAGGGTACGCACGGTCAAAACCTCGCCGTCCGCCACCTGCTCGTCAAAACAGATTTCGTCAATCAACAGCAGCGATTGCCCGACCTGAATTTGACCCCTGGTAAGCAAATTATTGATCAGAGCCAGGAAAAATCCCATATCCGGGGAAGTAATCACAAGAGATATTTCCTCGGGAAAACTAATTGTCCCCGCCGTTTTATCCAGAACAAACCGGCCCGTCAACCTCGAAAAAGAAAACATCTTAAAGATGCGCTTGCCGGCGGCAAAACCCTCATTATGAAAACGTGCGGCCATTTCTTCCGGCAGCGCGGCATAAATGGCGGCCTGGATTAGATAATTGTAATGAATGGGTATGGCCGGCGAAGAAGGATCCATTCTCATTTTCAGGTATGCATGCAAGACTTTGCCTCCCATATCGTCCTGTTATTAGAAAAAGTATAGCCTGCTTTGATAGCATTGCCGAGAACGGCAGATAACATTTTTTCTGGTAGCCGGTTACTATATGACCAGCTCACAGCAACCGTAGCCCTGCGAATTTTTTGCCCCCAGGCCGGCGTCCAGGGCCACCTGCAGCAGTTCCGGGTCCCCGCTCAAGTGATACTCGCCCAGCCAGCCTTTGACGATGGTGTCCTTGTAGCGGGTTATCTTGAAGTCTTTTTCCCTGACCTCCGCCGGCCGTATATCGAAGCTGTCTGCTTCCGCCCGGCGCCCGTGAATCAGCAGGTGCTTTTTGGCCAGGTTGGCGCCGATGAGTTCCGCAAAGCGCGGCTCGAAGGGGGAATAGTAGTAAGTGTAGGAGCGCCCGTTCTCTGATACGGCCGTGCTGTACATGACCACCGGGGAAAGCATCCTCACCCGGATGGGGCTGGAGCTCACCCGGGGGCTGGCCGCGGCCATCTCCTTCACCTCCAGCCTGGCGTTACCCAGGCGGACCTGCCCCTGCTGCAGGAAGCCGTTGCCCAGTTCCTGCAAGATGAAAGAAATGGGAGAGCAAATGACCAACTGCAAGGGCGGGGCAAATATTATCGACCCGCTGGCCCGGTCGAAGCGGGCCGAGCTGCCCGTCAGGCGGGAAAAAGTGAACAGCTTGAAACGCCGCTTTTCCAGGGGAAAGCCGTGTTCGTGCAGGTAGCGGCGCAGGGCCGGATTTTGCATCTGCCGGTAGATCAGGCCCTGCAGCAGTACGCCGTAATGCACCGGAATGGCCACCTCAGACGGGGCGTGGAAAAAAACAGTCAGTTGCATGGCGTTGCTTCTCCTCTGTCAATCTTTTTTCTTCGCCGGTACGTGGAGAAAAACGATATTTGCAAACAAAAATCAAGGATTATTATTTATGTGATCATGTTCTGACCCTTCACCTACATGGCGTAAGCGGAGGACCTGACCGTCCGGCACGCAGGAGACGCGCCTGCCCTGGTTCAGCCGGAAGTGGCCGATTTTCCTTCCCAACGAATCCAAATGATTCTCGTAATCCTTATAAAGCAGCCCCCCGTCCCTGCGCAGCCCTTCCAGGCCGCGCTCGCGGTAAATAAGGGAAACTTTGGCCAGCGTCGACTGTATATCTGTCCTAAAATCGCCGTCCACTATTGCCTGGTAGTCTTTTAAAAACGACTTTTCATAAGCCAGCGCCGGGAATTCCAGCAGGTCTCCGCTTAAGATCTTCCGCTTGTTCCGCTTCCAGACCAGGAGGCCCCACGTGCTGAGGGTACAGCAGCCCTCCTGGTCGAATTCCAAATAAATTTCCGGCACATCTGCTACCTCTTCTTTTTCCGCCAAGTGGCCGTTTTCCATGAGGGCAAAAAGGGAGGCCTTCTGGCGCAGGACGGGCACATCGTCCATTGTAACCGGCAGGCGCGGTATGCGGATGAGGTCCGCCGTAGGAGCCTCGAAGATGTAGATGATTTCGTCGGCGTAAAACATGCCGAGAGTGTTCATGTACCCCTGCAGGCTCTTAAACCCGCCCACCAGGTTGAATACCACCCGGTAGTGGCTCTGCCGGTAACCCGGCAAGGTGTCCTCGCACCAGGCGATTATTTCATTTACCCCGGCGGTAAAGCTGCCGCAATTTCTGGTGCTGAGTCCCGGGGGCACCAGAATCTCCACGGATTTTATGCCCGCTTTTTTCAAGTGCTCCATCAGCAAGCCTGCTGTCTTCTGCCCCTGGTAGGTATCGGTGGCCAGAAGCACATGATAATCCAGGGCTGGTGAACCGGACCAGAAGTTCTGGCCGTAGTAACTGTACAAGCCGTTCAACTCCGCGCTCAGGGCAGTTAATTCCTTGACACCGGCTTTTTGCAGCAATGCTTCAACCGCAGCCGCCGCGCTGTCAATAGCCGCCTTCTGCTCTACCGCAAGCTCTTTCTCTACGGCGTTGGCCGTATCGCGTAACAGCTGGTTTAAAATACTATCCTTTTTGCCAGTGGCGTAGTTGGTCAACAGGCTGGTGCCGACGGTGGAGACGATCAAATTAGGCATCTGCTCCCCCTCCTCTCTAGCTTGTTTCCATCGCAGCCTTAATTGCTGCAATCTTGGGAGCGTTCTTTTTATTGGGTTTTTTCCACTGATCCGGCTTTGCCTTCTGGTACCACGCGGCCAGGAGCCCGGCGATCTCGCGGCGGCAGGCAGGTTCTGTTTCCGCGCTTTGCATCCTGGCAAGCCATTTGGTGGTCAACGCCAGCATGAACCTTTCCGGGTCACTGTTGTAACCGTCTTTCTCCATTTCGGCCAGGATGGGACTGGCCGGTTCTGCAGGAAGCACTGCAGTTTCTTCGGGCAGGCTTTCGCCCCGCTTTTCTTCCTGTTGCCGCGGTGCCCACCGCTCAAGCAACTTCTTCTCCAGGTCCGGCTGCCGGACAAAGCGGCCGTACCCTGCCGCCGTCTTGGCCCCGGCACCGATCCCAGCCAGGGCTTCCTCCAGCCACTGCAGAACCAGCGTGCAATCCCGCCGGTCATCCTGTGAATCCGGCCGGCGCGGCGCAATTGTAAAAAGAAAGGTCTGGCCGGGAGCCACAGTCAAAAACGGGATGGGAACGGGCTCGAACCAGTCTCCCGGCGGCTGCGCCGGCCTCTGTGCTTGGTAATAAGGGGCATAGTGAGGCGTCATCACATCAGCCTGGACCTTAACCGGCCCCACCGGCAAGGCGTCAAAAAAGATCACGCTGCCCACACTTAATTCAGAAGCAGTGCCGGGCGGGCCGAAAATACGCTGCACCTTATCATCGTCGTATCCCGCCCACTTTTCAGCCCAGGCGCGCACTGTGCCCTTGACGGAAGACCCGGGCAGGTAAGGCACCCCCAGCACATGATGCCAGGCAAAACCGTTTTCCACCGGGTGCTCCCGCCCGAGGCCGGTGACAAAGCGCCAGCCGGTGGCAAAGCAACGCACCTCTCCCCGCAAAGCCCCGGCCATATGCCCCAAGCGGTCGATGAATTCTTGCAACAGAACGCTGGAACCTGTCTTTTTCCCGCTGATCTGATTGATCCACAGGTTTTTCCCCGTCTCCAGCAACCACTTTTTGCCGTCCTTGACCCATTGATTACAAAACTTATCGTACCACAGGCCGGTATTAAAATTATTGCTGTAACTGCCCGGGGCGTTGTGGCCTGAATACAGCGGCAGTAATGCTGACTTACCCAACCCCCTGGCCCCCTTTATCCTTTTTCAAGTAGGCAACGGCGAATTTCTTCAGCCAGTTTAGCCAAGACATGGTTTCGGCCTGGGCGTGCAGGTAAGCCTGGCGGCTGTTGCCGGTTATGGCCTCCATCAAATCTCCCGCCGAGCGGTAGGGTGCCTGGGAATTATCGCGGCACAGCCAATCCTGAATAAATGCAAAGAGCCTATAATGCGGGTCCCTGTGGTCTCCTTTGGCCTGCGCTAGCAAGGTGGCCAGCGCCTGGCCGAGGCCGTTGTTGAGGATGGAAGCCGGCAGGCGCTCAACATAAGAAGCAAACTTGTCCGCTTCGTCATGATCCATTTCTTCTTTCAACAACCGGACCTTAGAAAGGGCATGGGCGGCCCGCTCCTGCTCAAGAGTCCGTCTCACCGCCCTTCACCTCCCGCTACCAGACAGGACACGGCGCACCATCCCTGTCCCACCGTCTCATTGCCCCCAACCTGGAGATATGGGCGCCCCTTGAAAAGTAATGCCAGCTCGTCCACCGCCCATTCCTTTCCCGGTCTGGCAATGAGCAACGTATAGAACAAGCTGTCCGGCGGCAGGGTTTCTTCATACCACAGGTTTTCACTGGTTTTGGTTTCATCGTCCAGCACATTGCGGGCGTTTACCTGCAGGCAGTAGCGGGCAAAATAAGCAAACTCATCGTTGTTAACAACAACCAGCGAACCTGCTAACCGGTCGCGCACCTTTTGATGACAAACCAGCGGGGCAACCGCCCGGGCCAGGCCGGTCATGCTGGTGCTGACAATCTTAAAAGAAAGCTCTTCCAGGAACAGCGAGCCGTCGCCTTCAGCAGCGGCACTCCCGGACGGCAGTTCCGGCACATCAGGTAGGTTTACAGTAAAACCGGCCAGCTCCATATCCCGCTGGTAGCGCTCCAAAAGGTAAGGGCAGGTTACCCATTTATAGTGGCCGTTCAGCGAGCGGACAGGCAAGAGCAGCAGCCGCGCGTCGGTTACACCAACTGCGCCAGCCGCATCCGGCTGACCGAATATCTCATAAACTTTTTCGCTTTCCCGGCCCCACACCTGCTCGGCCCGGTCCCGCAAAGCCCCTTTCATGCTGGAACCAACTATTACAGGATAACTGGTAGCAGCCTCCCTGGCCACTGGCAAATCAATGACGTCTGCAGTCTGGCCAGTTCCCGGATGAAGGCTGGTCTCTGCCAGCAGTCCCAGAACGATATTTTTCATTAAATCTCCTCCTTCCATTTTCCAATGGCCACCTGGCCAAACCCGAAGGCGGTTTGGTCCCCCAGGCACTGGCCGTGCAAGGCCGCCACCTTATTTAAATCGTCTGCTTCTGCTTCGTAAAACCACACACTGCCGGCAGGCAAAAGTGGCGTCAGCGGGCGAGGCTCCTGCCTGGCCAAGTCCCATCCGCCGGCCCGCACTGCCTTTCCGATACAGGCAGAAATACAGCGGCCGGGAACGCCGGGCGGTCCTTGCCGGACGGCCAGGTAAGGATCCTCGTAATACCCTGGCGTAACCAGGGTAACGGTAAAACGCACTTTGCGGTCTTCCGCCGGCTGGGGCAGGGCTGGATCTGGCATGATATCTGCACTGCAGGGCGTTTTAACCCTGACTTCAGCAAGACGCCCTTCCCCGCCAAGACCTGCGATCAGACTTTTCCTGATATTCCAGCCAGACGGCACCCCAAAAACATCAACCACCACTTCAACCCCCCGTTCAGGGCGAATGTGAGTGCAATTATAAAGCCTGCCGTCCATTACTGTACGTTTAGTGTCATCGCGCTCCAGACCGGTGCGCGGCTCTTCGTTCCAGAGTTGGTTTTTCTCCCGTATATCGCCGCTTCCTGGCAATTCCCCCTGCAGGACTGCCTCCAGGCCGGATCGAGTCAGAAACAGGTTCTGCGGCGTGACCGCGCCCGGCAGCGAACCGTCAGGCACAGGAAGGCGCACCCTGCCAAGGTCGCATTGCACTTCCGGGCCCGGTTTAAGTTTCGCAAATGTATATTTTTTCTGGCTGCCTGCTTCTTCACGCACTTTGCGGGCCAGCAGGTTAAGTGGCGCCGCAAACAACGGCCGGCCATCCTTTAAGAGATAAGGGCCTCTTAAGCGGATGCTGCCCAAATCATCAGGGCCCCCAAGCTCTGCCGGCCATTTGTCGTCCCGCCCGGGGTTCCACCCCAGTTCCGCAGCCAGACTGCTGCGGACTGCACCCTGCAGCGTGGTCATAAAAGGAGGGAAAAAGCTATTTGTAACCGTATAGCCACCTTCCCCCATATTGAAGGGGAGACCGTCCCGGAAAAAGCAGGTATCCAGGAACCTGAATGTCCAGCGCTGCCAGTCCATCAGACCACCTCCGTTTCAGCCAGGAATTTTACCAGCAGGATACCGTCAAAAACCAATTTATTTGAAATCTTTTGAACCCCATTTTTTTCATCACGGAAGTAACGGCGGCAGATTTTCAACATCTTTTCAACCCGCTCCCGCGCTTCTTCCCTGGTGCACTTGCGCTCCCTGTTTTTCAAGCATTCCGCAGCAAAAACATCCACGATTTCTTCGTCTCGAAGCGGGTTTTCTTCCCCGCCCAGGGCGGAAAAACGGGCCCGCAGGTTATAAAAGAAGCTGCTGTTGTATTCCTTAATTTTCCGGTCTATGCCGCGGAAAGAATCCACCAGGTATTGCAGGGAACCTTCTTTTACTATATCCCAGGGTGCGGACCAGGTCAGAGCGTTTCCAGCACCCTTCCAGACGGCAACAGCCAGGCTGTCCCGCCCGGTTTCTTCTTTGGCCACGTCGTCTAAAAGGCGGTGCGCCTCGCGGTAGACGGCAGTCAGCGGCGTGGTGAAATGCGCGTAGACAATGGCCCCGGAAATAGTGCCTTTTCCTGCCGCTACCCCGGAGCCGGCAAAACTCCCGGCGTATGTTTCCCGCAAACGAAGAGCAGCAGGCAGGGCCCTGCTGGCCGGGACAAAAGCCAGCACATCATCCCCGCCCGCAAAAACGGTAATACCGTTGTTCTCTTTCTCGACAATCTGCTTGACCTGCCGGCTGAACTTATGAAGGGCGCCGCTTATTTTTTCCGGGCAATCCCGGTATTCTCTCAGCAAAGCCCCCAGCCTGTCCCCGTCCATGACCAGCATGGCAAAAAAAGGTACAGCCGGCGGGTCTAACTCTTTAAGTCTTTCTTTCAGTTCTTTACGAAGTCTGGCAGCATTTTCTGTATCCTGGCCATCACTCCATAGATTGGGGTTGTCCAGGGAAAAACTAAAGAAGCAGTTTCCGTTCAGGGAGGCAAAATCCCGCGTTTCAGGGTGTTTTTTTAAGGCATCCTTTAAACATATAATACGATCCGGATATTCGCGGCTTATCCCGGCCAGTGACGCGGCCTTTGCGGCGTATTGCCTGGCTTCCTCTGGCTTATTAAGGCATACTTTTTCCACCCAGGGCACGGCGGCCAGGTAAGGGGTGGAAGGGTAAAGCTGCGGCACTTTCCAGAGGTTTTTCTCCGCCACCAACGGGAAGAGGCGTTTTACCAGCGCTATCGCGCAAAGCCGCTCGTCTTCAGCCAGGTTGAAACCTCCCGCCTGCCGGCGCAGAGCCTCCCAGAAATTTTCCTGCTGTTTCCTCTCCCGGATGCGCAGGTAGCCGGACAACTCCTGCATGCTGCCCATCAGGGTGCATTTATCGCCCGGCTCCACCGGCGGCACCTGAGATCGCCAGTTTTTGCGCCGGTCCAGCAGGGCAGGATCCTCACCAGTAACCCAGATTATTTCCCAAAACCCGTTTACCTGCCTTTCCCATATCTCTCTGGTACTCCGCCCCAGTTGAGCTACCGGCTGCAGGTAGTCCTGCCACACACTATCTGCCAGCTCTTTCCAGGCCTGTCTGACCGCTTCTTCGCAAACAGCAGGGTCGAAACCGTCCGGCACTTCAGCCTGAAAGCGGTTGGGCAGTGTGGCAATTTCCGGCGCTCCAGACACAGAATGACCATTTTTTCTTTGTTGAATTGCCAGCAGCAATTGATCAATTATCTTTCCTGCATCATCGCTAACAGCCGGGATAATCATTTTGCCTTCATTTTCAATTACCGCCAGCATGGCCTGTCCGGCCAGGTAGGAAAGGATAAAGGAACCCGCCCAGAAATCGCGGGTCCGCCGCGCTTGGGCTACAAAACCCTGCACCGGGCCGAGGGAGAAGTGTAACAGGTTTTTCCTCTTCACGGCCAGACCACCACCCTTTTTTCAAATGCGGAACGGTTGAAAAAATTCTCAATATCCCGGTAGTCCACACGACATTCGGATTCGGCATACTTTTCACCGCTAGAAATTTTGATACGTTCACCTTCAGGTAAAAAGACTGCTGGGAGTAAAGTCAAAACGGCGGCATACTCACCCGAGGACAGAGAATGAATGTGTATAAAAAGGGGGCTGGCCCGGCGCTTGTATTCTTTAGCCTCAACACTGGCTTTTTGCCTGGTCGACAAAAAGAAATAATTATGCGGTAAACCGAAAACCAATCGTCGCGGATGGCCATGTGGTTGGGACAAACGCCCGCTAATCAGGTGCAGAACCAGGTCATGATCATCTGCAAAGTTTTGTTCCGCCTTTTCCCCCCAAGGAAGTGCGTGCATATTTCGGCTCCTGTTCCAAAAGCCGTAACTCCTGTAACGTAACAGTTCCTTCCCAATATCATCCAGAAGCTGAACGGGATCTTTTCCTGTTTTCACAATACTCACTTTAGCACGTTTACTGAAAGCGGTATAGACTGGTTCTTTTGAACAATTATTTGAACAATTATTTGAACAATTATTTGAACAATTATTTGAACAATCATTTGTAATATTTATATCCTTCAAAAACTCCCGGATACGGTCACATAGCTCTCCCGTATTACTGGGAACGGACCATTTTTCCTCCCCATCCACCCGGAAGGACTCTAAAGATAGCGACCCAAAGCCTTTGCGCGCCCGTGCACCTGCAGCACCAAAAAGCCCGATTGCCTTTAAAGCCAAAAACATATATTTTATATTATCTTGTGAAATATTTTTTCTTATATTAAAACGCAGGATAATTTTACCACCAGGCTTAACATAAGGGCGATTGGTTACGCCACGATCAACTATTCCGTAACCAAGATAACAAAGACCTTGATGTTTATTCCAGTTTTGCCCGGCATTTACCTTATTTAAATCTCTTTGACTTTCCAATGACAGTAAAAAATGCGCTTGTCCTTCAGTGCTACCAAACAATTCGTTCTCCCTTATTTTTACATCTTCCCAGTTCCCGTTGTTCGGCAGGGCCACCGCGCGAAACCAGAAACGAAGTAACCCTTTTAAAGACGGTGGACGCAGCTCAACATCTTCTTGAGGGTTTGCACCCCCCAGGAACAGGGGCGTGGTTACATGGTAAGTAACTTCCCAATTTGACGTAAGCCATCATTCCTTCCAGTTAAATTTTAAAAGTACGGTTTTAATAAATCATTTTTACTATAATTACCTCTTCCCCCGCGCCCGCTCCCGGATGGCCTGAAGGTTTAAAATCTCCACCACCTTAAAGCGGGTCACCACGCTTCCGGTTTCCGGTGCCAGGCGCAAAACAGGCGGGAAGTAGCCCGCGCGGCCGTGCACCAGGGCCAGCACCACCGCGGCGCTGCTGCTCAATGAAGGCAGGTTGAGCAACAGGGGACTGGTCTGCCATTCTCTGTGACTAAGACTCAGCCCGTCCAGCCGGGAGGAGATTTGAGGCTCCAACGGGCTTGCCAGATCGACCTGGCTTGGCACTTCGAACACCTCTGAAACCGCACACCCGGCCAGGGCTTTAATTTCTTGCAAATTCTCTTCTGTTAAAGGATGGGCAAAATTAATAATCTTCACTTACTTCGCTTCCTCCACCAACGTAAAATACGGCGCAAACTCGGCAATCAGCCTGTGCCGGTCCACATTGCCTTCAGGGTAACCCAGCCATTCCCGGAACTTTTCATAAACCCCCCTGAGCTGGTTGGCCACCGTTTGCTCACGTTTGTATAGGGCGTCGGCAATAGCGGCATTATCCATACCCCGGCAGGCCAGACGAACCACCTCCCTTTCGGCGCGCGTCAGCCAGCGCTCAATAAACTCCCGCTGCCGTTTAACCTGGCCGGCGCGGCTGATTTTTTCATGCCAGGCCACCACTTCGGCAGGGTCGTTCAACTCGGCGACAGTCTGCATCAGCACTCCGGCCTCGCTCCAGCGCAGGACGGGTACCGGTACCAGCCAGACCCCTTGCCCGGGCGGCAGGTGCAGCTGGCGGCCGGCGCCGGGCTGCCAGCCTTCCGTAACCAGGTGCCAGGCACAATCCTCCGGCCCGAAAAGAAGCTGGGCAACCACCATGCCCATTATCCCCATGACCTTGCGGCCGCCGGACACGCACAGGTGAACAACGTGCCCTGTCTGGCGGGCGCGGCGGATTTCCACATAAAGAGTGCGCAAGAGACCCTGCAATTCCTCACCGGTGCAAAAATCACCTGCCATTCCTTCTGCTGAAGCAACTGGAACGGCTCTCAACCGGACGCCGGGGTAAGCCGCCCCTTGAAACTCCTCCTCAATAATTTTCAGAGCCTCCTGCACTCTGGGAGTTTTTGTGCAGATCACCACTGTCTCACTGATAGCCCAGCCGTTGGACAGCAGCATGTCCAGCGTAATGGTCACCACCTGCGGCTCCACGCCCAGGGTGGCCACCAGTACCGCGGCCCGTCGGTTGCGCTTCTCCGGGGGACTGAAGGAACTGCTCATACCATCTCTCCTTCCCGTGCTGCAAAATAATATCTCCGGCCGCTGCCGGCATGCGCAAAAACCCCGGACGGGGAACCGCCTCCGGACAGAAGTTTACATATTTCAACCTACACCGGAACGGCCGGTAAATCCATTGCTTTTAATACTATCTTTTTTAGTAATCTTTTACTAATTCAGAACGCTTTTTACAATGAAAAACGGATTTGCCCTGTATCTGGAATTAGGCGAGACATTTCCTGTAGAACACATCCCAACACTAGACATTTTTCGACAATCTCCACAAAAATCAGATAGGCGGGAATTTCCCGCCTATTTCCTGCAAATGATGTTGTGTTGTAACAACCGGCAGTCGTATTCTATTCTTCCTCAGCAACTTCGTCCGCATCCCGGACCGCCCCGCCCACCTGCTCGGCGGCAGCGGCCACCTCTCTGGCCTTCTCGCTCAGATCCTGCACCAAACCGATGATAGTAGCCAGCGACTGGCTGACATGCTGCATCACCCGTTCATTTCCAGGCATCTTTTTCTTGCTGTCCTCCGAATAAACCTTCGCCTGGACGGACTGCTGCTGCACTTCACTGACAACTCGGCTGATCAGCCTGCTGATTTCCGCAGCCGATTCGGCTGAGCTTTCAGCCAGCTTGCGCACCTCATCTGCAACAACAGCAAACCCCTTGCCTGCCTCGCCGGTCCGGGCCGCCTCTACAGCGGCATCCAACGCCAGCTTGTTGGTCTGCCCGGCAATGGCGTTGATTGCATCCACAAACTGCCCTACATCGTCTATAGCTTGATTCAGGGTGTTTAAAGACATGGTCATCTGGTTTGCAGACCGCTCTATTTCCCGCATCGTGCTCACAACAGTGCTGATGCTCTGATGTCCCTGTTCTGCCCGGGAGGGTGCTTCCACCACCTGGTCTTGTGAAACTTCTTTTCCGCCTTTATCTGCACCAGCCGCCGCCCCGCCGGCAGGAGCTTTTGTCATTACTGAAGCCGCCGTCTGGTTTGCCTTGGCAGTCAGGGCTTTAGCGATATCAGAAACCCGGCTGCCGGCCAGTGCAATATTGCTGATCAACTCTTTTGTGTCCAGGCGCATCTGCTCAAAGGACCGGGCCAGGTCTTCAATTTCATCGCCGGTTTTTACAGCTATCTCGGTATCCAGGTCTCCCCGCGCCACACGGCTGGTTGCGTCAACCAGCTCGCAGATCGGCTGGACTGTCTTTCTGGTGAAGTACCAGCCCAGAACCAACAGCAGCAGCGAAGTAATTACAATTATTATTGTTAAATTCCGGGTCAGGCTCTCAACTCTGGCAAATACTTCGTTCCGGTCGGCTACGATGGCCAGAATCCAGCCGGTAGTCGGCACAGTCTGGTAATTTACAATGGATCTGGCTCCTTTAAAGCTATACTCCGCTTCACCTGCTTTCGCGGCTATCATGGTCCGGACCATTTCAGCCATCTCCGGCGATACCGGCCCACTTGCGCTGGTAAAATCCTTCCCCAGCAATTCTTTGTCCGGGTGGGCAATGCAGGTGCCTCTGGCGTCAATCATATAGGCACGCCCGTTTTCCCCGTGCTTCATGGTTATAACCTCATCGGACAGCTTATCCAGGCCCATCATGCCCATGAGAACCCGGACCAATTTGCCGTCTCTCTTCACCGCCATCCCAATGGCCACTGATATTTTGCTGCCGCTCCTTGAAAAAATCGGCTCTGAAATAGCAATATCCTGCCCGTTGAGCACCGCCTGAAAATATGCCCGGTCGGCCGCTTCCACTCTGTTCCCGTTTATGTCAAACGACGATCCGTCCAGTTCTATTGCTGCAATCAAGTCAAAATAATACCCTTCACGGTTCAAATCCCGTTGCAGTTCCTCCAATAAATAGGCCTTCGTTGCCTCTCTATCATCGCCCTTGACCGTGGCAGTATTGGCCAGGACACTCAGCCTGTCAATATGCCGGCGGATTCGCTCATCTATCATTTTGCTGTTGGCAACAGCGCTGTCTTTCAGGGCAATATGCAGCTGCTCAATCTGGTTTTGCCTGGCAACAGCTACAGCAACCAGGTTGGTAACTATCAGCACGGTTATCGCCAGCAACAGCAAGGCTAGAATCTTATACTTTATGCTCTTAAACAAAAAAACTCCTCCCTCCCGGGCATCATTAATTATATTTCGACTCAATAACCAATTATCCTTCGAGACAGCTGCAAAATAAATGAGGGATAGAGCCGCCAAAAAAACAAAAGGCAGGTGCTGCCCTGCCGTTTATCTCGTTTACCGCCTGAAAATAATGTGCTTTTGCCAGCGCCGGTGGGTTTCGGGGTAGTCAATCCGGTAGTGACCGCCGCGGCTTTCCCTTCGGGCCAGTGCAGCCTCAGCCACCAGCTCGCCGACCTGCAGCATGTTTTTTACTTCCATCTGTTCGACGTTTTCTACCCTGTGCCTGTTCAACCAGTGCCACTGATCAAAAAATTCCAGGGATTCTTTCAGCCCTTCCCCGCTCCGTACCGGGCCAACTTTTTCACACATCAACACTTCCAGTTTTTTACGCAGCTCCGCATAGTCTACCTTTGCCGGCTCCAACAGCCAGTCGCAGGCAAATTCCACGTGGCGGGGGTGATAGTCTTTTAAAAAGTGCCTGGTTTCCTCCACAATCCGGCCGCCGAATACCAGCCCGTCCAGCAAAGAGTTACTTGCCAGGCGGTTGGCACCGTGCACTCCCTGGCAGGCAACCTCACCGCAGGCATAAAGGCCTTTTATGCTGGTTTCACCTACCAGGTTGGTTTTCACCCCACCCATCATGTAATGGGCAGCAGGCGCCACCGGGATGGGGTCCACCATGATATCCAGCCCGTACATCGCGCAGGTCTTGGTAATATTCGGAAAACGCTTTTTAATTATTTCCGGGTCGAGGTGAGTTAAATCAAGGTAAACTTTATTCGAATTGGTCCGGACCATTTCCTTCAGTATCGCCCGCACAACTATGTCTCTCGGCGCCAGCTCCTGCAGGTCGTGGTAGCGGGGCATAAAGCGCAGGCACTCGCTGTTGCGCAGGTAAGCGCCCTCACCGCGCACCGCCTCTGAGATCAAAAACGGCGGCGCCCCCGGCAGCTTAAGCACGGTGGGGTGAAACTGGATAAACTCCATATCCATTACCTCGGCCCCGGCGCGAAAGGCAATCGCTATACCGTCCCCGGTGGCTATTTCGGGGTTGGTGTTGAATTCAAACAGGCGGCCGACCCCGCCGGTGGCCAGGACTACAACTTTACCGCGGTAAACCTTCAGCTTGTTTTTCTCCCGGTCAAACGCCAGAACGCCGTAGCAGGTATTATTCCATACCAGCAGGTCAACCACGTAATGATTTTCATGCACCCGTATGTTTCTTTCCTTCACGCGCTCGGTCAGCACCCGTTGAATTTCAGCACCCGTTGCGTCACCGCTGGCATGCAGGATGCGCCTCTGGCTGTGTGCACCCTCCCGCGTCAGCGCCAAGCCGTGGCTGTCATAATCAAAAACGGCGCCCATCTCTATCAGTTCTTTAACCCGCTGCGGGCCTTCATTAACCAGCGCGGCAACCGCCTCGTCATCGCATAACCCGGCACCCGCCACGATGGTATCCTCGCGGTGTAACGACGGGGAGTCGCTGTCGCCCAGGGCAGCAGCTATCCCCCCTTGAGCTTTGTCAGTGCTGGTGTCCATCATGTTGCACTTGGTCAGCACGGTAACTGAACCACCAGCCCTGGAAGCAGCCAGGGCAGTATATAATCCGGCAATGCCGCTTCCCAGGATAATATATTCGTCTTCATCCTGCTCCAGTTCCCGGGAATCGAAATTCAACATGTAGTTACCAGGCAAAGGTCAAACCTCCTAACCTGATGGTTGATAATCAGATCTCCAGCATCCTGTTCAGGCAGCGGACAGCCCGCTCTCTAACCTCTTGGGAAACCTCCACCCGCGGTTCAAGATTTACCAGGGCCTGGTGGACTTTCTCCAGGGTAATTTTCTTCATATTGGGACAGATCAGCCTGTCGGAGGCCGGGTAAAAATGCTTGCCGGGACACTGCTTGCGCAGCTGGTGCAGGATACCCATTTCAGTACCTAAAATAAACTCGCGGGCGCTGCTCTCCCGTGCAAACCGGATCATGCCGCTAGTGCTGGCAACCACATCGGCCAGGGCGATAACTTCCGGGCGGCACTCAGGGTGAACCAG
>Ga0067045_1028897_pt1 | contig 26147 bp, 16 predicted proteins | sample TerdegcTABiofilm_FD_59184 | JGI IMG/M metagenome (GOLD analysis project Ga0067045, IMG submission 59184) | Combined Assembly of (Gp0054472, Gp0054536) Wastewater bioreactor microbial communities from Singapore -Terephthalate degrading... | reverse complement strand
CGATTGGGCGTCGATGCGTGGAAAAGCACCCTCACCCCAACCCTCTCCCAGAGGGAGAGGGAGCCGGAAGAATCTCCTCTCCTCCGCTTCGGGGGAGAGGAGATGGGTGAGGGGGTGTGCCACGATTATTACGGACTGCCGGCTTTTGAGACACTTTCTTTGTGCCCGCCCTGGGCACCCTACGTCACGGCAGATTACGTGACCGTATTTAGGAAATGGAGCAACAAGTCCAGGATTTCGTAGGTACGGTTACGTATTTGGGAAACATGTCCCTTTTGGGAAGTGCAGGTTCAGAGCCTGTCTGAAGACAGGACAGGTTTGCGGCCTGCCCTACGACTGTGGGGTGCCGGTTCGCTCTTTGCGGCAGAAGTGCCGTCGCTGCGGAAGTAGGAGCGGGTTTCAAACCTACCTTCGTCTGAGGTCTCCCCCCGCCGCCATTCCCGACGCGTGGCACCGCAATCGGATGAACAGCGGTGCCGTGAATACGCAACCGTATTTGTCAAATGGCGTACTAAAGACCACGCCATCTTGTGCTCAAAGAGCGAATGGAATCTGCAGGGGGGCTGGCCACAATTCCCGTACTCCATTTGTGCTATAAGGGGGGGCGGCCCAAGGCTGTAGCATGATGGTGGTGAAATCCGAAGGATCACAGATGAACACTTCCTCCGAAGGCTCTGGCGTTCCCGATGCAACCCCTCTCGCGGAGTGGTTTCAGTCTTTGCCTGCCGCAAGACATGTGGTTTGGATCGGGTTTGTATTCGCGTGCTTTCAGGCCACCCTCCAGACGCCTTACTCCGTTATAAGCACCAGCACCTCCGCCAATGTCTTTACCGCTCTAATTTGTGGCACGGTGCTGGTGATGGCCATCCTTTTTCTCAGAAGCAGCGCTATTCGCGTGAGGAGGGCCGAGATTCTCGTGTCCGCGGCCGTGACATGTCTCGGCGCACTTAGCGCCTGGTTCAGTGACACGCCAGGCCCGTCTTTGATCAGGGTCTTGGTCATGATAGTCCCTGGACTAGCAGGATACTGGACCGCTCGTCTTCTTATCGATTGCTCTCACAGCCGCAAAGTCCTGCAGTGGTGGTTCCTCGCCCTGCTCGTTATTACCCTTGTGTGTGCTGCAGCGGGCGTAACATACAGCGGGAAAATCTACCAGTTCATCGATTCGCACTGGCATCCGGTGGGCAGCAGAATCCTCCTGTTTCAGTACGCTCCTCTGTCAATGCTCGGCTCCGAATCCAGTTCCGTGGTTGGCCTCGCGATCGCTGTGCTCGGGTTGAGCTACGGCGGGCTCCTGATCGCCGGCAGGTACGCTGGGATGGAATCGGTTGTCCTGATTCCTGTTGTCCTCTGCCTGCTGGTCTTGTGCCTTTCCAAACGGCGGAGCTTGAGAACGGCCGGGCTGGTATTCCTCCTGGTTGCCGTTTTGGCCCTTGGGTACATTGTTCGTCAGAATGCTCGCAACCTGGCGAAAGAGCACCAATCAGTCGCGTACCGGGTAGAAAACGTGTTTTTTTCCTTGCATATTGCGGCGGGCCATCCCTGGTTGGGAATAGGTCCGCTGGGACCCCGCGGCCCCCACCTGAAAGATTATGAAGTGCGATATCCGTACGTGACCAAGAAAGTTTTTTCCCAGTGGACCGGCCAGCTCAGGACGTCAGAGAACACCCCCCTCACGCTGCTGGTGGACTTTGGGCTCCCCTTTTCTATCCTCTATCTTTTTTCGGTGCTGTATTTGGGCTGGCAGCTCATCCGGCTGAGCCTGCTGCCGGCTGTACGCCTGAAGCCCCATCCAATGGCGGTGCTTCTCCCGCTGGCTGGGGCCTTCCTGCACTTCAATGTCACCGAAGGCCTGTACCAGCCCCATATCTCCTGGTTCTTCCACATACTGTTAGGGCTCGTACTCACCCTCAAGGACGAGGCAGAAGCTCAACGCTGCGGCTGACGCGCAGACCTGGAAAGGCCGGGCGAATCTTGGGGAGCCAGCACATGAATGGCCCCATCCTTGCCCAAGTATCTGTCGAACGGGATAGTCTTTATAGAACAGTAGCCCGGTAGAGGCCCCAAAGCAACAACGTACTTCTCTTCCGCCACCCACCACCAACTGGCTCCCTCAGCAGAGGTTATTCCCCTCCTGTAGCAATGATAGCCATTGTGCTCGAATCCGCCGTCGAACGCGCACGGATCTATTCCCAGGTCTCTGACTAGGTATTCGGTGGCTCGGACTTGAGCGCGCTTGAGCTCCATGAAATCGTGAACCGCAGGCACCGCGGGCACACCGATGGCCAGTATGGCAAACGCTGCTGCCACCTTCCCCCCCATTTGAACCTGTTGACCTCGGACCACGAGGTCCGCTGCCAGCCATATGATTCCCAGAGCGATGAGAGGGATCAGGTACCGGTCATGGAACGCTGTGAGCAGAATTATTGCCAGATAAAGCCCCGCCACGAAGAGGGCAAAGGCAGCCAAAAAGCTCGTAGAATCTTGCCTATCTTCATACCGATTGGGCAAAAGCTTCCCCAGCCAGAGGATACAGAGGCTCCAAAACACGACTTGCGCCACACCCGACCAGTACGCGATCACATAGAATAGAGCCGGTGTCATTGCCTCCGTGCGTGGAATGCCGAGAATATATGTGTCCTTCAGGAGTATCGGGCCAATGCCCATGTTAAAGATCACGTTGTAGTGGAACAACATGGGAGGATTTATGAATCCGAGGAGAATCCCTGCCTCGAGGAGCCCTACCGCAAAGGTGATGATGACGAGCAGCAGCTTGACCGGCGTTTTGGCGAAAACATCGGGGTACGAAAGCGCCAACATGGGTGAGACGAAGAAGCAGGTGTATCCCAGCGCCACGAGGAAGAATTGTCGCAACAGGAGAACGGTATATCCCCACGCACCGTAGACACGAGGCAACTCCAGTATGTTATGAATCACATCGTGCCTCGTGACCGGAGTGCTACCCACGGAGGCCAAGAAATATTCATATCCAAGCCACGGGACGATGGCAATGGCCAGGGCGAGGAGCACGACCCGGGAACTGCCCAACGCCTTTCCTTTGGGGTGCAGAAAACAGGTGACGACAAAGCCCAGCGGGATGACAATGCCGATCTGTCGGGTCAATATGGCCAAGAGAGACAAGAACAACCCGAAACCGCCAAGAACAAGACTGCCCCGGTCCACAGCTAAGAAGAGAAGCATGACAGAATAGATGAGAATCGCGCAGAAGGTTATGTCCGTCATGAACGTAAATGACTGAGAGATGAACAGCGGATTGGCCATGAGCGTGAGAGCTCCGCACAAGGAGAGCCATCTCGAGGCGCCGGCCAGACGCAGCAGAATGAGAAGCCCCAGGCTGGCTATAATACTGAGAGCGAGCACCGAGATGCGCAGGACCGTGAGGGCAGGCCCGCCAAGATACCTGAACAATCCGCCCCACAGGATATGAACGATCGCGGAAGGGCCCCCTTTACCCCATCCGGTGGCAGGCATCGAGCCGTTCGACCAGATCTCTTCCACGATCTTGACAAAGCTCCAGTCATCATTGACAAAGAATTCACCTACGGGATTTACCACTAGGATCGTCAACGCCCATATCGCCAAAAGAATGAGCGACGGCGCGGCTAGATCTCTCGCTCTAAACAGAAGTCTTTCGATCATAAGTGACACTCTCGATGCACTATAGCGGTTGCCAATAATAATTTCCGTTTCCCCTCCTGAACACTGACGGGCGAGACGAAAGTGTCTCAAAAGCCGGCAGTCCGTAATAATCGTGGCACACCCCCTCACCCTGACCCTCTCCCCCGAAGCGGGGGAGAGGTGATTGTTCCAGCTCCCTCTCCCGCTGGGAGAGGGTTGGGGTGAGGGTGCCTTTCCACGCATCGACGCCCAATCGTGCTACGATGTTTGGTGTGTCCCGAGTTTTGAGACATTTTCAGACGCCCGTCTCTCCGGTCTGCGAACCTCCCACAAATGTTCTCGGCATATGGGAAGCGGAAAGAACTTTTGGCATCGGGTATAGGACCGAAAAGCGTGCTGCACAACGAGCTCCCCGATCGGCGGCCTCAAGTCCCCCCGTCGCCCAGGTTCCTCTCAGCGCAGCTTCCGGCCAAACGATCCCAACCATACTGCACGAGGCAAGATGAGTCAACGACGTGTAAGAATCGCTTGAGTTCTGTTCGCTTTGAAGCCGCGTTGTGAGAATTCCGCTCTCGAGGGAACTTGACAGGGAGCAGAAGACTCTATAAACAGCAAAGTCTGATTGCGGACGTTCTCTTCAAGAGAATTTCCGTTTTATTTTTTTCTTATGGAGGCTCTGATGGACTTCGTGGCAGATATTCCCAATGCTGATGAATGCTCTGCCCGGATATTCGAATTGAGCGGGTATCGCTTTTCTCCCGAAGAGGCCGGGGAATTGTGGGTCCAAATTCTTCAGCACAAGTGGTTTCTTTCGGAAAAGCTGGGAAGAGATGTGGGGATTAAGGTCTCCTGCATCGATTTCATCGAGAACTGGGAATCGAAAGGTCGTGAGCTGCGAGAGGCCGAGTCGATGAGAATCCTCAAAGATCTCGGGGCAACGAAGACAGATCCCAGCGTGTGGCAAACGATTTCCGATTCACAGCCGCCAAAGCAGTTGGTGGAGAAGAGAATCATTCTTCCCCTGACGGAAGTTGAGCTGGCGCGGAAACATGGCGTCATCCCCCCGAAAGCTATCATCTTTTTCGGCCCTCCCGGAACCGGAAAGACGCATTTCGTTCGCGGCATCGCCGGCATTCTCGACTGGTGGTATGTGGAGGTGAGCCCCAGCGACCTGATGGCTGACGGACAGGACCGGCTGGGAGCGAACCTGAAACGTCTCATGGAGAACGTGAGAACCCTCGATCGGGTAGTCCTGTTCATCGACGAATTCGAGGAAATCGCAGGCAACCGCGACAGCGCCTCCAGGATCGACAAGTCCATAACGAATGAGTTCCTCAAACAGGTACCATTGCTCAAGAGGAGCAAAGGACAGATTCTGTTGGTCTGCGCAACGAACTACATACGGGAGCTCGATGCGGCGCTGCTGAGACCGGGACGGTTCGATTGCATCATTCCCGTGGGAACTCTGGACAATCAGGGCCGTAGGACCGTTTTCGAGCATTATCTGGCTTCCACCAATCGTGGTGTGGTCGATGTGGACCTTATTATCTCGCTTATCCCGTTTTTTACGCCTGCTGATATCGAGTACCTGTTCCAGAAGGTCACTCAAGCGGCGTTTGAACGGGAGTTGAGCGAGGGAAAGGATTATCGCATCGACACCGAGATCTTTTTGCACGCAATTCCCCGGATACGCCCTACACTGACCGGTGAAATTATTCGGGAGTTCGAGAAGGATTGCGCGGAATTCACGCGGTACTAGTATACCGTTCCCTCGATATGATGAACTGTGGAGGAGCGCATAAAGAACGGGCCGCTTGTGAGACGAGCGAACGAGAGCCCCTTGCCCTCGAAAGTGGTTTCGGCTAAAGAGACAACATGGAAAAAGAACCGGTTTGCACCGGCCCCGACAGGAACGAGCTGGGCTCAGAGGCGGTAGCCAAGAATGGTCCGAGAGAGAGCGTCAGGCGCAGTAGGCTCTGGAGAAGACTCGTCTGGCCTGTCTTCAAGACGGTCGCATCGGTCGTGCTCTCCATTGCGGTCGCGGCACTAATCCTCATGGGGTTGGAGAGCCTCGCGAAACAGTCGCTGAGGAGGAGCTCGCTCGGGAGCGTGTATCCCGACAATATTCAGATGGCCAGGCGGGACTTCACCAGACCGGTTTCGCACTACGACTATGATTTCGTTCCCGGCGTCTGCCTCGAATACAACACTGCGAAAGGAAACCGGTACGAATACGCAAATAACGCGGGGTTCCGAGATCCCCGTGACATCTCTGTCGAAAAGCCGGAAGATGAAATTCGGATTTTCCTCATGGGGGGATCTACCGCGTTCGGCCTGGGAGCCGTGGGCGAGGCAGCGCCTGCTATGGGCTACTACAGCTTGCCTTACCGAGAAACCATTGGCTACATGATGGAGGCGATTCTCAACAGCACCTTGGCCATCCCGGGGAAGAAGGTTCGGGTGTACAATACCGCTGTGTGGGGATACGCGTACCAGCACCATCTTATGCGGTACATGACCAAGCTCCGCCGCTATAATCCGGATCTGATCATTTCCCTCGATGGAGCTAACGAGATCCCTGCAATTTGCAAGCTGACAGACGATTGGGACTATTTTCGGGAAGGACAATTCAACGGCATTTTGCAGGAGATCTACGCATACAATCGTCCCGGCCTCGCCTCGTACCTCACTCTGTGGCTCAAGAACAACACGTATCTTATGACATTGATCTGGGGTGGAAAGGACGTGCTGACGAACCTGCGCCCCGAAGCGCCGATGGAAGGCCTCGCGGGACCCTCGGCCGTGGGCGCGGTCAGGCGGTCTAACCTGGCTTCTGCTGACCCTGGCGATGCGGGAAAATCCCTTGACGCGGAGCTGGCGAGAAAGTCCAGGCTGGCAGATCGGAATGTGGCTACTGTTGTGCGGGTCGTGGAGAATTTCCACAGCATGCTGGAAAATGACGGGGTGCCTCATCTGTTTGCGCTTCAACCGTGGTTTTACCTTTCCAAGAAGCGGCTCAGCGAACAAGAAAAGACTCTGGCCTCTCTGACGGGCGCAAAAACGTACTACGGTGTTCCTTCGGACAAGATGTACGGATTACTGGTTAACAGGCTCGTGGACAGCGCGAGAGAAAAGGGGTATTTTCTCGTTGACTTCTCCACGTACTTTGACGATGTATCCGAGTGGGTTTTTACTGATTGGTGCCATCTCACTGCCGGTGCGAATTATATCATTGCGAAAGAGCTTGCGAATCTGGTAAAAGAGCACCTTTTCGGTCAACCTGTGGCACAGGGGGAGTTGGTACACGACAAGGACGGTCTGTTTTGGGATTTGGCTGCTTCGGCAACTGTACTGAGCGCGCCCCGGCCCGATTTACCGGAAAACGGTCCGAGAAACATGCTGACAGGGTATCCGTCTGAAGCCATATACTCGTCGGTGCCACCCGGCGATGGGTCGGGAGAGGTGGTTCTCGATCTCATGCAAACGCACCCGGTGAGTCGTACGAGGCTCGTGTGGGCTGATGAGAGCTCGGTTCCGGAGAAATGGACCATAGACGTGTCCGAAGACGGGACCAACTGGAAGATGCTCGTCGCGGCAGGCAAGGACCAGCTCGATTCATACTCGTTGTGGCCCGGATTCGAGTACTACGCTGCCGAACCCACGCAGGGACGGTATGTGCGATATAGGCCGGCGGGAGACCGAAACGCTCCCATTCGGCTGAGAAGCTGGAATATTTTTCGGTAGGACGTCATGAACATCCTCGGAATTTCTGCCTTCTATCATGACAGTGCTGCGTGCCTGCTCAAGGACGGCGCTATAGTGGCTGCGGCGCAGCAGGAACGATTCACCCGAGTCAAGCATGACCATCGCTTCCCGACCGATGCTATCTCCTTCTGTCTGAAGCACGGGAAAGTCACCGCAGACGATCTCGATTACGTGGTCTTCTATGACAAGCCGTTCATCAAGTTTGAGCGACTGCTGGAAACCTATTTGTCGTTCACCCCCCGAGGGTGGTCGTCATTTCTCATGGCCATGCCGCTCTGGCTCAAGCAAAAGCTTCACATGCCCAAGTTGATCAAGAAGGCCATCAATTACGAGGGCAAAATCCTTTTTCCCGAGCATCACGAATCTCACGCGGCAAGCGCATTCTTCCCATCACCGTTCCGGAGAGCGGCGTTCCTCACCATGGATGGGGTCGGAGAGTGGACTACCACAAGCTTCGGTGTTGGAGAAGGCAATAAGCTGGAGATTCAATACGAAATCCGGTTCCCCCATTCTCTGGGCTTGCTGTACTCCGCGTTCACCTATTTCACCGGATTTAAAGTGAATTCCGGCGAATACAAAGTCATGGGATTGGCTCCGTACGGCGAGCCCAAGTACGTGGACCTCATCCTCAAGGAATTGATCGACATCAAGGAAGATGGCTCTTTCAAATTGAACATGGATTACTTCACGTATCCGTACGGGCTCACGATGACCGGCCGCAAATTCGAGCAGCTATTCGGGGGGCCGGCTCGCAAGCCGGAGAGCAAGCTTACCCAGCGAGAAATGGACTTGGCCAAGTCCATTCAAGTGGTCACGGAAGAGGTAATGCTCCGGACTGCGAAACACATCCACAAGGTGACCGGAGAAAAGAACCTGTGTCTGGCCGGGGGAGTGGCGCTGAACTGTGTGGGGAACGGGCGCATTCTTCGAGAAGGCCCATTCGAGGATATTTGGATACAGCCCGCTGCAGGAGATGCGGGCGGGGCTTTGGGGGCAGCCCTTTTCGCCTGGCATCAGCTCCTCGACGGCGAACGGCTCGTTGATGGGACCAAGGATCTTCAGGAAGGCTCCTATCTCGGACCCGAATTCTCGGAAGCTGAAATCAAGCAGTTTCTGGATTCCAGGGGGTATCCGTACCGTCATCTGACCAATGGCGATGTGCCGGGAGTAGTGGCGGATCTCATATCGGAAGGCAAAGTGGTAGGATGGTTCCAGGGGCGTATGGAGTTCGGCCCCCGGGCCCTCGGATCCCGGTCCATCATCGGTGACGCTCGTAATCCTAAGATGCAGTCCCAGATGAATCTCAAGATCAAGTACAGGGAGAGCTTCAGACCTTTTGCGCCGTCAGTGCTGATGGAAGAAGTCGGAAAGTGCTTCAAGCTAGATAGACCCTCTCCCTACATGCTGCTCGTCGCATACGTGAACGACGAGATCAGACGCACGATGACCGATGAGGAGGACCGCTTGTGGGGGATCGATAAGCTGAACGTGGTCCGCTCGGAGATTCCGGCCATTACGCACGTAGACTATTCTGCCCGCATTCAGACGGTTCACAAGGACACGAATCCCCTGTATCATGAAATGATCTCGGAATTTTACCGTCGTACCGGATGTCCGGTCATCGTGAACACGTCGTTCAACGTGCGAGGAGAGCCCATTGTCATGAGCCCCGAGCACGCGTATCTCTGCTTCATGCGTACCGAGATGGATTACCTCGTCATGGGACCTTTTGTCTTGGACAAGAGGAGCCAACCTCCGCTTCAGGGAGACGCGGACTGGCGGAGCCAATACGCGCTGGATTGAGAGGATCTGATCGTACATGCGAATCGTAGAAGAAATAAGAGAAGAAATAAGGGCGGTCGACATCGAGCCATCCACGAGGGACTTGAACATCTTGGCCGTCATTTTTCTCGTGATTCCGGGGCTCATCGGCTCATACCTCGTCTTCTGGAAAGGCTCCCCGAACGGATACGTGTGGATGGCGGTGGGTTCGGCCCTTGCCGCGACGAGGATTGTGAGACCTCTGTTCTTGATTGTGTACCGCCTCTGGGTAAGCTTCTCGGTCATACTCGGCTATTTTGTCTCGAGGCTCCTCCTCACGATCATTTTCGTGGTAGTCATGGTGCCGACAGGCCTTATAATGCGGCTCGTGGGTAAGGACCCCATGGACCGAAAGCTGGATCCGCAGGCCACTACCTACTGGAAAAAACGGGATCCTCAGACGGATTCCGGTATAGAGAGATACGAAAGACAGTTCTGAGCAACTTCAGAACCAGTGGAGGAATGATTCATGTCCCTGATCCGTGAATTCTGGGATTTCATGAAAATCCGCAAGAAATTCTGGCTTGCGCCAATCATTATTGTGCTTGTCATCTTGTCCGCTTTTATCATCTTGGCCGCCAGCTCCCCGGTTGCTGCGCCCTTCATCTATACGCTATTCTAGGAGCCGAGCTACACGGACCCTTTGCCCGTCCTCGAACGGGCAGGGGATCCATCGGCCGCGGACCCTGGCGAGGATGAAGTATGGGCTGCCGGCTTCGCGGCGGAGACACGCAAGCGCGTGCCTGCGAAGCTTAGGGGGGCTCCTGTCGCTTCGCGATCCAAACCTGAATCCCTGCATTGGGTGTATCTCCTGGCCCATGTCCTACAATGCCCCATCGTTGCACCCCGTAAAGATCTTGGAGGATTCCCATGAATGAGGACCGGAAACAGGCCTCTGAGCCGGCTTCCCCTGAAGTGAAGGTAAGAGAGGCCCATCCAACGGTTAACGAGTATCTCGATAAACATGACAAGAAAGCACGATTCGGTCGTAAGCTGCGACGAATCATCTTCTGGTCGGTGTACATCGCACTTATACTTGTGCTCATCCTGGGAGCCCTGGCTGCGGTCGAGTATTATGCCTACCTCAAAGTAAAAGCCTCACCCCTAGGCCAAGCGTACAAGGACCGCGGGCTGGATCAGGCAAGGCGAAGCTCCCAGCAGGTCGCACCGCAATTTGGGTACGAGCCCACGCCCGGATTCGTTGCTGTGCGTAATACCCGTCTTGGCAATTCCTTCGAGTACATCAACGAACAGAGCTTCAAAGATTTCAAGGACGTGCCGAGGGATAAGCCCAATGATGAATACAGAATCATTGTTACCGGCGGTTCCGTCGTGTACGGTCGAGGGCCCGTTCCGCCCGCTGACGCAGTGTGCGATTTTTATGAGGTAACCCATCGATGGACGATCCCCCACATCATGGAGAAGCTCCTGAACGCCGACCCGAGGATCAGGGAAAAAATAGGGGGAAAACACGTTCGCGTCGTCAATGCCGGAGTTCCCGGATATGTGTACCAGAACAACCTCATGAGATACCTCGCGAAGCTGCGGCTCTTCCATCCGGATCTCATAGTTGCTCTCGATGGAGCCAACGAAGTGCATACCGTAGCGCGTCCCCTGAAGGATTGGAACTATTTCACGGAGGGACCCTATTACGAAGTTGTCACAGAAATCATGGACATGAGCAAAAAGGGGCTCATGAACTATCTTACCCTCTGGCTCAAGCGGAACACGTACCTCTTCACGTGGCTTGCCCTGAAGGAGGGGGAGGGGCCGGGAATACTGATGGAGAATCGAGGATTTGCCGCTCACCCTCAGGATCCTACTCCGGAAATGATCGAATACCGGGACCGCAATATGGGACAGGTGGCTGACGTCGTCGCGATTTATCACAACGCTCTGGAGGCTGATCGAGTCCCCCACGTCTTTGCCTTGCAGCCCATGTTCCGAAATTGCAAGAAAAAGCGGACTCCCATCGAGCAGAAGATCGAAAGTGTCACGGGGATGGAGAAGATCGGCTTCTATGACGCTCGGGAAACCTACGCTCTTCTGGTGGAAAAGATTCTGAACCGAGCCAAGGCGGGGGGCTTCGAGGTGGTGGACTTGACGGGCCTCTTCGACGAAGTCAACGAATGGGTTTTTACCGACTGGTGTCACCTGACGAACGGTGCCAACTATATGCTCGCCAAAGCACTGGTAGCCGAGGTCAAGACGCGGGTTTTCGGGCTTCCTATCCTCGGATCAGATGAAATTCATAATCCGGCGGATTCCTATTTTCACGACTACGCGAAAGATTCGCGGGTACTCATAGGCGGCAAGCCGTCGGACCAGGGTCTGAGAATTCTGAAAGGGTACCCCGGCACCGATCTCCTGGAGCTTAAGGGCGGCTCCGGGGGAGTGACTCTGGATCTCGGCTCTATCAAGCCTATTTCACGGATGCGAATCGTGTGGGCAGATGAAGCCGCAGTGCCGAAAGCGTGGCGCCTCGATATCTCTGAAGACGGCAAGGATTGGAAGACGTGGCTGGATGTCAACGACACGCAGCCGGATGCCTTCGATCAGTGGCCGGGCTTCGAGTACTATGCTCCGGCCGAGTCACAAGCACAGTTCGTAAAGTACGTTCAGAAGGACAGCGGAGCGCCGGTGATGCTGAGGCAACTGAGCATGTTCCGGTAGGTTCATCCGGCCATGTGGCTTCGGGTACTCTCACCACCATCAAAATCAGCCGTGACCCTCGGACTCCCCTTGCAAGTGCCATGAAGCGCAATGCTCACTACCATGGTCTGGATGGATTGCGCGGATCCATGACCAATTCCTGTCGGAGGGCGGTCGGCAGTTCTCAGCGCATGCCCCCATTCCAGGTATCCACCCCACCAGCGAGGCGTGCTACCACGTTCGTACCCCCCCCCGCTCTCGATGTCGTGAGGCAGCGGCCGGTACGTTGGCAGCGTCTAAATTGCCGCCGCAACCGGGGCCTCCAAAAGACCGGGAGCCCGGTCTTTCGACCAGGCTCCCGTGTGGTAGCCGCGTCCTTGTCTCAGCCGGGTTCCCGAAGAATGTCCACGCGCAGCCAAACGTTTGATGGACATTCAACCTTTGGAAGGAGTGCGCCCCATGGAACTCCCCGGGATCCCGACTTTTCCATCCCGTCCTCGGTCGCGGCGCCCACCGCCTTTCGGCAGGTCGTCGTGGAGTTCCTTCCTTCCGACCGGGTGTCTTTCGTGCGAGCTCAAAAGATCAGCCCCACAGTCCCCATCAATCCGTCAAGACTCGTCTTGTTTATGTTTCCCGGATCGTCACGCTGCAGCACGATCCAGCGCCATCCAGCCTCCAGATAGCCGAACCTTCCGCATTCCATGGGTACTGCCACGCGTCCTGCAGCATATCCGTCCCAACCGAAGTAGCCTTCCAGGAACTGGATTGAGATTTCGCACTTCGTGGAGACCGTGGCCCTCTGGATTGGCCTGATCGCACGCTCGATGCTGATGCCGACCGAAGCAAGACCGAATCCGCTGGAGCGCGTCCGACTCTGAAAGAAGTTGCTGATGGACAACTTTTCGTCGTACAGTCTGTACCCTGCAAATAGGCTCGAGACCGCATGCGGCGCCTGGTACCAGTCATACACCAGGTCCCAACGATTAATGTAGCGATCCCATATGGTAAGAATCGGTGTGAACGCGGGATAAAAGGTGCTGCCGAAGTAGAAGCCCTGGCTCGGGACGCTATTATCCCTGTACCGGATAGGCATGAACGAATATCGGATTCCCCAGTTGTCCCGAACCTTGCACCGGATTTCATATTCCGGCAGGTACTCGTGTACGCGCAACCCCAGGTTATTGTGAAGGTCCAACTCAGTCCCCTCACCACCAATCAGGTTGGTGCCCCACATCATGGTGCTCGCGTTGAGCTTTGCGTACCAGAGCCTCGCGTCGAGCTCGAATTGCTTGCAACGGGCTCTGGGCAGATAAACACACCCGTAGCTCGCGAATCTGACTCCAAATGGAGAGAGCAAACCCATGAGCGGCGGCATGAGCGGGCTTACCCCAGGGGGTGCCGCACAGCCTTGAGGGGGACAGGATGCGTACCGAGGTGCCGGAAGCGGGTTTTGTGGAGCCCGGTATGTGGGGGCCGAGTACCCAGATGACGGGACGTTTGCTCTCCTGACCGGTGAAGCCGATGAGCGTGTCCTACTCGCTCGCGGCGCGGAATACGTGCTGGGGATGGACGGCTGTACCAAAGGCTCTGCGGACAGAGCATCCCCCTGAATACCAGGCGCGACGTTGGACGAGCCGGTATACGTCCACGCTTCCGGGGCAGCGGCTGCTATGGCCAGAAGACTAAGACAAACCAATACCTTCAAGGGCTTTCTTATCACCATACCCTCCCTCCTTGACTGAATGTCCTGGGATGATCTCATTATTCAAGTCGGATTTTATGTCAAGTAATTTCTGCAAAAGGGTTGAACTTTTCTGAAAAGAATTTGATAATATCCTGTATCAACCAGCGTTTTTCAAATGATAATATTCCTCCTCCCCCTCCTCCTCCGCGCCCGACCCTCCCCCCATGAGCCTTGACGTTTTTTCAAGTCTCCCCTATTGTTATGATTTCGCGACACCCTCCTTTCTCGCTGAGGATCTCCAGGAAGTCCCTGCAGATTGTTCCGCTGAGACAGGTCCTTGTTTTCTCCCGAGGTTCTTTTGACGTGAGCACAAAGGCTGTTTTTCTCGACCGTGACGGCGTGATAAACCTGAAGCTCCCTGAGGACCACTACGTGCGTCGTCCGTCAGAGCTTGTCTTGCTGCCGGGCGTGAGCGAGGCGTTGCGCATTCTACGGCAATTGGGCTACCTCATCATCGTGGTTACCAACCAGAGAGGGATAGGCCGCGGCTTCATGACTGTTGACGATCTGGGTGAAGTGCACGATCATTTGAAACGGGAGCTCAAAAAGGGGAACGCGCATATCGACGCGATTTACTACTGCCCTCATGATATCCGCGAATGCTGCTCGTGTCGAAAGCCGGAGCCAGGCCTGCTCTTGGCCGCCATGAGCGAATGGGATGTGGATGCGGCCGAATCCTTTATGGTAGGAGACTCCGCGTCAGACGTAGTCGCGGGGAGCAAAGCAGGCATAGTCACGGTCCGAATTGCACAGGAAAAAGACGAGGCCGCGGACATGAGCTTTCCGAGCTTGATCGATTTCGCCAGGTACTTGGAAAGCATCCATAATGGAAGGAGCTGACCCCATGCCGGAACCGACCCACAAGCGGACTCCGCTTGCCAATACGACAAAGCGTCTCACGAGAGACGATTCGTTTCGCTTTGCCTGTGGCCCGCACGTGCCATGCTTCACTGAATGTTGCGGTAAGCTCGAGCTGATCCTGACTCCCTACGACGTGCTCAGGCTAAAGACCCGCCTCGGTCTGTCGTCGGGCGATTTCATCGACGAGTACACGACCATGCGCATGCGAACCGCGCACGGATTTCCAGACCTGGTAATGCGCATGGACCATGAGGCCGGAAAGCGCTGTCCTTTTGTCACCGCTGGAGGGTGCTCCGTGTACGAAGATCGGCCGGGCGCATGCCGGATCTACCCTCTCGGACGTGCGTCCACCAGGCATCCGCTCCACGGCGGGCGATCCGAATTCTACTTTGTGGTCCGAGAAGACCATTGCAAGGGGTTCGAGCAGCCCAAGGAATGGCTCGTGTCCGAGTGGTTGGAAGACCAGGGTATGGAAGATTACAACAGGATGAACGACCTGTTGATGGAGCTCTATGTTCACAGGACCCGGGGAAGAAGCGTCGCGCTGGGGCAGCAGCATGTTCAAATGTTCATCATGGCGTGCTACAACACGGAACGCTTTCGGAGCTTCATTTTTGAGAGCCCCTTTCTGAGAAAGTTCCACCTGGACCTGACATTGGTGGAATCAATCCGTGTCGACGACGCCAAGCTCCTGGAATTCGCTTTTCAGTGGCTGAAGTTCGCTTTGTTCCAGGAACCGACCCTGAAGGTTAGAGGAGCCGATGCGACCCCGAACGGACTCCGTCCCCCTCCTGAGCAGTGATAGGAGCTCGACCGTGAGGGTGGGAAGTCCTTGGCGAAAAACAGGAGACCTGTTCCCAATTGTACGCGATGCCAAAAGTTCTTTCCGCTTCGTATATGCCGAGAACAGGTATGGGAGGTTCGCAGACCGGTGGTACGGGCGTCGGAAACTGTCCCAAAACTCGGGAAACACCAAAAATCGTAGCACGATTTGGCGTTGATGCGTGGAAGGGCACCCTTACCCGAACCCTTGTATGTTGGGTCATAGGCGTTAAGTTAGAAGTGGAACGGCCAATTGTTCGTCGTTCCGGCAAAAGCCGGAATCCAGCCTTTCCAATATGTTATGGACCCCGGCTTTCGCCGGGGTGACGGGGTCCTTGTTAAGTCAACTGACTGAAATCACGTGATGCCATCCACGAAGTTAACGCCTATGCTCCCAGGGGAGAAGGAGCCGAAACAATCACCTCTCCCCCGCGTCGGGGAAGATGGTCAGGGTGAGGGGGTGTGCCACGATTATCACGGACTGCCGGCTTTTGAGACAGTTTCAGATGCCCGTCCCACTGAAGGATGCCCGTCCCCCCAAGAGAACGCGCTCCCAAGGGGAGAAAATCCCATGAAATCATCGACCGGGGCGGATATCTCTCCCGCTCCTTCTGTACGGAGCGAAGCTCCCGAGATTCTAAGACTTCTTGTACTGTTTCTTTATCCTGTTTATGTGACCCCTTCCCAGACCCTTGACCTCGCATCCGAGCTCGAAGTATCGGGCAATCTTCTTGTCGTCCAGAATGCCAAAGCAATCGATCACAGCCAGCGGACCTCCAGCAGTGTCGACCACCCTGTCGGGATCCAGGTCGAGAAACTGCTTATGGCGGACCGAGAAGATGAGCACGTCAGCTCCCTTGAGGGTACCCCAGAGGTCGTTGGACATTCGGAGGTCTTTGAGCTTCTTCTGGCTCCTAAAGAAACGGCTCTTGCTCTTGCCCGGCGTCGGGTACGTATCCTGCGCTTCGAATTCCCACCAGTGATCGACGTACGGGTCATAGACGGACACTTCAGCGCCCATTTCGACCAATCTTCGTACAATGATCTCCGACCCACTGTACCTCGTGTCTCCCACATCTTCCCGATACGAAGCCCCGAGGAGGAGGACCCGTGACGCCGCGATATATCGTCCCATATTTCGCAGCGCGTCCCGCACGAGCTGAGGCACGTGCAGCGCCCGCGTGTCGTTGATATTGATGGCCGCTGGGGTTATCTGGAATATGTCGTCCTCGAATCCCAAGAGATGCTTGTACGACCAGACCGCCAATCCTCCGTCCTTTGGTAGACAGTATCCCCCGATGCCAGGGCCAGGGAACATTATGTTCGAGTGGGTCGGCCTCACCTTGACGGCCTGGATCACCTTGATAAGGTCTACTCCATTCCTTTCGGCGAACAAGCTCCATTCGTTAAGGAACGCCAGTATGGTTGCCCTGTAGCTGTTCTCCACAATCTTGGCAGTCTCCGATTCGATCGGCCGGTCCAGGATGGTGAGAGGATAATTCTCTGTGTCGATGACCTCCTTGAGAAATTTTACAACCCGATCCCGGGACTCGTCGTTGATGCCGGCGCACACTCTCCAGAAGTCACGGATTGACGACACGTAATTCGCTCCAGGCATGACGCGCTCGTAACTGTGGGCAAGAACCGGCTCGGTTGCGATCTGTCTTCGCCGGAAAGCCTTTTTGATTATCGGGTACGCTACCTGTTCCGTGGTGCCTGGAGGCACCGTGGTTTCGATCAATACGAGCGTATCCGGCCTGATCGACTCTCCGATGATCTCAAAGGCTCGCTCCAGGTCCTCCATCTGAACGAACCCCTTCCCCACATCGTCAAGGCGCTCTTTGATGTAGTCGCACTGGACGTCCACAACCACCACGTCCGCGAACCGAATGGCGTCGTACGTAAACGAAGCAGTGAGGGTCTTCTTGATATTTACGCACCGGTCAATCATCCGATCGACTTCCGGGTCTTCCGATCGTACCGGAGCGACTCCCCTGTTAAGGAGTGGAATCTTCCAGAAACTGCGAACACTCGGCCTCTGCATACCAATGACGAATTTGGACGGTTGACCCGACGAATCGGTTGCGTCGGCGATCACCGCGGCCATGACTGCGCCAACGAATCCGATGCCCAGAACCACCACGATTTCTCGACCCGCGTCTCTATGCTCTTGCACAAGCTTGCCCAGCCGATCGAGCTCCCTTTCGTAATCCTCGGCTGTAGGAATGGGAAACGGTTCTCCCTCGGGACTCACTGAGACTTCGCGGTTCATAATCTCTCCTTGCAGAACAACGGTAACCCTAAGGTAACAGTCGACCATAGATCGGCGAACGGCGGTCAGTCAAGAGTGAAAGCAATTGAAGGCGCGACATCTCTGTGTTAGAAGAGAGCGTTATCTGTTTACCCCGGTTTTTTCAGGGAGGAACCATGACGTCCAAGTACAACCCCGAGAAAATAGAGCGAAAATGGCAGGACTGGTGGACAAAAGAGAACATCTACGCGGTCGAGATCGATCCGTCAAAAGAGAAGTACTATGTCCTGGAAATGTTTCCCTATCCATCGGGGCGTATCCACATGGGTCACGTGAGGAACTATTGCATAGGCGATGTGTTGGCCCGGTTCAAGATGATGACAGGATACAACGTGCTCCATCCCATGGGATGGGATGCATTCGGCATGCCCGCAGAAAATGCAGCTATCAAGAATAAGAGTCACCCGGCGAAATGGACGATGGACAACATTAGGGAAATGCGCCGGCAGCTCAAGCGCATGGGCTATTCGTACGATTGGGATCGCGAAATAGCCACATGCCATCCCGAATACTACAGATGGGAACAGTGGCTGTTTACCAGAATGATGGAACGAGGGCTCGTATATCGCAAGAAATCCATTGTCAATTACTGCGAGCCCTGCCAGACAGTTCTCTCGAACGAGCAAGTTGAGGCAGGCGCGTGTTGGAGATGCGCTACTCCTGTGGTCCAGAAAGAACAAGAGGGATGGTTCTTCAGAATTACCCAATACGCCCAGGAGCTCCTCGACTGGTGTGACAAGTTGGAAGGCTGGCCCGAAAAGGTCCTGACCATGCAGAGGAACTGGATAGGCCGCAGCGAAGGCGCACGCATCCTCTTCGACGTGGAAGGCAGAGACAAGCCCATCGAGGTATTCACGACTCGGCCTGATACCCTGTACGGGGCGACCTTCATGAGCCTTGCTCCGGAACATCCCCTCTCTCTGGAGCTGTCCTCAGGCACTGAGCAGGAATTGGCAGTGCGGAATTTCATCAATCAGGTTCTCACCCAGGAGTGGCAACAGCGAGTCGGAGAAGAAGCTGAGAAGGAAGGCGTGTTCACGGGAGCCTATTGCGTTAACCCTCTGACAGGCCGCAGGATGCCTATATATGTGGCGAATTTCGTGCTCTACGAGTACGGCACCGGCGCGGTTATGGCCGTGCCTGCCCACGACCAGAGGGATTTTGAATTCGCCAGGAAGTATGGGCTCGATATCATAGTCGTGATCCAACCGGATGGCGTGAAACTGGATCCCGCTTCCATGGAACAAGCCTATGCGGACGAGGGGACCCTTGTGAATTCAGGGGAATTCGACGGAATGGCCAATGTGGATGCCATGAAGGCCATCTCAGAAAAGCTCTCATCCTTGGGCAAAGGAGGCCTCACGGTCAACTTCCGAATTCGGGACTGGGGAATATCGAGACAGCGGTACTGGGGCGCACCCATACCCATTATCCATTGCCCGGACTGCGGGGCAGTTCCCGTACCCGATGAGGATTTGCCTGTCATTTTGCCGATCGATATTGATTTCCCCGAAAGCGGACGATCCCCTCTCCCTGAGCTCGACTGGTGGGTAAACGTGAAGTGTCCCTCATGCGGGAAGGACGCACGCAGGGAGACCGACACCATGGACACCTTTGTGGAATCCTCCTGGTACTTTGATCGGTACGCATGTCCTCGGTATGACAAAGGAATTATCGATCCGGTCACCGATAGGTACTGGCTCCCCGTGGACCAGTATATCGGCGGAATAGAGCACGCTATTCTGCACCTGCTCTATTCGCGATTCTTCACCAAGATCCTCAGGGACATGAAGATCAAGGAGAGCGACGAGCCCTTCACCAATCTTCTCACCCAGGGAATGGTTATCAAAGACGGCGCCAAAATGTCGAAGTCCAAAGGAAACGTCGTCGATCCCGAGGACTTGATCAATAAGTATGGAGCGGACACGGTGCGGCTGTTCTGCCTTTTCGCCGCTCCGCCCGAGCGTGACCTGGATTGGACCTCTGAAGGAGTTGAAGGAGCCTGGCGTTTCCTCGGCAGAGTCTGGAATCTTGTGCACAGGCACAAGCACCTTCGAAACGACCGGTTAGAAGCGGAAGACAACGGGCGAGCTCGGTCATTGCGCAGGATAACTCACAAGACGATCAAGAAGGTTACCGAGGATGTGAGCTCACGATTCCATTTCAACACCGCTCTTGCTGCGATCATGGAGATGAGCAACGAGCTGGGAGGGATTTCGTCTGAGGAGATCGACAGCTCCCCTGCGATGGCTGCTGCCATGGCTGAAGCCGTTCGAGCTCTCGTGGTTCTCTTGTCTCCGTTCGTTCCCCACATTGCGGAGGAGCTGTGGGAGGCTCTTGATGGGAAGCCGGGAATGGTACGCATTCCCTGGCCCACGTACGACCCTGCCCTGCTCGTCGAAGAAGAAGTCCTCATCGTGGTCCAAGTCAACGGCAAGAAAAGAGGGGAAGTGCGAGTTGCAGCGGACGCCTCGGAAGATGCGGTGAAGCAAGCAGCCCTCGGAGAGCCCAACGTGCAACGCTTCATAGACGGCAAGACCGTCCGCAAAATGGTGCTCGTACCCCAGAAGTTGCTCAACATTGTCGTGAGCTGATCCCCCGTGTCTTCCCGGATTGACCTCCGTTGTCGGAGCCGGGAGGCCGCGCGACGTGTGACACGGGCATGTCCCAGAGAGCCGATCCACGGTCCGGACGCGATGGACCATCTGAAGAGCCATTCCCGATCATGGTGACTGTACCCACCTTCAGGACAGTGAGGCGGTCTTGCTCGTCGCTGCACGCACGGCTGCGGTCGGCATTCTCCAAGACATGCCTGGCTGCCCTGCGGTTTGGACTGTGTCTGGCCATTGCGATGTTGGCAGGGTGCGGGTATCGCTTCAGCGGCGGGCCCGCTCAGAACCCGTTCCCGCCGGATCTGAAAACTATCGTGTTGGAAAGCGCAATCAACAACACCACCATTACGGGAATAGAAACGGAATTGACAAACGATCTGCGGCGGGAGTTCGCTCTCGGAACGCGCCTCGAGCCGGTGAATTCTGAGGGAGACGTTATCCTCAAAACCGTGATCGCATCGTACGACGACGTGCCGGCAGCGTATAAGGCTGACGGGAAGGAGCTGACGCGCATCGGCACACTCAAGCTTGCGTGCAGCCTGGGCCGAGCGGATACGCAGGAGGTTCTGTGGCACAAGAAGCTCGCTTCCTCGTACACGTATGCGGTCACGGATTCCATAGCAGGGACACTGGCGAATAGGCGCCGAGCCATTTCGCAGATGATCAAAGATCTTGTCCCCCGAGTTCACCGTTCCATGTATGACAGCTTCTGAGGGCTCCTCCCGGATCGGCCGTGCTTGACAGCATTCCGTACGGGGGACTAAATGAGAACGTTTTCTTAATTTCTTGAAGTGCTATTGAACGGAGGACGATTTCATGGCCAGAAAAAAAATCACTGTGGTGGGGGCGGGAAACGTGGGGGCATCCGTCGCGGCCTACGCATCGGCCCAGGAACTGGGAGATGTGGTCCTTCTCGACATTTTGGAGGGGATTCCACAGGGAAAGGGGCTCGATATGTTCGAGGCTTCCCCGATCTTCGGCGTGGACACCCGGGTGGTTGGAACCAACAAGTACGAGGATACCAGTAATAGCGATCTCATCATCGTCACCGCCGGCATCGCACGGAAGCCCGGTATGAGCAGGGACGATCTCCTCTCCACTAACGTGCGAATCGTCGGCGAGGTGGCACAGCTCGCGGCCAAGGCTTCTCCCAACGCAATCATGATCGTCGTATCGAATCCCCTGGACGCCATGGTGTACACGGCATGGAAGAAATCGGGACTGGATCCGAGACGCGTCATGGGAATGGCGGGCGTCCTCGACACCGCCAGGTTCCGATCCTTCATCGCCGAAGAAATAGGCGTGTCGGTAGAAGACGTTCAGGCCCTTGTGCTCGGCGGGCACGGGGATACCATGGTGCCGCTCACACGCTATTGCTTCGTCGGGGGAATACCCGTAACACGGTTCATCTCCCCCGAAAGGCTCGAAGAGATCGTGCAGAGGACGCGTCAGGGTGGAGCTGAAATCGTGGCGCTTCTCAAAACGGGCAGCGCGTACTATGCTCCTGCCGCGGCAGCAGTGCAAATGGCCCGCTCAGTGGTCCTCGACAAGAAACGCTTACTCCCGTGCGCCGCATACCTGAACGGAGAATTCAACCAGAGGGGCGTGTTTGTTGGGGTTCCTGCCATCCTAGGATCCGCGGGAGTCGAGAGAGTCGTGGATCTCGAGCTCACCGCGGAAGAACAGGAAGCCCTCGACAGGTCAGTGGCCGCGGTTCGTAATCTGGTGAAGGAAGTGGACGCCCTGCTCTAGTGCTGCGTCTGCGCGAGACCTGCAGGTCTGCACAAGAGACATAACGATACTGCCGTCGTTTTCGGGACGCGGCAGTATCCCACGCCACGTCCACGGCGAAGTGGAGGACTCGCTCCAGCGAAAGGCTCCGAATCACCGCTACAGCTTTCGACCACCATGGGGCGTCCGCACGGGCTTCTGCGGCCGGACCGCGTTGGAGGGCGCTCTCCGGGAGCACGGATTGCCGGCCGAAGGGGGAGAATTTTGGGCGCGGCTGCAAAGGCTCGAGCAAAGTGTAATTTAGAAGCTAATAATATTTTCAGATGTTATGATCAGAAGTTAATGTAAAATACCTTTTTGTATCAAGGAATGATCAAGCTTGACACTCCATTACCCCTATGTTATTATTTTTTCGTTCCAAACTGTAAAGCAAAGCAAGTATCAGTGCTATTTTATCATTGCAATCCAATGCGATAGCACCCATAGCTGAGTGGCGCTTCTCGAAAAGTGCATAACACACTTTAATGCTGCGCCTGCTCTCGTGGCCTAGAGCTGTACCTGATGCCTGCAAGCTACAGTTGTTTCAAGTCGACTATTCGGCTTTGCATTATATTCCGGCGGTGTGGTGCACATGAACAAGCTTGTCGCGCTCTGTGCTGCGGTGGTGGTGATTTTTGCGGGGGGATACAGACATTCTGATGCTCAATCGGTTATCGAACGGCCCACATACCTGGGCAAGGCAGGTCTATCCTACAGCGTGGGCATTCAACGATTCATTAACAGCTTTTCCTCTTATCAGTTTCCCAATCCCTTTCCTCCGGAGCAGGATCCGCTCAGTCGCCTGGAGTTTCCCATCGATCAATGGTTTTTCGGTTTATTGAGCGGGATTACGGCTCCGTGCTGGGAGCTCACGGGTCAGCTTTGGTTCAATCTGAACCAGGAAAGCGCCCTTAAGATGCAGGACAGCGATTGGGACGACGAGTTTCGTCCGTCTCAGAAAACTATCTTCAGCGAATCCCAATGCCGGCTCGATCGCGGCATCCTGGTCGACGTGGGACTGAGTTTTTCCACTCCCTTGGAAAGATTTGTGGGAATGCGTCCGGTGACGGGACTCAGGCATCAGTATTTCAAGTTTACCACCCATGATGGGGTGCAATGGGATCTGAGCGGACATGTCATGGACCTTCCCGGCGATGGAATCGAATTCAGGCAGACCTTTTACCACCTATATCTCGGCGCCAGCTTTGCTCGCACTTTCTTTGTTCAAGGCATTGCTTCGCGCAGAGCTCCGCTTAATCTGGGGGGTCAGGTGGATTATGCGCTCGTATGGGCCAGCAACGAGGATCTCCACTTGTTACGGTCAGGCAACCGAATTACCGAGGAAGACACACGAGGCCACTGCTGGCACGTGTCCGCATGGGTAGATCTTTTCCTCAAAGATTCCTTGAAGCTAAAGGCAGTTGGGGATCTCAAGCGTGTTGTTACGGACGGCTCCCATCGTTTGACCAATTCAGTGATCGCCCTCGATTTCTCCTTCGACGGTTCGCGGGTCTGGTCGGATCAGGTCACGGTTTCCGCTGTCGCGGAGCTGACATTCTGATGACCGCGACGAAGCATGACCGCTATTGAGCCGCTTGCTCTCTCACTCGAAGGAAGCCGGTTGGTACCCGAAAGTGTTGTGGAGCTCGGCGAGAAAGACTTCCGAAGCTTCACATGCCACAGATCCGAGGCTGATGATCGTCTCCGAGCGGCTGGGAATTACAACCCGCAGAGTGACCGGGGTGCGGCCTTTGTGCCGGTGGAGGATTCTCTTGAGCTCTTTGATCTGGTCCGCATCCGCTCCCATGGTGCTCAATCGTATCTGTATGCGATTACTGTAATGCCGCGGAGCGTCGGCCAGTCTATGGATGTCTTGAGCGAGCACCTTGGGAGCTTCCTGGTCTCCTTCCCGTATTCCTGAGATCATCACCGGCTCTCCCGATTGGAGCAGCTCGATGGAAGATCTGTACAGGTCGGAAAAGACCGTGACCTCTGTTTCGCCGGTGAGATCCTCCAGCGCGAGGAAGGCCATGCGCTCCCCTTTCTTGGTGGTGATCTCCTTGATCTTCTTGATCAGACCGGCCATCCTCACGAGCGTCTGGGGAGGGATGTCCGGCAGCTTGGCAGCTTGTGCAGTCACAAACTTCTTGATGAGCGCCTCGTAATTCATCAGCGGGTGTCCAGTTACATAGAATCCCATGAGATCCTTTTCAAAGGAGAGCTTGACGAGATCCTCCCATTCCGGAAGATCGGGAATGGGCATGTCCGGGAAGCTGCCTGAGTGTCCGGGAAGGCACTCCGGCTCGAAGAGGTTCACCTGTCCCGCGTTCTTCTCTCGCTGAAAGCTGGCAGCCTCTTCGAGGATAGTGTCCAGAGCTTCGTGCATGGCACGGCGCGAAGGTGCCATCCCGTCGAATGCCCCGCACTTGATCAAGCTCTCCATCACCTTCTTGTTCACTTTGCGCAGGTCTACCCGCCGGGCAAAATCGTAGAGGGAGCAAAACGGACCATTCTCCTCCCGCGCGTCGATAATGGATCGCACAGCTCCTTCGCCCACGTTCTTGACTGCCGACAACCCGAAAACGATCTTTCCATCCACCACGTGGAAATCGTCGTACGACTCGTTCACGTGGGGCGGAAGGACGACTATTCCCATATCCCGGCACGCGGAAATGTACGTCGTGACCTTGTCCGTATTCCCTGATTCACAACTGAGCTGAGCGGCCATGAATTCTGCAGGATAGTGGGTCTTCAGGTAAGACGTTTGATACGTGATCATTGCATACGCGGCAGAATGTGATTTGTTGAACCCGTACCCCGCGAATTTTTCCATGAGCTCGAAGATGTAGGCCGCCTTCTCAGGGTCGATGTTATTCTTCACCGCACCTTTCTCAAAGCGGCTCTTCTGCTCCGCCATCTCCGAGACTTTCTTTTTCCCCATGGCTCGGCGCAAGAGATCGGCCTCTCCGAGGGAGTAGTCTGCCAGAGCTTTGGCGATGCTCATAACCTGCTCCTGATACACGATGACACCGTACGTCTCCTTCAGGATAGGCTCAAGCTCAGGCAATGGATACTCGATGGCCGTACGCCCATGCTTTCGGTTGATGAAATCGTCCACCATTCCTGACTCAAGGGGGCCCGGCCTGTACAGGGCGAGGATAGCGATGAGATCCTCAAACACGGAAGGTTTGAATTTGATGAGTATGTCCCTCATTCCAGAGGATTCAAGCTGAAACACGCCCAAGGTGTCTCCTCTGCAGAGAGACTCGAAGGTTTCCTTGTCGTCCAGCGGAATCGATCCCAGATCAAGCTTCTTCCCGCTCGCTTTTTCAATGAGCTTCAGGGCGCGATCGACTACGGTGAGGGTTTTCAACCCCAAGAAGTCGAACTTTACCAGCCCTATTCTTTCCACCCAGGTCATGTCGAACTGGGTTATGGTTTCCTTGTTGTTGCCCAAATACAGAGGAAGATGCTCCACAAGAGGTCTGTCCGAGATGACGATCCCGGCTGCGTGTGTCGACGCATGCCGGGCCAGGCCTTCCAGAGATCTGGCTATATCGATGAGCTCTTTCACCTGGGGCGATTGATCCATCAACTGCTTCAGTCTGGGTTCTTTCTTGAGAGCAGAGTCGAGTGTGATCTTCAGCTCGTCGGGGATGAGCTTGGCAATTTTGTCCGCTTCCGCGTAGGGGAGGCCCATGACCCGCGCGACATCCCGCACCACTGCTTTGGCCTGCATCCTTCCGAAAGTGATGATTTGGGCCACATTATCTTTGCCGTATTTCCGGGATACGTATTCGATGACGCGATCTCTGCCATCGGTGCAGAAGTCCACGTCGATATCGGGCATGCTCTTGCGCTCCGGATTGAGGAACCGCTCGAACAGGAGCTTGTACCGTATGGGATCGATGTCGGTGATACCGAGGCTGTAGGCTGCCAGGGAGCCTGCTGCGGAACCCCGTCCCGGACCGACGGGAATTCCGTTGTTTCGGGCATAATTGATGAAATCCGCGACGATAAGAAAATATCCTGAGAAGCCCATTTCCTGGATCAGGCGAATCTCCGTATCGAGGCGTTGGCGGTATTCCTCCTCTGTGGCGGGATCAATTTCTCCCCTTTCCATGAGCGCATGCAGCCGTCGCTCGAATCC
>Ga0067045_1003216_pt1 | contig 26147 bp, 25 predicted proteins | sample TerdegcTABiofilm_FD_59184 | JGI IMG/M metagenome (GOLD analysis project Ga0067045, IMG submission 59184) | Combined Assembly of (Gp0054472, Gp0054536) Wastewater bioreactor microbial communities from Singapore -Terephthalate degrading... | reverse complement strand
GGGGGCTTCGGGGGGGGGTTCGGCGGGTTCGGCGGCGGGATGAGCGGCGGCGGCGGGGCAGGGGGAGACTTCTAAAAAGACGGAAAATCGGAAGTTAGGAGGAGCGGAAGAGCGGAAAATGTATCAGTCGATTCTGCTCTTCCTAAGTTCTGCTCTTCCGAGGTTCGCCGGCAGCGGCTGCAGGCTTTACGGACCCGGATCGGCTCACAACGGGAAATGGACAAAGGAAGCATAGCGTATGGCGAAGGCACCGAAGAGACCCCAGGAGGTTTTCCCGGAGATCGTGGGGGATCTGAAAGAGGTCTACGGGGAGGCGCTTCAGTCGGTCATCCTGTACGGCAGCGGCGCCCGGGGGGATTACGTCCCGGGGAAGTCGGATATCAACTTTCTCGTGGTTGTGTCCGGCGGTGAGGCCGACAACCTGGAGAAACTCCTGTCGCGCATCCCGAAGTGGAAAAAGCGGGCGGTGGCGACCCCCGTGATCATGACGAAGGCCCTGATCGGCTCCTCGGTCGACGTCTACCCCGTGGAGTTCCTCAACATGCAGCGCCACTACGAGGTCGTCTACGGAGAGGACGTTCTGGGGGGGCTCGTTTTCGAGCGCAGGGCCCTGCGGCTTCAGTGTGAACGGGAGCTGAAGGGGAAACTGCTGCTGCTCCGAACGGGGTACCTGGAGACGGCGGGCAGGGCGGAGGAACTGCAGCGTCTGCTCGCGGCATCGATCACGGCCTTCCTCTCGGTCTTCAACGCCCTGCTTCACATGCAGGGGAAAGAGGCCCCGCGGGGGAGGAGGGAGATCGTGGCGGCCATGGCCGATGCGTACGGGATCGACGCCGGGCCGTTCCTGCGCTGCATCGAGCTGCGGGAGGGAAGGAAGGGATTGCCGCTGGCGGAGCTGAACGCAGTCTTCCGGCCCTACACACAGGAGATCGCAAAATTGACCGCCATCGTCGACAGGCTCCCGGTCTGAGAGGCTACGTCCCCCTGTCTGCCCCAGGCAGGAGGATTTAACCGGACGGACTGACCGTGCGAACGAAAAATACGAAACAGACGAAAAAAACGGGTTTCTGCAGGAGGATGATATGGCTAAGAAGGGTCTGTTGATTGCGCTGGCCGTGGCGGCCGTCATCGCCGTCTCGCTGTACAGCTTCGTAAAGGGGACGTACAACGAGTTCGTCACCCTCGACGAGAAGGTCAAGTCCGCGTGGGCACAGGTGGAGAACCAGCTCCAGCGGCGCTTCGACCTGATCCCGAACCTCGTGGAGACGGTGAAGGGGTACGCCAAGCAGGAGAGAGAGGTCTTCATCGAGGTGACCAACGCCCGCGCGAAGGTGGGCGGGGCGGGGACGATCCCGGACAAGATCCAGGCCAACAACGAGCTCACCTCGGCGCTGAGCCGTCTGCTCGTCGTCGTGGAGAACTACCCCGAGCTGAAGTCCAACCAGAACTTCCTCAAGCTGCAGGACGAGCTGGCCGGGACGGAAAACCGGATCGCCACGGAGCGCCGCCGCTACAACGAGGCCGTCCAGGCCTACAACGTCAAGATCCGCAGCTTCCCGGCGAACCTCCTCGCGGGCCTCTTCGGGTTTTCTCAGGCGACCTTCTTCGAGGCGCCGGCGGCGGCCAGGACGGCCCCGCAGGTGAAGTTCTGACCGGTATCGCGCAAGTCAAAAGGCGGAAGGCAAAAGGAGGGGACATGCGTCCATCGTTCCGGAAAGGCGTTCTTCCGGTCCTCCCCGGGATTGCCCTGCTCGTCGCGCTCGCGGCGGCGCTCACCGGGTGCGAGACGTCGCCGTGGAAGGACTTCCATTCGATGGAGGGCAAGTTCACGGTGTCGATGCCGGGCACGCCCGTCGAGAGGCGTCAGGCCTACCAGACCCAGGCAGGGCCCGTCGAGGCGCACTTCTTCACGGTGGAGGCCGATCGTGGCAGCCTGGTCTACATGGTCGTCTACGGGGATTACCCCGAGGCCCTCATGGCCACGGGCGACAGGGAGATGCTGCTCGATGCGGCGCGCGACGGCGCCGTGGGAAACATCCAGGGCACCCTGCTGAGTGAACGCGCGGTTTCCATCGGGGGCCATCCCGGGAGGGAGCTGCAGGTTCTGTCCTCCGACGGCAGGCTTGCCCTGAAGATGCGGATCTACCTGGTGAACAACAGGCAGTACCAGGTGGTGGCGGTCACGCCGAAGGAGACGCGCTCCACGGCGGACCAGGACCGCTTCCTCGACTCCTTCAGGCTCAGGGGAAACTGAGGGGAGTCACTTCTTGTCGGGCCAGGAGTAGACCGGGGGGCGGCGTTCGTAGGCGGTCCCGTCGGGCATGACCTCCACGTCGGCGCCGCCGATCCGCCGGATCTTCGTCAGGACGGCGGGAACCTGCCGGTTCCCGGCCGCGGCGAGGGCCTCCTCGACGGTCTTGAACCGGGAGACATCCGCGAGCGTCATGATCTGGGGCAGGACCATGTTGATCCTGCCCTTTTCGTATTCCTCGAGGGCCACCGACGGACGCAGCCAGAGATGCTCCGTCAGCTCCACGCCGTCGTGGATGACGGCCTGATCGGTCGGGGCCTCGGCCGTGAAGAACCGCACGTCGTAGCGAAGCGGCAGGGGCTCGGGCGTGATCCAGTGGGAAAAGTACAGGAGGCGGTCGAGGGGAAGGATCAGGTTCTCCTTCTCGAGCATCTCGTGGAACTTCATCTCCCCTTTGCTGAGCGCCCGCCTGTAGCCGCAGAACCGCACACGCTCCGCCTCCGACCGGATCGCCACGGGGGAGCCGTCGCGCCGCAGGGCGATGAGCATCCCCACTTCCTCGAAGCTCTCCCGGATCCCCGCGACCCAGGCGCCCAGGGCCTTTTCGGGACGGGACATGTCGGGAAGGATCTCCGATGCCCGCGCCCGGTCGATCCCGCGGCAGAAGCGCTCGATGCGGGGCTCGTAGTCCTCTGCATCGAGAATGCCGCCCGGGTAGACGTGGTAGCCGGGGACGAAGCGGCTGCGGCGGTTGCGCAGGACCATGAGGACCTCGATGTCCGTCACCGTCGCGTTCTGATAGGGCCGCAGCAGCATGACCGTCGCGGCATCGGTGGGCGTTGCGTACATGGGAGTCGGCCTTTCATCGGAAAAAAAGGGCTTTTGCAGCCCGTCCCTATCATAGGCCGTGTGCCGAGGTTTGTAAAGCCCGCGATTCGTCCCTGCCGGCCGGGGCGACAGGCGGTTCGGCAGATCGTCCTTGACTTTGCCCGGCGATGTTCTTAGACTTTCTCCGTGTTGCCGGAAGCTCATCCGTCATTGTCCGGCAAAGCATCACCTCCGTCGCAACCCCCTATCCATACGGTGATCGGTGCATCCAACGCGCAAACATCCACGAAAGGAGGGAGTCTTATGAAAAAGATGTTTTCTGTCGTCCTGGTGCTCGCGCTGTCGGGAATGCTCTTCGTCGCACCGCCCCCGGCCGCATGGGCGGCCGAGGCGGGGCCGTTCTACGCGGGCCTGTTCGGAGGGTACGTCATGCCGGATGATCTGGAAAACGGCTCCAATGTCAGTCTCGACAGCAGTTGGGCTCTCGGGGTCAAGGGCGGCTACATCATCCCCACGGTGAAGTGGTTTGCCGTCGAGATGGAGTTCGCCTACCTGGCGGAACAGGACATCGATCAGGCGGGGGCCTTCGGCGATTTCTCGGCAAACAACCTGATGTTCAACTTTATCTTCCGGTACCCCGAGGGGAAAATTCATCCTTATGCGGGTGTCGGTATCGGCTGGTCGTGGGGAGAGCTGAACGCAACGGGGCCTGGCGGCACCGTCGATGAATCCGACAATGCCCTCGCCTGGCAACTGCTGCTCGGCGCCACCTTCGAGATCACGCCGCAGTGGTCGGCGGAGCTGTCCTACCGCTACATGCGGGCCGAGTACGAGTTCGGCAGCGGCAGCAGCGACACCACATCCACGAACCACATGTTCCTGATCGGGGTCAACTTTCACTTCTGAGAATCGGCTCGGAAGGGTCACCAGAAAACGAGGGGGCTGTCGCGGCCCCCTCGTTTTGCATCCCGCCTGCCATCCCGCTTCAGTGCTTGACGAACAGGGAAACGCACTCGATGTGCTTGGTCTGCGGAAACATGTCCACGGGCCTGACGGTGACGAGATCGAACCCGCCGTCGACGAGCAGGCGGGCGTCGCGGGCGAGCGTCGCCGGGTCGCAGGAGACGTAGACAACCCTTTCGGGGCCGAGCCCGATGAGGCTCTCGAGCACCTCCCTCTCGCAGCCCGCCCTCGGGGGGTCGAGGACGACCACGTTCACGGCCCCCTTCTTCCCGCCGAACTCCGCCTCCAGGACATTGCCGACATCCCCATGATGGAAAACGGCATTGCCGATCCCGTGCCGCTCCATGTTGAGCCGGGCGCAGTCGACGGCCTCGCCGTCGATCTCGATGCCTGTGAGCTTCGCGCAGGACGGCGCCAGGAACAGGGAAAATAGGCCCGACCCGCAGTACAGGTCGAGCGCCGTCTCCTCGGGACCGACGGCGGCAAGCTCCGCGACGGCGTCCACGAGTCCGTCCGTGAGGGCCGTGTTGGCCTGGAAGAACCCATCGAAGGAAACGAGGATCTCCTTCCCCTTGACGATCCGGATGACGTGCTTTTCTTCGCTTTTGCCCGTGTGCGACCAGACGACATAACGGTCCACGCGCGGCGGGGCATGCATGGGCTGCCGCAGATAGGCGAGCTGCCCGTTGATGCTCTCCTCCATGATGGCGCAGCGCTCGATGTCGACGAGGCGCGTGCCGCCCACGTCCATGAACCCGATGCGGATCGACCCGTCGCGGGAGCGCTCCACGTGGAACTCGGCCTTTGCCCGGTACCCGTAGGGGGCCGGCGAGGGCAGAACGGGTTCGACGGGAGGCGCCGCGAATTTCCCGATCCGCTCGAAGGCCTCGGCGACCTGCCGGCCCTTCATGTCGAGCTGCTTTTCGTAACGGATGTGCTGGTAATCGCAGCCCCCGCAGCGCCGGAAATAGGGGCAGGGCGGATCCACCCGGTCGGCCGACGGCGCGATCAACGTTCTCACGCGGCCTCGCAGGTACCGCTTTTTCGACTCCCGGATCTCGACCTCGGCCACGTCGCCCGCGGCGGTGAACGGCACGAAGACGACGAGGTTCTCCACGCGGCCGATCCCCTCGCCGCCGAAGGCGACCGTTTCGATGGTCAGCGTGACGACATCCCCTTTTTTGAGGAGGGCCATCGGGTCTCCTTTCATCTTGACGCGTCACTATAGCAGGGATCGCCATGACAAGTAAATCTTTCCCGGAGACGGTAACTCGGGGGCGAAGCCTGGAAACCATGAAGCTGAGAAGTTTGGAACAACGGGAAGCATGCATTTGACGGCCGGCCATTCCACGCTTCACAGCTTCTCAACTTCGCAACGTCTCGCCCGTCAGGGCCCGCGCCGCTGCGCGAACCTGAATCGCCCGCAATTCCTTTGACAGCCTTTCTAACTCTGTGTTACCGTGCGCGGAAACGTGAGGGGATGATGGGTCAACTGGACAAGAAATCGATGCTCTGCCCCGGCTGCCGGAGACTGATCAGCTCCGACGAGCCCTCGTGCCCCTTCTGCGGGCTCGTGAATCCCGGATCCCCGATCCGGCAGGGCCTCTCGCGCATCTCGCTGCGAGACAGCGACAGCATCATCCAGTTCATCATCTACGCCAACGCGGCCGTGTTCATCCTGGCGCTCGTCCTGAAGCCCTCGGAGATGGGGATGTCGCTAAACCCCTTCACGCTGCTCTCGCCCTCGAACACGAGCCTTCTGCTGCTCGGGGCGACGGGGACGATCCCGATCGACTACTACCACCGCTGGTGGACGATTCTCACCGCCTCCTGGCTGCACGGGGGCATCCTCCACATCGCCTTCAACATGCTCGCCCTGCACCAGCTCGGCCCCTTCGTGGCCCAGGAGTACGGCACAGCGCGGTTTCTCGTCATCTACCTCGTCGCCGGGATCGCGGGGTTCCTGCTGTCCTATTTCGTGGGGATCCCCTTCACGCTGGGCGCCTCGGCGAGCGTGTGCGGGCTCATCGGCGCCATCCTGTACTACGGAAAATCCCGGGGCGGCTATTTCGGCATGGCCATCTACCGGCAGGCCATGGGCTGGATCATCGGGCTGATCCTCTTCGGCCTTTTGCTCCCCGGGATCAACAACTGGGCCCACGGCGGGGGGATTGCGGCCGGGATCGCCGCGGGGTTCGCCCTCGGCTACGAGGAGAGGAGACGGGAGAGCATGCCGCACCGCATCGCCGCGGCGTGTTTGGCCCTGGCCACGGCGGGGGCCGTCCTGTTCACGACCGTGCAGGCCGTCCTGATCCGATTCTCCTGACGGCCCGGGCGGCGTAGTGCTCAACCGACGGGATCACAAACCGGCATCGGGGTGCAGACCGAGACCTTGGTCGAGGCGCCCGATTCCGAGTACGCATTGCCACAGGAGGTACCGCATGCTGAAGAAAATCGCCCTCGTGGTCGGCCTTCTTTCCCTGACCGCCCTCACCGGCTGTGCCGTCGTCGCCGGGGACACGGTCATGGGCTACGAGTCGGGAAGGTTCGTGTATCACGACGGGAGCCTCGAGTCGGTCTACAAGTATCCCCTGGACCAGGTCTGGGATGCCGCCCGCAAGGCCCTGGCGGATCTGAAGGCGGCGGACGTCGTGTCGGAGCGCAAGATCGAGAAGGCCACCCTCGACGCCGTCCTTTACGAGGAAAAAGTCAAGATCACCATGACATACCTCTCTCGGACGGACACCGCCGTTTCCGTGCGCGTCGGCACGGCGGGCAGCAACATCGGGGCGAAATACATCCATGACAAGATCGAGGCGAACCTGAGGAAGTAGCGCTCCAGCCGCGCGACATGGAACGGAATTCCGAAGCGACGTCGCCCCAGAACGGCGAGACGAAGAAGACCATCCGCACCTTCGCCTTCTCATCGTTCTTCAACGACATGGGGGCGGACATGGTCTACCCGATCTGGCCCCTGTTCGTCGCGTCCCTGGGGGCCAACATGGTCGTCCTGGGGCTCATCGACGGGATCGGCAACGCCGTCGTCTCCCTCTCGCAGGCGATCTCGGGTTACATCTCCGACCGCACCCGAAAGCGCAAGATCTTCATCTGGCTGGGGTACCTTTTCGGCGGCATTTCACGGCTGGGCTATGCCCTGTCGTCCACGTGGCACTGGCTCGTGCCGTTCCGGATCCTGGACCGGGCGGGCAAGATGCGGGGCGCCCCCCGGGATGCCATGGTGGCGGACCTGTCGAGGCGCAGCAACCGCGGCGGGAACTTCGGTCTGATCCGGACCATGGACAATGCCGGGGCCGTCGTGGGGATCGTCTTCTGCATCGCCGCCTTCCCGCTGCTTGGCTTCCGGAACCTGCTGCTGATCGCGGCCGTTCCCTCCCTCATCGCCGTCGCCCTCATCGTGGTCAACATCCGCGAGAAGCCCCTGGAGGACGCGAAGCTCTTCAAGGGAATCGCCCTCCGCAACCTGGACGCCAACTTCAGGTTCTTCGTCATCCTGAGCGCCGTCTTCTCTCTCGGGGCGTTCAGCTACTCGTTCCTCCTCATCTTCGCCAGCCGGTTCGGCTTTCAGGTCACGACGGTGCCCGTTCTCTACCTCTTGTACACGCTGGTGGCCACCTTCTGCTCCTACCGCTTCGGGGTGCTCTCCGACCGCATCGGCCGCAAGGCCGTGCTGCAGATCTCCTACGGTCTCTGGGGAGTTGTATGCCTGGCGATGATCTACGCCGACAGCGCCTGGGTGGTCGTGGCCGCCTTCGTCCTTTTCGGCCTTCACCAGGCCGGCATCGAAACGGTCCAGAAGGCCTTCGTCGCCGAACTGGGCCCCCCGGAATACCGCGCGAGCGCCCTGGGCGGCTTCCAGATGGTGACCGGCCTGTGCGCCTTGCCGGCCTCCGCCGGAGCGGGCCTCCTGTGGGACCTCTTCGGCATGCAGGCGCCGTTCATCGTATCGCTGGCCCTCACGGTCGTATCGGCGGCGATGCTCTTCTTTGTAAAAGAGCGGCCTTGAGGCCGCAGGCTTCAGGCATCGGGATAAAGAAATACGGACATGAAAAAGCGCCCTCCCGCTTCGCAACTTCCCGCCTTCCGAGCTTCCCGGCTTCCCATTCAAAAGGCCCGGTTCATCAAGAGGCCCAACCGGTTCCTCGTCGTCTGCGATCTCGGCGGGAAGGCCGTCGAGGCCTACCTGCCCAACCCCGGGCGGTTATGGGAACTTCTGCTCCCGGGACGTGTCCTCTATCTCGCGGCAAACCCGCCCGGCACGTCGCGGAACACGCCCTACACGGCCCTCGCGGTCGAGCGCGAGGGGCGGGCCGTCCTGCTGCACACCCATCTCGCCAACGACGTGGTCGCCCGCCTGCTGGCCGCGGGGCGGCTCCCCGGGTTCGAGGGCGACACGGTCATCCGGCGCGAGGCCGCCGCGGGGTCGAGCCGCTACGACTTCCTCCTCGACCGGGGCGGGCGGGAGTTCTTCCTCGAGGTCAAGTCCTGCACCCTTTTCGCCGGCCGCATCGCCATGTTTCCCGACGCCGTCACCGCGCGGGGCCGCAAGCACCTGGAACAGCTCGCCCTTCACGCAAAGCGGGGAATGCCCGGGGGGGTCGTCTTTCTTGTCCACACGCCGCAGGTCGATACCTTCATGCCGGACTACCACACGGACCTGGCCTTCTCGCGGGCCCTCCTTGAGGTGAAGGACGACATCCTCGTCAAGGCCGTCGGTGTCGAGTGGGGGGAAGACCTGGGCCTGGGGACGCGTATCCGCGACCTGGAGATCCCCTGGGACCTCGTCGAACGGGAGGCGAGAGACGAGGGGGCCTACCTCCTGGTGCTCGAGATGGCGCGCGGCAGGCGGATCGACGTGGGCGGCCTCGGCCGCATCCCCTTCCCGAAAGGATATTACGTCTACGCCGGCTCGGCCCGCGCCAATCTCTCGAAGCGGGTGGAGCGCCACCTGAGGCTCCGCAAGCGGCCCCACTGGCACATCGACTTCCTGCGCGGCGGGGCCGATTCCTGCACGGCGCTGCCCGTCCGCGCAAGCGAGGACCTGGAGCACGGCCTCGCGGCGGCACTGGGGGAACTGGCCGGTTGGTCTATCCCGCGCTTCGGCTCCTCCGACTGCCGATGCCCGACGCATCTGTTCGCCTTCCGCGAGAACCCCCTTCGCGATCCGCGTTTCATCGACCTGCTGCTGCGGTACCGGATCGGGCGCCTGGAAGAAAATCTGCAGGACAGGCGGCCCTGTCGTCGGCTGTTCGTTTGATTTCCCCCACGCCGTGGAGTATTGAACAGGAAGAAAGGAACCCACGCCATGTCGACAATCGAAGTCCGGAGAAAACCCTTCGTCGTGGGCGTCATGGGAGGGCACGACGCGCCGCAGGCCATCCTGGACGACGCGCGTCGAATCGGCAGGGGGATCGCAGAGCGAGGGCACGTCCTGCTGACGGGGGGAGGCGACGGGGTGATGAAGGCCGCCTCGGAGGGGGCCTTCCTCGCCGGGGGCCTCGTCCTGGCCGTCCTCCCCAGCGACCGCGTGCGGCCGCTTGCGGGGTACCCCAACGACTACGTTGACATCGCCATTCAGACGGGGATGGCCGATGCCCGCAACGCCATCAACGCCAAGACACCCCACGTGATGATCGCCGTCGACGGGGGCTGGGGGACGGTCTCCGAGATCGCCCATGCCCTGCGAAACGACACCCCCGTCATCGGCCTGAAAACCCCCGCAATCGGCCTGCCCCACGGCAATCGCTTCACGGCCGCCGACACCGTCGAGGAAGTGCTCTCCGCCCTTGACCGGTTGATCAAAGAGACCGGAAGCCGGTAAAGACAGGGCTTTACACTATCTTCTCGTGCTTTTCCGTCTCTGGCCGCCTTTGCTCTCGTCCCCGCGCTCATCGCAACCCCTGCCCGGAATCAGCGGTTCGAAATCGTTACGTGATTCCCCTCTTGCCTGATGCCTGCCGCCCGCGCCGCGGCCAGTGGCACCCCCCTTGCGTCTCCCCGATTGCCGGCCCTGCCGCCCGAACCGGAAATAAGATGCGTATTGTCAATGGCTTGCATCGTCAAAATCTTCTTCAAGTTATAACGAAGGCAACCGATAAGAGAATATGAAACCGTTGCAACGATTGCCGGGATGTCTGACATGAATTTCAAGACCGAATTCCCCTGTCAACCGAACCGCCGGGAGTATTCCCGGGTGGCGGCCGTCGTGCCCTTCGGCGTGCGGCTCGTCCCCGAGGAGGAGCGGAAAAGCCTCCTCTCGAGGATCTGCAACCAGACAACGGTCGATCTCGGGGGCCTTCCGGAGATCCAGGACCGGGCCCTTGCCGAGTGGCTCTCCACGATCAACCGCAAGCTCGACCTCCTCCTCAACACGCTGGGCGCCCAGAAGCTGGGGTTCAGCTCGCTGCCGGTGCGCTCGATCAACATCAGCGGGGGCGGCCTCTCCTTCACCTCCTGCGAGCCCTACAAACGCGGCGATGTCCTCGAGGTCATGATGGTGCTCGCCGCGGGCGCTTCGGTGGCCCTCTACGTCTACGGGGAGGTGGTGGCTGCCGACCGTCGCGACGACGGCTACGAGATCGGGATGAAATTCGTCGCCATGGACGACGAGATCAGGGATGAAATCTGCCGGTTCGTCTTCGAGCGGGAACGGCAAATCCTTCGCGAGAAAAGGAGGTAGCGCCGGTTTCCCATGTTCGCCATCATCGGAGCGTCCATCGTCATCGCCTGCGTCATCGGGGGCTTCCTCCTCGAAAAGGGGAATCTCGCGGTGCTGTTCCAGCCCGTCGAGCTGCTCATCATCGGCGGGGCCGCCGTGGGCGGATTCATCATCGCCTCGCCCATGAAGGTCATCAAGGCCGTCATGGGGGGCATCGTCAAGATGCTCAGCGGCAAGGGGTACACGAAGGCCGACTACCTCGAGGCCCTCACGATGCTGGGCGAGGTCTTCTACAAGATCCGCAAGGAGGGCCTGGTCTCCGTCGAAGGAGACGTGGACAACCCCCGGGAGAGCGTGATCTTCACCAAGTACCCCAAGTTCTTCAAGAACCACCATGCCCTCGACCTCGTCGTCGACACCCTGCGGACCGTCATGACGACCAAGATCGAACCCAACGAGCTCGAGGCGCTCATCGACGCCGAGCTGGAGAGCCACCACGAGGAGCTCACGGCGCCCAGCAAGAGCGTGGCCACCGTGGCCGACTCGCTGCCCGGCCTCGGGATCGTCGCCGCCGTTCTCGGCATCGTCCTCACCATGGGGAAGATCAGCGAGCCGCCTGAAGTCCTCGGCAAGTCGATCGGAGCGGCCCTCGTCGGAACCTTCCTCGGCGTCCTGCTCTGCTACGGATTCGTGGGGCCCATGTCGAGGAACATGGAGCACTCGGCCTCGGAGGAGCTCCAGTACCTCTCGGTGCTCAAGATGGCCATCGTGGCCTTCGTGGGGGGCGCCGCCCCGCAGGTGGCCGTCGAGTTCGGCCGCCGGGTCGTCCCGGCCGTCGACAAGCCCACCTTCGCGGAAGTCGAGGAAGCCCTGAGGAGAATCAAGAAGTAATGTCGGAAGCCGTCCGCAAGGTCATCATCAAGAAGGTCAGGAAGAAGCACGGCGAGGGGCACCACGGCGGCTCGTGGAAGGTCGCCTACGCCGACTTCGTCACGGCCATGATGGCCTTCTTCCTCCTGCTGTGGCTGCTCTCGATGGTCTCCACGGAGAAGCGGGCCGTCATGGCGGAGTACTTCAAGAACTTCAGCCTCTTCAAGGAAAGCGGCAAGACCTTCCAGCCCGGCTCCGCCTTCGTGATCACCGACCACATCAAGAAAGCCGAGCTGAAGCCCGAGAACGTGGCCATGTCGCTGAGAAAGGCGATCCGGGGCAAGGGCGCGGGACAGCAGGGGGCGCAGGGCAGCGCCCAGGGTGCAGGACGGGGTCCGGGCCTGGAGCAGGCTCTCATGGATCACGTGCGCGTCGACGCCGTCGACGGCGGGGTGCGCATCCAGATCACCGACAGGGAAGGGAGCCCCATGTTCCAGCTCGGCAGCGCCGAGCCCACGGAGAAGTGCCGGGAGATCCTCGCCGCCGTGGCCGAGGTGATCCGGGACCAGGACGCCAGGATCGCCGTGGAGGGTCACACGGACGCCGCACCGTTCCGGGGAGACCAGATCACGAACTGGGAGCTTTCGACCAACCGCGCCTCCGCGGCGAGGCGGATGCTCGAGGCGAGCGGGCTCGACCCGGCCAGGGTGGCCCGCGTCGTGGGCTACGCCGACACGGACCTGCTCGTCAAGGAGAACCCCAAGGACCCCCAGAACCGACGGATCAGCGTCATCCTCCTTCAGCCCAGGGACGGGGCCGCGGCCCTGGCGGAGCTGAAGAAAGAGGTGCAGGGTCCCGTGCAGCCGCACATACCCGCGCCCGCCCCGGAGCCTTCGGGGCAGTCCCAGGCGGCTCAGCAGCCTTCACAGGCCCTGCAGGCGCCGCCCGCACCAGCCCCGGTGTCGGAGCTCCGGGACAAGGAGCAATCGGCAAGGCAGGCCCTCCAGGAAAAGAAGGCGGCCATGAAAAAGAAGAAGCGCGACGTGATGGGACTCTGGGACTAGCGGCCGGAAGCCGCCGATTTATCGGGACGGGAAGCGGCAAGGGATCGGGATATCCATCGCCCGATCCTTTTTTTACGGCCCGGTCGCGGGCCCGCCGTCCCGGAATCGAGCGACGACCCCCAGTTTGCCGGCCCGGCGGTGCAGGATCAGCACCTCGCCCTCGGCGGGAAAGATGCCCGTCAGGGCGGTGATGTTCACCTGGTGGGTGACGAGCACGACGGGGCGGCGGAGGTCCGCCCCGGCAATCCAGGCCCGCAGCGCACGGGTATACCGCTCTTCCTCCCCGGGAGACCGGAAAAAGGAATTCAGCGCGGGCAGCTCGACGACGGGCCCCACGGCCATAAGGCGCGCCGTCTCGAGGCACCGGCACCACTGGCTGCTGTAGACCGTGGTCTCCGCAAGCCCCGCCGCGCGGAGCCGCGCCCCGATCCGGGTCGCCTGTCTCCTGCCCTCCGCGGAGAGGTTCCGCTGGGTGGAGCAGTCCCCGAGCCTGAAATCGGGCGGATCTCCCGTGCCCGGCTCCCGCGCGTGGCGCAGCACGATGATGTGGTCCGGCTTGACGACGAGTGCGGACAGGTCGTCCCCTGCCGCCGCGGGCCCGACGGCGAGCAAAAGCAGGAGGCAGCAGGCCGCACGGGCATAGTGAAGGATCTTTCGGGGCGCCCGGCAGGTTGTTCCGTGTCTCATTCGCTTTTCATCCAGCTCAGGACATACTCCCACGTGCCTGAATCGAAGGCTGGTCTTGCCTCCTTCCAGCTTCCGGGGATCCCGATCTCCCTCGCCGCGGCCTCGAAGTGGCACAGGGCGATCCCCATGTCGACCTCCTGGAGCCTGATCTCGCCCGTCAGCTTGTCATAGCCCGGTGTCCGCTGGAGGAAGAAGTGGTAGTTCGATCCCTCGCGGACCACGCGCCAGGGCTGCTTGTTCGAGGCCGAGGGGCCGATCCGCACCGCCTCGAGGGCCTCCGCCAACGGCCCCGCGTGTTCCTTCGCAAGCGGGATGCCGGGCCTTCCGTCGAAGAAGAGCTCCGGCCAGGGCTTGCGCCTGTCCGACTTCGCCATGAACCGGAAGGCCCGGTCCGTGAGAGAGCGTTTGCCGGCCGGGGTACCCACGGGGCTGATCGCGGGCATCCGCTCGTCCTCCTTCAGGCCGATCCTGCGGGAAAAACCCGCCCGGTTGAGCGTCCCGCCCAGCCAGCAGGTCCCCAGGCCCAGCGATGTTGCAAACAGGATGTTGCGTTCCATCCCGTAACCGTAGTCCTCCATGGCGCGGGGGCCCTTCCGGACGGCGCCGGCAATAAAGAGGGATGCGCCCTTCACGACCCCATAGGTGCCCAGCGATCTCAGCTCAGCCCGGTCTGCCTCCGTCAGGTCCACGAGGTCGTATCGCAGGGCATTGCCGAAGGGCCCGCCCGTGTTCTCCCGGAAGAAGGCCCGGAGCCGTTCCCTCGTGCTTTCGTCGGGCCGCCTGCCGTCGTAAGTCCGGCACGACACGCGCCGCCTGATCACATCAAGAGCAGAAGGGATGGTCTCCATCATTCCATTTCTCCATTATTCCAGCTGTTGCATGCATCGTATCACCGGGCCATCAGGCCCTGCAAGCCTTCAAGAAGAAACAGTGCCCCCTGCTTGTCCATGGGGCGGTTGTCGTTTCCGCACTTGGGCGAGAGGATGCAGGCGGGGCACCCCGTCTCGCAGGGACAGTCGCGGATGAGCTCCAGGGTCAGCCGCGCGACGCGCTCCATGAGGCCCTGGGCCTTCTCCGTGAGCCCGATGCCGCCCTCGTAGCCGTCGTAGAGGAAGATCGTGGGCTCCCCCGTGCCGGGGTGCCCCGGCGTGGAGAGGCCGCCGATGTCCCAGCGGTCGCACATGACCTCGAAGGGCAGGATGGCGATCATGGCGTGCTCGAGGGCGTGCAGGGCGCCGCCGAAGTTGAGGCCGCGGTCGAGGACGGCCCTCCGGAGCCCGTCGGGGATCGTGAACCACAGCCCCGTCGTCCGGAAGCGAAGCGGCGGAAGCTCCAGTTCCTCCCGAGCGACCACCTGGTCGTCCCGGATCACCTTGTAGCCCAGGGTCGCCTCCGTGACTTCGAGCTCCCCCAGGTGTATCTCGGCCCGGCCGAGCCTTCGCGTGCTTCTCGTGCCGAGGATTTCCAGGTCCACGGCCTTGATCGCCTGGGTGTAGTGGTCCACGTCCATGCGCTCCGCCTCGACGAGGCGGGTCTCCGCGTCGAAACGCCTCACCACGTAGGTCTCCCCCTGGTGCAGGAGCACGGCGCCCGGGTGGGCCTCCCGGTAGGCCTGGCTCACGTCCATCGTCTCGAGAAGCGCGCCGTCGCAGCTGATCCTGTAGGCGTCGCGTGCGATGTGCTCGAGCCCCACGGCCTCCACGGGCCTCCCCCGCCCCGTGTAGACCCAGCCGCGGGGGGTCTCCTTCACGAGCCCCTCATCGGCCAGCTCCGGGAGAAGCCCGGCGGCATCCCCGGGCAGGATGTCCTCCTGCCCGGCGTCGTAGGGCAGCTCGGCCACGGCGCACAGGAGCTGCCCCGAGAGGATGTAGGGGTTGGCCAGGTCGATGATGGCCTGCTCGTGGGGCTTTCCGAAGAAGGACCCCGGGTGCTTCATGAGGTACTGGTCGAGCGGGTTCTGGAAGGCCACGAGCACGGCCAGGGCGTCTCGGTTTCGCCTGCCCGAGCGGCCCGCCTGCTGCCAGGTGGCGAGCACCGTCCCGGGGTAGCCCGAGATGATCACGCAGTCCAGCGAGCCGATGTCGATGCCCACCTCCAGGGCGTTGGTCGAGGTCACCCCCGTCAGCAGGCCCCGCTTGAGGGCGTCCTCGATCTCGCGCCGCTCCTGGGGCAGGTAGCCCGCCCGGTAGGCGGCGATCTGACCGGAAAGCGCCGAGCCCGCCTTCGCCGCCTCCTTCGACCACAGGGCGATGAGTTCCGCCATCCGCCTCGAGGCCGTGAAGCACAGCGTCTGAAGACCACGCTTGACGAAGTACAGGAACAGATCCCTCGTCTCCTGGTGGGGCGAGTGGGTGCCCGCCCCGTCGAAGAAGGGGTTGTAGAACAGGAAGGTCTTCCCTCCCCGGGGGGAGCCGTCCTCGGAGATGACGTCGAAGGGCACCCCCACGAGCCTCTCGCCGAATTCCCGCGGGTTTGCCAGGGTGGCCGTGGAAAGGACGAACCGGGGCGACGCCCCGTAGAAGCGGGCGATGCGGCGGAGCCTGCGGATGACGAAGGCCACGTTGGAGCCGAAGACCCCGCGGTAGCGGTGGGCCTCGTCGAGGACGACATAGCGCAGGTTGCGGAAGAAGCGCTCCCACTTGGCGTGCCAGGGAAGGACGTGGTGGAGCTCGTGGGGGTTGGTGAGGATGATCCGCGACATCTCGCGGATGCGCCCGCGGCGCGAAACCGGCGTGTCGCCGTCGTAGACGGCCGCGTCGGCCCGGATTCCCGCGGCGAGCTCCATCTCCCTGAAGACCTTGAGCTGGTCGTTGGAGAGGGCCTTCGTGGGGTAGACGAACAGCGCCGTTGCCTGGCGATCGAGCTCGAGCGTCTCGAAGACGGGCAGGTTGAAGCCCAGCGTCTTGCCCGAGGCGGTGGGCGTGCAGAGGATGACGCTCCGGCCCGCGCGCAGGGCCTCGACGGCCTCGCACTGGTGGCTGTAGAGGCGGATGCGGCGGGCGTCGAGGTAGCGGGCGATGCCTGCCGGCAGAGGCTCCCCGAGTTCGCCGTACTGCGGCTCCCGCGCCGGCAGGACCTCGACGTGGGCGATGCGGTCGCGGAAGCGGGGGCTCTGCTTCAGCGCCTCCAAGGCGGTTTCGATCATGGGTGCCACTCCTCGTGGAGCTTCGAGAAGAGGCTCGCCAGCGTGAGGAGGTCGCGCCGGTTGTGTTCGACGATGGGGACGAGCGGCCCGGGGTTTCCCGTCCGCATGTAGCTCTCGTAGAACTCGGGAACCATCGCGCTGGGCACGTCGCCCTGGCGCTCGATGCCGAGGAAGCAGCGCTCGAGCGTCGTCAGCCTGCAGTCGGGCACGCAGTCCCGCCAGGCCCGCCGCGAGAAGTGGAGAACGTCGAAATGGGGCCCTTCGAGGCTCGCCCGGATTCCGTAGTAGGCGAGACGTTCACGGATGTAGGGGACGTCGAAGGTGCGCCCGTTGAAGGTGACGATGGCCCGGCGGCCCCCGAGGTGCTCGAGCAGGCCCGCCAGGGCCGCCGGCTCCTCGTCGATGCGGCGTAGCAGGAACTGCTCCACCCGGATCCCGTCGCCCCTGACCCGGGCCACGCCCAGCAGGATGATGGGCCGCTGGAACATCCCCAGGGTCTCGATGTCGATGAGGACGAAGTCCTCCGCGCTGTGAAAGCCCGAGGCGAGCAGGGCCAGCGGGTGCGATGTCCGGAACCACCGGCCGATCCAGCGCGTGAGCTCCGCCGTGTCGCCCGCCTCCACCATGCGGAGGATCTCACGGGCCTGCCGGCCGAAGCGGGGATGATCGGCCAGATCGGCGATCGTCGCGAGGCCCTGCCTCTTGAGGGCCGCCTCGGTGACCTCGCCCACGCCGAAGAGGAGCTTGAGGTCGGCCAGGATGCTGCGGCGAACCGTGTCGGGATCGACGGTCCGCAGGCGCCCGCCTTCTCGGCTCACCAGGCGGTAGCAGACCCCGTGTGCCGTGCGGACCTCCTCGCCGGGCAGGACGTCTTCCAGTCTGCGTCCCCGGTACCGGCGCAACAGGTCCTGCTGGAGCCGCCGGGCCTCGCGAAACTCCCGATCGACGACCCAGGCGGCGCCGAAGGGCCTCTCAGCAACCACGGGCTCCCTCTCGACAACGACCACGTCGCTCGCCCTCTCGAGGCTTTCCCGGAGCCTGCGCCCGATGTGGCCGCCCATCCTCTTATCCCTGTCGCCGTGGTTCATGGTGGTTTTCTGTACTCGAAAAGCGATCCTCTGAAAGCGAACGAAGTTAGGAAGTTCTGAAGTTAAGAAGCTCGGAAAGGCCTCTAATTCATTTCTTCCTGACGGTCCTCTCCAACCCTCTTACCCTCTCAACTTCTATTCTCCCCCTGCGGCGCAAGCCCGACGCCCCCGATGGTGATGACATTGCCGTCAAGGGCCGTGCGGGCCCCCATCATCGTTTCCACGAGCCGGAGGTTCGCCTCCACGTGGTCGGTCATCCTGGGGATGCGGTAACACGTCTCGCCTGCGGCCAGGGCCGCAAAGAGGATGAGCTGATCCGCCAGGTGGCGATCCACCGTGGCGCCCCCGGCGAGATCCTCCCGCAGGGACGACACGACGAACTCCGCGATGGACTCCGATCGGCGTCCGCGCCTGCCTGCCCGGTCTGCTCCGAGGATGCATCCCGTCGACGTCTCGACACCGAGAAAGAGCGCGGCGCCTCTCTGCAGGGCCGAGGAATCCTGAATGACCTCCATCTCGACGGGGACCTCCCCCTCCAGGAGCTCCCGGCAGCGCACGGCCATCCTCTCCGCGACCTTTTCCGCGGCCAGGTGGGAGGCAAGCGCGATGCCCCGGAACCGCCGGGGCTTGCCCGGCTCGAGCCGCCTCAACGGCTCGAGCGGCGACCGGAGCGGCTCCACCTCGAGCAGCAGTCTCCCCCCGCCCTTCGGGACGTACCCCGGGCGCTCGACTCTCATCCGGGCCCCTGCCCCCATGCTGCCCAGGTGAGCCAGAAGAACGTCGCGCATGTGGAAGGCCCCCGGCGCAAAGTCCTGGAAGATGCCTCCCGTGAGAGTAAAGCGGCAGGGTGTTTCCGCAAACAAGGCCAGGGGGATCAGGGTGAAGGCGAGCATCGTGGCCGAGCCGGCCGTCCCGATGTCGAAGCGGAACTCGCCGCCCCTCCGGCAGGGGCCCGGATGAAAGACGATCTCGCGGGAGCCCACCTCGTCGCCGCGCAGGCTACCTCCGCAAAAGGCGGCGCAGGCGCGCACGGCCTGCAGATGCTGGGGCCTCAGGCCGGGTGCCGCCCGCCGCGCTCGGATGTTTCGGATGCGGAGGGGCTCCGCCCGCAACACGGCAAGGGCAACGGCGTAACGGAGCACCGTGCCGCTTCCCGAGTGCATCGAGCCGTCGATCTCGATCATGGCTTCCAACCCACAGGGACCGGTAACGGGCCCTGTACCAGGCGGGTCAAAAATGCCCGGATGCAAGGCCCCCGAAGTCCCGAGGAGGGAGGCGCACTTGGCGCGTGCGTCGACCGACGAGGGACGAGGGGAACGCCGGAGATGGGCGTTTTGGGCACCCGTATCCGCACGGCGGGGCGCCCCGGCAGGGAAAGAACCTTTCATGATTGCGCCCCCTGTCGGGATGCTCCCCCGGTCATCCGCCTGTCAATCGACGGGGGTGAACTCGCTTTTAGCCGCCCCGCAGATCGGACAAACCCAGGTGTCGGGAATTTTCTCGAAAGACGTGCCGGGGGCGATCCCTCCGTCGGAATCCCCTTCCTCGGGATTGTACACGTAACCGCAGACGGAGCATTCGTATTTCTTCATCGCGTATATCCTTTCGTGGCAGCATCGTTTCGGCTGGCAGAATGTTATAACCGAAAGGCACATGAACTACAAGGTGTCAGGTTACGGGCAGCGGGTGACGGGTCCTGCCCCCTTTTTCGCCCGTTGCCCGCGCCCCCTTCGGCAACAGGGCCGGACAAAAGTCCCCGAGCCAACGGGTCACTTCTGGCAGTTCGGGCAATAGAAGGTGCTGCGGCCTGCGATGACGACCCGGAGGATCTCGCAGCGGCACGCCCGGCATCGTTGCCCCTTCCTGCCGTAGACGCGCAGCTGATGCTGGTACTCCCCCGGGCCCGCAAACAGGTCGCGCCAGTCGGAGATGGATGTGCCGCGGGCCTCGACGGCCTTCGCCAGCACGCGGCCCGAGACGGTTGCGATGCGCCTCCACTGAGCCGGCGTGAGGCTGCAGGCCGGTCTCGCCGGGTCGATCCCCGCGGCGTGCAGGATCTCGCTGGCGTAGATGTTCCCGATGCCGGCCACGGCCCCCTGGTCCATGAGGAAGCTCTTGACGGGAAGCCGGCGGCGGCAGGCGGCCTCGGCAAGCTTTTTCGGCTCGAGCCCGGCAAGACCGTCCGGCACGGGGCTTGCCGCGGGGGGGCTGCAGAGCTCCACCGTGGCAAAGCGTCGGGGGTCGGACAGGACGAGGCGGCCCTCGCGGAAGGACAGGACCAGCCTGGCATGGGGCGGCAGCTCCTCCCCTCGGAGCCAGAAGAGGCGTCCCGTCATGCGCAGCTGGAACACGAGGCACCGCCCGCCCGAGAGCGCCCAGATCATGCGCTTGCCGTGCCGGTCGATGGATTGGACCTTCCTGCCCCCGAGGGGCGGCAGGTGTGCAAGCTTCCGGTCGATGACCCGCCGCGAGAGAATGTCCCGGCCCACGATCAGCGGACGCAGCTGGCGGCACAGGGTCTCGACTTCGGGAAGTTCAGGCACAGGAGGTTACTCGGCACATAAATATTGGAGTGTTGGAACAATGGAACCATGGGCAAAAAACTGGAATGCCCGGAAAGACCCATCATTCCGGAATTTGCTTCCGCGGTCATTCCCCGCCCTTGGACGCCGCCGCTTTGGACCTCACCCGGATGGTCACCTCGACGGACATGGGCTTGCCCCCCTCGAAGGAGACCTCCGGCGGGGTGATCAGCTTTGCCGACAGGGTGGTCGTCGTGTTGACCTTTCTCAGGTCGACGGGCTCCGTGGGGATCTGCAGGTCCGTACCGACGAACCGCTTCGGCACGAGAACGGAGACGTGGGTCGGCTTCACCTCGATGCGCTGCAGCGTGACCCCCGGGGGCAGATTGCCCTCGGAGCGCACATCCACGGGAAGCACCGCGGAGCGCAGACGGGAGGCATTGACGACGATCCGGACAGGGGACACGCTCACCACGGAGATGTTGGCCGGGGTCCTGATCATGTCGTTGGTCAGTTCGATCTCCTGACGTCCTTCCCGAACGCTCGACAGGTCGACGGACACCCTCAGGCTCGCCGGGTTCAGCAGGTTGAAGGCCTGCTCGGGACCCGACAGGGTGACCTTCGCCTCGGTGACCTTCGTCCCCTCGATGACCCACTGGGGCGAGAGGTTGCGGTACTCGATGGGCAGGGTGAAGTCGCGCCGGACGAGATCCTTCTGGTAGCCGAAGGCGAACCACAGCAGGGAGGCGAGCAGGATGGCCGTCGCCTTCTCCAGGGGATTGCGCCTGAACCAGCCCAGGATGTGCCCGGCCTTGCCCCTCGGCATTTTCTTCCCGTAGAGGCGCTCGAGGATCATGCCCAGCTCGGAGGGGCTCTTCAGGACGTCGATCCGGCCCCCGAAGGCCACGGAAACGGTTCCCCGCTCCTCGGAGACGACGATGCAGGTCGCATCGGTGCGCTCCGAGAGGCCTAGGGCCGCCGTGTGCCGCAGGCCGAGGTTGCCGATCTTCTCCGTGTTGGTCGACAGGGGGAGGTGGCAGCCGAAGCTGACCACGCGCCCGCGGTCGATGACGACGGCCCCGTCGTGGCCTATGGAATGGGGGTCGAAGATGCTCTCCAACAGGGGCTGGCTGAGCACGCCGTCAAGGGGAACCCCCCCGGTCAGGTGCCGGTCCAGGGGGTCATCGCCCTGGATGACGATGAGGGCGCCCGTGTGCTGGCGGGCCAGCGTGGCCACGGACTGGACGATGATCTCCACCTCCTCGTGGAGCGAGGATACCCGGCCGCTCTTGCGGATGCGGCCCCACGTGGCGATGCGCTCGAAAAACCGCCGGAACTCCTCCTGGAAGATGATCACCATGGCCAGCAGGATGACGGCGAAGAACCCCTGCAGCACCGCCGCCGAAAGGTAGAGCTGGAAGGAACGGGCCAGGTAGTAGATGATGCCCAGAATGCCGATCCCGACGAGGACGAACCGCGAGGCGGCGTCGCGGAACCAGACCAGGAGCCCGTAGATCATGAAGGCGATCAGGAGGATGTCGAAAAAGTCCTGGATCCGGAAGCTGTGTACGAGGGTTGTGATCTCCATCGTTGTCCGCGTCTGCTCTGTGTTTGTCCCGTAACCGGCCGCACCCTCCCCATGCAAGCTGCGGGCCGGGATCGGCCCCGGGGAGGCCGATCAGGCACGAAACGTCAGGGTCGTCCCGGACATGTTCAGGATGAACTGCCGGGGCATGGCCTGTTCCAGGCGCATGATCGCTTTCCGGCCCGTGCAGTGGCAGGGGATGACGTACTCGGGCCCGATCCTCACCATCTCCTCCACGGTGGGCTCGATGACCGGGTCGAACGCGGGCCCGGAGAGATGAAAGCCCCCCATCACGGCGTGGACCTCTCCGACCCCCGCGACGGCCACGGCGTGGCGCACCGTGTTGATGATCCCCGCGTGGGCACAGCCCGACAGCACAATGAGGCCCTTGCCCCTGAGCCGCATCACCAGGGAGGAGTCGTCCTCGTTGGCATCCCGGGTCTCCCTCCCGTCCCGGAGAAAAAAGGCGTTGGGCACGCCCTCTTCGAAGGCCGTCGTGCGCGGGATCTCGCCGAGAAACAGGGCATCGCCGTCCAGCAGCGGCAGGGGCTCCCGCGTCGGCACGACGCGAAGGCCCAGCGCCTCCAGAGCCTCGCGGGTAAGCCGGGGAAATCGGTCCTTCACCCCCCGCCGGATGAGATAGCGGTCGGGCTTGAGGGCCCCGGGGTGCAGGACCAGATCGAGGCCTTTCCTGCCGATTTTCTCGAGCAGCCGCTTCAGGCCGCCCGTGTGGTCGCCGTGGCCGTGGGAGAGGACGAGCGCCTCGACCCGGCTCAAATCCACGTCGAGGGCCTCGGCGTTGAACGCCGATCCGTGCTCGGAGAAGCCGAAATCGAACAGGAGAGTCCTCGTCCGGCCTTCGCGGAACAACCGGACGAGTGCAGAAAAGCCGTGCTCGGCCTGGATGGAGTTGCAGATCACCCCGTCCCGGACGTTCCGGGCCCTCCGGACGACGTCGCTGTCGTCCATGGCGGTGATGTCGATGTAGTTGTCCTGGAGGGAGAGGATCTCCACCCGGTCGAGTTCGTTGAGTGCCATCCCCGATTCCGTCGAGCGCCGGAAGACAGGCGCCGTCTCTATGTAACACATTTTTTTCAAAACGCTACCCTATTTTTGCCCGTCGGCACGAAACCCCCGTCTGCGGCCCTCCTGCAGGCATCCGCGGGCGTCGAAAAGCGGTTTGACCGGTTCCGGAAATGCTGTTATAAAATGGCCCACATCAGCCCCCGACGGGAAGGAAGGCACCGCTTGAACATCATCCTCGCCGGCTTCAACCTCGATTACGAAACCATCCGCGAACTTCAGGCCGCGCACCCCGGGGCGGAGCACTTCACGCCCGAGACGATCTCGGCGGCCTACGCGCGCATCAGCCGCAACCCGGCGCCCGTCAACGAGCTTCGCGCCGACGCCCGCGGGGAAGTGGACAAGGCGAGGCGCTCGAACCGGACCATCGTCTTCGAGATGGGGCACAGCTCGATCGCGGAACACGCCGTCTTCAACATCGACGTCCTGGGGGTCTCCCGCCTGCTCGTCGAGGAGATCGAGAAGTTCCGCCTCTGCTCCTACACGGAGAAGTCCCAGCGCTACGTGCTGCTGCAGGACGACTTCGTCGTCCCCCGGGAGATCCGCGAGGCCGGCCTTGCCGAGCGGTTCACGCGGACCGTGAAGGCCCAGAACGAATTCTACCACCGCCTCTACGAGGGGCTGCTTCCCCGGGTCCTCGCCGAGAACCGGGACCTGGCCGCCGTCCCCGCCAACCGCTCCATGCTGGAGGGCTGGGCCAAGGAGGATGCGCGCTACGTCCTGTGCCTGGCCACGGAGGCCCAGCTGGGGATGACGCTCAACGCGCGAAACCTCGAGCTCATGCTGCGCAGGCTCGCCGCCCACCCCCTCGACGAGGCGAAGGAGTACAGCCGGCGGCTCTACGACGCGACGAAGGGCGTCGCCCCCTCTCTGGTCCGCTACACGGAGGCCACGGAGTTCGACTGCGCGACGAGGGACGGCCTGCGGGCGGCCGCCGCGTCGATCCTCGGCCGGACGGAGAGCGCCGGGGGCACAGGGCCCGTGGAGGAGGTGCGGCTCGCCTGGGCGACGCCCGATGCCGATACCCGCGTCGCCGCCGCCCTTCTGCACGCCGCCTCCCGGATGCCCCTGGAGGAGTGCCTGCGGGCCGCCGGGGCGATGTCCGCCGAGGACCGTGCCGACCTCTTCAAGGCCTCCTTCCGCTGCATGAAGGCCTGGGACGCCCCGCGGAGGGAGTTCGAGAATGCGGACCTGCAATTCGACCTCGTCGTGAGCGCATCGTGCTTCGCGCAGCTCAAGCGCCACCGGATGGCCACCCTGGTGAGCCAGGATTACGACCCGGCCCTCGGCGTCACCGTGCCGCCCTCCATCGCCGCCATCGGGATGGAGACCGCCTTCCGCGGGTTGATGACCCGCACGGAGGAAACCTACGACACGATCCGGCGCGCAGCCCCCGAGGCTGCGCCCTACATCCTGACCAATGCGCACCGCAAGCGCGTCCTGCTGAAGATGAACGCACGCGAGCTCTACCACGTCGCGAGGCTCCGGGCCGACCGTCACGCCCAGTGGGACATCCGCCGGCTCACGGAGCGGATGCTCGCCCTGGGGCGCGAGGCGATGCCGCTCACCCTGATGATGGCCGGGGGCAAAGACCGCTTTGCGGAGCTGTACGACCGGTATTTCAGGTGACGGGAGCGGGGGGGTGCCGCGGGGACCGAAGCGATACGATCGCGGCGCAGACGTTTGAGCCCGAAGGGCACGCTGCTGCGGCAACAGTGCATCGGGCGTCCAGAGCGGGGTCGAAGAGGCTGCATCGCACCAGGGGGGAGGCCCCCGCTGACGGGAAGACAGGTCCGCCGACATGATCCGGTTCAACGCCCTCTTCGCGGCTTTTCTCTGCCTCTTTGCCGCCGCCGCGATCACCCGCTACGCCCTGACACGGGCGAACATCGCCCACCTGCGCAGGAACGGGCACATCGTCCCCGATGCCTTCCGAGGCACAATCGACGAGGCGACCCTTTCCCGCATGCGCGACTACACCGTCGAGTCTTCGCGCTTCCACGCCCTGGAATCGCTTGCCGACGACGCGATCCTGCTCGCCGTGCTGCTGGCCGGGGGCTTCCCCTGGCTAGCCGGCGCGATCGAGTCCCTGGGTCTCCACCCCGTCTGGTCGGGCACGCTGTTCTTCGGCGNCCTCTACGGGGCGAGCGTCNTGCTCGACATCCCCTTCAGCCTCTACGGCACCTTCGTCATCGAGNGGAANTACGGGTTCAGCACGATCACGCCGGGGCTCTGGCTCACGGACCTGGCGAAGTCCGCNGCCGTCTCCGTCGTCCTGCTGGCCCTGCTGTTCATCCCCTTTTTCGCTCTCGTCCACCGGTTCCCGCAGGCGTGGTGGCTTGCCGCCTGGGTCCTCTTCGCCCTGTTCCAGATGCTCATGCTCTGGCTCTACCCCCTGGTGATCGCCCCGCTGTTCAACCGGTACGTCCCGGTGAGGGACGAGGCGCTGCGGGACCGCATCCTCGCCCTCGCCGAAAAGGCGGGGCTCAGGGCCGAGGGGATCTTCGAGGTCGACGCGGGGAAGCGGAGCCGGCACTCCAACGCCTACTTCACGGGCCTCGGCCGCTCGAAGCGCATCGTGCTCTACGACACGCTTCTCGCCACCCACAGCCACGACGAGATCGCCTCCGTGCTGGCCCACGAGATCGGCCACTGGAAGCTGCGCCACGTGTTCAAGCAGCTCCTGGCGATGGAAGCCGTCTCCTTCGCAGGCTTCTTCCTGGTCGCCCGGCTCATGGAGTGGCCGCTCCTTTACGAGACCTTCGGTTTCGCCGCGCCCCTGCCCTACGCGGGGCTGCTGCTCGCGGCCGTCGTGATGAAGCCCGCCGCCTTCTTCCTCACCCCCATCGGGGCGGCAATCTCCCGCAAGTACGAGCGGGACGCAGACCGTTACACGCTCGGGCTCGTCGGCTCGACGCGCCCCCTCGCGGAGGCCCTCAAGCGCCTCGCGAAGGAGAACCTGGCCAACCTCCACCCCCACCCGGCCTACGTCTCCTTCTACTACTCCCACCCGCCGCTCGCGGAGCGCGTGGAGCGTCTGCTGGCGATGGATGGCACCGGCCAATCTTGACGGTTGCTTGGGCGAATCGGCCCAAACAGCCTGAACTGCCTGAGCCCGACTGGGAATGAAGCCAGGAAGTCATGAAGTTGAGAAGTTAGGAAAAGCGGAGAGCACGCAACGGACTTTCAGCACATCCGAGCTTCACAACTTCTCCACTCCCCAGCCTCTCTGCACAAGGGAGGATCGGTAAAATTCTTTCGCCGTGTCCCGGCGGACAGCCCTCTTGATTTTGACCCGTGAATCGCTACAATGAGCCTCAACGAAGACGCGAGGTAGGTGCCATGCCCATCTACGAGTTCTACTGCCGCAAGTGCAACACGATCT
>Ga0067045_1028896_pt1 | contig 26161 bp, 28 predicted proteins | sample TerdegcTABiofilm_FD_59184 | JGI IMG/M metagenome (GOLD analysis project Ga0067045, IMG submission 59184) | Combined Assembly of (Gp0054472, Gp0054536) Wastewater bioreactor microbial communities from Singapore -Terephthalate degrading... | reverse complement strand
TCTTCTACCGCTGACGAACTAGAAGCACGAGCCGTAAACCACTTGAACCACGAGGCCTCAAGATGACCGCGGCAAAAAAAATGCCCGCTAGCAGGGCGGGCTTCGGTGGGGCAAACAGCAGCAATTCTTTGTATAAATTAAATATACCACAAAACTCTGCTTCTGTAAAGCCTGATGTTCCTTTGTGGATGGCCGATAAAGTGGCCTTGGTCGCGGCAAAACTTGACGTCTGGGCACTTGAGCAGGAAGAAGTAGCTATTTTAGATACCACGATTCGGGCGTTCGCCGAGCTTGCGGAAAGGTTGCCCATCGCCTTTCGCAACAAGGTGAAGGCGCAAAAGCCGCGCGAGATGGAGCCTTTGGAGCGGGCCGCTGTTATCCTTTGCGCGTACGATTGGCGTGATGTTGTGGATGTGTTTGCAGGAACTACGCTAGAGGAAAAGGCCACCGCGCACTTCGATGCACTTGTCCTTGCCTTGCGTGAAGGGGGCGAATCATGACGCCCTCTGATAACGACTTCGAGAACGGTATTGAGCAAAAGGCAAAAGACATAAAAGAACGGCAGGAGCGCCTTTCAAAGGTTGAAATTGTGAGCGGCGATGCGTTGATGAAAAAGCAATTCGAAGAACCGCGTTACTTGTTGGATTCTGTGTTGCCTGATTCTGGCTTGGTGGTGATGGCGGCAAGCAAAGCTTCCGGCAAAACGATGATCCTATTACAGCTTGCGGATGCAGTTTCAAAAGGAAGAGAGTTTCTAGGCTTGCCGACACGACTAAGCAAAGTTTTGTTTTTAGAGCTTGAGATGAGCGAGCGGCGCCTACAGCAGCGGCTATCGAAGATGGGGCTTGTTCCTGACAGGATGCTGAGCTTTGCCGACCGATGGCCGCAAGGCGAGCTAGGCCTACAAACACTTGTTGATGCGATTCAAGAGCATGAATACAAACTTGTAGTAGTGGACGTTTTACAATTGCTCTGGCCGCTTGGTGTGGATACAAACAGTTATCAAGACACCTACAGCGTGCTTGCACCACTACGGCAGATGGCGAACGATCTTGGCGTGATGATTGTGCTTGTAACTCATAGGCGCAAGATGGAAACAGCGGATTACCTCGACGGTGTTATCGGTTCCGTTGGAATCACGGCAAACAGCGATATCGTGCTTAGCCTAATCAGAACACGCGGCGAGCAAGAAGCAGTATTCCTCGTTGATGGCAACGATGTTGAATCACGAAAGCTTGCACTGCGATTCAACACGAATCCTCTTGGCTTCACCTTGAGCGATGCTTCGCCGGAGGAAATTGGCCTTACACCGGAGCGGCGCGAGATCATCGAATTTATTCGGCGGCTAGGCGGCAAGGCACGTACTCACGAGATCGCAACGGCTATAGGTAAAAAAGATGACAATGTTTCACACTTACTCGACAATCTTGTAGGCCGAGGGCTTCTTGTTAAATCCGCATATGGTGAGTGGGCAATCAAAAAGCCTATTCAAGGTATTCAAAGTATTCAAGGTATTCAAGGTATTCAAAGTATTCAAAGTGAATCAGCAATATTGAACAGATTGAATAGATTGAATAGCACTTTAGATGGAGAAGATGAAACTGTGAACGAAGTGAATACTGTGAATAGCACTTTCGAGGACGATGTTCACGCCGATGAAGAATTGTTCTAGCATAAAAGGCGGCTGGCTTCGGCTGGCCGCTTCTCTTTGAGAGTAATGGAGGCATGCGAATGGAAGATGAAAAGATGATGAAAAAGCTTGAAGCAATCGTAGGCGCACTTGCCGCGTTAAAATCGAGCCTAGATTCACACAAGAGAGAGAACGAAGAGCAATTCAGATTGTTCAGTCGGCGGCTGGCGCGCATTGAGAAAAAGCTTAAATTGAGCAATGGCGTATTATGGGCTGAAGAATCAATCGAGCCGCCATACACGCATGTTCTCGATTGGCAGGTTGTTCGAGGCGATGAGCTTGGTGAATTGTTAGTAGTACCGAAGAATGTGATCGATGAAGATGAAACACCGCCGAAAAAACGCCGTGGCCGACCACCGAAAAAGCAGAAGTGAGATGGCTTTCGCCTACCGGCAAGAACTTTGCGCAAGGTGGTACCGCCACTGCGTTTGTAAGGGCCTGGACGATATAAGTATCGAAATCGATGCCCGACGCAACCACGGCCTTCTATGCGCGATGTGTGGCAAACCACTGGATACCACCTACAGAAAAAAGTAGATTGAAAACATACAGCCGACCATCACTCGCGCACACGCGTGTTGGCGAATCAAGCAATTGCAATATATATGGAAAATAATATATTGAAGAAATCAATCTATCGGCCTCTATCTTTTCGGAAATAGATTGTGAAACGAATGTGAGACGGAAGTGAAACATTGTGGTAATTATGGGAAATTGGCGGGAAGGTGCTAAAGGTGCAAATAAGGTGCAAAAGAAGTGCAAAAGGTGCTAAAGGTGAGAATTGGTGAGAAGGGTGAAATAAAGGTGAAAAAGATGCTGTGTATCAAAATGAAACAATGATAGCTTTATGTTTGATACGTATAAACAAGGCAACCGGAGAGAGTTTAAGCAAGAAGGCACTTAGATTCAATTCTTTTTGATGAAGTATAGCGTTTTCATCGAAATCGGAGTAAAATTGAATGGTGGTGCCTCTACGCTCAATTGGGGGTATTTGGCAAAATGGGCATAAAACTGGTATAGTTCTATGACAGAAAATGGCTGCTCCATGACAGTCTTGAAATCATGCGAGGAGTTGATATGCAAGAAAATTATCCGATATTTCCAGAAAAAAAACTTCCTCGAGTTCGCCGCTATGCAACACTGGGCGCGATTCGGAGGGAAGTGCTTCGGTGCTATGAAGAGTTGCGATCAAAGCCAGATGCCGATTCGGTGGAGATTCAACGAGCGCGGGCGTTGGGCTACCTACTTTCAACGGCGGGAGAACTTATGAAGGCCGAGAAGCTTGATTCGATTGAACGGAGACTTGATACGCTAGAAGCAAAAAACAAGGAGTATGAACATGAAACGATATGAGAAGAGAATTGAACAGCTTGAACGACTGAACACGCAAGACGATGAGAAGCCCCTATAGCCAGAGATGATACGCCTAATTGAAGAGTTGAGGGGTGAAAAGATGAGCGAGAAAGAAAAGCGCCAGCCAGAGAAACGAGGTGAACCAATACCCCCTGAAGTGCAAAAGTTAATCGACGAGCTTTGTGACGGGTTTGGAGTAGATTATTAAGGTTATCAGACCACAAGGCGGGAAGGCCCGTACTCACTAAATCGCAATGCTATGGAGAAAAAGGATGACAATATTTTACTGAAAATTCCACAATGTGCAAAAAAGGAGATTGTGATATACTATTTCATTCAATCCTACAGAACCGGAGAATTTGATGAATACTGAGGTAATAGAAAGCACCCTGCCTCATACTATTAGTGAAGAAAGTGAATTATACCGAACCAGAATTCATATTGGGTATACAAAAACTTGCGACTGCCCCCCTAATCATTTGAACTGCCTGACTGCTAAAGAGTGGATAAAAAGTCAACTTGGTGTCTGGCAATTTAATTACGAAGGGCGCGATATTCGAGACAAAAATTTACATCCAGCTACTTTTCCTATCTCATTAGCGAGAAGGATAATCGAGCTATTCACTCACACCGGGGAGTTAGTGGTTGATCCTTTTGTAGGTAGTGGCACGACTCTTGTAGCCGCACAAGATTTGGATCGCAATGCAGTTGGTTTTGATTTACAAAAAACATATATAAAACTATGTCAAGAGCGTCTGGCTAGTAATAATTTTTTCTACGAATCGCAGCAAATAGCGATACAAGATGATGCTTTACACATAGACAACTATTTAGAACCTGATACTATCAAGTTAATTTGGACCTCACCTCCATATGCCAATCTACTCAACCGAAAGCGGAAAAACAAATCACGTCGAGGTGGTGAACGTAAGAATGAACAGTTTGGCAAAGTAGAACAATACTCACAAGACCCTCGCGATTTAGGGACAATGCCACTTGAGGAATACACAACAGCAATGGGGGATATTTACGAACGCTTACTGCCACTCTTGCAACCAAAAGGGCACTGTGTCATCAATGTACCTGATATGTGGTGGGAGAATCAGAGAATTACAATTCACGTTGCACTTATTGAAGAACTGCGCAAACGAGGGTATGAATTGAGAAATACCATTATTTGGGACCGTACCAATATTGTAAACCGTATAGGAATTTTTGGTTGGCCGTCAAATTACATAACAATGGGGACAACTTTTGAATACTTATTGGATTTTTGGCGTCCACCGAATTAGTCGGTTATCTGTAACCATTTGCTGTACAAAAATATCAACAATCGTACCTGATAGGTGAAGAGCAAGTTCACTAGGTTTTTACTTAAAAGGAAGGTGATACTTTGAAAGTTTATACCAAAGAAAGCCTCATCGAAGAATTGAAGAAAATACGCGATATGGGGTGGATATTAAATGCAAGGCCAGGAAACTCGGGTGGCGTTGGGAATACATTGGAAGATTTGCTTGGCATTCAAGAGAACAACTTGCCAATACCTAATGCTGCTGAATGGGAATTGAAATGCCAAAGAAAAAATACCACTTCGCTGGTTACACTTTTTCACATGGAACCATCACCACGAGCTTTGAGGTTTGTGACACAAGTGTTCCTACTTTTGTATGGATGGCAACATCAAGAAGCTGGCGGTCAATATGGAATAGAAGAACGGAGTTTCCGACAAACAATTAGCGGAAATCAGAGAAGTGATCGCGGCTTTTTGGTGAAGGTAGATCGTTCTCAAAGCAAAGTTCTTATCTCATTTGATGCAAGCGCGGTTGATCCAAGACATAAAGAATGGCTGCATTCTGTGGCCGATCGGGTAGGATTAGGAGAATTAGACCCACAACCCTATTGGGGCTTTGAAGATTTACGTAATAAGGCCGGTACAAAACTACTCAATTGTTTTTATGTTCAAGCCGAAACAAAACAAGAAGAAGGACAAGAATTCTTTCACTATTCTAATATCATGATACTTCAAGGCTTCAATATCAATGACTTATTGTCAGGCATCGAACAAGGCTACGTTTATGTAGATTTTGACGCACGCTCAGGCCATAATCACGGCACAAAGTTCAGATTGCGCCAAGATAAATTTCCATTTTTATACAGTCAGAGAACTGAAATTTAGGGTACTTCCGACTATCGTGTAGGAAAGTGTTGAATGTCAAGGCCGCCTAAATGAAATAGAATAATATCCTTGAATAGGTTTCTTTTCCTATAAACCTCATGCCATTTTCTTGATTCGTTGAATGCTAACATTCATAGCTTCCATCATGCTTTTGTTTACCTTGAGTCGTACATTAGCTGTCAAGATAGTTTTCACCAGTTATAAGGGGGTAGGTCTCCTGTCAAGTAGATTGTCCGTTTTATTCAAACTACCACCTTCAAGAAAGAGGGAAGCAAGAATCCTTCCCCCTTTTGGTGTGCCAATGCGACCAAAGGCGTCAAGCCATTGAGGATCTTCCTGGGATAGGTGTTCATCCAGTCCTGGGTCTGCCTGACGGCTGTTTTGCTTACCTTACCGATATCCGTAGCCTTAGGGATAAACCTTCTGATTATGCCGTTGTGGTTCTCATTGGTTCCCCGTTCCGAGGAGCAGTAGGGGTGGGCGAAATACAGGCGTGTTCTGGGCAGAGTGCAAAGGACTGAACGTTCCAGAGCCTCGACATCGGAGAATTCCGCACCATTGTCGGCGGTAATCGATTTGAACAGGTCGCAGAACGTGCGGCTGCCCATCTGTCGTTCCATCGCGTCAAGTTCGGCCTGCACGGATTGGGCCGTCCTGTCGGGGATCTTCCTAGTTATTTCCACCCGTACCGTGCGCTCGGTGAGGGTCAGCAGGCATGCGGGAGACCCTCCCTTGCCGCTGTAGACGGTATCCATCTCCCAGTGCCCGATCTGTGACCGATCATTGATATGCGCTGGTCTTTTGTCGATGCTTCGGGCAGCATTCGCTGCTCTGGAATGTCACGCAGGCTTCTCGCGCGGTTTGCGCCGCCTGCCTTGTAACAATAAGTCCTTCTCCGATACGTCAGTGATATCCCCTGCCGCAATGGAGCGATACAGCGTCTTCTCACAGATCCTCGTCGTACTTGGCCACCCTGTAGTCTGAAAGTGCTGGATAACGGCATAGGGACTGTAGCGGCGGTCCCGTACCAATTCGCTGACCCGCTGCACCAAAGCCCAGTCTCGTCCTAGCTTGAGAGCGGGTCCCTTTCCTCCGCTCTTCCGGTCGGCGTCGTTTTGGGCATACTCAGCATTGTAGTCCCATCGCTCGAAGGGCACGTCGCCGAGTTCGTGGCATACCATCCCACGCTGTAGTTCCCTTCGTATGGTCCGCTCGCTTTTCCCCAGCAGGCGACCCAGAAGCGTAGGACTTTGGATCTTCTGGTAGTTATTTGTCCCACCATAGTGGTACTGCAATACCAAACGCTCCCCCCAGGTGAAATGTGTATGCCGACATATCGGTTCTATGCTAAGCTTCGTTCGTCCCATGGCTTCCTCGTTTGCATTGAGTTCGTTCAAACCCATTGTAACAGATGTCCATGGGACTCTCTTTTTCTTTCCGCTTTTAGGCGGACATTTAATGTTACTGTTCACCCCACCAGAACAATTTATGAAAATATTTATTGACAAATTTTATTACCGGGTTTATCCTCTTTCAAGGTGGTTATACCTAGGAGGTATTTATGAAAAGGATTATAGCTGTATTGGTTATTTTAACGGCACTTAGCCAGCTCGTGTTTGCGCAGGCGGGTGTTAAGGCTTCTCTGGACAAGATCTATGCCGCCATGTCCAACGAGAAGACGTACGTCAGCGTAAATGACGTTCCGGCGGTTAAGGCTAAAAAACCGTATAAAGTCGGTTTGGCGATGGTGAATGTCAGCACTGGCTTCTTCAGGGTGTTGGCCGATACACTTCAGTCGGAGCTCAAGGCCTCAGGCGCGGTTCCTCTACTGGTGGATTGCGAGAGCGATGTAGTGAAGCAAGTATCCCAAGTGGAGAATTTTATCGTGCAGAATGTCGATGCGATCATCATAAATCCCGCGGATCCTCAGTCCGCTCTTACTTTGGTTCTGAAGAAGGCATATCAGGCCAACATCCCCGTCATGGCTGTGGATGTTCCTCCCGCTCCTGACGCTCCGTATATGGCAGGATTCGTCACCGACGCGTATCAGCTCGCGTATGTGTTCGCCGAGAAACTCGCGAAGGACATTCTTGCCGCGAATCCTACGGGAACCATCGAATATGGCCTCATCGGAGGAACACAGGGCAATCCCATCGCGGCTTTGAGAAACCAGGGAGCTCGCGACGCCATCAAGAAAGTCGACACCCAGGGAAGAATAAAGGAAGTCTCCTTCCTCTACGCGGGCGCGTATTCGGAAGAGTCGGGATTGAAGACCGCCGAGAACATGCTCGTGGCGCATCCTAATATCAAAATGATAATCGGAACATGCGATGCCCACGTCGTCGGCGCAACCGCCGCGGCGAAACGCCAGGGGCTCGACAAGAACATAATGATGGGAGGGGTCGACGGGTCGAAAGCGGCTCTGGAAATCATGAAGAGCGGTGGACCGATCAAGGCGATTGGCTTGAACAGTCCTGTCGAGGTTGGTCAGACCGCAGCACGGGCTATGCTCGCGTTCCTGAACGATGGCAAAGTGCCTGCCTCCCGCACGATGGTGCTGCAGCCGGCACTCGTGACTCCGGAGAATCTCGATGAATACATGAACAAAGGCTTCTGACCGCCTTGCGAGAGGATGCCTGACCGCAATGTCAGGCATCCTCCTCTGTCTTCTTTTTTGTTGATGTCTGTTTATACCGTGCTGGAATTGTCACAGAGGTAGCTGTCATGAACTCAAAACTTGAGAGTCTTGTCAATATTTTGAACGAGTTTGAATTTGTCGACCTTTCTCCCACACTGGAGAATGGTATTCCGAAATGGCCCACGCATCCGCCTATAATAATCGATCCTACCATTACCCACGCGCACGATGGGTATTATTGTCAGACGCTCATCATAGGCGAGCATTCGGGGGCGCACATAGACAGCCCCGCCCACATCCTTCCGGAAATGATGGCGAATACCATAGAGACCTATCCTCTGAAGTCTTTCTTTGGGCGTGCCGTCGTGTACGACCTGTCCCGGAGAGACAACAGGCCGGGCGAGAGAATCCCTGTCTCCGAATTTCTGGCTCTTGAGGAGAAAATGGGAATTGGTGCGTCCGCTGGCGATGTCGTTCTCATAAATTTCGGATGGGAGAAATATTGGGCTACCGGCAAGGAATGGAAATACTACGCTACCAACGCTCCCGGCATGGATGAAGACGCTGTGAAGCTGTTCTCAGACAGGAAGGTGAAGGCCGTCGGGACGGACACCATCGCCTGCGATACCCCCGTCGACAACGGCAATGAGCTCTTTTCGTATGGGCACAGAAAATACTGGCTGCCCAACCATATATTCATCATGGAAATGCTGATGAACCTTGCCCGGCTTCCCTCAGAATGCTATTTCCTAGCCCTCCCCCTCAAGATCAGGCACGGGTCGGGATCACCCATCCGTCCCTTGGCCTTTGTTCCGAGGAACCAATGAGGGAAGACGACGCCATGCTCATCCTCGAGCTGAGGGGCATAGACAAACACTTCTCGAGCGTGCATGCACTTAAGTCCGTTTCCCTGGGAATAGAGCGCGGCGAAACAATGGCCGTCGTAGGAGAAAACGGCGCAGGGAAAAGCACCCTGATGAAGATATTGACGGGCGTATATGAGAAAGACAGGGGAGATATCCTGATAGAGGGCAAAAAGCATAACATCATGAGCCCTTTGTATGCCAAAAAGATAGGCATAGGCCAGGTATACCAGCAGGCGGAGCTGATTCCCGAACTTACAGCGGCCGAAAATATCCTGATAGGAGAAATGGGATTTTCCAGAAGCGGAATCGTACACTGGAAGGAATTGAAGAAGAAAGCCTGCGCGCTTATAGAAAAATATCAATTGTTGATTGATCCGGACGAAAAGATAAAGGACATGAGTATCGCCAACAGGCAACTCGTGTCCATTGTGAAAGTTCTTCAACGGAACCCCAAAATCCTGATTTTTGATGAACCCACCGCCGTATTTTCCAATCTTGAAGTCGGTCTGCTCATGAACCTCATAGATCAGTTGAAGAAGGACCGGATAACTATAATCTACATATCGCACAGGCTTGAGGAGGTTTTCAAGGTTGCCGACCGCATAGCCATCATGCGCGACGGTTATTTGGTGTCCGTGATCGATAACGTCAACGTAAAGAAAGAAGATTTGATCAAGCAGATGCTGGGGCGAGAAAGTTCGTCGATGTTTCCGGAGAGAGCGAACCCGACTTCGGAGGAGAAGATTCTTGAAGTCAGGAATCTGTCGTCTGAAAAAATCAAGAATGTCTCTTTCTTCCTCAGAAAGGGAGAGATTCTGGGCATAGCTGGTCTTGTGGGAAGCGGACGGACGGAGCTGGCGCGGGCAGTTTATGGCCTAGACAGGATCATGGTGGGCGATATCTATATCGACGGGAAAGAAGTGAAAATCAGGAGCCCCGTCGATGCCGTGAAGCATGGGCTGTTTCTAGCTCCCGAAGATAGGCGCGGCGAAGGGCTTGTGCTCGTCCGCTCAATCAAGGACAATATCATTCTGTCGAATTTCCGGAGCATTTCGAAGCACGGGATCTGTCATACAAAGAGAGAAAATTCAGCCACGCAGACGCTGAAGGACAAATTATCCATAAAAGCCGATTCCATCCACACGCTAGTCGGAAACCTGAGCGGTGGCAATCAGCAGAAGGTCATCATCGCAAAGGCACTTTTGGCCAGTCCCAGGATTCTCATATTCGACGAGCCGACTCAGGGCATAGATGTGGGCGCTAAGTCGGAAATCTACGCGCTGCTCACGAAAATGAGGGAAGAGGGAATGTCGATAATCTTCATCTCTTCGGAAATAGAGGAACTTCAGGGAATTTGTACCCGGATCATAGTGATGAGGAACGGGGCCATCACTGGCGAAGTCGAGTCCGGGCTGGAAGACGGAGAAAAAATCCTCAATCTGATGTACAGGAGTTAGGCATAAATGGCTAAACAAGATTCTTCAAGGGGGGGCGTAAAGAACGAAAAGATGCCGGCCAACGTTATCAGGTCCTACCTTAGAACACAGCTCGTTCCCCTTGCAGTTTTGGCTTTCATCATTCTGGTCGCTTCCCTAATATCGCCCGTGTTTTTCTCAAAGGCTAATATCCAGAACATTTTAGTCCAGATGACGCTCAATATGGTCGTCAGTATGGGTATGCTGCTCGTGATTCTCACTGGCGGCATTGATCTCTCGGTGGGCTCGATAGTGGCCATCGCGGGCGTCTTCGTCGCGGGATTCATGAGGAACCTACCGGTCGGGATTGCTATAATGCTTGCCCTGCTCATTTCCACGGCCTTTGGTACCGTTACGGGATTCATCGTGTCGAAGGTCAAGATAGCCCCCTTTATCGTGACGCTGGGAATGATGAGTTTTGCCAGAGGAATCGCGTATTGGTACACCCAGTCGACGCCGATAATTTGGACGCCTTTCCCGGGAGCGGATTTCATGTACGCGCTTGGGTCGAACACTTTGCTTGGCATACCCTATCTCGCCCTGATCTGGATCACAGTCACGATTCTCACCGCGCTGATGCTGAAATATACCGTTGCGGGAAGAATCATCTATGCCATTGGAGGCAATGCCCAGGCCGTGCGGCTCAGCGGCATAGACGTCAGCAAATGGCAGGCGGTTCCCTATATTCTGTCGGGTTTTCTGTGCGGATTGGGGGGAATACTTCTCGCCGCGCGGCTGGGTGTCGGCGCACCCACGAGCGGGATGGGGCTTGAGCTGGACGCGATCGCAGCGGTCGTCATAGGCGGTACGAGCTTTACCGGTGGCGTCGGCACGGTGAGCGGCGCTATAATCGGCGTCTTTATCCTCGGCATTATCAACAACATCCTCGACCTCATGAATGTCGCGGCGTATCCACAGATGATGCTGAAGGGTGTCATAGTCGTGTGCGCCGTCATTCTCGCGACCATACGGGACAGACCCAAGTCTTGACGAGGGCTGGAAATGATGCGCGACGAGCTGTTGCTGTCCATCGATAAGTGGAGAGGAGTAGGGGTGGAAGGCCTGCTTTTGCATTTCTCGGCAGGCAGAGAGTATTGTCTAACCATTAAAGGGGTGAAAAGCAATAATCTCAAAGGAGTGAATCTGTAGGTGCCATTTACATCACTTCAAGCCAGAGCAAAAGAAACCCATTTTTTTCAAGAGCATGAAGGGGCTTATAGGAATAAGGGAGGGTGCCTTAGGCGTATATGGCTGCTACCATAATGATAACGTTTTCCCATTAGATACTGGTTACTCAATTAACTTTCTGAGTCACGGTACAATCTCAATTAAAAAAAATATTCAAAATCCGATATTAAAACTTGACAATTGGGAACTCGTAGAGAATGATAAATGCCGGAGGACTTCATGGATAGTCTAACATTCTTGATCAAGAGCCACATCTCGATGCTTCCTGAGTCTGAAAGGAAAATCGCTGATTATATATTAAAAAAGAGGAGACAGGTCGTCTACATGAATATCATCGAGCTGGCGGAGCGTTCTAAATCGAGCCAGTCCGCGGTGGTTCGTCTGTGCAAGAGCCTCGGGGTTCCTGGTTTCCAGGAATTAAAGATTATGCTCGCGAGAGATGTGTTCAGCGATAATTCGGAGGGTACAGAGATTGTAGAGGATCAAAATCCACATCTTCAGTCTTTGGAAATCATCGATAATGTAATCAAGAGCCTTTTCGAGAGTATTGAGGATCTCCACACTTCCATCGATATCACGATGCTTGAATCGGCTGCATCTCTCATTGAAAACGCGGTATATATTCATCTCTTTGGTCTTGGGACCTCAAGTATTGTTGCGCTCGATTTTTACCACAAGTTGAATAGACTTGGGTATCGATGCAGCTACATCCAAGATCTGCATCTGCAGCTTTCGGCATCCTGTGCGCTTGGGGTGGGTACAGTAGGCATCTTTGTTTCCTACTCTGGCGAAACGAAAGAGATTATTCGTGCGGCGCGCCAGGTTCTTTCAGGCGGCGGTAAAATCATCAGTCTTACCAAAAAGGGAGTCAATTCGCTCTCGAATATCGCCGATGTGAGATTGACCGTCCCGGTTTCAGAATCGATGATGCGGCAAGGCGCGAGCTCTTCGCGAATTGCGCAGCTCGCCATAGTCGATATGATTTTTTCACTTCTGGTGAATAGAAATCAGGAAAATAGCGCGATAATGCTCGAAAAAACGCTTCAAATCACGAAGGCATAATGGTCGGCCCTGGTACAGCAAACAGAGTACGTTTAATAAATGATAGTAAAAATATTTTTTGAAAAATTATATTGACAGCAATGCTTTTCCAATGTATAAGTTATTAATGAATGCATAAGGAGGTTTTTATGAAAAAGCCTAGTCTGATGTTTCTTGCACTTCTGATGATCACTTCATTGTCAGTGAATGCACAAGGAGGAGGAGAAAAACTTGAGGGTACTGAAATTCGTGTCCTTGCCGGTAGCATACCCTGGACAGACTATGTCAAGGCTAAGATCCCTGAGTTTACCCAGAAAACAGGAATCAAGGTTGTGATGGAGGTATATCCCGAAGAGATTCTGCGAAACAAAATTACAGTCGAACTGACTGCGCGCAATCGCGATCTCGATGTATACAGCATGAGCCCTCCGCAGGAGATCATGCTGTTTGAAAAGAATGGATGGCTTGCCCCCCTCGATGATTTTGTTAAAGCTTCTCCGGAGTATGATATTTCGGACTACATTCCCTCAGCCCTAGCTGGTGGGAAAGTCGATGGTAAACTATATGCCATTCCGCTTTTTACTGAGCGCCCCGTGCTCTATTATCGAACTGATATCTTCGCGAAAGCAGGGCTAAAGCCTCCCAAGACCTTTGATGAGCTCATGGCTTACGCGAAGCTTCTCCATAATCCGAGCGCGAAAATATACGGTTTTGTAGAGCGCGGTGCAGGCAACCCAGCAGTCACTCAGTTTGTAACCTTCCTTCGCGGCTTTGGTGGAGATTATCAGTCTCCCGACTACAAGACCGCGACTCTTAACACACCCGAGGCTATCAAAGCCTACCAGTATTACGGTGAGATCCTGAGAAACTATGGTCCCCCGGGAGTATTGAACATGAACTGGGGCGAGACGTCCAATCTGTTTGCTCAAGGTCTTGTGGCGATGCGCATCGACAACGACAGCCAGTTTGCGCAGGTCGTGGACAAGAATAAATCCCTCGTGTGGGACAAAGTCGGCTTTGCGACAGTCCCGGCTGGTCCCGCGGGAATGGGTTCTTGTAACGTGGCGCCGTGGGCACTCTGCATTCCGTCCTACTCCGAGAAAAAAGCGGCTGCCTGGGTGTTTATACGCTGGGCAACGAGCAAGGAAATGTCGCTTGGCGCAATGCAGGCTGGACAGTTTTCAGCTCGTCAGTCAGTGTGGAAGAATCCTCTTGCGACAAAGGGTTTGCCTCCTGATCTCGTCACCGCGGTCCAAGGTAACCTTGGAACGAAGTATTCCAACGAAAGACCAGTCATGGTGCAGGTTGGAAAAGCGCGCGATATTATCGGTACCGTCATTCAGGCCGCTATTATTGGAAAGTCTGACGCGGAACTGAAGGAGATCGCCGATAAGGCGAATGCGGAATTTCAGAAGCTCCTGGATCAGGATTACAAATAAATACTCTCTCTGTGGAGGCTAATGTTACAATGTTGTGTCGGAGGATCGGCCTTAATAGTATCAAGGCTTGTTCTCCGGCATTCTTCAATCACTGCGAGACGCACTGATCACCGAGGTTTGTATGCCACACAATCGATTCAAAGATAACGCGAAATGGGCATTTGTCAGCCCTGCGCTGATATACGGACTGATCATGATACTTGCTCCACTGGCGTATACGCTATTTTTGAGCTTTCATCAGTGGTCAATGTCCGGTGTGGATAAACCTCTCTTTGTGAATATTAAAAATTATGTTGATCTATTTAAAGATGACCGTTTTTTGATGGCGATTTTGAGAACCTTCTTGTTTTCAGCGATGGCCTTGCCGCTCGAACTGGTACTTGGTATAGCGATCGCGATGCTCCTTAATAGAGATTTCAAAGGCAAAAATATTATTAAGAGCCTCTTTCTGCTTCCGATGGTTGCCACCCCGGTTTCAGTTGGTCTCGTGTGGATGCTCATGTATGAACCATCGATAGGAATCGTGAATACACTGCTTGGCCTCTTGGGGGTAACGAAGTTTCCGATATGGCTGGGGTCTCCGGACTCTGCTATGCTCTCTCTTGCAATCGTGGATATATGGCAGTGGACCCCTATGATTTCGCTCATCGTGCTAGCAGGCTTAAGCGCGCTTCCCAATGAGCCCCTAGAATCTGCAAAGGTCGATGGCGCGACCAACATTCAGACTACATTCAAAATTGTGCTTCCCATGCTCGCGCCTACAATCACGGCTGCTGCGCTTCTTCGACTGATTGATGTCCTGAAGACTTTCGATATCATCTACTCAACTACGAAAGGTGGTCCCAATTTCGCCACCGAAACACTCAATATCTATGCCTTCGCACAGGCATTCCAGTATTTCTCCTTTGGATATGCCTCTGCGGTACTCGTCGTATTCTTATTGATTATTCTCGCGGTCAGCATCGCGTTCGTGTTTATCCGCAATAAATTTAGGGTGGAAATGTAATGAAAGTACACATGTTATCTGCAGCTAGAAAAAAAACCGCCTCCAGATACATGAAGAGCGCAGGATACTATATCGTTGTATACGTCATTCTGCTTTTTGTGATCTTTCCATTTTTATGGATGGTGCTCTCGTCATTCAAGACGCAGGCACAGATGATGGATTCCCGGCATTTTTTTAAATTCATCCCAACACTGCAGAATTACTCGGATGTGTTTCAGCGGTACAATTTTATCGAGCCGATTATTAATAGTTTTTTGATCGCACTGATCTCTACTACTCTGGCACTCCTGCTCGGACTGCCCGCCTCGTACGCAATCGCACGGTACAAAATGACGAGACTTTCCATTGTGCTGCTGATAATCCGCATGATCCCCGCGATAACCTTCCTCGTCCCCTGGTACATCATATTCAGTCAACTAGGTATCATCGACACCTACGCAAGCATGATCCTAGCGCACATATTGGTCACATTGCCGTTCATCGTATGGATTATGGTTCCCTATTTCGAATCGATTCCCAAGGAGATTGAAGAATCGGCGTTCGTCGACGGTAGTGGAAAATTTCGCACTTTCCTGCAGGTAGTCCTACCACTCTGTGGTCCCGGAATTGTCACCGCCGCGATACTCTCGTTTGTATTTTCTTGGAACAATTTCATGTTCGGTCTCATTTTGTCGGGAAGAAAAACCAAAACACTTCCCATCGCGATCTATGGCTTTCTCACTTACACTGACATCAACTGGGGAGGCCTAATGGCCGGGTCAGTAATCATTACCGCCCCAATCATTCTTATTTCTCTCATTCTCCAGCGATATATCATTAAGGGCCTGACCGCGGGCGCGGTGAAGGGTTAACCCGATGTTTGGCAATCTTATCTTGACCTTTGATATCGGTTCTAGTTCGTGCAAGGCTGTGCTCTTTTCCACGACAGGCGAGTGTGTTGCTGTCGCAAAACACGATATCGTGTCGAAGGCAACAGAGTCAGGTTTCGGCGCACGCGAGTATGATCCCAACGCTTGGATCAGTGGCGTGATCAAAAACGCGCGCAATCTCAGTGACGCGGTAGGCAATTTGCATGGAAAAATCGCGGCGATAGGACTCTCTGGTCAAATTGGCACGCACATCGTTGCGTCGCCCGACGGCACCTCGCGGTATCCGGCCATAAGCTGGCAGGATCAGCGGGCCAAGCGCGAAGCGCATGAGCTTGTAGCTAGGTATCCTGGATTTGAGCTCGACACAGCCCTTGGGATGCATCTTCCGCCAGGAACGGCTTGGCCCATCCCGCGCTTACTGTGGATCAAGCGAAACGCCCCTGAGATGCTCGAGAAGGACGCGCTCTGGATTCAGCCAAAAGACTATCTCTGCAATTTCCTCACAGGCCACATGATGACTGATTACCTGAGTCTCAGGGGACTCATGCATCCGGAAAAGCACAACATTGATCCACTGATTAAAAATGAAATCCTCGGTATTTCGGATCTTGAAGAACACCTCCCTGTCGCGGCTGATGCCTCAGAGTGCGCCGGTACATTGAATGCCCGCGCGGCGAGGCTCCTTCACCTCGATCAAGGAATTCCTGTTGTGCTTGGGGCTGGCGACTTTCACTGTGCCGTGCTCGGGTCAGGCGTGTTGGACGCATCGAGGGAATTCAATATCACCGGCACTTCTGACCATATCGGCGTGCTCGTCGAAGCAAGCGACCTCAGTGCGCGCTCTGAAGTGCTCGGTAGATACCCCTCGCTGATTCCAGGGAAAGATATTCTGTATGGTGCGACCTCTTCCTCGGGTGGGATGCTCAATTGGATCATCACCACCCTTGGAGGGAAGAGAAGGGGGGAATCGTTCGGCCACTATCTGGAGCGCGAGCTGAGGGGAGCGGATCCTCGGAGTGGCATTGTGTGCTTACCGTATCTGAACGGTGAGCGCGCGCCCATCTGGGACTCTGAGGCCCGCGTCGTGTTTGCCGGTATAGGGAAGGGGCACAGTCGCACGGATTTAATTTTCTCCGTGCTCGAGGGAGTGGCGTTCTCGCTTCGGCATAACAAGCAAATCTTGGATGAAATCGCGAGTACCGGAGAGCGCGTACGAGTCTGCGGCGCCAGCTCGGCGAATATGCTGTGGAACCGCATCAAGGCCAATATACTGAAAACGATGATCGAAGTACCACAGAACAGCGAAGTTTCGAATCTTGGAGCTGCAATGCTTGCGGCCGTCGCAATCGGCATTCATCCAGACATTCAGAGCGCCGCTCGCTCCATGAGCAAAGTTGTGTCGGTGATCGATCCAGAACCGTCAACATATCCATACTATGACGAAATGTACGAGTGCTATGTGCGCGAATACGCCGCAAACAGAGATGTATTCCCGCGGCTTTCCAAAGTACGTGAGATGTGCGCTGGCGCGATCGGGTTAGGGGTGAATAGAGCATGAAAACACCAGTTGTTATTCTAGGTGCGGGCAAAACGGGGCGAGGTTTTATAGCGCGACTGATATTCTTGAGCTCCAAACCAATCACTTTCATCGACAAGAATCCTGATCTGGTGCGCGCGCTCAATGAACGCTGCGCATATACAATCCGATTTTATGACGGACAGAGGGAGTCGGTTCGTGTCTCCAATTTTCTCGCGCTTTTATCCGATCAAGATATGGCGGAAGAGGCGATCGCGCGTGCAGATACGGTCGTCGTCAGCGTTGGAGCCACACACTTTTCAGAGGTCGCGTTACTATTTGCGCGCGCGCTACGTCGGAGAGAAGCAAAAGGAATCGAGATCCCTCTTCAGATTCTCACAGCTGAGAACGCCATCAATCCAGCGCGTAAGCTCTCGGAACTCATAGTTTCCGCCGGCAAACTGACTGACGAACAGCGCTCGAGATTTACTGTATCTGAATCGGCGATATTCTGCACTACTACCGAAGACGGCACCGATATTCTGAATATCAAATCTGAAGATCTCGACATGCTTCCATATGATGCCCGGTATGCGCAGCCCTCGCTTGCGACATTGCATGGGTTCCAGCCCGAAGAGAATTTCTCGCGGGTATTGAGAAGAAAAATTTACACCTATAACTGCGCGAGCGCCTGCATCTCGTACTTGGGAGCGCTCAAGGGCTACCGTGTGTATTCTGAAGCCGCACGTGACACCGAGATTTTGTCGTATCTCACACAGTTGTACTCCGAAACTACCGTAGCCATCTGTCACGCACTTGGTTATACAGAAGACGATCAGCAAATCTTCGCGCAGAAATCCCTGCAAAAGTTCCAGAATTCTGAAATCGAAGACAGCATTGAGAGAAACGCCCGCGATGTCGTCAGAAAATTGCGTCCAGAAGAGCGTATTGTCGGCCCCGCCATGCTCATGCAAGAGTGCGGTTTCGAGTCCAAAGTGCTTCCCATTGTGTACGCGGCAGCCCTCGCCTATTCCAATGAAGGAGAGGAGGAGCTCCAAAGGCTGCTAGCTCAGCATGGCCCAGAAGGCATTCTCGAGGGCGTGAGCAAGCTCAACCCACATTCATCCTTTGGCGAAAGCGTACTCAAATATTACCGATATTTCAAGGATTCCACTGGCAAAGATGTAGACTACATAACAACTATTTTAAAAGGGGGACTCAATGGGCTCAATTGCGATATTTGGAGCAGGTAGAATATCGAGAGGTTTTCTCGCACACTTACTTTCGCTCGCGCACCGCGATTTCTTTTTTATTGAAAAGGATAAGAATCTAGTAGATAAGTTGAACAAGCAAAAAAAATATTCTATTCACGTCATGGGTCATCCTGAAAAAGATTATACTATAAGTAATTTTAATATATATTCAATCGATGATATCGATCAATATATTTCAAGACTGGTTGAATCTGACATACTCTTTACCTCAATAGGTGGACAGAATTTATCGAGCATCGCTCCGATCATCGCCAGAGCGATTGAGATTCGATGCTCGGGAGGCATTGAGCGGGAAGCCAATGTAATCACCTGCGAAAACTGGATAGAGCCCGCTATCAAACTCAAGAACGCAGTATTCGGCCTTCTCGATGAAAGAACACGCGCGTATGCGGAAGCGAAAATCGGTTTCTCTGAATCGGTCGTACTGAGGTCGGTCACTGACGCGGAGCCAGAACGGCTCGCCAAAGATCCGCTTGTGGTCAATGTACAGGATTACTGGACACTGCACATCGATGCAGCGACCCTAAAGGGGATGTTGCCAGCCATTGAAGGTTTCGAACTCAGACGTAACTTTTCTGGCATGCTCACCAGAAAACTCTACACCTACAACGCTGCCAACGGCACAGTTTCCTATCTTGGTTATTTAAAGGGCTACTCAACCATCTATGAGGCGATTCAAGATCCAGAGATTTTAAAAACTGTCATGGAAGTGTACGAAGAAACATCGCACGCGCTCTCAAAGGAGTTCAACATATCTTACGAGGAGCAGTATGCGTTCGCTATGACATCACTTGCGAAACTGAGGAGTCGCGATATTGTCGATTTTATTGTGCGAAACGCTCGAGACCCGATTCGAAAGCTCGGGCCGGAAGACCGGCTTGTCGGTCCCAGCCGCATGGCATTGAAATACGGGATAAAGCCCGAAGGCCTGGCTACGGCGATCGCAGCGGCGATTTATTACGAAAATTACAAGGACAGCAGCGCGGTCACTCTTAAGGGCATCAGGCTGTCGAGGGGTGTGGACTATATTCTTGATTCCATTTGCATGCTGGGACCTTATCCAGAATTCAAGGTCCTCATTAGGAGCAAAGTCGCGTATCTCAAATCAAGGGGCTGGATAAAGGAATAAAGGTTCTGGTCCGATTCTGCTGTCTGGATGCGAAAGGAGCAGTTGGGGAGTTTTCAGACAGAGGGAACCCGCCTTGAGGATCGCTCGGTCTTTTTCCGCATGCGGAACACGAGCTTACACCCGAGCACTGCGACCGTTCCTACGACGATGATGGCGGGGCTTGTGGGCAAGTCGAAGACAATGGCGAGCGCAAAGCCGGCCATGTTGATGCATACGCCGAAGATCGAGGCAAGCATCATTGTGGGCCTGAAATTTTTCTTGAGAGACTGCGCCGCGAGCGCGGGGAGCAGTGTCACGGCATCGACCATGAGCGCCCCTGTGATTCTGATGCCCAGCCCGATGCCCACGCAGACCATCACCAGGATTCCCGTATATACGACCGTCGCCGGAAAGCCGAAGGCAAATGCGGTCTCCCTGTCGAAGAGCACCGCGGAGATCGGCCTGAGGAAGCGGAGAGTGCCGGCCAGAATCAGGACCGAGGCAATCACGACGAGGCAGACTTCTGTTCTGTCGAGGGCGAGGACGTTGCCCCAAAAAAGATTGAAGGCCTCGATGGCGTGGATGTTGGTCTTGTAGAACAAAATGAACACAATGCCGAGGCTCGATGTCATGAGAAGGGCCATGGCGCCTCCCGAGGTGCCGCCCGAGGCGCGCGAGCTCAGGCCGGAGACGACAAATCCTGCGGCGACGGAAAATAGTATGGCGAAAAACATTGGGTCGACCCCCGCGATGAGTCCGACCGTCGCGCCCAACAGCGAGAGGTGCATCACACCGAATCGGACGGGGATCAGGTCCAGCGAAAGGATGTATACACCCAGGAGCGGAAATGCCAAGCCGCAGGCGAACAGCGCGACGATCGCCCGGCCAAAGGCCGGAATTTGGAACAACTCCATCATACTTCCTGTCCTTTCGTCTCCGCAAGGAAAGCGGCGGCGTCGAGGAGCCTCGCGGTTCCTTTCTCGAAGAAGAGGAGCGAATGGCACAGAGCTATGAGCGCGCGGTCGTGCGTGACGAGGATCAGGGGAATGCCCGAGTCCGCCAGCGAGAGTATTAAAGTGCGCATGGCTGTCTGTCCCTCTTGGTCGAGGAAGGAGCCTGGTTCGTCGAAGAGGTAGAGTGCGGGCTCCGCCGCCATCGCGCGCGCAATCGACACCCGCTGGAACTGTCCGCCCGAAAGATCTTGGACCGCCGTATCGGCAAGGTCCTCGATGCCGCAGTAGGCAATGGCGGTTTCTACTGCCTCGCGGTCGGCGTGGGTAAGGCGGCCGGTCAGGCCACATTTTCCGAGTCTGCCGAACGAGACCGCCTCCCGCACCGATATCCGCAGCTGTCCAGAGCTTCCTTCCGGGCGATTCTGCGGAATATACGCGAGTTTTTTGCGAGTCTTCGCAAAAGAGGCCTTTCGGGTATCGGCGCCCAGAATCCGTAGTTCGCCCCCGATCGGAGGCAAAAGGCCGAGGCAGGTCTTGAGGAGCGTCGTCTTGCCTGCACCGTTGGGACCGACAAAGCCGAGGACCGTCGATTTCGTGTTTGTTCGTGACGGCTGTGTTCCCTCTGTCGATGGGGGAAACTCGACGCAGATGTCGCGCACGACAGGTTCGGCGCGGCGATATCCTATGGAGAGCTCTTTTGCCGAAAGGACGGGCTTCCGGCCATGAGTGGCCTCATCCGGATTGCTGTTCATTGCGTCCGATCTGTTGCGCGCGGCTTTCTCTGTCGTACCAAAGTCCATGGTGTCGTTCGCGTTATCCAGGGCGCTTGTGGCCATCTTATTTCTCGTTTTGTTGCAGGAGAGCTCTTCTGTTGTATAGGAATACATCCTCGATCGTGTGCGTGCCGTCCTTGCCGGGAAAATTGATGAGAACAACAAGAGGAACGCCGAGGCTCTCCGCGAGGGCTTTTCCTCCCGGATTGTGGTAGTTGTCGATCACCATGGATGGTTTCTTCTTTATAAGATCGAGGACGACCGCTGGCGAAGGCTCCCCGGGGCCGAAGGTCCCCACGACATCGAGGCCCAGCCAGTCCACAAAAGTCTTCATGTAGGCCTGGACAACGACCTTTTTGTCCGGCAAGGCCGCAGCGACCTCGGTGCGCAGGCTTTCGGTGAAGGAAGTGAAGGACTGCGCCCATTGTGCCTGTTCTTCGGTTGTCCCCAAAGCCTCCGCGATTTTTTTCGTTTCGGCGATGATGGTGGAGGGCACGTTGTCGGTGTAGACCGTGATGAGCTTTAGGTTGCTGTTCTGGGCTGTCTCAGCCAGCTTTTTTGCGAATTTCTCGTAGCCGGAATAGACAATGAGAGACGCATGCTGGACGGCAAGAAGGTCGGATGGTTTGATCTCGTATTCGGGTGGATGCTGAAGCTCGAAAGGCGCGATGGTCACGACATTTTTCGCTCCAGCAGCGATCGCAAAGGCCTGGACCCACGAGGTGGAGGCAATGACGGGCTGTTCCTGGGCTGCGAGCGGCAGAGCAAGAACGCAGAGCAGCGCCAAAAGAACTGGCGCTCTATGAGGGAAATGTCGGATAATCATAGGAAATCCTTAGAATGAGAGAATACAGGCGGGCTTCGTGCGCACCATATGGAGTGTATCGGACACTCCGATCTCGACACGGTACCGAAAGGCAACGCTTTCCGGCCGCATTCTAAAAAAACCATCTGCGGAAAAGGTTCCGCGGGCTCCGGCCTTCGGACCGGAGGCTTTTCTCGGCTATTTTTCTATCACATCCGCGAGCTCGGAGGCAAGGAGGCCGACCGCCTCGTCGATGAGCTTCGAAAGCGGGGTCGGAGGAATGCCGGCAAGAACGAAGTGCGGCTGGTTTACCGGGAGCAATATTTTTTTGCCGTTCGCCCCCATGACAGCCTGGGCTATCGCCTGCGTTATTTCCCCCAGCATGGAATCGGGAATTACTATCCCGATAGGGCCGAGAATGACCTGCCCCAGGCCGATCGAAACTCGTATGGCGTTTTCCCCGCTCGCGCCGCGGTCGGCACCAGCCTTCAGCATCTGCTCCGTTGCCGTGGAGTTTGTGCCGAGGGCTACAATTTCGACGCGCTGGCCGAACGTCCGTCGAACTTTCGAACACAGCTGGGCCCCGACACCCCCGCCGAGTCCGTCGACGACAACGATGATAGGCTTTTTCTGCATAGAAGTAGCATATAGGTAAAATACCCTACTTTGCAATGTTGCATTTTTTCTTTTCTTGACAGTTCCATGTTTTTATGTTGTAATCTAATTGATAGTGATAATCATTCTCAATTAGATTACAAGTAAGGGAAGTTATGGACAAGTTCGATGCCCGCTACCATTCGTTTAGACACAGGGGTGGAGGAATATGGGGTCATCATGGCCATCGGGGTGGTTTGGGCAAGATGCATGGGGCATCGTGGACGACATCGGAGATCGTTCTCTCCGAAACCTCCTCGGGGGAGGAGTGTGTGTTTGTCAGATTTGTCTGCAATCATCTGGCTTTCCGCGGCAGAATGATGTCGCTTGGCCTTATGCCAGGGGTTAGGCTGAGAATCGTTGAAGGAGGAAGGGGACGTCCATTCCTTGTGGAAATATACAGAGGGGGGATATTTATGCTGGATGCAAAGAGCGCAGCCATGATCGCCGTACGACGGCTACCTGTAGATTCAGGGAGGGAGGAACAATGAGCGACAAGCTGAGAGATTATAGCGTAGGCGACAGCGTGGTCATCCTCGGTTACGCCGAAGGCGACCGCAGGTACAGGAACAAATTGCTTGCCATGGGGCTCACGAAGGGGAGCGTCATAAAACTTGTGAAGGTTGCCCCTATGGGCGATCCCATAGGGATTGAGGTGCGGGGGTACGAGCTTTCACTGAGAAAGGCGGAGGCCGATGTCCTCGTTGTAGGAGGTGCGCTATGATGACGAAAGGGACGACAATAGCGATTGTGGGCAACCCCAACTGTGGCAAGACGACGCTCTTCAACGCGCTCACGGGGAGCGACCAGCGGGTCGGCAACTGGCCCGGCGTGACGGTCGAGAGAAAAGAAGGTGTGTTGAAGTTCGGCAAAGAGAGGGTGCCCCTGGTCGATTTGCCGGGTATTTACGCCCTCTCCGCCTCTTCCGAAGATGAGTGCATCGCGAGGGATTATATTCTGTCAGGCGAGCCGGGCTTGATTGTGGATATCGTGGACGCCACCAATCTGGAGCGCAATCTCTTCCTCACTACACAGCTCCTTGATCTTCAAGTGCCTCTCATCGTTGTGGTCAATATGGTGGATCTCGCAAAGGCGCGGGGCATTTCGGTGGACTATCAGGCGCTCTCCGACAGACTCGGCTGCCCTGTCGTCGGTACTGTTGCAAGCGACAGACAGGAGGCTGCCAAGGCATTCGGAGCCATCGAAAAGGCCTGGAGAGCAAAGCGAAACCCTACCACGATCGTGGAGGCTCCATACCAGGCTGAGCTTTTCGCGAAAAACTGGAGCGAACGGCTCTCGGGCGTGGCCCGGAAACTGGGCACAAACGGCCGGTGGCTCGCCCTCAAGCTCCTCGAGAGAGATACCTGGGCGATCGAACAGGTGGTGTCCGCCGGCGCTGCCACGAAGGAAGAAATCGAGGCCGCGATTGCGGAGGTCGAAACGATCCTCAAGGACTCCGCGGACGTCGCTCTCGCCGAGGCGCGCTATGCCTTCATTCAGACAGTCGCCTCGAAGAGCATACAGCACGCCAATGCAAAAAAAACCGCCACAGAGGGAATCGACAAAGTAGTGCTGAACCGCTGGTTGGGCATTCCGATTTTTCTTTTTATTATGTACTTGTTGTTCTGGACCACCATCAACGTGGGGGGCGCGTTCATCGATTTCTTTGATGTATTGGGGGCCACCATCTTTGTAGATGGTTTCGGTCACCTTCTTGAGAGCTTGAATACGCCTTCCTGGCTGAGAGTCATTCTCGCGAACGGCATAGGGGGAGGTATTCAGACGGTCATGACCTTTATTCCTCCTATATTCGTCATGTTCTTTCTACTCTCCCTCCTCGAGGATTCGGGGTACATGGCAAGGGCGGCCTTTGTCATGGATCGCTTTATGCGGTGGATAGGGCTGCCCGGCAAGTCCTTTGTCCCGATGCTCGTGGGGTTCGGCTGCAACGTACCGGCCATCATGGCTACACGGACCCTCGAGAACAAGCGCGACCGATACCTTACGATATTCATGAATCCCTTCATGTCGTGCGGCGCGCGGCTACCGGTGTACGCTCTTTTCGGCGCGGCTTTCTTCGGTGCAGCGGCGGGCACCATGGTTTTTTCCCTGTATGTGGTGGGAATATTGGTCGCAATTGTCACGGGGCTCATTCTCAAACGTACACTTTTCAAAGGAGAGGCGTCCTACTTCGTCATGGAGCTTCCTTCGTATCATAGACCAGTGATGGGCAACATCCTCCAGTATTCAGGCCGTAGACTTATGGCTTTTATAACCAGGGCGAAATATATTGTCCCCATCGTCACCGTCTTGGCAGTCCTCAATTCCCTGGGCGTCGATGGAAGCTTCGGAAACGAGGATAGCCCCAAGTCGGTGCTTTCCCAGATTGGCAGAGCGATTACGCCGGTCTTCGAGCCCATGGGCGTCGAAAAAGATAACTGGCCTGCATCGGTGGCTATATTCACTGGGGTTTTGGCAAAAGAAGCGGTGATAGGCACACTTTCCTCACTGTATAGTCAAAATACGGCGGCCGGTGAGGTGGCTTCGGGAAGAGAAGGAGTAGAAGGATCTGCGATGGTGGGGGTAGCCGAACCAGGGGGGGGCTTTGATTTTTGGGGTGGTATTGCTGCCGCATTTGCCACGATTCCTGAGAATCTTGCGGGGATCGGCAGCAGCCTCACTGATCCCCTAGGGGTCGGGGTTGTGGGCAGCGACGAGGTGGCGGTGGCAGAGGCGGTTGGCGCCGAGGCGAGCGTGTACGCTGGCCTGCGGGCCAATTTTACCGGCGGTCCGCTTCAGGCTTATGCGTATCTTCTTTTTATTCTTCTGTATTTTCCCTGTGTTGCGGCCTTCGGCGCCATGACGAGAGAGATGGGGATTAAATATACGCTCATAGCGACCGCGTACATCGCTGTGATATCTTGGTCGGTGGCCACGCTTTTCTATCAGATCACCCTAGGACACAGCCTTCTGTGGATTTTGTTCCCCGTGGGTCTCATCGCTGTCATGATATTCGTCTTGCGAGCTTTAGGGAAACAGGCGGAAAGAGAGTTTTCCGGTCTTTCTTTAAAGGGCGTAACGGTGTGAGTGTGTGACCTTAGAGAGCAGAGGATAATCGCAAAGAGTTGGTACTGCTCTCAACCTTGTGCCAAGATTGAAGCAGCAAAAGGTTTTTAGTGCGTTTTCTTTCCAGGGGAAGACTTCAAACTCTCCCCTGGAGGTACATGGCAATGCAAATCTTTCCCTTCTGTCCCAATCCACACTGTGTCTGGCATCTCAAGGCACCCGCCCATCCCTGGGCCAGGCCTAAAGGTTTCTATACCACCAAGGCTTTTGG
>Ga0067045_1028895_pt1 | contig 26175 bp, 19 predicted proteins | sample TerdegcTABiofilm_FD_59184 | JGI IMG/M metagenome (GOLD analysis project Ga0067045, IMG submission 59184) | Combined Assembly of (Gp0054472, Gp0054536) Wastewater bioreactor microbial communities from Singapore -Terephthalate degrading... | reverse complement strand
TTGCCCCCTCCGAGGAGACATACGCCGGAGAGGTCTCGGGAACATAAACGCCGGGGGCGTGGTTCGAAAAACCCGGCAGAGGGGGCCAATGTCCCCCGCATCGCGCTGCCGGGATTCTAAATCCCCGGTCGGCCGCAGCCGGAGACACCGAGACTTCGGGGGTCGAGGCGGGTATGCGCTGTGCGCGTCGTTGGCCACGTGCTCTCGCCGCGGCGATGGCAGAGACGGATGGAGACGCTTGGCCGGTTGCAACCTATTGCGAAAAAAGGCCTTGCGTCGCGTCGGAGAAACGCCGCTCCCTGACGGTCGCGGCTCGGACAGGCTCTAAAACCCGGGGAGCGGGGTTTGCGGTGGGTGTGGAAAGGTACGCCTGGCAGGATTCGAACCTGCGACCTACGGTTTAGGAAACCGCCGCTCTATCCCCTGAGCTACAGGCGCGCACGACACGGCCGGGGAGGTGGTATCGCCGCGGGCAAGGCTCCCGGCCGGCCCCGTCACGCGACGCGTCCGAGGATCGGCTCTCCCTCCGCGCCGCCGAATACTCCTTCCGGCAATTCGGGCCGAGCAGCCGGGCCTTCCCCGTCCAACATGCGCCGGGCCCTCGCCGACCGGGCACATCAGGCGATAATCAACCCCACTCGCGATTCTAACACCTGGGCTGAAAAGGGAAAAGCGACCACGATCGCCCACGCCTTCCTCGGGGCGCGGTCCCTCCACCGGTGGCCGACGTGCGGGACCGGCATCACCACGGGCGCACGCCTGCCGGCGACGCGGTACGCGACCCGCATCACCGGGCGCCGGAACATATCACCATTCGGCATGACCGGCGGGGAGGGCACGAAGACGTGCATCCCTGCAAGGGCCGCGCACGGGACCATTTGCGCTCCGCCGGCGGGCCGAGCTCGATCGTGGACGCGACCGCCGCTCCCTGTCAACCAAGCATCGTCGGCGACCGACTACGCGCGGCGCCACGGGGCTGAGGCAAGATCCAATTCCGTGCCGAACTCGACGGGACAGTGCAATGCCGCGGCGAGTCTTCGCAGATACTCCGAGCGTGATATCTCGGAGGCGCCCAGGGCCTGCGTCACGGGCGTCACCATCTGGATATCGACCAGGCGGTAGCCCCGGGCTTGCAAGTGATACAGCAAGTGCAGCAGGCCGACCTTGGAGGCATGGGAGCGGGTGTAGAACATCGACTCGGCGGCGAACAAGCCGGCCAGCGCCACGCCGTACACGCCGCCCACCAACTGCGCGGCCTCCCACACCTCCACGCTATGGGCGAAGCCCAGGCGGTGCAGCCGGATGTATGCCCGTATCATGGCCGGGGTGATCCAGGTTCCGGCCGCACGATCACCGGCCGAAGCGCAGCCGCGAATCACCGCCGGGAAGTCGCGATCGCAGGTGACTTGGAATCGGCCTTGCCGCAGCAGTCGCAGCAAGCGCCGAGGAACGTGGATGCGGTCGAGTTCGAACACGCCGCGAGGATCGGGCGAAGCCCAGACGATCGGCGATGCCGCGTCGATCGGCCAGGGGAAGATGCCGTGGGCATAGGCATCGAGCAGGATCTCGGGGCGGAGGTCTCCGCCCACGGCTACCACGCCCTCGCGCGTGGCCGTCTCGGCGGGAGGAAAAAAACGCGAGGGCGGCAGGTGCGGTCCGTGCTGGGATTCGCCGCGTCTTGGCATGGTGCATGGATCGGAAACGGGGTTCCGTACGGCTCCGCCGCCCTCGCTCTTGCGTCGCTCAACCCAGGATTTCGAGCTGGATTCCCGCGCGTTTGGCCGCGTAAGCCGCCTCTTTCAGGTAATCGCCGTAGACGGTCATCCAGTGGAAGCCCGGCATTCGGTCCGCGAGCAGCTTGCTATCGCACTTGAAGGCGATATCGATCTGCGAGCGGCAGATGGGCAGCAGCGGGTGCGCCACGATTTCGCCCAGCAGGCCGACCCAACGCCGCGATTGGAAATCGGGCAGGATGTTCGTCACCACCGTACCGTTGCTCATCTCGACCTTGGGTGCGGCCCCGTAGTCCGACTCGAAGTGCGTCATCACGCGGACCGGCTCGGGGTCCCGGCCGTTCATCTTGCGCGGAGCCGTGCAGTGCGCCAGCGTGATGAGCCCGTGATGCGGATAGGTGGGATCATTGAGGAACGGCGGCTTGCCCGAGATCGAGGCCATCAGGATGCCCGAGGGAATCACCACAAAGTCGGATTCGCAGAAGGCCAGGTAGCCGTCATCGTTGAGGGTGCTCAAGGCCATGCAGGCCGAGGTCTCCGCCACCGGCATGATGGTGCCCATGCAGTGCATGACCGTGATCATCCGGCAATCGGCCTGTTGCATGATCTTGCGGAAGACGTGCTCCAGGAGGTATGCGTTGCGGAGGAAGGCACGATCCGTCTCCATGCTGACGTTGGGGTCGCGGAGGTACTCTTCGGTGCGTTTTTCGGCCAAGGCGACGGCGGCGGCGTCGGCCCGGGCATCCTCGATCATCTTCTTCAGATCCGGATAGGTGACCTCCAGGATTTCCAAGCCCCAAACCTTCTTCACCAGATCGGTGATGACTTGGCTGGGTTGGGCCCAACCTCCGGACCCTCCCACGGCGATGATCCGCGCGTTGCGGGTATTCTTCAGGCCGCACAATGCCCGCAGCCGCCACAGAACCTCGTCGTAGTCGTCCACGACCACGTCGTCGTTGTCCATGCCCGGCACCTTCAGCTCGTCGGAATGCTGACGGAGGAATCGCGGGCTGATGATCTCGTAGTACAGGTACACCGGCCCCGATTTGTGCCGGAGGAAGAAGACGGTGTCTTTCTTCAGGGCCGCGATCTGGTTGAGGTCGCCGTCGCAGGCATAGACCAAGAGGACGTCGGCCTGCTGCACGTCGGGCATGGCGGCCAATTCGCCGGCGTTGCGCGTGGCGGTCAGAGGGGCGATTTCCAGGGGGAAGTCGGCTTTGGACTGCAAGGCCTGCAACTCGCCGTTGATCCTCGCGGTCTCGGCCTGGACGTCGTCCTCGGTCTGCACACCGCCCCACGGTCGCCAACTGGTTTGCGGGGCCTTCTTGTACAACTGATAGAGGAGGACGGGTTTCACTCGCAGCGCCTTGCGGGGCGGGGCGGCGGGCAATTCGGCGGACTGCGATCCGCTCGCCCAGCTCAGCCCGCCGAGCGCCGCGATGCCCAAAGCCGCGCCGCTCATGCCGCCCAAAAACACCCGCCGATCAACTCCCTCGGCGGTATGCGCTGAACCGTGGTCGTGACCGCAAGGGCAACAATGCGTCAAGATCTTCCCCGTCGGCAACGGATGGCGCGAGTCCATAACATTCCCTCCCAATTAAGAGTGCGTTTTCCCCTTCGGCGGACGGTCCCTGCCCGGCCGATGATCCCCTCAGTCAAGCGACATTGTGTCCTCGGCGAGCACGAATTGCAATCGGCACAAGCGGCTCGGGACGGTCCGCCGGCAGTAATCGGCAGTCTTTCGGCGCTGCTCACGATGTGTCGCCGGCTTACATCGGTGCCCCCCCGTGACCAGGCGGCGGGGGCGGACGCCTCATGCGGGTTGGGCGACGCTGCGACGGAAGTCTTGCCCAATCGTGCCAATTCCCCCAAATCGATCTTTGGAAAAAACCGGCAACAGCTTATCATGCTGCAAGCTCGGCCGACTCTCGTTCCGTTTATGGCGTTTGGCTGCGACGCAACTCAAACAATCCACCGCAGGCATACGATGGAAGCCTTAGAGAGGGGGATCGCTAGGAACCGGCGCCGGGTTGCCGAACGCTTCGAGCGGCCTCCGAATCGGTGCCGGTTGGTGAGCTTGGCAGGGCCGGCCCCGCTTCCCTTCGAGCACGACCCTCTCCAAGAGGACGGACGCCATTGATCGTATGACCCGACCGACACAACACGCCCTTCGCCGCCGGGCCGATCGCATCTGTCCGGGGCGGTCGCTTTGCGCTCTGGCCGCGTTGTGGCTCTTGGCGTCGGGTTGCACGCTGCCGCCGAGCAACATCGATCCGTCCGGGCAGCGGATTCTCGTACCGCAGACCGGGGAGCCGGCCGGGCCGTATGTCGAGGTCCCTGCCCGCATCGGTCCCGGCGATTGCAGCGAGTTCTCCCTCACGCCCATCGAAACCGCCGCCTCGGTGGGAACCGAGGTGATTCTGGTGGCCGGGGTCCGCGGCCAAGACCAGTACATGGTCACCAACAAACGGGTGGAGTGGACGTTGGCGGAGACGGGGGTGGGCTATTTCGTCGATTTCAATCGCGCCGGAATCATGGACTATTTGGTGGGCGATTTCACCCGGCCGCGGAAGGTCACCGACCGCTTCGTCATCACCAGCACCACGCGCAATTATCTACGCTTGACCCGGGGAACGGTGACGCCCACCGACGACGTCCTCATCCGCCCCGGCCAGGCCTGGGTCAGCGTCACCAGCGCCGTGGAAGGCACGTCGCTAATCAATGTGTACGTGCCGTGCGTGTACGGCTGGGATCGACGCATCCAGACGGCGACCATCCATTGGGTGGACGCCCAGTGGACGCTGCCCGCTCCGGCGATCGTCCCGGCCGGATCGCGCCACAAACTGGTCACCACGGTCACGCGGCAGCGGGACGGCAGCCCGTGTTCGGGATGGAAGGTACGGTATGAGATTCTGGACGGCGCGGCTGCGGCCTTCTCCGCCGACAATTCCAGCACCGCCGAAGTCGCCGTGGACTCAGCAGGCCAGGCCGCCGCGGAAATCTATCAGATCCAGCCCTCCACCGGAGTCACCCGCATCGCCGTGCAGATCGTTCGGCCCGGCGACGCCCCGGGGGCCTCCGGCCGACAGTTGACCGTCGGTAGCGGCACTGCGATCGTGACCTGGTCCGGTGCGCAACTCAACGTCCGCGTATCCGGTCCGAGCACGGCCGCGCCCGGCGCTCAATCGTTCCGGATCGAGGCCAACAACTCGGGCAGTCTGCCGGCCGACGCCGTTAGCGTGAACGTCACATTGCCGACGGGAGTGACCTATCGCTCCGGCAATCCGGCGCCGAGCGTGTCGGGGAATTCCGTCTCGTGGCAGGTGGGCCGCCTCAACAGCGGTGAAACGCGGTATTTCGACCTAGGCGTGGATATCGCCGCGGCGGGGAGCTACTCGATCTGCGCAGCGGCTCAAGGGTCGGGCGGAGTCACGGCCCGCCACTGCGCCGCCGTCACCGTGGGATCGCCGCAAGTGACGATCCAAATCCGCGGGCCGGATCAGGCCGTGGTAGGCCAGGACGTCAACTTCATCATCGACATCACCAATCGCGGTCAGGCGGCGGTGAGCGGACTGCTGGTCCGCGACACGTTCGATGTCGGGCTACAGCACAGCGTAAGCCAAGGCGCCGTGGAGAGAGATTTTCCCGGCGCCATTCTCCCCGGCGAAACGAAGTCGATCGGCGTCACCTTCCGCGTCGTTCAGCCCGGTCGATGGTGCCACACGGTTCAAATCACGGGACCGGGCGGGATTGCCGCATCGCAGCAGGCCTGCCTGCAAGCCACGGCGGCGGGTACGGCAACGACGCCGGGCGGAGGGGCGACGGCACCCGGCGGTAGCAGCCTTACCAGCCCCGCGCCCGGGACCGGTTCCGGTACCGCGACGCCGGCGCCGAGCTCGCCTTATGGCGGGACGATTCCATCGACCACGATGCCCGGCAGTGCCGGTCCGGCCGCGTCGCCGTCAACGCCAATGCCCTCCGCCGGAGCGCCCGGCGTAGCCTTACCGCCCGCCCCGACCGGAACCGGAACGACGATCACGCCGCCGCCGACGGCGCCCCCGACCGCGGGCACGGGGACGGGCGGCGGTACCTCGGGGGCAAGCTCGCCCGGGCTGCCGCAACCGCCGTTCGGCGCGGGAACGAGCGGCTCGCCACCCGGCGGCGCGCCTGCCGCAAGCCCGGGAGCGGGCGCTTCGGGCGGCGCCGCTCCGGAGACCCCTTCCGCCGCTTCGCCCGTGGAACTTCGCATTACCGGTCCCTCTCGCCTGGAGTTGGGCGGATTGGGCGTCTTCACCATGGAGGTCACGCACCGCGGCACGACCGCCCTCTCCCAGGTCCGTTTGATCTGCGATTTCGACGTCGCTTTCGAGCCGGTTCGGGCGAGCGCCGGGCAACAGGTGGAGGGCGAATCGATCGTGTGGTCGCTGGCGGAACTCGCCCCCGGCCAAACCGTTCGGCGGCAAGTGGAGTTGAAGGCCGTGGCCAGCGCCGCCAACGCCTGTTGCCGCGCGAAGTTGATGGGCACGGCCGGGACCCTGGCCCAATCGAGCGCCTGCGTGCCCGTGCAGCCGGCGGCCCCCGGTGCCGCCACCATTCGCGAACGCCCCACCGCCCCGAAACTCTCCCTGCGCATCATCGATCGCTACGAACCCATCGCGCAGGGCAAGAGCAAAGTCGTAACCCTGCGCGTCACCAACGAGGGAAACCACGTGGCCCGAAACCTGCTGCTGACCGTCCGATTGCCGGCCGAGCTGCAATGGAACCCCGAGGGGACCTCCGGACCTACCGCGGCGGAATCGCTCGCCTCCGGACGGGTACGCTTTTCGCCGCTGACGGAATTACCCCCGGGCGAAAGTCGCGATTACGACCTGGCGCTCACCACGCTTACCGCCGGCGAGGTCGAGATTCTGGCCGAGTTGTCGGCCGACGCATTGCCGGAACCGATCACCGCCGTCCGCAAGACGACGATCATCAAACCGGGAGGATGACCGCCCCGCGGCATAGCCGCGAGGCGAAGACACGAGAGAAACCGGCCTTGCCGCGGTACGTAATCTTAGAACACGACGCCCCTCGCGGATTGCATTGGGACCTGCTGTTGGAGACGGCCGGGTTGCTGGCCGCCTGGGCCATCGTTCGGTCTCCCGATGAACCGGGCGAAATCCCCGCCGAAAAACTCCCCGAGCACCGCCGCGTCTACCTGGAATACGAGGGCCCGATCTCCGGTAACCGCGGGACGGTCACCCGCTGGGACCAGGGCGAGTACCGCATTCTCCGGCGGCGCGAAGGTTTCCTGGAGCTTTCCGTCCGGGGGCAGCGGTGGCACGGCGTCGTTCGCCTCACGCGCTGCGAAACCGGGCCGGAAGCATGGAGCTGCCGCTACCTCCCGGAATCGGCGGATTTGCCCGGTTGATTCTCGACGATGCACGCCGAGCGAACCTCCGCCGCCGGCTCGTGCCGACGGCTTCCGATCCTAGGATTTCGCGGAAAAACAACGCGGCATTGCCCTGGCCGACGTGGGAAGCCGACGCGCCGTGAAGACGCGCGACGCCGAGCGCGGGGATGCGAGTCCGCAAGCCGCCGCCGTCATTTCGCCTTGAGGCATTCCTCGGGCGTAATCACGCCGTCGCCGTTCAGGTCGTACTTGGCGAATTCCCGGTACGTTGCCTCCGTCCAGCGATCGGCGAACTCAGCCATCAGCACTTGGCCGTCGCGGTCCTTGTCGCGTTCGCGGAACCACGAGGGAAGACCGTCGGGCAGGCGGTCGTAGGGCGAAGTGAAACGGAACTTTTTCGTCGAGATCGGGGAGGCGGTCGCCGAGCTTGACGCCTCCGGTCGGCTCTCTCCGCTGCGGGATTGCTGCCCCCCGTTCATTTCCGCCAACCGACGGGAAAGCTCCTCCCTCGATATATTGCCGTCGCCGTCCTGGTCCCCGGGCGCCCAATCGCCGCGCATCTTGGACCATTCCTCTTTCTCCAGCACGCCGTTCTTGTTTTCGTCGTAGCGCTGCATCAGGCTGTCGGCGAATCGGGCAATCCGCTCGTCGATCGGCGGCGGCGGAGGCGATGGCTCTTCCCGGCGCTCGTCCCGTCGCTCCTCCCGGCGCTCTTCCCGGCGTTCCGAGGAGGAAGTCGCTTGGGAAGCCGGCTGCGAGCCCGAGGTCGAAGTCGCCACGGCGGGGGCGCCGAAGCCTTGCGGCCGGGGTCCCGCGGGAGAACTCGATATGCCGAAGCCGGGGACGGTCCCCGCCGGGCCGAGCTTCAAGATCTTGACCTCCGGCGGCGGACTACTATTGTTCGCACTCCCGGACGACGACTGTCCCGACGACGATTGCCCCGAGCCTCCCTGCTCCTGGTCGCGATAGTACTTAATCAGCCCCTCGCGGACTTCGGAGATGCGGAAACCGTTGGACACGTCCTTGCCCGTCCTTTCGGTCAGCCGCGGAATGATATATTGGGCGAATCGGGAGTTTTGGATTTCCTCTTTGGAAACGAAGCCGTCTTGATTCTCGTCGAGCCGGCTCATAAACCCGACGTAGCGTTCGGCGCGTTCCTCGGCCGAAGACTCGGAACCACGAGAATCCCGGCCGCGGAAATCACCGCGGAAGCCGCCGTCCATCGGTGGAGGGCCGCCGAACCCGCCGGGCGGACCGCCGAAGCCACCGCCCATCCAAGGCGGCTGGGCCCAGGCCGCGGTCCCGGACCACGCCGCGCCGAGCACGGCCGCTACCAACGCTGCGCAAAACACGCGATAGATCACCGTAACCATCTCATCCGTCCAAGCCGCTGGTCGCGAAAAAAGCATTGCCCGATTTCTCCCCAGGAACACTCCCTACTCCAGCTACTCCAGCCGGCCGCGATTTCGGCCGCAGCGATGGCGCGCATCGCCGCGTTTCGTTTCCGACTGCCGTTTCGATTCCGACCGCTCTTGTCGCCTTACCGCGTTCCGCGCTGGATCGAAACGCTCTATCCATAGTAATTAACAACCGTGGCAGGGGCTGAGTTTCGGGGGGGGCCAGTTTACAACATGGAGGGGGCTTCCCGTGGTAGATCCCGGCCCAAGCGCATTTGCCCGATTATTTCGGCATCGTTGCGGACCGATTTGGGCCGTTGCGGAACTTTTCGTTGGGCGGGGCGTTAATTGCCTTGGAGAAGCTGGGTGCGTCTCCGCGTTCGCGGCGGATAGCCTCGTGCGTCCTCCGCGACGCTTGAGTGGTTCTTCGTTCGGAGGTTAGGTGAGAGTCGGAGGTATGTCGATGAGAGTCACGAATTTGGCTTTGGCGGTGCTGTTGACGGTCGGCCTGACGGCGGGAGCGGCGTTGGCTCAGCCCCCGGGAGGCCCCGGCGGTCGCGGACCGGGCGGGTTCGGCATGATGGGCGGCGGCGGCATGGGCTGGAGCCAGCTCTTGCAAATCGAAAAGGTCCAAAAGGAGATCGAGCTGACCGACGACCAAAAGGCCGAGATCGAGAAGATCGTCACCGCCAACCGCGAGAAGATGCGCGAGTTGTTCGGTCAGGGCCAGGGCGGTGATCGCCAGGCCAACTTCGAAAAGATGCGCGAACTACAGCAGGAAGCCCAAAAGAAGATCGAGGACGCCCTGCTGCCTCATCAGGTCGCCCGGCTCAAGGAAATCCGCTTGCAAGTGGCCGGCGTTCAGGCCCTGATGGATCCCGATGTCCAGAAGGAACTCGGCCTGAGCGAGGAGCAGGTCCAGAAGCTGCGTGACGTCGGTCGCGAAGTGATGCAGAGCATGAGGCCGCAGGACGGGCAAGGCCCGCGCGACCCCGGCGCCATGCGGGAAAGGTTCCAGGAGATGCGGCAGAAGATGGAAGAGGCCGCCCTCAAGGTCCTGACGGACGACCAGAAGGCCAAGTGGAACAAGATGAAGGGCGAGAAGTTCGAGCTTGCCCCGGAGGATATGTTCCCCCGCCGTCCGGGCGCGGCCCCCGGTGGTGAACGGCCCGCCGGCCGGCGCGGCAATCGGGACGCGTGATCCCGCGGTCGGGTAAGCGGATTTCCGCCCCCTAAACCCCGGGCTTTGCCGCCCGATCATCGACCCCCAGCTTGGCGGGTGAGTGGCCGACCACGCAGTACGGGACTGGATTGCGAGCGGAGCCGATATCCCGGCTAAGTCCCCGACGAAGTGCGTACAAATGGTCCGCAAACTACTCGCCAGGCTGGGTTATTTTCCCTAATAAGAGTGGTATTCCGCGGATTGCTGAGTCATTGTTCCAAAAGACGTGACACCCCGGGACTAAAATGGTTGCTCCCGGATCCCCACCTTGCGGGTACCGAAGCCTGTTGCGGTTCGAAACCGACGGTGCTCGATCCGGTGTAATATGGCGGTGGCGACGAAACAACACCCCTGTTTGGGTGAAAAGGATATCCCATTCGGAAAGAACTCTTGAAAAAAATTGCGCTATCACGGATTTCCCGAGGTGCGCAACGAATAATTACGGGTATGGAATAGAATAGGTCCGGGAAGGGAACAGCGGTTCGGTAGGTTGGGAGCATGAGCGGCGGGTTGGGCCTCGCCTGTTTGCCCCAAGATCGGACCCGTGGTAATACGGCGCGGCGGCGCCTTGGTGATTGGTGGCCCATGGAAGCCGGTGAAATCTTGCTCAGAAAAGGTCTCTTAACCGCCCAGCAGTTGCAGGTGGCACGCCGCAACCAGGGCGAAGGGAAACGATTGGACCAAGCGGCCGTGGGTTTGGGCTTGGTTTCGGAGGAGGAGGCCCTCCGCGCGCTCGGGGAAGAGCTGGGTATTCCCTACGTCGATCTGCACGACGTGAAGATCGATCCGGCCTTGCTGAACGGCTTCCCCCTCAAGTTCGTCTATCGCGAGAACCTCTTTCCCATCCGCCAAGAGAACGGCCGATTGATCGTCGCCACCAGCGATCCCTTCAACCTCTATCCGCTGGACGAGCTTTCCACCGCCATCGGCAAGACCGTGACGCCGGTCTTGGCCAGTCAGGCGGAGATCAGCAAGCTCATCAAGACGCACTTGGGCGTGGGCGGCGAGACCATCGACGAACTGATCGCCCAGAGCGATGACGATGACTCGGTGGAATTGATCGACGGCATCGAGGTCGACGGCTCCGAGCTTTCGCAATTGGCCCAAGAGCCGTCCGTCGTGCGGCTGGTCAACGAGATCTTGCTGGAGGCCATCGACCTGCGGGCGAGCGACGTGCATATCGAGTCGCAGCCGTCCGGCCTGAAGATTCGCTACCGCATCGACGGCGTGCTGCACGCCCAGCCCGTCCCCCCGGAAATCAACCGCTTCCAGGCGGCGATCATCAGCCGTCTGAAGATCATGGCGCGCTTGAACATCGCCGAACGGCGGTTGCCGCAGGACGGCCGCATCCAGCTTCGCGTGGCCGGGCGGGAGGTGGACGTCCGCGTCTCCGTCATCCCCATGATCCACGGCGAGGGCATCGTCCTCCGTCTGCTCGACAAGGGAGCGATGGAGTTCAACCTCCGCAAGCTCGGCATGGAGGACGACATCTATGCCGTCTTCCAAGACCTGATCAAGCTCCCGCACGGGATCCTCTTGGTGACGGGGCCGACGGGGTCCGGTAAAACGACCACCCTGTACAGCGCCCTGCTCGAAATTCGCGACGAGCAGACGAAGATCATCACCACCGAAGACCCGGTGGAATACCAATTGGAAGGCATCAACCAGATTCAGGTCCATCCCAAGATCGGGTTGACGTTCGCCGCTTCGCTGCGGAGCATCCTGCGTCACGACCCGGACGTCATCCTGGTGGGCGAAATCCGCGATCTGGAGACGGCGGAAAACGCCATCCAGGCCTCGTTGACCGGTCACTTGGTGTTCAGCACGCTGCACACCAACGATGCGGCGGGGGCCTACACGCGTTTGATCGACATGGGTCTGGAGCCGTTTCTGGTCTCCAGCACGGTGGAGGCCGTCATGGCCCAACGGCTGGTGCGGACCTTGTGTCCCGAGTGCAAGGAGCCGTACGAGCCGGATCCCGCCGAACTGCCTCGCGATTTCCCCCGGGACCGGTTGGAAAAGGGGGTGACGTTGTACCGGGCGAAGGGCTGCCGGGCATGCCGGCAGGTGGGGTATCGCGGCCGGGTGGGGATCTTCGAACTTCTCGTAACCACCGAGCGCATCCGCCAATTGTCGCACGATCGGGCCAGCAGTTGGGCCATCCGTCAGGCCGCCGTGGCCGAGGGCATGATCACGCTGCGGCAGGACGCATGGCGGAAAGTCTTCGCCGGCCGAACTACAATCGAAGAAATCGAGCGCGTGACCCGGGCCGAGGAACACTGACGCCCCGTGCATGCGTTCGCCGGACGTAGACGGGAGGGGATCGTGCCGCGCGACCGCCGCATGACCGCCGCCCGGCGCCATCCGCGGCCGCCCGCCGGCCGGCCCGTTACGCTACGCCCCGAGGAATAGCATCAGCTCATGCCGGAGTTCAGTTACGTCGCCGTCGATGCCAGCGGAAAGAAGATCACCGGTACGGTTGCGGCAGCGACGCAACGCGAGGCGGTGGCGGCCGTCTCCGCGCGCGACCTGTTCCCCTTGGAAGTCCGCGGCGAAGCGACGGATACGGCGGCCCTGCGGCGGCGGCGCGTGCCCGCCCAACTGATGGCCGTGACCTACGGCCAATTGGCCGACCTCTTGCGGAGCGGCGTGCCGCTCCTCCGCGCGATCCAGGTGATTCGCGGTCAGGTTTCGCACCCGGCGCTGAAGGAGGTCTTGGGCGAGGTGGCGCGGCGGGTGGAGGACGGGGCTTCCTTGGCCGACGCCGTCGCCCGATTCCCCGGCTGCTTCGGCGAGATGGCCGTCAGCATGATCCGCGCCGGCGGCGAGGGCGGCTTTCTCGAAGATGCCCTGGTCCGCGTGGCCGCCTTCACCGATGCCAGCGAAGATCTGCGGAAACGGGTGATGGGCGCCATGGCCTATCCCGTGCTGCTGTTTCTGATCGGTACGCTGGTGGTCAGCGGATTGCTGGTCTTTCTCGTCCCGCGATTCCAAACGCTGTTCGAGAGCCTGCGGCAACGCAATGAACTGCCCGCCCTCACCGAGGGATTGTTGGGCGCCAGCGATTTCCTTCAAAACTGGGGACTGTGGATCCTGCTCTTGATCGGACTGACCGTTTGGGCGGTCCGCGGCTGGCTCAAGACCGAAACCGGCCGGCGGGTATGGGATCGGTATATTCTCCGCGTGCCGGTGGCGGGCAACATCTTCCTCAGCTTCGCCGTGGCGCGGTTTTGCCGCATCTTGGGCACCCTCCTGCAAAACGGCGTGCCGATCCTGCGGTCCTTGGAGATCGCCGGCCAGGCCACCGGCAATCGCGTCCTCAGCGACGCCGTGCAAAAGGCGACGGAGAACATTTCGGCCGGGCAGTCCTTGGCCGCTCCCCTGGCCGCCTGCAAACTCTTTCCGCCCATGGTCATCGAGATGATCTCCGTGGCGGAGGAAGCGAATACCTTGGAAACCGTGTTGATTCAAATCGCCGACGCCTTGGAACGGCGAACGTGGCGGCAATTGGAATTGGGCGTACGACTGCTGGAGCCGATCATGCTCTTGATTATCGCCGGAATCGTTCTGGTGGTGGTCATCGCCCTGCTGCTGCCCGTCCTCAAGATGAGCACCACGATTTGAGCGCCGAGTCCGGATCGCCTCGCCGTCGCAGCAGGAGGTCCTCGCCGCCGCTCCCGCATGGGAAATCGCCGGGGCGACGCAAATCGGGACAATTTCCCACGATTGGGGTTTACACTAAGGGAGGACGAGGTTTTGCGGGACCGGCGCGCGGCATTTGCAACAGGTCCGGCGCACGGCCCACGATCGCACGGTCGCGCCGCCGCGGAAACCTCGGAGGGGATGGCATCGCTAGCAAGGGAGAGAGGAGTTCCTTTCATGGGTAATGCTGAAACGAACAGGTCGAACCGTCGCCGCTCACGTCGCGGCGTGACCTTGATCGAAGTGTTGTTGGTGCTGGTGATCCTGCTGATCATCGCGTCCATGGCGGTGATGGCCTACGGACCGATCCAACGGCGTGCGTACATCAACGCCGCGCGTGCCCAGATCAAGGCTTTCAAGGCCCCGATCCAGCGGTATTACCTCGATACCAACCAGTACCCGGCGTCGCTGGACGCCCTGCTCCAACCGCCGGCCGACCTGCCCGATCCCAGCAAGTGGGACGGCCCGTACTTGGACAGCCAATTCGTGCCCCTCGATCCTTGGGGGAATGAATACCAATACATGTACCCGGGTCAAAACGATCCCGAAGGCTTTCCCGATATCTGGTCTTTCGGTCCCGACGGCGTGGACGGCACGGAGGATGACGTGACCAGTTGGGCCGGCTAGGCTCGCGGGAGCGGTTTGCGATCTCGGCCTTTCCTTGCCTCCTTCCCGCTCAATGCGGCGATTCCCATGCGTCGGCCGGTACTTACCCAGCGATTTCCGCGGAAGGGGCGGCTCCACCGCCGGGCGCTGACGCTATTGGAAATCATCTTGGTGTTGACGCTGATGTGCGTGCTGGGCAGCATGGCCTACATCACGGTGATGCGGCCGATGGCCTCGCAGCGGTTGGAAACGGCCGCCGATCAACTTCGGGCGGAGTGGTTGCGGGCCCGCAATCGGGCCATGTCCCGCGGCGTAACCTACGCCTTCCGTTGCTCGCAAGAGAGCGGCGCCTACACCGTGGAGCCGTACAACGACGCTTCCGCGGATGCAACCTTGACGGGGAGCTTCGGCGGGACGAGCGTCTCCGGCAACACCGCGAGCGTCATCCAAGGCGAACTGCCGGAGCAGATCGTGGTCCACGACGGCAACGTCTTGGCCGACGAGTTATCCTCCGCCGATTTCGCCGAGAGCGGTCTCGCCGCCGACGGCTTGGGGACGCAAGGGACTTGGACGATCCTCTTCTTCCCGGACGGGACGGCCACCTCGGCGGTCGTCACGCTGCGCAACGAATATGGCCGGGCGATCGACGTCTCGCTCCGCGGGTTGACCGGGGCCGTCTTGGTCGGCGAGGCCTATCACACGGACGTGGTGACGACGGGCGCCGGGGCCGACTTTCCGTCTTCTTCCGCGGGAGGTCCGCCATGAGGTCGCGCCGAGCCATCGCCGGTCACCTCGGCCGGCATACGTCCGCCGGATTCACGCTGTTGGAAGTCATTTTGGCGATGGCCATTTTGCTGCTATCGCTGGCCGCCGTTTCGCAATTGGTCCTGACCGCCCACTCCAATGCCCGGTCGGCCCGCGACCGCGGCACCGCCCAAATGCTGGCCGACAGCCTGATGGCCGAATTGATCGCCGGCTCGCTCCCCCTGGAATCGACGAGCGAAACACCGCTCGAGGATGTGGTGGACGGCGTGGAACCGGACTGGTTGTATGCCGTGGACGTTTCGGCGACGGACCTGGACGGCCTGCTGCGGGTGGAGGTCCTGGTGCGGCAAGACGCCGCGCAAATCGCTCGGCCCGCGGAAGCGCGGCTGGTGCAGTGGTTGATCGATCCGGACTACCCCTTCGTTCAACCCGGTGAGAGCGCATCGTCCGGCGGTTCGTCGTCATCGTCGGCTTCCGGCGGATCGTCCGGCGAAGCGGGGACGGGAGGTACGCAACCGTGAGCCGCCGAGTGAGAATCCGCATCGCTTCGCCTCATCGCGCCCCGGCGCCTCGCAAAGCCTCGCCGGAACGGCCGCCTCGTGCCCGGGGATTCACGCTCCTGGAAGTGATCTTGTCGCTGGCGCTGGTGACCTTGGTGCTGGCGGCGATGGGGGCGGCGACGGTCTTCCACTATCGGGCCGTGGAATCCGCCAAGTCCCGGCTGGCCGAGGCCCAGCTCGCCCGGGCGGTGCTGGAACGCATGGCGCAGGATATTCGCGGGGCGGTCCCTTACGATCCCGTCAATTTCGCCCAATTGATCCCCGGCTTGGTGACGCGGACCAGCCAAAGCGATCTGGCGGATGCGGCCTCGGCGGCGGGTTTGGACGCCTCGATGCTCTTTTCCGACGGCGGCGATTCGCTCTCCGGCATGGGGCAGGATGCCGCCTCCGGTTCGCTGCCGCAAAGCGTGCCCGGCCTGTACGGAGGCATTGATTGGATCCAGGTGGACGTCAGCCGCCTGCCGCGACCCGATCAGTTGCAGTCGGAGATCTTCCTCTCCGCCGATGGGATGCTGATCGATCGCGTCAGCGACGTCAAGACCGTAACCTACTTCATCCTCGATCCCGCGGAGGCTTCCGGTTACACGATTGCGAGCACGCCGGGCGTCACCGGTTTTGAGCAACAAGGCGGACTGGTCCGCCGGGAGCTGGATCGGGCGGTCACGGCCTATCTCGCCGAGACCGGGGAATTGGATCAGATCGACAATACGCTTCAGCCCATCGCTCCGGAGGTCGAGGCGGTGGAGTTCGCGTACTTCGACGGTTCGAGCTGGACGGACTCTTGGGATTCGGACCTTCAGGGTACGCTGCCGACGGCGGTTGAAATCCGCTTGTACGTTCGCCCCGCCGAATCCCGGCGTAACACTGCCGTCTGGACGGGTACCGGCGGTGCCGGGTCGTCCACCGACACCGGGGATCTACGGATGTATCGCACGGTCGTGTATTTGCCGGCGGCGCATGTGACCGGCCAATTGGGGGCGACGGGCGGCGCCGGCAGTACCGGCGAGTCCCAGAGCGGAATGGGCGGAGAGGAAGAACCGGAACCCGAGCAGGATGATGTGATGGACGACTCGCCCCAGGGCGGCGGCGGTCCTGGTCGCGGCGGCAGGCCGGGCGAAGGGTCGGACGGCGGCACGGGCGGTGATCGCGGGGAACGTCCCTCGGGCGGCGACGGCGGTCGCGGCGGATTCGGCGGGCAGCCCGGCGGCGGCCCCGGCCAAGGCGGACCGCCCCCCGCTCCTCCCGGCGGAGGAGGAGGCGGTTTCGGCGGACCACCTCCCGGCGGAGGAGGAGGCGGCAATGAGCGATGACCTCAGGCCCCGAGTGCAGGCGGTCGCCCATCGGCACGTGGCCCGCGCCGGTTCCCCGCCCGCGCGCGGCGGCATGATACTCTTGGTCGTCCTTGTCACCGTGGCCTTGTTGGCGTTGGGAGCCTTGACGTTCGCCGAGCTGATGCTGGCGGAGCGGGAGGGGACGGAAATCTACGGTCGGCTGTCCCAAGTCCGCGCGGCGGCCGCCTCCGGCGCGGAGGTCGCCCGGCTGCTCGTCTCCCTGGACGAAGATGAGATGATCGCGAACGGCGGCTGGTTCGACAACCCCGGCTGGTTCGCCGGCGTGCCCGTCCTCGAAGAGATCGATCCCCGCAATACCGCCTATTTTTCGGTGATCGCGCCGGCCGACGACGGTTACGCCGGCAGCTCGGGCGTGCGATACGGCTTGGAAAACGAATCCGGCAAGTTGAATCTGAACAGCCTGCTGTTGGCCGACCAATACGTCGAAAACGGCGGCCGGCAGCTATTGATGGGCCTGCCCGGCATGACCGAGGACGTGGCCGACGCCATCATGGACTGGATCGACGCCGACGACGAACCGCGAGAATTCGGCGCGGAAGTGGATTACTATGCCTCGCTCAGTCCGCCCTATGCCCCGAAAAACGGACCGCTGGAGACGGTCGAGGAACTGCTCTTGGTCCGCGGCGTGACGCCCGATCTGCTCTTCGGCGCCGACCGCAATCGCAACGGCCTCGTCGATCCGGGGGAGACGGTGCCGGATTCGCTCTCGGCGCTGGGGGTGAGCGACGCCACGGCCTATCGCGGTTGGGCCGCCTATTTGACCTTGTACAGCATGGAGCTGAACGTCCGCCCGGACGGCTCCGCCAAAATCGATATCAACCAGGACGATCTGGAAGCCTTGTACGACGAGTTGGAGGCCGATTTCGGACCGGAGGTGGCGACGTTCATCGTGGGGTACCGGCAGAACGGCCCCTACGACGGCACGGAAGAATCGCAACCGCTGGGTGAGGGGGCCTTGCCTGATTTCTCCCGGCCGTCCCGCGCCACCTTCAGCACCGTGTTGGACTTGATCGACGCCCGCGTCCGCATGCAACTCGACGGCGTGGAGGAACCGGTGGTCATCGGCCCGATTTGGTCCACGTCGGAGCCGGGGCTGCTGCGGGTGGCGCTGCCGCTGATCATGGCCAATCTGACGGCGACTTCCAGCAAGGTGATTCCCGGCCGGATCAACATCAACCTGGCGCCGCCTTCCATTCTGTACGGGATCCCGGGGCTCGATCCGTCCGCTGCGGACGCGATCATCGACTTTCGCCCCAGCGATCCCATCAACCTGGACGACGATCAGTATCGCTACGAAACCTGGCTGTTGGCCGACGGCGTGGTGACGCTGGAGGAGATGAAGGCCCTGATGCCGTTCGTCACCTGCGGGGGCAGCGTGTTCAAGGCGCAGGTGGTGGGGTATTTAGGGGGTGGAATTCCGGCCGTGCGCCACGAAGTGACGATTGACGCTACCGTCCGCCCGGCCCGCGTATTATTCTGGAGAGATATGAGCCAGTTGGGCCGCGGTTTCGACGCCGACGTCTTGACCGGGGCGGCGTCGTCCGCGCTCGGTTTGCCCGGCTTTTAAGAGGCGTTCGACGCCGAAGGAGAACGAGAGTCATGCCGCAGTGGCTGGCCGTGGAATGGGATGACGAGGAATTGCGGGCGGTGGTCGCCCGCGCCGGCCGGCGCGGCCTCGCGTTGGAGGACGCCTTTACCGTGCCGTTGCGGGAGGCGATTCCGGCGACGGCGGAGGACGGCTCGCGGCAGCGCCCCCCCGCGGAGGAGATCGGCGGCAAGTTGGCGGCGGCCCTCGCGGCCCGCGGCGTCTCGCGTCCCCGCACGTTCGTCGCCCTGAGCCGGTCGCGGATCGAGTTGCGGCAACTGTCCCTGCCGCCCGTCGCCGACGACGAACTCCCCGATCTCGTGCGTTTTCAAGCCATTCGCGAATTTCCGCATATCGACGAGGAATGGCGGATCGACTATATCCCGCTGGAAACGGCGGCCGATCAGACCCGCGCGGTATTGGCGGCGGCGCTCCCGCCCGCCGGCAGCGCCGAAATCGGAGCCGTTTGCGGTGCGGCGGAGCTGAGCATCGCGCGGCAGGTTTTGCGGCCCTGCGCGGCGGCCTCGTTGGCCCTCCGCCGCGTACCCGGCGAGCCGGACGAGATCCGCCTGATCGTGAATCTGGTCGGCGAGGAGGTCGATCTGGTCATTGTGGTGCGGGACGCGCTGGTATTCGTGCGGACCGCCCGCGTAGCCGGCGACCCCTTGCGCGACCCGGAGGCGGCCGAGCTGTTCGTGGGCGAAATCCGCCGCACGATGGTCGCCGCCCAAAATCAGTTGGGCGGGGGGCGGGCCAACCGCATCGTACTGTGCGGAGCGGACGCCGCCCACGAGACCTTGGGCGCCATGCTCGGCGAACGGCTCTCCCTCCCCTCCGCCTGCTTCGATCCCTTCGCCGAATTCACGCTCCGCGGCGAATTGGCCACCCATCGCCCGGACGACACGGGCCGCTTCGCCGCCTTGGTGGGCGTGCTGGCGGACGAGGCCGAAAAGCGACCGCCGGCCGTCGATTTCCTGCATCCCAAACGCCGCCCCCAGCCCCCCTCGCGAAAGAACCAGTACCTGCTGGCCGGGGCCGCGGGTTTGCTACTGGTGCTGTGGGGCCTGATCTTCGCGTGGTTGACCCTCCGCGGCATCGACGAAAAAATCCAAGCCCTCCAAATCAAACGCCAAGAACTGGACCGCAAGCTCAAGGAGGCGGAAAAAACTCGCAAGCTGGTCGACGCCCTGAACGCCTGGCGGGCGAGCGACGTCATGTGGCTCGATGAATTGAAGCGGCTCAACGAAAAGGTCCCCTCCGCCAAGGAAGTCATGCTCAACAAGCTGACGCTGGCGGCGGGCGAGCGGGGCGGACAAATCACCTTGGAGGGATTCGCCGCGAACGCCGAAGCCGTGCAGACGCTCGAACAATCGCTGGAGGATCAAAACCATCAACTGCTCAGCAAGGGCAAGGCGGAGGACGCCTCGCAACCGCCGTACACCCTGCGCTTCGGGTCGGTGGTGGTCATTCGTCCGCCCGAAGCATCGAGCGGAACCGCGCGGGCGGCCGCCGCCCGACGGACCGCCTCTCCGGCCGCGCGGGGAACCGTCGGAGGGAGGCAGCCATGACCATCGGCCGACGGGAAATCACCCTCCTCGCGGTGCTGGGCCTATTCGGGGTCTTGCTCATCGGAACGGCCGTCTATTCCGCGGTCGTCTCGCCGTACCTCGCCAAGCAACGGAACTATCAACAACTGGCGGCCCAGGTGGCGCAAAAGGAGCGGCAATGGAATGACCTGAAAAAGGCCGAGGAAACGCTCCGCGTCGCCCGCGAACAATCGCTGCCCGCCGATCCCGCCGTTGCTCGACGGCTGTACGAAAACTGGCTGCTGCAATCCGCCCAGGCCGCCGGTTTCGACGGCGTCAAGATCGAAAGCGGTGAAGTCCGCCGCGAGAGGGACCTGTTCTATCGCTTTCCCGTCGTGGTCCGCGGACAAGCGACCCTGGAGAAACTGACCGCCTTTCTGCACGCTTTCTATGCGCGGAACTATTTGCACCGCATTCAGCAAATATCCATCACACCGGGCAAGGACGGAAAGTCGATGGATTTGATGCTGTCGGTGGATGCCGTGGTTCTGGAAGACGCGGCGAGCAAGGATGCGTTGCCGGAAGGTGAACCGGCACGGCGCGAATTACCGCCGCTAAAGGATTACGTGAGCGTGATCGCGGGCCGGAATCTGTTCGCCGTGTATCAGCCGCCCCCGCCGCCGCGACCGCCCCGGACGCCGGAACCGCCCCGGCAATCACCGCCGCCCCCGCCCCCGGCCCTGGATCCCAGCCGCTTCGCCTACGTCAACGCCATTGTGGAAGTCAACGGCAAGCGCGAAGTGTGGCTCTACTCCCGCACGGAAGGCAAGACGCTGCGGCTCAACGAGAACGATCCCTTCGCCATCGGGGTCGTCAAGGGCCGCGTCGTGCGGATCGGCGTCCGCGACGTGGAAATCGAGGTGGACGGCGAACCGCGCAAGCTGTCTTTGGGTGATTGCCTGTACTCCGAGAGCCGGCAACCGGACAAGGAAACGTGACGCGCCGTCCGTCCGGGGCGGACCGCCCGGGGCGTGGGCATCGCAGTTAGGTCCGTCGGGACGCACCGGCGCTGCCGGCTTCCTCGGCTTCGTAGTCGGCCGGCCGGAGTGGCAGCGGAGCGACGTCCCCCGTCGCGCGTTCTCGCTGCCGCCACCGGGTTACGCCGGCGGCTTCCAAGTCGGAGCAATCAATAACGTCGCGCCGTGTTTTCACTCGGCGGCTTGCGCCGCCGAACGGGCATCGTTATATTGGTCATGCGGAACGCCGGCGCCGAATGCTCCATCGCTGGGAGGATTTGCTCATGTCGATATCGCGTCTTCGCCCGACTCGCCTTTCGCGGCGCAACCTGTTGCAGGCCTCGGCGGCGGCCGCCTTGCTTCCGGCCGCGCGCTTCCTACCGGCCGAGGAGGCCGCGGAGGCCCCCCTGCGAGCCGTCACCCGGGGACCGCGCTTCCACTGGTTCGCCTATTACGACAAACTGCAATTCGACGCCGAAAACCGTCGCGTCTTGGGCATGGAGGTCGATTTCGAGCACCGTTCGCCGCGGCCCGAGGACCGCGTCCGGCTGGGCATGGCGGACCTGCAAGACGGCGACCGCTGGATCGAGTTGGGAGAAAGTACGGCCTGGTGCTGGCAGCAAGGCTGCATGCTCCAGTGGCGGCCCGGCCACGATCGGCAAGTCCTTTGGAACGACCGAGCCGGCGACCGCTACGTCTGCCGTATCCACGACTTGGCGACCGGGCAAACCCGCACCGTCGCGGCCCCGATCTATGCCGTTGCGCCGGACGGCCGCTGGGCGGTCAACGCCGATTTCCGCCGCATCAACGATTTGCGGCCGGGCTACGGCTACGCCGGTCTCCCCGATCCTTACGCCGACGAACGGGCGCCCAAGGACTCGGGGATCGAGCACGTGGATCTGGAGACCGGCGCCGCGACGCGGATCGTGTCCATCGCCGATGCCGCCGCCATCCCCTTCGATCACGGCGATTTCGGCGACGGCAAACACTGGTTCAACCATCTTCTGGTCAATCCCGACGGCACCCGGCTGGTCTTCCTGCACCGGTGGAAGATCGACGCCGACCGTTGGCTTACCCGCATGTTATCGGTTCGGCCGGACGGCGGCGATCTCCGCGTGCTGATCGGATCCGGGTACGTATCGCACTTCATCTGGCGCGATCCCGATCACATCCTGGCCTACGCCAAGCCGGCCCCCGACGCCGCTTGGGGTTTCTTCCTCTTCGAAGATCGGCCGGGCGGCACCGTCGAGCAGATCGGAGCGGGGGTGATGGGACCGGGCGACGGCCATTGCACCTACCTGCCCGGAAATCAGTGGATCCTCTGCGACACCTACCCGGACCGGGATCGCATGCAGCACCTCTATCTCTTCCGCTTGGCGGACGGCAAGCGCGTCCCCCTGGGCAAATTCCACCTGCCGCCGGAATACAAGGGCGAATGGCGCTGCGACTTGCATCCCCGTTTCAGCCGCGACGGCCGATTCGTCACGATCGACTCCGCGCACGAGGGCGGCCGGCAAATCTACTTGCTGGACATCTCGCGGATCGTGGAGAGCCCTGCGGCGTAAAAGCCCGAGACGGGCCGGGGCGTCCGGGCCGATCCGAGGAGGGAAGAACCCAGGCTCTACCGACGAGCCGCCGAAGGGAACGCCCGCTCGCACGCACCGGTCTTCCGACGCCGAGCTTAGACGTGATTCGAGGGAGTCGGGTCGGAGAAGAAAGGGGCGTCGTCGTTGTCGGGCGAGCCGCCCGCGGTTTCACCTTCGTTGAGCGGAATCGTCACCCGAACCGTCGTTCCTCGTCCGGAAGCCGAGACGATTTGGGCGGATCCGCCCAGCATTCGGGCACGGTCGCGGATGGCGGCCAGGCCGAAATGCCCCGCCGGGGCCTCCGCCGGATCGAAGCCCCGCCCCCAATCCCGCACCACGATGCGCAGTTGCCCCCCCTCGCGCGCGATGCGGACCTCCAGCTCTTGCGTGCCGCTATGCCGGACGGCGTTATGCACCGCCTCTTGCACGATCCGATAGATATTGTTCTCCACAGGCGGGGCCAGACGCAACGACTCCTCGTCGGATAGCACGCGGATGACGATGCCGCTCTGCTCGCCCAAGTCGCGGCAAAGGTCCCGCAGAGCGGCGACCAGCGATCCGCGATCCAATCCCGCCGGCCGCAAACCGTCGATCATCCGCCGCGCTTCGGCGATGGCCTGGCGGAGCAGCAGGACCGCTCGGTCCAAAACGGCGGCGGCCTCCTCGGGACGCTCGCGCCGAACGTGCTCGAACGACTGCAAGTGCATCAGGGCCGCCGACGCCTGTTGCACGAATCCGTCGTGAATCTCGTAGGCCAGAATCTCGCTCAGGTGATCGGTGCGGTGCACCCACTCGTGCAACAGCCGGTGCTCCTGCTCCTCCCATTCCTGCCGGTCCTGCGCCCAGGCGGATTTGACGTGCTCGAATTCCTGTTGAATCTTGCGCCACTCCGTGACGTCCGAAATGTATCCCTGGAGGCAAAGCAGCTCGCCGTCGCGGCCGAAGATCCCCTGCCCTTGCTCCCAGACCCATTTGACGGCTCCGTCCGCCGTGCGAATGCGATAAACCACGCGATAAGTACGCCGCTGGGCCACGGCCTCTTGGATGGTGTTGTAAACCATCTCCCGATCCTCCGGTTCGATCAGCTCGGCGTAAGCGATGCGGCGATTGCCGAGCAGATCCTCGGGAGCGTAACCCGTCAGCGAACGGCAGCCCTCGCTGATGAACTCCATGGTCCACTGGGGATCGTTGCGACAGCGATAGACCAACCCCGGCAACCCTTCCAGGACGCTGTTCAGCCGTTGGGCTTCCAAGGCCAAGAAGGCGCTATAACGATGCGCCGCCGTCAGATTGGGGCGAATTCCCCACACTCCGAACAAGGCAAGCACGGAGATGGCCAGTGCGACCGCCTCCGCTACGGGGACGGGTTGCACGCCGGCAACCCACCATTCTCCCAATACCAGCCCGCGGCGAATCCCCATCAACAGCATGACGGTGGCGATCAAGAGCCAGCCCCAGCCCACGCGGGACTCCCGCGCAAGTTGAAAAGCCAAAGCGGCAGCCATCGCCTGAGAGACGATTGACAGCACAAGGACGATGGTGATTAAAGAAGCTTCCACGGGAGCGAATGATTCCTTTTGGCCCGCTTTCCGAATGGGCCGGTCTTTGCCGGGCCGCCGAAGTTCTCCGACAGCGGAGTGCCGCGGATTCTTGCCCCCTCCATTTCACGCTTCGCCCGTGCGCTACGGATTCACGCCCCGGCCGCACCAGCCGATGCGCTGCCGTTCGCGGAGACGCCGACGCCGTATTACGCCCTGAGAAAGCCCGATTCACACGTTTCGGTTAAAACGGCGACGTCGAACGCCCCTTTTGAAATTATTGCTTCTAATTTGGGAATAAAGAACCGCCAGCTTAGGGGGATTCTTCCGGTTTTTTCCGTGTATCCCACATTTTGACCCCGCCCTGGCCGACCGGCTTGCCGCGCGGTGGGATGTCGTGCGGTACCGCTCGACACCGTCACGCCTCGGACGGTTGCCGAACAAGGCATCCCTTGAAAAGTCTAGGTTATTTCGGCCGCCGCGGCCCCGCGCCGATCCGCCGGCGACACCGCCGCTCCCCGGCCGCCGGTACGCAACCCACCTTGCGTTACGACCCCTTTCGGGCTATATGATGCAAGGTGGTCGATCAGCCGGAGTCGCTGCGTCGCTGGGCGGCGGTCCGGAGGGCCGGGAGTTCCTTGCCGTGAAGGGGATCATGCCATCCGTCCCAACGAATTCGCGTTTCAACGTTGCATAGCACCCGACTGCGGGGCCGCCTTCGGCACCGAGGAGGTTCACGTAGCTTGCCCTCGTTGCGGAGCGCTGCTGGAAGTCGCCTACGACTGGAATCGGCTTGCGCCGCCGCGGAGCCTTCGCGATTTCGAAGCCCATTGGTCACGGCGGAGCGACCCCCACTCCTTCAGCGGCGTGTGGCGTTTTCACGCCTTGCTCCCCTTCGCCGCCCGCGAGGAGTGCGTCACCATCGGCGAGGGCCAGACCCTCTTGCAACGTTCGGATCAGGTTGCCCGATACGTGGGCATGAATCCCGGGCGGCTCTTCCTGCAATACGAGGGGATGAACCCGTCGGGGAGCTTCAAGGACAACGGCATGTCGGCCGCCTTCACGCATGCCCGGCTGACCGGCGCCAAGAAGGCGGCCTGCGCCTCCACCGGCAACACCAGTGCCTCGCTGGCGCTGTATTGTGCCGTCACGCGGCTGATGCGGGCGGTGATCTTCGTCGGTTCCGGCAAGATCGCCTACGGCAAGCTGTCGCAGGCTTTGGACTACGGGGCCTTGACCGTTCAAATCGCGGGCGACTTCGACGACGCCATGCGGCGCGTGAAAGAGGTCAGCCAAGCGCTGGGCATCTACCTGGTCAATAGCGTCAACCCCTTTCGTCTGGAAGGCCAAAAGACGATCATGTTCCGCGTCTTGGAGGCCCTGAACTGGGAGGTGCCCGACTGGATCATCGTCCCGGGAGGAAACTTGGGCAACTCCAGCGCGTTCGGCAAGGCGTTTCGCGAACTCTTGGAGTTGGGCCTGATTCCCCGCGCGCCGCGGCTGGCCGTGATCAATGCGGCCGGCGCCGATACGCTCTACAATCTGTTCGAGCATCAGGGACTTCGCTGGAACGGCGGGCGGCCGGACCCCGATCTGATCCGAAAGTATTACGAAGACATGGATCGCGAACAGCGCCGGGCCGAAACCATCGCCAGCGCCATCGAAATCAACCGGCCCGTCAACCTCGCGAAATGCCTGCAAGCCTTGGACACCTGCCGCGGCGTCGTCCGCGAGGTCACCGATCAGGAGATCTTGGACGCCAAGGCCCAAGTCGGGTCCGGCGGGCTGGGGTGCGAGCCCGCCAGCGCGGCGAGCGTGGCCGGGCTGAAACGGTTGGTGGCCGAGGGTGTGGTGGGACCGGACGAACGCGCCGTCTGCATCTTGACCGGCCATCAGCTCAAGGATCCCACCGCCACCGTCGCCTATCACACCACGGACCAAGACATGTTCGACCGCGTGCTGGGCAGCCGGGGCGTGCGGCGGGCAACCTTCGCCAACCGCGCTGTGACCGTGGCCAACGATCTGAACGAAATCATCCGGGCGATCGAATTGTACGGTTGAGGCCGACCGACGCGCGAGCGCGAGCCGCCATCGAGCTTCCGCGCCGGCAAGCGATCCGGTTTTCAAACAGGGCTTCCACCGCCGGCTTGCACCGGCGGCTCAGGGAAATCATACACAACGCGAACGCGACGACC
>Ga0067045_1028893_pt1 | contig 26178 bp, 25 predicted proteins | sample TerdegcTABiofilm_FD_59184 | JGI IMG/M metagenome (GOLD analysis project Ga0067045, IMG submission 59184) | Combined Assembly of (Gp0054472, Gp0054536) Wastewater bioreactor microbial communities from Singapore -Terephthalate degrading... | reverse complement strand
GAGAAGCTCTTCCGGAGACCGGCCAGAAACCGATTTTTCTGATGCGGGGGGTAGGGCCGGCAAGGATGCCGGCCCTACGGACTCCCCTCTAACCTCTACGAACTATGAACTACGAACTTTATTTTCTAACTAATTGCCATTATTACAAAAGTCACCCGCGAACCATGAAAATAAAGGTCGCTGCTGTTGGCTACCTTGGGCGGGCACGGAGGCCCGCCCCACTAAAAGAAAAGCTCTTCCGGAAACTGGAAACCGGAAACCAGACACCGATTTTTCTAACAACTGGCAACTTTATTTTCCTGGTAATTGCCATTAGTTACAAAAGTCACCCGCGAACCATGAAAATACAGGTCGCTGCCAAGGGCTAACTTGGGGCAGACCGGCGGGTGATTCCGACGGATGTATGGTCGGGGACAGGGCTGCCACCAGGAAGGAGCCTTCAAGCTTCGTTGCCGGCGATAAGGCGCTGCGGATGGGTATAGATGTTGCATCTACCCTGCCGGGCAAACCCGATGAGGGAGATCCCCTGCAATTCCGCCAGACGGATGGCCAGCGAGGTGGGGGCAGAGACCGAAGCCAGGAGCGGGATACCGGCCCGGGCTGCCTTCATGACCATCTCGAAGCTGGCCCGGCCGCTCAGGAGGGCCACGGTGGCGTTGGTGGGGAGATTTTTCTGCAGGGCCTGGCCGATGACTTTGTCAAAGGCATTGTGGCGGCCCACATCTTCGGCTCCCAGGAGGATCTGACCGTCGGCCGCCTCGGCCAGGAAAATGGCATGGGTCCCACCCGTCTGCTGGAAGAGCCGCTGACGCTCCGGCAGGGTGGCCATCAGGCTCAGCAGATCCGGAATCCGGAGGACCACTTCCCGGGCCGGGAAGGCTTGGAATTGTCGGGCCATGAGGGGTTCCGCCGCCAAGGGATCGCCCCGCAGCACCGCCGCCGCCATGTTGCTGATCAGATCCTGTTTGGTCTGAAAGATCTTCCCCAAGCGCACCTGGATCTGGGCAAAAAAACGCCCCCTTTGGGGATCGGGGGGCAGCAGGCGCAGCTCCTGAATATCTTCAGTGGCCTCGATGGCTCCGCTGGTGAGCAGGAATCCCAGACAGAGTTCCACTTCCTGGCCCGGCAGACAGAGAAGGTGGTAGGCGGGAAAACCATTGACCGTCAGGGACAGCAGGGTCTCGTTGATCACCTGATCGGTGGTATCGCAACCCCGGCCGCCTTCCCAACGGTGGATCGGCCGGTTGACGATCTGGACTGGCGTGGTCAAACTGGTCATGGCAGCAGTCCCTTTATTTCAGTAAAATATCCGCTCCGTGTTCCGGCTTTTTCCCGAGCTTCAGCCCCATGGGAGGAGGCGGCAGTTTGGCACGGACCGCTACAGCTCCCCCCAGCGCAGTTTCGTGCGCAGAATTTCAAAATAGTTCTTGTACGGCGATTTAATCAGGCGGATGACGCCGGGTGCCTTTTGGATTTCAATGATATCGTGGGGCTGCAGGGAAAAGCCCACTTGGCCGTCGTAGGTGAGAAAGACATCCCGGCTGCGTTCATCCAACACCACCGAGATGGTAACATCATCGGGTAGGATGAGCGGCCGGTTGGTGAGCATAAACGGACAGATGGGAATGAGCGTCACGGCTTGCATCGTCGGGACCACTATGGGACCGCCGGCGGCCAGGGAATAGGCGCTGGAACCGGTGGGAGTGGAGACGATGAGGCCGTCGGCCCGATAGGTGGTGAGATACTCGTTGTCTATATAGGCCTTCAGCTCCACGATCCGGGCCAAGGCCCCTTTGTTGATGACCACGTCATTGAGGACGCTCTGCTGACAGAGTATTTCACCTTGGCGAATAACCCGGCCGACCAGCTGCATCCGGTCTTCGGTCTCATACTCCCGGCGGAGAATGTTCTCCATGATGGGATATAATTTTGCCAGACTGACGGCCGTGATGAAACCCAAGCCACCCACGTTTACCCCCAAGATGGGGATGCCACCCTGGCCATAATGGCGGGCCGCACTCAACAGGGTGCCATCGCCGCCGAAGACGATGATGATCTCCGTGCCGGGCGGCAGCGGTGGATATTCCGGCTCCGGCTCATTGATGAGCAAGGAGGCCTGAATGGCCCGGGCTGCCAACCAACTCTGCAACCCTTCCCCGGCCTGGATGGCCGCAGCATTTTTTTTGACAACGATGCAGATGCTCTCAATCACAGTTCAGGCCGCCGGCAGACACATTGTGCGTTGACAGATATCACAGTTTGCGATAATTTTCAACTTTTGAAAACCTGTTACGAAGGAGAACCCCCGTGTTAACCGAACGCATCAAAAGGATCAAGCCCTCCCCGACCCTGGCCATTGACAGCAAGGCCAAGGCCATGCTGGCCGAGGGAATTGATATCGTCAATTTTGGCATCGGCGAGCCCGACTTCGACACCCCCGAACACATCAAAGAGGCGGCCATCAAGGCCATCCGGGACGGCTTCACCCGTTACACCCCCGTGGGCGGCATTCCGGAGTTAAAAGAAGCCATTATCCAGAAATTTAAAAGAGACAATAATCTGGACTACCGGCCTGAGGAGATCATCGTCTCCGTGGGCGGCAAACACGCCCTCTATAACCTCTTCCAGGTCATCTTCGAGCGGGGCCAGGAGGTCATCGTCCCCACCCCCTATTGGGTGTCCTACCCACCCATGATTGAATTGGCCGATGCCACTCCGGTCATCGTGCCCACCCCCGAAGAGACCGGCTTCAAGTTGACCCCCGAGATCCTCAAGGCCCATATTACGCCCCGGACCAAGGGCCTCATCCTGAACAGCCCCTCCAACCCCACGGGTTCGGTCTATACCAAGCAGGAGCTGGAGGCCCTGGCGGAAGTGATCTTGGCCCATAAGCTCCTGGTGGTCTCGGATGATATCTATGAGAAAATCCTTTTTGACGGGCTGACCTTCTGCAATCTGGCACAACTGGGCCCGGAGCTGAAGAGACTGACCTTCATCCTGAACGGCGTCTCCAAGACCTATGCCATGACCGGCTGGCGCATCGGCTATCTGGCCGGCGATGCCGCTGTGGTCAAGGCCATGACCAACCTCCAGAGCCAGAGCACCTCCAACCCCACCTCCATCGCCCAGAAGGCGGCGGTGGCCGCCATCAACGGCCCCCAGGAGATGGTGGACGTCATGGTCAAGGAATTCGCCTGGCGGCGGGATGACATCCTGGCCCGCCTGGACCAAATTCCCGGCGTCAAGTGCGTCAAACCGGGAGGAGCCTTCTACGTCTTCCCCAATGTTTCGGAATATTATAAATATATTGAACCGGATAAGGACGGTAACCGGTCCGATCCCCTGGCCACCTATCTCCTGGAGGAGGCCCACGTGGCCGTGGTCGCCGGCTCCGGCTTCGGCGAGGACACCTGTATCCGCTTCTCCTATGCCACTTCCCGGGAACGGATTGCCACCGGCTTGGACCGGATTAAAGCGGCGCTGATGAAATTGGCAGGGAAATAACAGGAGATACCAGCGCGTCGGCCGCAGCCGGGCCGTCGCGCTGCTCCCCGATCGGCTGGATTACTTGCGCATACTGCGCTTGGAGGCCTTCAGTGGGTTAATTTTGACGGTCTGACCGTTCTTGGTCGCACTCTTCACATGGGTGGCCAGGTTGCAGGAACCCAGACGCCACTTCACCGATGGATTGGGTACGGCCGCACAATACCGACCGCTCTCCAGATTCAGGATCCGGTCGCAGCCCTCACACTGTTCCACAATCGGATGACAGGTGCCGCCATTAAAAGAGCAGCCCTTGGGAGTCATAAAGCTGCAGGGTTGCCCCGCCTTTACGGTTACACAGTCCATGGGTATCAATCCCCCTTCCCAGAATTGGCTTTATTAACTGCAAATATTCTATTATATAAGATTTAAAAAAATTTTGTCAAGAGTCGGTCCAGGCGGTTAGCAGCTCCCTCAGCTCCCCGGCCGCAGTCAGACCCAGACTCCGCCGGACATAGGCATAGCCTGCCTGCAACAGGGCCGTATCCTCCCGGCCCAGGACCTCCACGGCGGCTTCGGTCAGGTCAAAGTTTTGGGCAAAGGCCGATTCCAGCACAAAGCTGCGGAAGCCGTCCAGGTCATACATGGCCAACTCAAAAAGTCGGGCCTGACTGAGGTTGACCCCCACCCCTCTGGCCCCCAGCTCCAGGATAATTGCCGCCCAGGGTTGGTTGTGGGCCTCGTAGGGCAGCAGTCCCTGGTCCAGCCGCCATTGCTCCAGGGTCCAGATCGGACCTTCGGCCCAGCCCTGGCAGTAGTCCAGGTGTTTCAGAAAATATACTGCCTTGATTGCAGCGCCCTCCAGATTGCTCCCCTGGATGACGGGAAACAGGCGGCAGGCCTCCGGCCGGTCCTCGTAGACGCCGCAGCCCTCCTGATCCTGGAGAAAGGGACAGCCTGTCCCCGGGTTATCCCGGCGGGCCAGCAATCGCAAAGGCAGCCCGGAAGATTCTTCAACCGTCCTGATGGTATAGCGGGCCAGAAAAGCGGTGCTGGACAGGCCCAGACGGCGGCGCAGCCGCAGGAGGTCATAGGGCTTCAGGATAATGGTGGGCTCCCGGCAGCAGCGGGTAAAACAACTCAGGCCCGGATGGCATTGGAAACGGAAAGAACTGTGGGGCTCCAAGGGAACCTGCCCATCCGGGCAGGTGTAGAGATTAACCATACCAAACCTCCCAATGGCCGGTCGGCCGCGGGATCATGCCTTTGGCCTTCCCAAATCAATAAACTTGGGATAAGAATATACCATACTTTCGCCTGGACAAGGAGAGTTGGCCACGCCAGGGGCGGCGTCAACCCCCGGGGTGGTAAGTTTTGATTATGGCACGCATCCTTCTTAGCCATGGCGCCGGCGGCCGGGATATGCTGCAGCTCATCGCCTCGGTCTTTCGCCGTGGCTATAGCCCGGAGGGGGTCGGCCAAGACGACAGTGCGGTCGTCACCGTGGCCCCGGGCCAGCTGGCCTTTACCACCGATGCCTTTGTGGTGTCGCCGCCTTTCTTCCCAGGGGGCGATATCGGCCGTCTGGCCGTAGCCGGCACCGTCAATGATCTGCTCACCGCCGCCGCCCGTCCCTTGGCCTTGGCCGCGGCCTTTATCCTGGAAGAAGGCTTCCCCTTGGCCGATTTGGAGCGCATCGTCGCCTCCATGCAGGCCACTGCCGCCGAGGCCGGAGTGAATATTGTCACCGGCGATACCAAAGTAGTGCCTCGGGGCGCCGCCGACCAGGTGTTTATCACCACCACCGGTCTGGGGGCCGTCCTCCAGCCGGGGGTGTCCGGAGCTGCGGCCCAGCCCGGGGACGCCGTTCTGCTCACCGGGACCATCGGCGACCATGGCACCGCCGTACTCCTGGCCCGGGAAAACCTCCTCAGTGACGCCCCCATTGTCAGCGATGCCGCCCCCTTGACCGAGATCGTCCTCAATCTGGTGGCCGAGGGCATCACTCTCCATGCCCTGCGGGATCCCACCCGGGGGGGATTGGCCGCCACCCTCAATGAAATTGCCGGCCAGGCCCAGGTGGCCATGGAAATCCAAGAAGATCAGATACCCATCCACCCGGCCGTGACCGCCGCCTGCGAAGCCCTGGGCTTCGATCCCCTGACCGTTGCCAATGAGGGCAAGATGGTGGTCATCGTCCCGGCAGCCGAAGCCGCCGCCGCCCTCAGCATCATCCGCCGCAGCCGCTACGGGGAAAACGCGGCCCACATCGGCACCGTCCTGGCGGGCCCTCCCGGGCGGGTGCAGATTCGCACCCCTTTCGGCACCGCCCGCCTCCTGGACCTGCCGACAGGGGAACTGCTGCCGAGAATCTGTTGAAACCGGGGGAAAGGTAGGGGAATGCTCCCTCGAGGAGATGGTCCAAACCCAAAGACGCACCCCGGTCCTCCGGAAGTGCGCCTGTTTATTCCTTGCTATGTGGACCAATTGGCCCCGACAGTGGCTCAGGCTCTGGTACGCCTCTTAAACGCCCTGGCAATCCCCTGGTGCCTGCCGGCAACCCAGACCTGTTGCGGCCAGTTTGCTTACAATGCCGGGGATTGGCCCGGGGCCCGCAGCCTCATGCACCACTTTGCCCGCGTCTTTGCCGGTCCGGGACCCATCCTCTGTCCCGGCCCCTCCTGTGTCCGTATGGTCCGCACCAACTATCCCCACTTGGTGGAAACTCCCAGGGAATCCCAGGGCCAGGCCCAACTGGCCGCCCAGATCATGGATCTGTCCGAATACCTGGACTCGCTGTTGCCCCTGTCCATCAGCCTGCGCCGGCCGGGGCGGGTTTTCCTCCATCAATCCTGCGCCGCCCGGGACCTGGGGCTCCTCCCCGGCCTGCACCGGCTCCTGGCCCAAGTCCAAGGCCTGGAGGTGGTCACCTTGCCCGAGGCCTACTCCTGCTGCGGTTTTGGGGGGCTCTTCGCCCTCAAACAACCAGAACTGTCCCAACTCATCGGCTGGCGCTATCTTCAGGCAATATCGGCCCTGGACGTCCAGGTCCTGGTGTCCCCCGAGGTCGGTTGCCTGCTCCACCTGGACGGCATCGCCCGGGCTCGCCACCTGCCCCTGCAGATGCTGCACCTGAGCCAATTCCTTGCCGAAGCCGTTTCCAGTTAGCTGCCACGGTCAACCCTTTTTGACCGGAAAGATCTCCCGCAGCCGCAGCCGCACCCCCACATTGGTAAGGTGCTCCTCCTCCAGCAGCCGTTTGATGGTCTGGATCACCTCCACATCCGTCAGACGATATTCCCGACGGTTGGATTCAGTGCGCACCGGCTTGAGGAACTCCTCGAATGATTTCTCCCAGTAGCGCAGTGTGGATTTGCGCACCCCGGTGAGACGGGAGACTTGATCAATGTTGAGCAACAGTTCTTCACCCAGGACGTCGTCCACCATACCATTTCCCCTCTAGAGCAGATCCCAATGGTCCCGAGAGGATGGGTTCACACCACGATCACTCTCTAAAGTTAGCGTGAAATTTATTCAAATTTTTCAGAAGCTGATCCAGCTTCAGGGAATTATCTTCTTCTTTATCGAGGCTTGATTCTTCATCGAAATTTTTTGGGGCAAACTTAAATTAAATATTGGAAAAAATAGTTATCCAATTGAATATATTGTTAATATTTCCATGGAAACAATTGCGCCACCGCTTCTGCCTGTCCTCCTCAAACCGGGAGAGGGGGCTCCGGCCTTTCAACCCCTAAAATGCTCCGGGAGCATTCCAAGGGACCGAACCGAGCGGGAGGTTACCAACCGGTTTCAGGAAAACCGCGTCCTCCTGTCTCGTTGAGCCGAGGTGCCGACGGGGAGGGCAGCGGCGTGCGGTGGTTTTTTCCTGCGGACCATTGACGTTGACAAGGATAAATAATAATATAGTTCGTTATAGTTAGTTAGTGCCCATCCGGAAAGGGGCGTTAAATTTGGGGGGTTGCCCAACGGCAAAGATTGCTTGGTAGGGGCGTGAGTTACCAGGCCTCTACCGGTTCAGGATATGCTCTGGGGGGCGTGGGAAGGGCGTGAGAGCTCAACCCCCTCTTGGGAAGCTCCCCACCGACAACTCCTCCAGCAGCTTCAGGCCCGTTTTCGGCTGGACACTAATAATCGGCGTTTGCCTTGTCACTGAGGAGGTGGGCCCATGGGCGATGATCAGATTCAACAAGCGTATACCTTTGATGACCTGCTGTTGCTCCCGGCGGCGTCGGCAGTCCTGCCCACCGAGGTCAATCTGGAGACCCGTCTGACCAGAAACTTGCGGATGAACATCCCGTTGGTGAGTGCGGCCATGGATACCGTCACCGAGGCTGAGACCGCCATCTGCATGGCCCGGCAGGGGGGCATCGGCATCATCCATAAGAACATGAGCATTGAACGACAGGCCCTGGAAGTGGAAAAGGTCAAGAAGTCCGAGTCCGGCATGATCTTGGATCCGGTGACCATCCATCCCGACGCCAAGATCAGCCAGGTCCTGGAACTTATGCAGACCTACCGCATTTCCGGCATCCCCGTCGTGGAAAACAACCGTCTGGTGGGCATTGTCACCAACCGGGATCTGCGCTTTGAGACCAACCTGGACCTGCCGGTGAAGAACGTCATGACCAAAGACAATCTGGTCACCGCACCGGTGGGCATTACCCTGGAAGAATCCAAGGCCCTGTTGCACAAATACCGCATTGAAAAACTCCTGGTGGTGGGTGAAGACTTCCAATTGAAGGGCCTCATCACCATAAAAGATATTGAAAAAATAAGGAAATATCCTGCGGCCTGCAAGGATGAATTCGGCCGCCTGCGGGTGGGCGGGGCCGTCGGCGTCGGTGAGGACCGTGCCGCCCGCATTGATGCCCTCCTCAAGGCCGGGGCTGACGTCATCGTTATTGATACGGCCCACGGACATTCCAAGAATGTCCTGGACGCGGCCCGGGCCAGTAAACAGGAATTCCCCGGGATCGAACTCATCGTCGGCAACATCGGCACGTATGAAGCCGCTTTGGACCTCATCCAGGCCGGGGCCGATGCCGTCAAGGTGGGGGTGGGGCCAGGCTCCATCTGCACCACCCGGGTCATCGCCGGGGTCGGCGTGCCCCAGATCACCGCCATCATGAACTGCGCCCGGGCCGCCCAGAAGCATGATGTGCCGGTCATCGCCGACGGCGGCATCAAATTCTCCGGCGATATTACCAAGGCCATCGCCGCCGGGGCCGACAGCGTCATGATCGGCAGCCTCTTTGCCGGTACCGACGAAAGCCCTGGTGAAACGGTCATCTTCCAGGGCCGCAGCTACAAGGTCTACCGGGGTATGGGCTCCCTGGAGGCCATGAAAGAGGGTTCCAAGGATCGGTATGGCCAAGCCGATGTGGAACTGGAAGCCAAACTGGTCCCCGAGGGGATCGTGGGCCGGGTGCCCTACCGCGGCAAACTCCAGGATATCGTCTATCAGCTCATGGGCGGTCTCCGCTCCGGCATGGGGTACGTGGGTTGCCGCACCATTCCCGAATTGATGGCCAAAGCCCGGTTTGTCCATATCACTCCCGCCGGTCTCCGGGAATCCCATGTCCACGATGTTGTCATTATGAAAGAGGCCCCCAACTATCGTCTAGACTAACGTTCCGACCCTTGAACGCTCAGCCAATCCTGGGAGTCTGCTGCCATGGCCAAGATTGTCAAAGAAAGGCCTTCCCCCGAAAAACTGGAGTCGTTACAAATTCAAAACTGGAGCCCCTGGGAATGTGAACCCAGCACCTTTGACTGGACCTACGATGCCGAGGAAACGGCCTATATCCTGGCCGGTCAGGTGACCGTCACCTGCCCCGACGGCCAGCAGGTGGAAATCGGGCCCGGTGATCTGGTCCGCTTCCCTTCCGGTCTGAGCTGCACCTGGGAGGTGAAAGAGCCGATCCGCAAGGTCTATCGGTTTGAGTAATGGCCTGCCGCTGCGCCCCTTATGGGTCGGGAGCGAACCTTAGGGGTGAGAGCGGCTGAGGCCGGGATCAGGTGGTTGCCTCCCCGCCGTTATTCCTCATCCCTTTTCTGCCGCAGTCAACCGCGGGCCGAGGCACAGATTCCCGGCGACCAGGACCACTGACCACGACAAGCTGTTGCCGAACTCTGCACCTCAAGCCCCTCCCGGCAAGGCGGAAAGCAGCTTGAGGAATCAACCGGTCTTTTTCCGTCAGCCCTGGGCCCACTTCGGGCCAAGACAGGCTTTTTAAACAGGTTCTGACCACGAATCACGCATATAAGGAGGGTTGCCTCCGTGGATAACTTCCCCCAGCAACCAGAGGACGGTTCCCCGGTTGGCGGCGAACTGGCAGCCACCGAGGAACAGGAAGGGCAGACCGAGGATTATCAGATCCGCTGGACCCTGGATCAGATCCATCATAAGTTGTTCGTCATGAGCGGCAAGGGCGGCGTAGGCAAGACCAGCGTGGCCGTTTCCCTGGCCCTGCTGTTGGCCCGGCGGGGTTACGCCGTCGGCCTCATGGACGTCGATCTCCACGGACCCGATGTCTACCGCATGTTGGGGGTGGGGGATCCCCTGGACCTGGTCCACGGCCAATATTATCTTCCCGCCGCCCTGGTCCGTAACCTCAAGCTGGTCTCGGTGGAGGCCATGATGAAAAATCGGGACTCCTCGGTCATTTGGCGAGGGCCCATCAAACATAAGATCATTCGGCAGTTCCTCACGGAAATCCAATGGGGCCACCTGGACTTCCTCATTATCGACGCACCGCCGGGCACCGGCGACGAACCCCTCACTGTGGCCCGTACCATCCCCGAGGTCCAGGCCATCATTGTTTCCACCCCCCAAGAGATCTCCTTGACCGATGTGCGCCGGGCCATCAAATTCTGTCAGAAAGTGGAGATGCAGATCCTGGGTCTGGTGGAAAATATGGGTTATATCCATTGCCCAGATTGCGGCGCCACCACCCCCTTGTTTTCCTCCCGCCAGGGGAGCCAGGCCATCCGGTCTCTGGGCCTGCCCCTGCTGGGTTCCCTGCCCTTTGATCCCCAGTTGATGGCTGCGGCCGATGCCGGGCAACTGGCGGAGACGGAGACTTCCCAAAGCCCGTTCCTGCAGGCTCTGGACGAGGTAGTCAACACGATCTTGGGCGCTCTGGCCCAGGCGCCGCCCCTCCACCGCCAACCGCAGCGGGAGCCGGGGACCCTGGTCCTGGCGGTTCCGGCCGCAGATGACAGGCTGTCCGCCCAGTTCAATCAGAAACAGAATTTCCTGCTCTGTACGGTGAAAAATGGGGAAATTGTGGAGCAGCACCAGGCCACCCCGCCGGATTTCCGGCCGGGACTGCTGCCCGATTGGCTGGCCCGGCAGGGCGTCACCCATATTATCGCCGAGAACTTGGCCGCCAACGCCCGTAACCTCCTGGAACGCAAAGGCATGACCGTCATCCTGGCCCCAGCCGGAACGCCGGTGACTGATGCCATCAACAGGGTGCTGTCGGATCTGGCCTTAGAAACCGCCAAGCCCGGACCGGAGGTCCCATAATGCTGCCCTCCCACCGCTTCGCCATGGTCCTGACGGCCCCGCAAACGCCCCTGCAGTGGCAGGAACTGCCCATACCTGAGCCGGCTCCGGATCAGGTGCTCCTGCGAGTTCAGACCTGCGGGGTCTGCCGCACTGATCTCCACGTCTTGGACGGTGATCTGACCCAACCGAAGCTGCCCCTTATCCTCGGCCATGAGATCGTCGGGACGGTGGCGGCCATGGGGTCCCGGGTTACCAAGTTCCGATGGGGTGAACGGGTGGGCGTCCCCTGGCTGGGGAAGACCTGCGGGCACTGCCGTTATTGCCGTCGGGGGCAGGAAAATCTCTGCGACGCACCGGGTTTCACGGGCTACACCCTGGACGGTGGGTTTGCCACCTACACGGTAGCCCAGCAGGATTACTGTTTTCCGCTACCCGACGGGTACGACCCCCTCCAGGCGGCTCCCCTCCTCTGCGCCGGCCTCATCGGCTACCGGTCTTACCGGTTGTGCGGCCCCGATGTGGAGCATCTGGGTATCTACGGTTTCGGCGCCGCTGCGCACATCACGGCGCAGGTAGCGGTGCATCGCGGCCAAAAGGTCTACGCTTTCACGGTGCCCGGCGATCTGGCCACCCAGTCCTTCGCCCGCTCTCTGGGGGCGGTGTGGGCCGGTGACTCCACCGTCAAACCTCCCGTGGAGCTGGACGCGGCCATTATTTTCGCCCCCGTCGGCGCCTTGTTGCCCGCGGCCTTGGCTGCGGTCTGCAAAGGCGGCGTGGTGGTCTGCGGCGGCATCCACATGAGCCCCATCCCCACCTTCCCCTACGAAATCTTATGGGGCGAACGACAGGTGCGGTCGGTGGCCAACCTCACCCGCCGGGACGGGGAGGAATTCCTGGCCCTGGCCCCCCAGATCCCCATCCGCACCCAGGTGCAGCCCTTTGCCCTCCGGGAAGCCAATACCGCCTTGGAGGCTCTGCGTCGGGGGCAGATCCAGGGGGCTGCCGTCCTGGTCATGGACTGAAGCGGCAGGTAGGTTCCAGTTGCGAGTTCCGAGTTTCAAGAGAAAAAATTTTAGGGCGGGCCGTGCCCGCCGTATCAGGGTTGCTGGTTTCTAGTTTCCAAAAGAGCTTATCTTTTAGTGGGCGGGCCTTAAGTGCCCGCCCACGTTAGCCAATGGCAGCGACCTTTATTTTCCTAGTGCACCGCTGCCCCGCGGGTCATGGCAATGGCCATGATAATGCCAGTCAGCCGCAGTGCCTAAAAACGGGCTCTGAGAGCCGGGAGAGATGATAAAGACACCCTGCAGCTGCGCCGGCCCGCTCCATGAGGTTCTTTCTCGAAACTCGAAAATTTATTTTCTGATAACTAACAACTGGCAACGGAGAACTGATAATAGCCGCCAGCCTGTTTCCCCTCTCGAAGTGTCCGTAGCACCTCAGTGAAGCCCGACAGGATCCACAGATGCCCGGCGTTCGGCACAAAGCGCGCCCGGCAGCGGGGAATCCGGGCTGCCAGATAGCGGCCCAGGCCCACCGGTACCACCTTATCCGCCTCGCCGTGCCAGAGATAGACCGGCACCCTGATATCCTCCAATGGAAACCCCCACGGTTGGGTAAAGAGGCGCAGCTCCGCGGCTGTAGCTGCCACGCCTTGGCGCCAGGCCTGCTCCATCCCCTGCAGGTGCAGCTGGCGAATGTTAAGTTGGGAGAGGATGACCCGGTCGGGCCAGGAGGTGAGATGGATGAGAGCGGCAAACAGCAGTCCCGGCCGATGACGGAGAACTTGCGCCAAGAGGGCCAGAAAAGGCCGGGTCAGCCAGGGGCGTCGAACCAGGGCGGCCAATAGCCTTAGATGCCTGGATTGGGCCCAGGACATGGACTCGGGGGGCGCCAAACCGCTGACGATGGCGGCCCCTGCCACCTTCCCCGGCAGGCCCCAGGCGCAGACGGCCGCATAAGGACCGCCACCGGAGATGCCCATGACATCGAATCGGTCCAGATCCAGAGCGGCGGCCAATTGGCGGATATCCCCCACCCAGTCCGTCAACCTGCGGCCGGGCTGTGGGTCGGAGAGGCCATATCCCGGCCGTTCCGGGGCCAACAGCCGGATGCCCCGCCTCCTGGCCTCGTCAGCCGCCAACCGGGCAAAGACCCGAGATCCCGGCGTACCGTGGAAAAAAAGCAGAGGCCAGCCCCCCGGATCGCCGTATTCGGCAAAACCCAGAAGCCGGCCGTCTGCCAAGCGGATGCTGCCACCCGGATTGACTATGGCTTGGGGATGTACCACTGCCTTAAAAAAACTCCGGGCAACTGCCATTAATTATCAAAATCTAGTGCCCATCCGGAAACGGACGTCAAATCCCCGGGGGTGGAACCCAACGACAAAGATCTCTTGGTAGGGGCGTGATTTATCACGCCCCTACAGTCACCTTTCCTGGCCTATCCCGAGATTCCGGATGGAAACGAACTGCGAGCTTTATTTTCTTATTAATTGCCATCAGTTATAAAAGTCATCCGCAAACCATGAAAATACAGGTCATCGGATTTGGCTAACTTGGGCGGGCACTTAAGGCCCGCCCCACTAGCAAAGCTCCTACGGCGAGCACGGCCCGCAGCGGAAAAATTTTCCAGAAACCGAAAACCAGCAACCGATTTTTCTGACAACTGCTCACCGACAACTGCATTTTCAGCTTGGGCCGGGTTCACGGGCCGATGGTGTTCACCGGGGTAATCGTCCCCGCCGCCGGGTTGATGGTGACTGCGGTCCAGGTGTTTCCCGCCTGGCCGCTGGGCGGGGAGATGGACGGCAGCGGCGCAAAGGGGGTCCCGCCGGTAACAATGGCCTTGTTGCCGCCCGACGAAATGGGCACGATGGAGACGGTGCCGCCGCGCACAAACTCCATGGTCACGCCGGAACTGTTGGACAGGACAGTACTTTGGGGATTGTTGCGATTGGTGTAGTCATTGACCGAGGCGGTGTAAACACCGCTGTTGTCCCATTGACTGACAGTGATCACTTCGCCGCCGCTTCGGTTCGTGGAATCATAGTGGTAGTAAATGGGGCCGGTCTGTGAACCGACATTGCCGTAATAGTACTGAACGCCTTGGGGATCTTTCAGATAAAGGTCCAGGTCTCGGGCGCCGCTGGTCCAGGAGATGACAATATTAAAGGGGGTCGTGAGCCCCAGCACCGGCTGCGGCGCCGGCTGGGGGGGCACATAGACGGCGCTCTGTAAGTTCTGGATGATATTGGTCTGCACCGGGTTATTGGCGGCGAGGACGACATTCCCGACTCCTGCACCGGCACCGGCGCCCTTGGTCATGGCGCCGCTCACCAGCTTGGGATCGGAGCCGCCGGTGGCACCGCCGGTCTTAGCCGCCATCTGGGGGGTCATCTGCCGTTTGATCCAGTTGATGTCCTCCTCGCTGATGGGTAGAGGGAGAGTGGGCGGCAAATTCCTCCCCACCTGGGTGAACTCCCGGCCTTTCAGCACGACTTTGCCGGGAATCTCCGCAAAGACGTTCCTCACCTCGGTGGAGCCGGAATTATTGTAAATATCCGACAATGCCGGGGCCACCAGGGTATAGTAATCGGTGCCTCGCACCCCGATGGTGGCTGTTTGGGTTTCCACGGTGAAATCGGGGGCTTCTCTCTTAAAGACCTTGTTGACCAACGTATGCACCAGGCCGTGGAAGATTTTTAAGTGGGCCTGCCTTTGACTGGTTTCAGGATTATAGACATATTCATTGATGGCCACCCGGCTGTCCGGGGAGATGGTCAACACCGAGTCATCCTGGAAATGGATCTGCACCTTGCCCGAGGATTTGGTGCGGATGATATCCCCCTGGGAGATGGCATCACCCACCTTGGCCGGCTGGGCCGGCAACCTGCCCCCTTTGAGGATATCCACGCCTCCGATTACCTCAGCAACTTTGCCCACCTCCTGGGCGCCCGCGACCGGGCCGGCCGTCAACAGACCGACCAGCAACAAGATTAGGGTTGGCATGATGATGGGCATGGTCCAATCTCCTATGCTCAGGGTTAGATAGTTTCCATCCGGAAACTCGGGATATATCAGGAAAGGTGACTGTAAGGGCGTGATAAATCACGCTCCTACAAAGAAATCCTTGCCGTTGGTCTCTACCCCCTGGAATTTGACGCCCATTTCCGGATAGTCACTGGATAATCACGGCAGCATCCGGCCCGACAGGCGGACCTCAAGTTTAGAATCGGTATTCTACCAGCAATCCTGTAATAGAGCGGTCATAATCGTACAACGGAATATTGGAATCATCCCGGATATAATAATAATGTAAATTTAAATCAAAGTTCTTGTAAAATTTATATAAAATCTGCAGGCCGGCCACCATGATTTTGTCATGGCGTTTGGCCAGATAATTGACCCCGTCAAACCACTGGTGATCAAAGGGTTGAGAGATCAGCTCCAGAGAAGGGTTGATGCGGAGCGATTCGGTGATGGGGTACAGGACATTCAGCAGGAGGCCATAAATCGAGGCCCGCCAGTTGCTGCCGGCAGCCCCGTAATATTCGTAACTGAAGCGGGTCTGCACGAACCCCTGCTGATTTTTGATGAAATAATACATCCCCAGACTGCCGCCGATATTCCGGGAACTGCGGTCTTCCTGGGGAAAAGGCTGGAGCCACCAGTAATAATTGCGGACCAGCTTGACGGCTGCCTCGAGGCCGATGGTGGGAGTGACCATGTGCAGGTAGGTGGGGTTCAGGGTAAAGGAGGTCCAATATTTATTGGAGTCCAGATCAGTATAATTAAAGCGGCAGGGCAGCCAGAGGGTACCCTTGGCAAACCGATAGGAAGGGGTCAGGCCAAAGGTATGGCTGATGATATCATACAGGGTCAGCCGGTGATGCCAGGTCATGAAGAGATTATAACTGGCCACCAGGCCATAGGGTTTGGTAGGGAAAAAATTATATTCCAGGTTGCCCAGTTGGGTAAAGACGACGTCCCCCTTGCCGGTGGGAATGATCTTGGCCGCAGCCACATCACCCGGAGTGATGGAGACATTGGTATCATAATCAACGCTGGCCCCGATCCGGATATGCCAGGGACTGATCTCCTGCTGTCGGCGCCGCAGGGCATCCATGTAGCGTTGGGCGAAGCCGGCCTGCCGGGAGGTGGGGTTCAGAGAGATGGCCTCCTCCAAGGCCCAGCGGGCCTCAGTGTGCCGCTCTTGGCTGGCCAAGGCCAGTCCCTCCTGCAACTTGGCCTCCTGGGCCAGATTCGGGTCAGCGGCCGCCTCCCGGAAATACTCCGCGGCCGGACCGAACTTTTTCTGCCGCATGGCCGCCTGTCCCAGGAGCATGGCGGTCTGGGCCGGTTTGTAGTTTTCGGCCCGCAACTGTTCCAAATGGGGCCAAGCTTCCTCCGGTCGTTCCAAGGCCAGGTAGATGGCCGCCAACTGCAGGCGGGCTTCCTGGAAGGCGGGATCCAACTGCACCGCCCGGTCCATAAACCTCAACGCCTCATCAAAATGAGTCAGTCGGAAATGGACGATCCCTAAATAGTAGGCCTTTTCCGGCGTTTTGGTACCTTTCTCCCAGGCGGTTTGCAGATCCACCAGCGCCTCGTCATAATTCTCCCCCTGCAACTGGCGCAGCCCTTGAGCCACCAAGATGTCATCATAGGGTGACTGACTCCAACCCAGGCTGGGCATGAGTAAGAAAGCCAACAAGGCCAGCACCCAGCCCTTCTGCCGGAGAACAAACCCGTATCCCCCTCTTTGCCTCATGTTTTCCTCCCCCACTCTCACCCGCTGACAGGTCAACCGTTGTTTTTTATTGCCCGAGACCGGTCATTCTAACATACTATGCTTACATCATGTCTATCCGGAAATTTCGGCTGCATAGATGACAGAGCGTCGGGGGACTTGATAGATCAAGCCCCTACGATAGGCGCGCCTTTTAATCCGGGCCTTTCCGGATGATCACTAAATCTTGCAGACTAATCTATCTTGGTATAAAGGATCACAGAATGTCAAGGAAATTAACCAGGCGGGTCCGGCAGCATTCTCGCATGGGTAACTAATCACCCCCCCCGAGACGGAAAATCTTCTCCCGGCAAAGCATCAACTCCTCTGGTCATCCTGGGGGGAGCGGCAAAGCTGAGATTCTTCAATCGTTTCGCTCCCCACCCGGAATGGCACCAGCAATAACCTTGCCGGATTTTACTGGAAATTAACCCCCACGTTGCGGCCCGGCCGGTTATGTCCGGCAGCTACGCTCAGAAAAAGGAGGCAAGAGACTATCTGATGGAAATGATAAAGGCAAGAGGCAGCATCCTGCCGTGGCCAAGGGTCCTGATCAGCGGTATAATCCTTCTCTGGGCCTTGGCCAGCTGTCCCCCCAAGGTCATGGCGGGTCCCCGGTCGGAATGTCGGGTCGCCATTGACATCGGGCACAGCCTGCGTGATCCCGGCGCCATCAGCGCCCGGGGGGTGGCGGAATACCAGTTCAACCGTCAGATGGCCCAGCTGCTGTTGGCCAGACTGCGTCAGGACCCAGTCTTTCACCGGTCTTTTCTCATCAATGCGGCCGGCACCGCCATCCCGTTGGCCAGCCGTCCGGCCCTGGCGGCCGCCGGCGGCGCCGACATCTTCCTCTCCCTTCACCATGATTCCGTTTATCCGGAACAGTTGTCACGATGGGTCTATCAGGGGCGGGTCTTGGATGTCTGTGATACCATCAGCGGCCACTCCATCTTTTTCTCCCATTACAACGGTGATCCTGCCGCCAGTCGGCAGTTGGCCAAAACCATCGGCCGAGCCTTGCGCCAGGCCGGTTTGCGGCCTACTTTGCACCATGCCGGCCGGGGCAAGAAAATCCTGGTGGACCGGGAATTGGGCATCTATGCTTATGACAACCTCGCTGTCCTCAAGCATGCCACCATGCCGGCGGTGCTCTTTGAATGCGGTGTCATCAAAAACAGTCAGGAAGAATTAAAGCTCTGTGACCCCAGCTACCAACAGCGGTTGGTCGAGGCCTTGCACACCGGTCTGAAGGCCTATCTCACCGCTTCGCCTCAATAACGAGCCGGTCACCGGGGGGCACGGCGAGACCGGGCGGCAAAGGCCCGTCAACTGGACCGCAACATAACTATATCAATTATTTCAATATATTAACTTATGTTAAAAACTTGACAAGAGGCGGTTAATCATTTACCATAACGTCGGTACGACGTGGGCCAGGGTCACGAAGGAGCGGGAGATGCGGATATTGGGTATTTGGGGGAGCCCCCGGGTGGGTGGCAACACCGAGGTCCTGTTGGACGCCCTGTTGCGGGGTGCCCAGGAGGCCGGCGGCCAGGTGGAAAAGGTGGCCTTGCGGAAGTTGAAGATCAGCCCCTGCCTGGAGATTTACAAATGCTTTCAGACCGGGGAGTGTCCCATCAAGGATGATATGGTGGAGCTCTATCCCAAGCTCCTCAGCGCCGAGGTGGTGGTCTTGGCCTCGCCCATCTTTTTTTATGGACTGACGGCCCAGGCCAAGGCCATGATTGATCGAACCCAGGCCTTTTGGGCCCGCCGCTATGTCCTCAAACAGGATTTTCCCGGCGGCGATCGGCAGGGGGTATTGTTGGCCACCGCCGCTACCAAGGGCAAGCACGTCTTTGTGGGGGCTCGCCTGGCAACCTATTATTTCTTTGATGCCATCAATGTCCGGTATGCTGCCGAGATCTTGGTGCGGGAAGTGGATGAAAAAGGCGCCATCCTGAAGCGTCCCGAAGTCTTGGCCGAGGCAGAGGCCCTGGGCCGGCGTCTGGGGCGAGGGGAGCAGGTGGGCAAAGTAAAGGTGTTCCCGGTGATCTGAGGTTATTCCCCCTGACAAGCCTGGCAGGGGCTGCCGACCGTCCAAGCGGTATTTTTGGTTCTCGGAGGGAAACGATATGGAATCGCCTTTTCAACCCGGTATGACCCATGAGCTGCGGCTGAAGACCGGTCCGGAGCATTCGGCCCGGAAGTTTTATCCCGATCTGCCCGACGCCTTTGCCACCCCTTTCCTGGTGGGTCTGATGGAAGGCGTCAGCGCCGATCTCATGGCCAAACACCTCCAACCCGGCGAACAGTCTGTGGGTATCGGCATTCAATTAAAACACACTGCCCCCACACCCTTGGGCATGGAAGTGCGGGTGGTCACCCAGTTAGTTCAGGTGGACGGTAAGAAGTTGACCTTCAAGTTGGAGGCCTTTGACGAAAAAGAGAAGATCGGCGAAGCCACCCACGAACGGTTCATCATCAATGCCGAAAAATTCGGCAAGAAACTGGCCGGCAAGGCGGCGGGGTGAGCCAGGCCGCCTTCCCCTACGAGCTGGTGACCCTGGGACATTTTCCCAACGGCTGGGGGTGGGAGGCCCAGCTGCGGGGTTATATCCGCAGCAAATATCACCGGGATCTGGCAGGTCTGAACGATCTGCCCCCCTCGGCCTTGGCCGCGTCCCTGGGCGGGGTTCTGGTGCCGCAGCGGCCCTATGACACCATTGTGTGGATTCTCCGGCTGCGTCCCTTCCGGCCCCTGGACCTCTTTTTCTTTTTCAACGTCGACCCTGAATTCGGGACCGACCTGCGGGTCTTCTTCGGTCGCCACAGCCTTGCCCTGCCCACCGAGGATGCTTATGTTTTTGCCTGGGACTATGTGGCCTTGTTGGCTCGCTACGGACGAGGCGCCTGGTCTCTGACTCCCGCCCCTGGCGGTGAAACCTGGGTAGCCCTCGCGGAGATCGAGGCTGCTTCGGGAGCTGCCCTGGAACGCTTCACCCTCCAGGGTCGGCAGGAGGTCCTGCTCCAACTCAGCCCCGAGGTGGCCCAAAGCGCCGTCTGGCGGATGGATAGCGGCCAGTATCTGCCCCATCCAGGCGGCTGGTCCATCACCTGGCAGGTCCTGCCCGACCTGCTCCTGCGCCTCCTCCGCGACGGGAAGACCATGGCGATTGCTTATGAGAAAAACGGAGCCGGCAAGTATGGGCCGGAATTTCTTTGCAGTTTCGCCTGGCTCTATTTGAACGCCCTGCTGCGGCAGGCCCGGCAGGTTGATCCCGGCCTGCCTCAATTGTCATCGTACTTTTAGATAGTATTTCCGGCAACGTTTTCGCCTAGAGGTGCAGGGCGCCTAGGTATCTCTCTTATTGCCTTATTTTGTCATCCTGAGGGAGCGGCGCGACCGAAGCATTCCAGATCTTTCGCTCCGCTGGGGATGACCAGAGAGGATTATCCCTTGCCCAATAAAGATGTTGCCTCTTCAGGGGGAGATCACCAACCATTGCAAGAGGTCTGCTGGATACGCCTGAGCATTAAGGCCAAATAGGCGTGAGAATGGTTTTTGCGATTGCAGCAATCATGATTACGGCGACATGAATTTTCCCCCCTTTTCTAAAGGGGGGTAAGGGGGGATTTTCAAAGTGCTGCCTTTCAACAAATCCTTGCAACCATCTGCCAGAGACCTGAGAAAAAACATGACCGAGGCTGAAAGGTTCCTCTGGTCAAAAATTCGGCGCAAGCAACTCAATGGGTATCAATTCTATCGACAAAAAAACATCGGCAATTACATAGTTGATTTCTACTGCCCAGCAGCCAAGTTGATAATAGAACTCGATGGAGGACAACATTTTTCCCCGACAGGGCTGGAAAAAGATAAAATCAGAGATGATTATCTTAGAGGCTTGGGATTCACCATCCTGAGGTTCTCTGACCGAGAAGTCTTTAAAAATATTGAAGGTGTTATTGAGCGGATGTTAAAATATCTATAAATCCCCCCTTACCCCCCTTTACAAAAGGGGGGAATCATAGTTGTAGAGGTGAATGGCGCCTTGGTATCTCTGTTGTTTGCCTCATTTTGCCATTCGGAGGGAGCGGACGACCGAAGCATCTCAGATCCTTCGCTCCACTGGGGATGACCAGAGGAAAAAGGCCCTTTGTGGAAGGTTTTTTTTGGCTTTCGGCGGTTTTTAAACTTTGCAAGGAGTCTGTCGGACACTCTTGATTTTTAGGAGGAAGTTAGTTCCATGAAATGTCGGCACTGCCATACTGGACACATTCAGATCTGCTCCACCTGACGGGGGCTCAAAATCCGCTGCACGGTGTGCGGCTACCAATATTCTTACGAGGAAATGCGGAGTATCATCGCGGCAACCGCCGATTCACCGCAGGTCGTAGAACATGTTGAAGAAGCTGGGGCCTGTGAGTTAAAATGATCTGAGCAACGGCGCGGGGGTTTCCCGAGAGGGGCCGGACATTCGGCCCCCTCGCCGGGAGCACGTTCTCAACAACCTGCCAGGACGCTGGCGGTAACAATATTATTTCCAGGGAGGATTGCTATGGCACGGGTAACCATTGAAGATTGCCTCAAACACGTGGAAAATCGCTTTGAATTGGTTCACTTGGCTGCCAAACGGGTTCGGCAGCTCTACAAAGGGGCACCGGTCCTCCTGACCGAGCGGGTAAAAAACAAAGAAATAGTCGTGGCCCTGCGGGAGATCGCCGCCGGCAAGATCGGAGCCGTCAAACCAAGGAAGAGGCTGACTCAGAAGCCCAAGGTCAGTCTGCCGGAGCCAGAAATACCATCGGCCCAGGAATAGCCTCCGGTTTGCCTGCTCCGGCCGCCCAGGCAATAATCTCCAGCCTCACTCCCCCTTCCCGGCACCCGGCGGCAGCCGGCCATAGACGTTGAGTCGCCAACGCCGCCAACTCTTCCTGCCAACGGTCAGCCGTATCCGGAGCTGCTGCCACCGCTTCCAGCAGTCCGGCTAAAGTTTTCTGAAACAATACCCCCAGCTCCAGGGCGGCCAGGGCAGCTGCCTCCTGAGGGGGCTGATCCTGCCAGGGGGGCAGCAGGAACTGCGCCTGCCAAAGGTCCTGCCCCTCATCTCGGGCCGCCTCCCAGAGGAAGCGGGGCGAACTCTCCCCCGCATAGGGTTCCAGGACAACCATGGTCCAGGGTGCCGACAGGTGCGGCGCTAAGATCTTTTGCCAGAAATGAAGTCGCAGCCGGGCCAGGGGAAGGTCGGGAACCCCTCCTGCCAACAGGGGACTGAACGTGACATCCAACGGCAGGTCGTGCCGTTCGGCCTCATCGGTTTCTCCCAGGATCCGCTCCAGTGCCCGTTCCTGGGCCGCCACCTGGGCCAAAACCCGGTTCTTTTCCGCCAGGGTCTCCTCCAGCTGGTACGCCAGGCTCCAGAGTGCCTCGCCGTCCAGTTGGGGAGGCAGGACCGGGGCCAGGGTGCCCCGGATGGCGGCCTGCAGATCCTGCTCATCCTGATCCTCCTGGGCGGCCAGGTACTGTAAGTAGGCCTGCCATTGGCTTAACTCCCCCGGCTGGAAGTGTTTGGCAAAGGTCTGCCACACCTGCTTCCGGGGCTCACTGAGGCAGGAGTGGACGGGGTTGCCCGGCGGCGCCCCGGTCATGAGGCCGACGTGGAGATTGGGCAAATAAAAGCTCAGGCTGGCCAGCCACGGCTGCCAAGCCACTACCAAAGGAAAGAGTCCATATTGTCGCGGCCCTGGGGCCATTACCAATGCCGACATCACAGCTTCCTCGTCCAGGGTGGGATCGGTCCCCATAACAGGGGGGGGTATAAACTCACCGGCGAATCAAGAAAATCGAGTTAGTTGCCTTTAGCTGACTTGGACGGGCCTTTCAGGCCCGCCCCACTCCAAGAATTTTCCGGCAACCGCCCTCTGCCTTTGGCATTTTCTGGCGTCTTATTTCATCCTGCGGTCCAAACTGCGATATTGGATGGCCTCGGCCAGGTGCGGGGTGGAGATTTCCTCGGCACCGGCCAGATCGGCGATGGTGCGGGCGATCTTCAAGATGCGGTTGTAGGCTCGCGCCGACAGCCCCAGTCGTTCCATGGCCCGTTCCAGGAGCTGGCGGGGTTCGGAAGGCAGGGGGCAGTATTTTTTCACCAGTTTGGGCGGCATCTGGGCGTTGCAATGGACTCCGGTCCCCGCAAACCGACGGGTCTGGATGGCCCTGGCGGCCAGGACCTGCTCCTGCAGGCGGGCGGAGGTGTCGCCGTCGGACCCTGCAGCCAGGTCCCGGAAGGGGACGGCGGGTACGGTTACCTGCAGGTCAATGCGGTCCAGGAGGGGGCCGGAGATCCGGTTCTGATAGGCCTGAATCTGGGCCGGAGTGCATTTGCAGATATGTTTGGGGTCACCCAGATACCCGCAGGGGCAGGGGTTCATGGCCGCCACCAGCATGAAGCGGGCCGGATAGGTCAGGGAAGTGCTGGCCCGGGAAATGGTAACATACCCTTCCTCCAGAGGTTGCCGGAGGACCTCCAGCACCTGCCGTTTGAATTCCGGCAATTCATCCAGAAAGAGCACGCCATGGTGGGCCAGGCTCACCTCCCCGGGGCGGGGCACCCGGCCGCCGCCGATGAGACCGGCATCGGACACGGTATGGTGTGGGGGCCGGAAAGGACGGGTGGTCAACAGGGCCTGGCCGGGAGGCAACAGCCCCATGATGCTATAGATCTTTGAGGTCTCCAGGGCCTCCGCAAAGGTCAGCGGCGGCAGGATGGTGGGCAGGCGCCGGGCCAACATGGTCTTGCCGGCCCCCGGTGGACCCATCATGAGGACATTGTGTCCGCCGGCGGCGGCGATGACCAGGGCCCGCTTCACCTGCTCCTGGCCCTTGACCTCGGCGAAATCCACGTCGTCGTGGCTGTGCCTCAACAGGTCTACGGACGGTGGCGGTTCCGGTATCAACTCCAGATGACCCCGGAGAAAATCCACTACCTCGGGCAGACTTTGGGCCGCATAAACCGCCAGATCCTGGACCACTGCGGCTTCCCGGGCATTTTCCTTGGGAATTATGAGCCCTGCCAACCCAGCCTGCCGGCAGGCCAAGGCGATGGGCAACACCCCCCGGCTGGCCTTTAGACGTCCGTCCAAGGAAAGTTCACCGAAGACCAGGTAGCGGTCCAGGTTCTCTTGAGGGACCAGCCCCTGGGCTGCCAGCAGTCCCAAGGCAATGGGCAGGTCAAAGCCGGTGCCCTCTTTCCGGACATCGGCTGGGGCCAAGTTGATGGTAATGCGGGTCTCCGGAAAACGATACCCCGAATTTTTGATGGCGGCCTTTACCCGGTCCTTGCTCTCCTTGACCGCCGTTTCGGGTAGACCCACGGTGGTAAAGGCGGCCAGACCGGCGGCGATGTCCACCTCAACCTCCACCAGAAAACCGTCCACCCCCCGCAAGGAACCGCTGGTAACCCTGGCTAACATGACCGGCAGGCCTGCTGTGGCTGATCAAGGGACATGCTCTCTCCTCATTGGGGCCAAGGCGATGCCGTCCCCTCGGGGACCGCTGAAGGGCATAACTAAAACCGAAAGATTTCGTGACGCAACCGCTGGATCTGGTTTTCCATCTGCTGCAGGTTCCGGGAGTGAAAAGCCTGGTGGATTTTTTGGACAATGTCATCAAAATTAAACGGCTTCTGAACGAAGGTGGTACCGGGCAGGTTCATCGCCTCAAAAAAGAGCTGGCGGCGGTTGATCATCAGGATGGTCTGGATATGGGGATGTTTTTCCAGACTGCGTTGGAGAAACTCTTTGGTGTTGGGGAGGTGCCAGTCGGTAATGAGGAGGTCAAAGACGCGGTCTTGCAACATCTCAAAGGCCTGCTCCACGGTTCTGGCCATCTCGCATTCAAAGCCGATGAGTTTGATGATGGAGGAGAGAAAGTCGCAGGTTAGGTCATCCTGATCAATGATGAGGATGCGGCCCTTTTTCTTGTCAAGGCTGTTGTTGTTTTGCAGATTGCCCGGTGCGGTGAAATATTGGTCCAGCATAACCACCCCCTGGCCTGATTTTCTTGTCTGTCTGCTATTGTAACAGATTTCTGCGCCGCCTGGCAAGGGGCGGCCATGACCGGGGGGCCCTCGAGAAACCAAGGGATTTCCATGGCCGGATTCCTGAGCCTGGCCCAAAATCTCTCCTCGTGGGCCCGTTATCAGTCCTGGCCCGTGGTCCGAGCTGAGAGAGAAAATCCTTCTTCAACGGCCTGTTAGGGGGACGGGTGACACGGCAGCTCAAAGAGGGCCGCCATCTCCGCGGTATACTGCCGGTGATCTTGGTACACAATCAGGGGGGCCGGAACCTCGATCTCCTCCCCGGCGGCCCGGCGGGCCTCTACCCAGACCAGGCGGGCAGGGGTGTGGGCCCGGGAGTGGATAAAACGCATGATCTTGGGTTCCAGACCCTGGGAACGCAGGACCGTGAGGAGATGAACGGTGCGCCAGGCCGGATAAATGACGCTCAGCCGCCCTTTTTCCGGCAGGAGATACCGAGCAGCCATAGCCACCGCTTCCAGGGAGCCTTGTAATTCATGCCGGGCGTGGGCCTTTTCATCCTGGGGGTTCAGCCGGCCGGCCCCCAAAGGGCGGTAGGGAGGATTGCTCATCACTACTTGAAACGAGGCAGGCGGCAGATAACGCCGCACCTCCTGCATCGGGCCGATCTGGATGGTGATCCGGGGGACGAAGCCGTTAAGCCGGACATTCCGGACCGCCAGATCAGCCAACGAAGCTTGGCTTTCCACCCCCACCAATACCGCTTCAGGATAACGACAGGCCATGATCAGGGGGATAATACCACAGCCTGTCCCCAAATCAATGACCCGCTCACCCGGCCGCAAGATGGTGAGGCCGGCCAGGATAACGGCATCCACAGAGAAACGGTAGCCCCGCTTTTTTTGCAGAACCCACAACCGCCCCTGACCGAAGGGTTCCAGCGTCTCGTCGGGCCGAACCACTGCCGAGGAAATATCAGGAGGGGTGAGTTCTGACAAATCGGCCACCGCCATGAACTGCCTGCGTCTCCAGCCCTGGGGTCACCCGCAAGACGAATAACCTCTAATGGGAGCAGGTGAGCCCCCAAACCACCTCATCATACCCCGGACCGGTAAAAAAAAGAAGCCCACTGCCCCGTCGGTCAGACTCTGCAGCGCCACCTCCATGGAGGCTGCGTAAACCACATCCGGTATTTGAGAAGTCCCAGCAATATCTTGATCAGCTGCCGCCTGTGGAGGCAGGACCATCGGTGGTTTATTGCTGACTAGTGCCCATCCGGAAAGATGTCAGTCAGAGGAAGGTTCTGTAGGGGCGGGTCTGAGACCCGCCCCTACA
>Ga0067045_1028894_pt1 | contig 26180 bp, 17 predicted proteins | sample TerdegcTABiofilm_FD_59184 | JGI IMG/M metagenome (GOLD analysis project Ga0067045, IMG submission 59184) | Combined Assembly of (Gp0054472, Gp0054536) Wastewater bioreactor microbial communities from Singapore -Terephthalate degrading... | reverse complement strand
CAGCTCTCTGTGCTTCTGCGGTCAGTGCATGCCGCAGTGCGCTGGCCGTATCCACCGCGTGCTCCGCCCCACCCGGCACCGCAGCGTCCGTGGCCGCATGCGCCACATCCACCGCAGCCGCACCATCAAACATAAAGCGCTGCTCCAGCGCCAGCGGGCGTACGGCAGATGCCGGCCGCAGCGACTGAGGGACATCGGTCTTCACTGCCTGCGCCGTCATGGCCTGTGTCAGACGGTTCCAGAGTTGGCGGGATTTGCGGGTCATCAAAGTGTCCTTCCTGAGTGAAGGTGGCATGGCGCTTGCCTGCCTTGCAGGTTCAGACCGCCGGCTTGCCCTCTTCCGGGAGCCGTCGGTCTCTTGCTATCGGACTATAAAAATATGAGCATGTTGCGCTTTCTATATATAGACTTCAGAATGAATTTGATCTGAAACCTTTTAACGGCATGCGCAACATGCTCTTGTATTTGAATGCCTAGGGCTTGCCGGTCGAGGGTGGTACCAGCAGCACCTGCCCGCTCATGCCGGCGATCAGCTCGGTGAACTTTCCGTGGATGGCCGCATTGACCTTCACGGACTGGCTCACCGGGTCCACCCGCGCGGCCAGGCGCTGCACCTTGGCAGGGTAGGTTTTGCCGGTCTCGTCAATGCGCACCTGGAATTCCGAGCCCGAATGCAGCCAGCTGAGCCAGCGCGAAGGCACCAGAAACTCCAGCTCCAGCGCGGAGTCGTCCAGAATGTCCAGCAGCGCCTGGCCCGGCTGTGCATATTGCTGCTCGCGGATCTTCTGCTCGGCCACCCGCCCCGCGTAGGGCGCGGTGATCTGGCATTTGCTCAGCAGGCTGCGGTTGGCTGCGACTTCAGCCCTGGCCTTGTTCCATTCGGCCTGAGAGATATCGAGCTCCACCTTGCCGACAGAGTTCAGCTCCGCCAGGCGCTGGTTGGCCTTCCAGGTCTTCTCGGTGGCATCCACGCCCGCCTGGGCCTTGTTCAGCTGGGCTTGCGGCAGGCTGCAGTCAAACTGCACCAGCAGTTGCCCCTGGCGAAAGGCACCGCCCTCCACCACGGGCAGGCGCTGTACCTTGGCGCCTATCTCTGCCGCCAAGGTGGTGTAGCGGCGCGGTGCGAGCTGGGCACGGATCTCGCGCTGATCCAGCACGCTGGGCAGGGAGGTCTGAGTCCTGGGAAGACTGTGGGCTGCCGGGCCGGTCTGGGCCTGGGCGCCCAGAGACAGGCCCATAGACAATCCCAGCGCCAGACCCAACATCAAGGGAGACACGCAAGACTTCATTGGAATTGACCTGCGTCCCAGCTTTGCAGCGATTTGCCCACCGCCTGCGTGAGTTCAGGCAAGGGCATGCTGTCCGAGCCTTCGATCACGGGCTCCATGCCCAGAGTCGCTTGCAGACGTGAGCTGGCGGCCTGCATATTGGACTGGGCCTGATAGCGGCGCAGCACGGAAAGAATGGTGGTGGTCTGCTGGGAGACGCGCTCGAGGGCGTTGAGCTTGTCGGCCTGCACCTGGTTGTTCACATGCTCGGACAGGCGCTGGTCCACGGAGGCAATGGTCTGTGCTCTTTCATACTGGCGCACGGCGTTCGCAAATTGCAGACGGGCTACATGCAGCTGTGTCAATACCGCCATCTGGGTAGCCAGACGACGCTGATCGGCCAGCTGGACACCCGCATCGGCCAGCTGACGCTGTGCAGGCAGGGACAGCAGTCCCAGCAGATTGAAGGAGATCTGCAGGCCGGCATCCTGCCAGCGGTCGTTGATCAGATAGCTGTCGCTGCTCTTGTTGACACCGTAGTTGAAGGAAAGGCCGGGGAACATGCGCAGCATGACGCGCTTGGTCTCTTCATTGGCGATACGGGCGTTGTACAGGCTCTCGCGCAGATCCGGGTTCAGCAGCAGGGCCCGGTCTTCCAGCTTGTCCACGGGCTGCTCCAGCCAGCGCTGGGCATTCGAGGCTGCAGGCTCGATCACGCGCAGCGGCTGGTTCAGCTCGGCAGGAGACACGCCCATCAACGAAGCCAGTTCGATGCGCGAGGAGGACAGCTCCTGCTGAATGGCCTCCAGCAGGCGGATGTTCTCCAGCAACTGGCGCTGATAGCGCAGCGGCTCCATGGGGGATCGCAGTTTTTCCGCCTCGACCTTGCGTGAGTCTTCCAGGGCTTTGTCTGCATCCTGGCCTGCGGTCTGCAGAGAAGACTCCAGCGCCTGGGCCGCAGCCACACGCCAGTAGGCGATGCGCACATCCTGGATCAGCGTGTGTATGGCCTTGCGGCGGCGCTCGGCAGCGATCTGGGCGCGGTCGGCATGCTGGCGTGCGGCGTAATAGCTTTGACCGAAGTCCAGCAGGCTCCAGGAGAAGCTCAGCGATGTCAGTGTCGATTCACGATCCGAGGAGATATAGGGATGGGCCAGGGAAGGCGCGCCCGTGACCGAGTCCGTGCTGCGGCTGATCAGGTCCTTGTCGCGATAGCGGTAGCCGGCCGAAGCCACCAGCTTGGGCAGCATGTCGAACCTGGCAACATTGGCCGTGCCCTGGGCCACTGCCTCTTCCATGCCGCGCAGGCGCTGGGCCGCGTTGTATTTGATGGCCCGCGCAATGGCCTCTTCAAGGCTCACCGGCCCGGTCACTGCAGCCACGTCCTTGCCAAGACTCTGCCGATCGGCCCGAACCTGCGACTGAATTTCTTCCGTGGAAAGTGCCTGGCCGGTCAGATTGGCGCAACCGGTGAGCCAGATGGCCGAGCCTAGCAAGGCCGTGAGCCGGACACGGCCACGAAAATGATTCTCGGGCCGGCGGTGAGCAAGGGCGTTCATATCTGCAAGGAGGTGATGGCAAAGACGGTTTGACAACAAGACCCAAGCAAAACTCATGCGCAAAACTTAAAAAAGTATGCATAAGTCTTAATTGTCAAAAAATGTGTCCACGATACTACCCAGCAAAAATCACAACAGCAATCACTGAAATCAGGTATTTCGTCCTACAGATGCGCTGTTTCCAGGCCCTGCTTTCTTTGCACCAGGAAGGTGCGTTTCAACAGTGTTGATCCGGGCTCTCCACCTCTGGGCAATGGGTGAGGAAGGCCAGATTTCCCGAGACTGGACGTCAGCTGCATCGCCGATGGCGACCCCTGCCACCTTGCCTTGTGACGGCCATGGTCAGCCACCGCCTCTGTGCTCTGAGGCTGCCCGCGCTGTTTCAGTTGCTCAATGCAATACATGCGCTGAACATCTCGGCGGGGGAGAAGCTGGGTGTCTTGCAGGAACTCTGGTTTAGCGGTCTCGGTCTCGCATTGAACCGATGCTGCGACAGCCCCGAGAGATTCTTGCCTTTGAGCATGTTGAGCCGGAGTGGGCATTCATGTGCGCTGTGTTCACCGCTGCCATGCTTCTTGAAGATGCCCAGTATCCGGCCGCATGCTCCATTCGGGAGCTGGCTTGGCTCGTGGCTCCAGGCACAGCCTTTTTGGGAACGCGACATCCTGCTTGTCCGCCCCAATCCGGCACCAGACTTACATGAAGGCTCTCCGCAGAGCCTTCATGGACTCAGCACGAGATCCGAGGCTTCGTGACCAGCCCGTTGATTCCCGAGCCCTCCATCGCCTGGGCCAGATCCGCGATGAGATCCTGGGGGTCTTCCAGGCCGATATGCAGCCGTACCACCGAACCACGCTGGCTCCAGTCCGTTACGCTGCGTGCCTGTGTCATGTTTGCGGCGATGACCAGGCTTTCATAGCCTCCCCATGAAGCCCCCAGCCCAAACAGCTGCAGATTGTCGATGAAACGGTCCACGGCTTCGGCGGGAATGCAGGGTTGGAGCTCGAAGGAGATCAGGCCGTTGGTACCTGAGCAATCCCTCAGCCACAGCTCATGTCCCTGGTGAGCAGGAAGTGCCGGGCAGAAAACGGTTTGCACTGCCGGCAGCTGTTGCAGCCAGCGGACCACCGTCAAAGCATGTTCTTCATGCATGCGCAATCTTGCCGACAAGGTGCGCAAGCCGCGCAGAACCAGCCATGCATCATCGGGGCTGACACTCATGCCGAAGGCGTCGCATCGACTGGCCAATGGCTCCCAGGCAGCCTGCGTGGTGGCAACCGTACCCATCATGACGTCCGAATGTCCTGACAGATATTTGGTTGCAGCCATGATGGAGATATCTGCTCCCAGCGTCAGAGGGCGATACTGCACCCCGGATCCCCAGGTGTTATCGACCGCCACCAGCGCGCCGTGCGCGTGGGCCATGGCAGCAAGCGCAGGCAGGTCGCACATTTCGTACACCAGCGAGCCTGGGCACTCGGCATACAGCATTCGAGTGTTTGGCCGCATTTTGGCGGCTGCGTCGCTGCCATCGGCAGCAAAAAAACTGTATTCGATGCCGTAGGGTTGCAGGAACTGCTCGGTCAGGTGCCGCACAGGCTGATAGGCACTGTCAGTGATGAGGACGTGATCGCCCGGCTTGAGGTAGCTGAGCAAGGCCATGCCTGCTGCGGCGAGCCCCGTGGGCAGAAGGCGCGTGCGATAGGCTCCCTCAAGCTCACTGACCGCATCTTCCAGGGCAAAGCTGGTGGGAGTGCCGCGCGCACCGTAGCTGAAGATGCGCTCTTGCCCGCGCCGGGTACGCATTTCACGTTGCTGATGGGTGTTCTCAAACACCACCGTACTGGCCCGAACAATGGGCGGATTGATGGCCGAGCCACCCTCATAGGCAGGTGACCTGCCCATGTGGGCCAGCCGCGTGCCCAGGCCTTCACTCGAAGCTTGCCGGTCTTTGGTCGTCATGGTGATGCCCTGAACTCCTCATCAATCCAGCTTGGCGCCGGACAGTTTGACCACGTAGCTCCAGCGCTTGATGTCGCTATTGAGCTGAGCAGCAAAAGCCTCGGGAGTGCTCGCAACCACTTCACTGCCGCCATCGGTGACCAATTTGCTGACCTCCGGTTTGTGCAGCGTCTTGACAATCGCTTCGTTCAGATAGGCAACACGCTCCGGCGGAGTTCCTGCTGGTGCAAAAAAACCGTACCAGTCTTCAAAGGTGGTGTTCTTGTAGCCCAACTCCTCCAGCGTCGGCACCTTGCCGAATACACCTACCCTACGCGGGCTGGTCACTGCCAGGGCACGTATCTGCCCCCCTGAATCATGCCCGCCACCGAGGAGGTCGAGGTGATCAGCACATCGACCTGCTGGCCCAGCAAGTCATTGATGGCCGGACCAGCGCCCTTATAGGGCACATGCGTCATGGACACATTGCTTTCCTTGCCCAGAACCACGCCAACCAGGTGCGACAAAGTGCCGTTGCCTGGCGTGGCATAGGTGATCTTGCCGGGTTCGGCCTTGGACTTTGCCGCCAGATCGGCAAAGCTTTTGAGAGGCGATCCAGCGGCAACCACGATCGCAAGAGGCGCCGCATTGACCTGAGTGACAGGAATGAAGTTCTTGAGCGGATCAAAGCCCGGCGCTCTGTACAGCGTGGGGTTCACTGCCATCAGCGAAACCTGCCCCGTCAGCAGCGTGTATCCGTCGGCCTTGGCTTCGGTCACGGCTTTGGCACCTATATTGCCGCCCGCTCCCCCCTTGTTTTCGACAACCGCCGGCTGTCCGGTGAGCTCTGGCAGACGAGTGGTGACCCAGCGTGTGGTTGCATCGTTGCCACCGCCGGGAGGAAAAGGCGAGACAAAGCGGATCGGCTGGCTGGGAAAGCCATTGCGCTGCGCCAAGGTTTGCGCATGCACCTGCGCAACAAGCACGGTGCCCATGAGAACAACAGCCAGAGAACGAATAGCAAGCATGATTTTCTTTCGTAGGGTGAAGCGGTTGGCGCAATCAGACGGAGCAATCAGACGGCGCTGGAAAGCGGGACAGCAGGAACGGGCAGATGAAATGCGGCCAGTTCCTGTGCATCGAGTTGCTGAACCAGTCCGGTTTCCCATGCCAGGTAACGACGAGCGGCATCCTTGTTTCCGTCATGACGGTCATGTACGAAGAACAGGTAGTCAATGCAATCATGGTCCGGGGGAATGTCGGCACTGGCTTCCAGCGGCAAGCCGGCTTGCTGCCACGCGGCCATTCCACCTTGCAGCAGTGCTGCGGGCTTCGGCAGCTCCAGCGATGCCCATTGCGCCAGCGCCGGCTCATCCGCCACCAGCACGATGGCACGCGTTTCATCACGCAAGTTCCGGGCCAGGCGCGAACGAATCGACCAGAGCGCACCCGGGATATGTGCCGCGCGATATTTCATGCTTGGCCGCAGGTCAACCAGCAGGACTTCGTCGCGCTCAAGGAGGGACCGCAGCTCGGCGACCGTCACCAAGGGCAGTTCCGGTGCGGCAAGACCGGAGGCGCTCTCCAGCCTCAGGCCACTATGCAGGCCGTCGATCAGCACGCACGCGTCTTGCCCCATCTGGCGCAGCCAGCTGGCGATCACTGCAGCGCGTATGCCATCGCTATCGAAAAGCACCAGCCGGGCTCCGCGTACACCGATGAACTGGTCGCCGGCCTGGACCAGTTGCCCCCCGGGAGTGTGCTGCGCGCCTGGCAGACTTCCGGCGGCAAACTCCTCCGGCGTACGTACATCGCAGAGAAACAGGCTTCTGTCGCCATCCGCAGCCCATTGCGCAACCTTCTGTGCGCTCACGAAAGGCACTTCAAAACGCTGCGCCAGCTCTTGTGCCTGGGATTGCAGAATGCCGCTGCCAGAATCGTCGGCGTAGCGGCTTTTGCCGCCATGCTCCAGTGGCAGATCGTTCAGATACCAGCCTTGAGTGCCGTTTTCCAGGGCATAGACAGGGTTGGAGATCCCCAGATTGATCAAGGTCTGGGCACCCAGGATAGAGCGCGTACGCCCGGCACAGTTGATGATGACTGGCGTGCTGTCGTCAGGCACCAGGGAACGGATACGGTAGGCCAGTTCGCCGTTGGGGCAGCATATGGCACCGGGTATGTTCATCTTGTGAAACTCGGACACCGGCCGACCATCGAGAATGACGAGCGGCTCTCGCGAGGCCTGCTTGGCAGCCAGCTGCTGCGCCGTGATGCGCGGCGTTCCATAGGCGTGCTCCACCAGCTCACCGAAGGTTTTGGAGGGGAGGTTCACACCGGCGAACAGCACATAGCCCGCAGCCTGCCAGGCTTTCGTGCCGCCTTCCAGCACATGGACATCGGTATAGCCCAGATCCTGCAAGCGCTGCGCCGCTCGCAGGGCGACGCTTTCCGTATCGATTTCTCCACCGTCATAAACCACCACGCGCACGGTCTTGCGTGGCACCAGGCGCGGCGCATCGATCTCAAGGCGGCTGAAAGGCAAGGGTGTACCGTAGAACAAATGTGCTTCGCCGTACTGGCCATGCTCACGAACATCCAGTACGGCGATTTCCTGGCCGTCGTGGAGCCAGGACTTGAGGGTTGAGGCGTTGGCGAATTGAGTCATAACAGTTGAGTTCGCGAATTTCAGGCAAAGCTGCGCCCACGCGCTTCAGGGAGCGCGTTGCAAGGCAAAGAGGGATAAGGCCTAGCGGCCTAGCAGCGCATCAGCGGCGCGTCTGAACACCGATGGACATGGTCTGGCAGGTGCCTGCCTGCAGGTCGTAGCTGGTTCTGGCATTCAGGGTCTCCAGTGCCCTGCCATACATATGCAGATGACGGATGACCTGCTCGCCCTGGATTTCCACGGAGTGAATGTCCTCGGGCATCAGGGCAATGCCGTGGCCGGGCTGCACGACCACCAGATCGACTTCCTCAAGCGTGGCCTTGCCCTGAACCGATCCATCGTCGGTACGTTCGTAGACACGGTTGTGCTCCGTGCCCTCCACCGCTGCAATACAGGCCCAGGTCGTATGGTTGTGCGGCACGATGCGCTTGCCTGGACGCATCACGTTCAGGTACAGCGCGTAGCTCTGGTCTGCATCTTCGGCAATCAGGTAGCGGGCCTGATGTTCACCTTCTTCGGGAGCAGGAAAATCCTCACCCCCCCAGAGCTGCTTTTGCCCGGCCAATTCCATTAGCTGCGCAAGAACTTCCTCAAGACTTTGACGCGACGCAGAATCATTGCCGATAGCGCTCTTCATTGCCAAAATTGCCGTCTGGACAGCACTGTTACGTTGTTCTTTCATCGTGGACAAAGCAGACTCCTTGGTTGAATGACAACCAATGTAGCGGGCCACTCTAACGTAAACAATCCCATAAACTCAACCATATACTTAAGAAAATCTTATATATGGACACACTGGATCTGGACCAGCTGCGCACGCTGGCAACCATCGCCCGTCAGCAGAGCTTCGCTGCCGCTGCCGTGCAGCTGGGATGCACGCAATCGGCAATCACCCAGCAAATGCAGCGCCTGGAAGACAAGGTTGGACACACACTCTTTGAAAAGCAGGGGCGCCAGAAACGTTTGACCGAACACGGCCAGCGTCTGCTCGGCTATGCCCAACGCATGTTGGCCATCCATGACGAAGCGATCAGCAGCCTCAGGCATCACCATCTGGAGGGTCTGGTGCGGATAGGCGCGCCGCATGACGTTGCAGACACCATGCTTCCTCCGGTGTTGAAAGAGATTGCCCTGAAGTTTCCCGGTGTGCAGATCGACATCCACATGGAACGCAGTCCCTTCCTGATGGAGTCCCTGAAGCAAGGGGAACTGGATCTGGTGATCTCCAATCGCGACGACACCACCTTCGAGAGCTTCGCACTCCGCTCCAGCCCCACGGTCTGGTTGTGTGGCGCGAACTATGTGCACGATCCCGGAAAGCCGGTGCCGCTGGTACTGGCGAGCGGGCCCAGCATTTTTCGCCGCCTGGCCTGCGATGCACTGGATGCCGCCGATATCGGCTGGACACCGCGCCATACCTGTACCAGCCTGGTGGGCATACGCGCAGCCTTGCGCGCCGATCTGGGAGTCACCGCACGCGGAGTGGAACAACTGGACCCCGGACTGCGCGTACTAGGCAGTGGCGACGGCATGCCACCGCTGCCGGATCTGGTCTACAAGCTCTATATACGCAGCCATGTAGTCAATCCGATCACACGCCAGGTATTCGAGAACCTCAAGGCACGCATGTGGCTGCCCGGCGCTTGAACCCCGTCCATGGGTCATGACTCGCTACCGAATCGACGGCATCCATGCAGGCGCGACAGCGCAGATCCGCACTCGGCCACGCTTTGCAGCCAGGGCAGACTCGACCATTGTGGTGCCGCTTGAGCTAGCCACACGTCTTGGCTTGCTTCAGCCACTGCGCACAATGCTCCTGAATACTCTGGCACACCATGGACAGGGGACGACTCAGCGGCTTGTCCTTGCGCAACACCATCGCCAGTGTTCGTTGCAATCTGGGCGTCAGAGGGCGTGACACCAGGTCATCGCGAGCTCCCCGACCCTGCATGGCCATGCGCGGAATCACGGCATAACCCAGACCTATGGCTGCCATCTCCTTGAGCGCTTCGACACTGTCCAGCTCCATCTGAGGATGCGGGAGTTCGCCAGCACGGCGCAGCCAGGCATCGACCACCCCGCGCGTGCTGGCTGACTTCTGCAGGGCGAGCTGAGGCAGGGACCTCAACTCCCGCGCAGCAACCGCATCACTCGACATCAGCATCTCCGGGCGAGCTACGGCTACCAGGTCATCCTGCAGCACAGGTGTGGCCAGCAAGGCCCGGCGACTGACCGGCAAGGTGACCAGGGCAAGATCCAGGCTGTTGTCCTCCACGCGCTTTACGCACTCTTCGGTATTGCCCGTGACCACCACGATATCGATGCCTGGATGGCTGGCCCGTATCTGGCGCAGCACGGCGGGAAGCAGATAGAGACACACCGTCAGGCCCGTGCCTATACGCACCTGCCCGCTGACCTCTCGCGCATGCGCACTCAGCGCATGTGCCAGTCCCTCCAGCGCCACGGTCACGGCAGGCAGCTGCTCAAGCAAGGTCTGCCCCGCCGCCGTCGGTACAGCACGCCGCCCCACGCGTTCGATGAGACGTGTACCGAGTTGACGCTCCAGTTGCCGCACTTGCAGGCTGACCGCCGGCTGGGACAGCTGCAACAGCTCTGCCGCCTGCGAAAAGCTGCGCTCCTGAACGACCAGGCAAAAGCTTCTCAGCAGCATCAAACCAGGGGCATTAGCCAAAGTTTCACTAATACCTTGCATAAACATCAAAAGATTCCTTGTTGGTAAATCCCGGGCGAAGATTACTGCATGCAGAACGCTTCTACCTCCTCCCCTCACCTTGCCCCGGCCCTGCCACCGATTGACGGCGACCGCCTGTGGCGCCGGCTCGAAGACCTTGCCAGATTCACCCGCCCTGATATGCCCTGGACCCGCCGCGCCTTCAGCCCGGAGTACCAGGCCGCACGTGACTGGCTACGTGAAGCTTTCGAGGCCGCAGGCCTGCAGGTCCACCTGGATGCGGCCGGCAACCTCATCGGCCGCCGCCCCGGCCGCTGCGATGACCTGAAGCCCCTGGCCACGGGCTCGCACACCGACACCGTGAACGCCGGCGGACGCTTCGACGGCATCCTGGGTGTGCTGGCGGGCCTGGAAGTGGCGCATGCACTGCAGGAGGCGGACATCACGCTGAAACACCCCTTCGAGGTGATCGACTTCCTCTGCGAAGAGCCCAGCGACTACGGCATCTCCTGTGTCGGCAGCCGCGCCATGGCCGGCCAGCTCAGTGCAGACATGCTCGCTGCCAGCGACGGCCAGGGCGACACCCTGGGCCAGGCCCTGCAGCGCCTGGGTGCCCGCCCTGAAGCTCTGGCCGAAGCCGACCGCCGCCAGCAAGGCTTTGCCGCCTTTGTAGAGCTGCACATTGAACAAGGGCCCATGCTGGAACGTGAGGGCCTGGCCATAGGTGCAGTGACGGACATCGTGGGCATACGCCGTGCCCAGCTGTTCTTCGACGGTCGGCCCGATCATGCGGGGACCACACCCATGCATGAACGTAGCGATGCCCTCGTGGCAGCGGCAATAGTGATTCGCCAGGCCCAGCGCCTGGCACTGCAGTGGAGCCGCAACACCACTCACTATGTGGTTGCCACGGTAGGTCGCTTGAACGTATCGCCCAACGCCAGCAACACCGTGCCTGGCCAGGTGGACCTGACGCTGGAAGTGCGCAGCAACCATGCCCCCCTGCTGCAGGAGTTCTGGGAAATACTGGCGCGGCGCTGCGGCCCGGCTATCGAGCGACTGGGCGTGCACTGGCGGGTGGAGCCTCGCACCCATGTGGACCCAGTCCCTTGCGCGCCGCAGATTACGGCTGCGGTGGAGCGATCAGCGCGACGGCTGGGTCTGGGCTGTCGGCGCATGCCGAGCGGAGCCGGCCACGATGCCATGTACCTTGCCCGCACGGGTCACTCGGGGATGATCTTCATCCCCTGTCTTGAAGGGCGCAGCCATAGCGCTGTAGAGTGGGCTTCCCCCGGTCAGGTCTTGGCCGGCACCCAGGTGCTGGCCGCCACCCTGCTGGACCTGGATGAGCATATGGATTAACGACGTTCCTAAACTCCGGATGAAGCCGGTTTCCGGATACCTGCCGACCATGCATGGATGCATGATTCGGTGGCTTCGGGGTCTGTCGGCTTCTCAGACAGAACGACTTGTCCGAATTGCAGCGGCCAACGCAGCGCTGTTGCAAGACCTGGCCCTGATTGCTGAGTATCATTTCGCCGGTGCCTCTGCAAAGCAGATGACTTGCTCGGCAAGCTCATGCAGCCGCCCCCGATCAGGGCCTTGAATTCCGGTTCAAGGCAGTCACACTCGCCTTACTTCATCTTTCGTGTCATCTCCAGAACGCCAGGGATTCATTCTTACCCGCAATTGGCGGGATACACCTGCGGGCGCCGAGTTTGAATACTGGCTGGCCACGGATGACGGCCCACTGAAGGTGCTTTTGACCGCCCAGACTTCAGTGGCTTTTGTCGAGTCCCGGCACAGAGCCGCGGTGGATGCACAGCTTTCAACCCTGCCTGGAGTCGAGCTGCGAAACCTCTCACTGAGAAGTTTTCAGCAAGAGCCGGTACTGGGTATCTATGCGAGAAACTTCCGCCAATTGCGGCGGCTTGAACGCACTCTCCAGCAACAAGGCATTCCTCTTCTGGAGGCCGATGTCCGGCCACATGAACGCCATTTGATGGAGCGCTTCATCACTGCTGGCGTCACTGTGCAGGGTGGACGCACAGAAAATGCCGCGCTGCTGGACTGCAGGCTGGCTCCCGCACCGGATTTCAGGCCCGCGCTCAAAGTGGTGTCGCTGGACATCGAGACAAGCCAGCACCAGGATCTGTATTCGATCGCACTGGACGGCATGGCCGAGCGCATGGTGTTCATGCTCGGGCAGCCCTCTTCCGAGCCTGGGCAGACGACGGGCTTTGCACTGGTGTATTGCTCCAGCCGCCAGGAGATGATCAAGCAGCTCAATGACTGGTTTGCGCGCAACGACCCGGATGTCATCGTTGGCTGGAACGTCATCCAGTTCGACCTGCGCGTGTTGCAAAAGACGGCAGACGACTGCGGAATCCCTTTGCTGCCGGGGCGGGAACGAACGCCCATCGCGTGGCGCACCCATCCCGGCAAGCAAGGCTATCTTTTCGCTCCCATGCCGGGCCGGGCGGTGATAGACGGCATCGAGGCCCTCAGGGCCGCCGTCTGGAGCTTTTCCTCCTTCAGCCTCGAGAATGTCTCGCAGGAGCTCCTGGGCGAGGGAAAGGAGATCGGGGACGAGTACGACAAGATGGCAGAGATAGAGCGGCGCTACCAGCAGGACAAGCCTGCGCTCGCCAGCTACAACCTGCGCGACTGCGAGCTGGTTCTGCGGATCTTCGAAAAGGCGAAGCTGCTGCAGTTTGCCATGGAGCGAGCCCACGCCACAGGCCTGCAGCTCGATCACTTCGGCGGCTCCATCGCCTCGTTCAGCCACCACTATCTGCCGCGCATGCATCGCCTCGGCTACGTAGCCCCCAATGTGGGCGATATCCAGGGCAAGTCCTCACCAGGCGGCTATGTGCTGGACTCCAGGCCCGGCTTCTACGACTCCGTGGTGGTTCTGGACTACAAAAGCCTCTATCCCTCCATCATCCGAACCTTTCTCGTGGATCCTGTGGGCCTGGCCGAAGGCTTGCATGCCCGCGATTCCCAAGGACTCATCAAGGGCCCCTTGGGCACGCTCTTCTCGCGCGAGAAGCATGCTCTGCCGGAAATCGTGACCCGGCTGTGGCGAGCCCGCGACGAGGCCAAACGCGCCAAGAACGAACCCTTGTCCCAGGCCCTCAAGCTGGTGATGAATTCGTTTGCGGGAGTGCTGGGCGCTTCGGAGTGCCGCTTCTTCAATCCCAAGCTGATTTCGGCAATTACCTTGCGCGGGCATGAGATGGTGAAACTCACCCGGGATCTGGTCGAGCAACGCGGGTACGAAGTCATCTACGGGGATACGGACTCCATTTTCATCTGGCTCAGGCGCACCCATACCAACGAGGAGGCACACGCCGTCGCGGCGGAGCTGGCCAGAGACATCAACGCCTGGTGGACGCAAACCTTGCGGCAGGAACAAGACCTGGAGAGCTTTCTCGAAATCGAGTTCGACACGCACTACAAGAAGTTCTTCATGCCCACCATCCGGGGCTCGGACGTTGGCAGCAAGAAGCGCTACGCCGGCCTGAGCATCGACCTGGACGGCAAGGAGGCAATGATCTATCGGGGCCTGGAGATGGCACGCAGCGACTGGACACCGCTGGCAAGACAGTTCCAGGAAGGCTTGCTCTCCCGCGTCTTCCAGGCCGCCCCTTACCGCGAGTTCGTCATCGAGTACGCCCGGGCGACGCTGGCGGGCAGGAAGGATGAGCTGCTCATCTACCGCAAACGCCTGCGGCACCGCCTGGACGCCTATGTGAGCAACGTGCCGCCGCAGGTGCGTGCCGCTCGCATAGCGGACGAGTACAACGACCGCATGGGCAGGCCCCGGCAATACCAGAACGGCGGCTGGATCCAGTACGTCATGACCCAGAATGGCCCCGAGCCTTTGGAAGTCCGCCGCTCACGCATCGATTACGAGCACTATCTGGCGAAACAGATCAAGCCGATCGCCGACTCGATCCTGTTGCCTCTGGGCGAAGACTTCACCACCCTGACATCCCCTCAGCGAGAGCTTTTTGAGTGATACCGGCCCTTGCCTCGACGCTCCTAGGCCCTAGGAAACGGAAGCTCGCGTGGTGTTTGGCCGCTCAGCTTGGCAATGGCATTGGCGAAGGCCGGCGCCAGCGGCGGCACACCTGGCTCACCCATGCCGGTTGGGGCATCGGCACTGGGCACGATATGCACAGTGATCGCAGGCATGTCCGTCAGGCGGGCAACGGTGTAATCATTGAAGTTGCCCTGCTCCACCTGACCATCCTTGAATGTGATCGCAGCGCCAGGCAAGCACATGCCAAGGCCCATCAAGGCTCCGCCCTGCACCTGAGCCTCCACGCTGCGAGGGTTGACCGCAAGATTGCAGTGCACGCCTGCGGTGACTGCATGCAGCTTGGGAACGCCCTCAGTCACGGATGCCTCCACCACATAGGCGACCACCGAGTCGAAAGACTGATGCACGGCCACACCCCAGGCCCTGCCCTCGGCCAGCTGCCGCTTTCCGTAGCCCGACTTTTCCACCGCCAGCTGCAGTGCAGCCTTATGGCGCGGATGGCGGTCGCCAAACTGCTCCAGCCTATACGCGACAGGATCCTTTTTGACTGCCCGGGCAATCTCGTCAATCAGGGTCTCCATCACATAGGCAGTGTGGGTAGATCCCACGCTACGCCACCAGAGCACCGGCGCATTGAGCTCGGGATGATGAACCGACAGTCGCATCGGCAGGTCATAGGGCTCCTTCATGCCTTCAACCGTGGTGGTATCCACGCCGTTCTTGAGCATGAAACCTTCAAACGCCGTGCCCTTGGCAAGCGACTGGCCCACGATCACATGGTCCCAGGCAAGCACCCGCCCCTTCTCGTCAAAACCTATCTCGGCACGATGTACATGCATGGGCCTGTAATAGCCTCCCTTGACATCGTCCTCGCGGCTCCAGATCATGCGCACCGGCGCGTCGATACCAGAAGCTCGGGCGGCCTTGGCAATCTCGCAGGCTTCGGCCACATAGTCGCTGCGCGGATTGGCACGGCGTCCGAAGCCACCGCCCGCCATCTGTACATTGACGCGGACATTCTGAGGGGTCACGCCGAGCACGCGCGCAGCCGTTGCCACTTCCCAGCCCGGAGCCTGCGTACCCAGCCAAAGCTCGACCCTGGCGTCCTTTACGGCTCCTGTCACACGTACCGTGCAGTTCAGCGGCTCCATCGGAGCGTGGGCAAGATAGGGAAACACATATTCAGCGCTGATTTTGTGCGCTGCGCCGCCCAGCGCCGAAACATCGGCATCAAACTTCGGCGCGCCCGGCCGCTTGGCAAGTTCACGATACTGGGCCAGTTGCTGCACCGAATCGACTTTGCCTACAGCGCTGCTGTCCCACTGGACTTTCAAGGCATCGCGTCCTTGCTTGGCAGGCCAGTAGCCATCGGCCAGCACCGCAACCAGCTCGCCGCCCCACACGCTGGGCACACGCAGTACCGCGCGCACGCCCTTGATGGCCTTGGCTGCCGCATCGTCCACCGACTGGATCTTGCTGCCATACACTGGCGGATGCGCCACCACCGCAGTCAGCATTCCAGGCAGATGCATGTCAATGCCGTAGGACTGCCTGCCGCTGGACTTGGCGCGTGCATCGAGCCGTCCCGTGGCTCGGCCGATGATGCGAAAGTCCTTGGCGTCCTTGAGCACCACCTGCTGCGGGACCGGCATCTTCATGGCTTCATCGGCCAGCTCGCCGTAGCCCAGTTTCCTGCCCTTGGGGCCGATCACCTGCCCTGCCTGCGTGCGCAAGGACTGTGGGTCCACGCCCCAACGCCTGGCCGCCGTGGCAAGCAGCATGGCGCGGGTGCGCGCGCCCAGCTCCCGGTACTGGACATAGGAGTTCTTGATGGCGGTGGAGCCGCCCGTCAAGTGCATCCCCATGACCGGGTCCACATAGGCGGGATCGGCATTGCCGTGCACGCCCTGCACCTTGGACCAGTCGGCGTCCAGCTCTTCGGCCAGCACCATGGGCAGGCCGGTTTGCACGCCCTGGCCAAATTCCAGTCGGTTGATCGTGATCGTCACCACACCATCACGACCGATCTTCACGAAAGCCGAGGGCTGCTGGGTGGGTTTGAGCGCGCTGGCAGCAACCTGCTCATCGCCCCTCGTCTGGGCCGTTGCAGCGGCGGGGAATATGCCCAGCGCAAAACCCGAGGCCGTCGCCAACTTGAGAAACTCGCGCCGCTCAAGCTTCGAGCCAGTATCCAGCGTGTCAGCTGCGAGCGCGCGCAGACCTTTGGGCAGATCTGCAAAAAAATGCTGAGGAATAGGCATGGGATGTACTCCTTATTCTTCAGGCCGACAGGTCTTTGGCCGCATCGTGGATGGCTGCACGGATGCGTGCATAGGTTCCGCAACGGCAGATATTGCCCGCCATGGCAGCATCGATATCAGCATCGCTGGGTCGGCGATTGCTGCTGAGCAGCGCGGTGGCACTCATGATCTGCCCACTTTGGCAATAGCCGCATTGAGCCACGTCGTGGCGCACCCATGCATCCTCAACAGCCTTGCCCACCTTGTCTGCGGCCTGCGCTTCGATGGTGGTGACCTTCTGCCCCTGCGCCGCCGAGACGGGCGTGATGCACGATCGTATGGCCTGGCCGTTCAGATGCACGGTGCAAGCGCCGCACATGGCCATGCCGCAACCAAACTTGGTCCCGGTCATGCCCAGCGTGTCACGCAAGGTCCAGAGGATGGGCGTTGAAGGATCCACATCGGCCGATACTGGCTTGCCGTTGAGAGTGAATTTGACAGGCATGGGGTGCTTTCTTTCTTGCTTTTCAACACGGAAGCTACCGCGCGAGCTTGTGGGAGTCGCGCGAAGCAGAGGCAGTGTGCGTCAGTCAATGCAAAAGAAAAAGCCAAGCAATCTATCTATGTTATTAAGCTTTACTTAAAAATAGATGGCATGAAGCCCGAAATACTTGCCTATCTGGCAGCCTTTGAGCAGGTGGCCCTGCATCGCAGCCTGACCTATGCAGCCCATGCCATCGGAGTCACGCCTGCCGCCCTGTCCCAAACCATCAAAAAGCTGGAAACCCGCCTGGATGTGCGCTTGTTCGATCGGACAACGCGCAGCGTCAATCTGACGGAGGCAGGAAGAATCTATCTGGAGCGCATCTCACCGGCTCTCGCCAACCTGCGCGAGGCGACCGAGGACCTTCAACTCCAGGCCGGCGTAGAAGGCGGCACCTTGCGCCTTACCATCTCCCACCCTGCAGGCAAGGTGCTGGTCGAACCCATGCTCGCAGAATTCTTTGCACACCATCCGCACATTCATGTCGAGCTGGTCTATGACGATGGCTTTGTGGACATCGTGCGCGAAGGCTTCGACATTGGCATACGCAATGGCGAATCGCTGGAGGGCGATATGGTGGCCATGCCGCTCACGCAGGACCTGACCATGAGCTTTGGCGCGTCCCCTGCCTACCTCCAGGCACATGGCGTTCCGCAACACCCTGATGAGTTGGAGCATCATCAATGCATCAACTACCGCATGAGCAGCAGCGGCGCCGTCTACAAATGGGAATTCAATATCGACGGCAAACTGTGCGAACGTGCCGTGAGCGGACCGCTGACCGTCAATCATGGCGACACGGCCATGCGCGCGGCCCTTAATGGCGTCGGTCTGATTACCGGCTGGCGCGAATCCATGCGCGGCGCCTTCCATGCCGGCAAGCTGGTTGAGGTGCTGAAGCCCTATTGGGCCAGCTTTCCGGGCTTTTATGCCTACTACCCGCACCGCACGCACCTGCCTCTCAAGACCCGGATATTTCTTGATTTTCTGGTCCACCATGTGCATAGAAACGGCTTTTCCAATGCAGCGGATGGAAAATGGCGACCCTGACTTCATCCTGGTTCTGTGGGCTGCCAGAACCATGACTCCCCGGCCTTCTGCGGTGTGCCGTGCCAGCGCAGCCAGTCCTCACAGGACTGAAGCAAGGCTGCGCCGGCTGATGCTCGGCAACCGGCAAAACGCGATTCACGTGCAAACGTTGCCAACGATCATGCGCCCATCGCTCATGACGTCTTCAAAGCAACAAGGCACTCCACTCCTGCAGGCCTGGCCCGATGGAGCGTTGTACGGATCGAATACCTGGGCATATGCCCACCTGCCGAACAGCCATTGCCCAGGTGCCGGCCGAGCTGAAGACGCTGCAGCAGCGCCTCAGCGCTGCGCCAGTTGCTGGCACTGCTGGCGACGCCAGACAGACTCGCGTACCTCCTTGACCTCGTCGAACACGACCTTGTACTGACACACCAGCAGGTTGCCCGATTGCGGTTGACGCAGCTTGAAGTTGTAGTCCCACTCCTGCCCCTTGGATCCGGCTGTTCGCGCCAAGGGCTCTCCCAGCGTCTGCAGCACCTTCTCCTGAGCCATTCCGGGCTGAATAGAGCGGATGCCGCCCAACTGCTCAGCCAGCACGCCATCGCGGGCAAAGTCCGGCTTCATGTCTGCGTAACCCACCTTGACGTCGGAATACTGCAGCTTGTCGGGATTGCTGACGGCATCCTCCGGGTTGCCACGTGCCGCTGCAGGCAAGGCGATGCAAGCTGCTGCCAGCACCAGAGTGGAAAGGCGGAAGGTAGATTCAATCATGCTCATGGCATCCTCTTTCATCAAAATAGAATCCCGCATTGCGGGGCTTCAGCGCTCGCGCAAGGCCTCGCGCGCCTTGTTCAGCGGCTTGGTCAAATAGTCCCAGACGGTTTTGCGGCCCGTGCGGATATCGGTAGCTGCCACCATGCCCGGCACAATCGGCATGCGCTGGCCGGCCTTGTTCACCAGAACGTCCGAGTCGGTGCGCACCAGGACCGGGTAATAGACGATTTCGGGCTTGACCTCGTCACGTTGGGTATCCGGGGCAATCGTCACCACCTGCCCTTTGAGGCCGCCATAGACCGCGTAGTCGTATGCGGTGACCTTGACCAGCGCCTCCTGCCCGGGACGAATGAAGGCGATATCGCGCGGCGAGATATGGGCCTCCACCAGCAACTGGTCATCCAGAGGCACCAACGCCATCAGCAGACCGTTGGGAGGTACCACGCCGCCAATGGTCGTGACCTGCAGGCTCTTGACCACGCCCCGCACTGGCGACTGCAGTGTCAGGCGCTCCAGCGAATCCGCACGCCCGCGCACCACCGAGGACAGGGACTTCGCCTCTGCATCCGCCTTGGCCAACTCCTCGCGGCTGCGCACCATATAGCCGGAACGCGCCTCGGCAATCTTCAGCTCCAGCTCCGCTCCCTGGCGCTGCAGGCGGATGAGCTCGACGCTGCTGGCCGCACCGCTGGCCTGCAGCGACTGGGTGATGCCCAGCTCCTTGCGCACCAACGCCAGTGCCTGACTCAGGCCTGCCACGGTGTCGTTCAGCGCCGCACGGCGCGAACGGAACAGCGCGCTCTCCGACGCTTTGAGCTGCTCATGGGCCTGCAGCTCCTGCGGAAACTGCAGGCTGCCCTGCCCCTCGACCTCGGCACGCAAGCGTACGCTGGCAGCCAGGGCGGCTCGGTAGCGGGCAGCCGTTTCCTCCACGCTGGATTCTCCGCGTGTAGGCTCCAGCTTGGCCAGCACCTGGCCCTTTTCCACGATGTCTCCCTCTCGCACCAGAAGCTCGGCCAGAATGCCGCCCTCAAGAGACTGGATGCGCTGCTCGCGCGAGGATGGAATCACCTTGCCGCCGCCGTTGGATACCTCGTCGATCTCGAAGAACCAAGCCCAGGCCAGAAAGGCCAGCACGAAGGCTGTGACCCACCACACCACGCGATCCGAGCGGCTTGCGCGCACCTCGTCAAAGTCGCCTATGTCCGGCATGGCGCCACGCAGACGCGCTGGCGCGGCCGAAAGCTCGGGTGATGGCGTGCGCACTGGAGCAGCTTCGGCGGCTGTCGCGAATGCCCCGACGGAATTGCTTGTCTGTGTCATTTCTGCCCCTCCTCCACAGAGGACAGCCTTGTCTGCGGCTGCACGGCCACCTTCATGCGTGCGCTCTGCACGACGCGAACACTCTGCGGCGAGGCTGCCGGCTGGGCTGAGCCATTCAGGCGCCCGAGAACTTCATCTCGCGCGCCCTGCAGCACCACCTGGCCTTTATCGACCACGATGATCTTGTCCACCACCTGCAGCACAGCAGGCCGGTGCGTTGCCAAAACCAGGGTGCGCCCCGGCGCAAGCTTGCGCAACCGCGCGATCACATCGCGCTCGGCCACATCGTCCAGCGCGGCCGTAGGCTCATCCAGCAACAGCACCCGCGGCTGGCGCAACAGCAGGCGTGCCAGCAACAGACCCTGACGCTGCCCTCCCGAAAGGCCCAGCCCCCCCTCCATCACCATGTGATCCAAGCCGGTGGGCAAGGTCTGTACAAAGGACCAGGCGCCCGCATCCAGCAACGCGGCCATCAGCTCCCCATCGCTTGCATGGGGCGCGCCCAGCAGCAGGTTCTCGCGCAGGGAACCATAGAACAGACGCGCATTCTGCGTCAGCAAGCTCACGTCACGGCGCAGGTCGGCCGGGTCAATGTGAGCCAAGGCCACGCCGTCCAGCAGCACCCGTCCGGCCATCGGTTCAATCAGACCCGACAGAGCCTGCAGCAGCGTCGACTTGCCCGCGCCGTTGCGCCCCAGGATGGCGATGCGCTCACCGGCCGCGATCTGCAGTTGCCTGACCTGAAGCGCGGGGGTCCTGCCGTCATAGCTGAACACGGCGTCGCTGAAATCGTATCGCCCTTCAATGACGGGGCGGTGGATGCGGCTGCCGTCCTCCGCGTGATCCACGGGCAGGCGCATGAGCTGATCCAGTCCGTCACTGGCCATCCTGGCCTGCTGCCAGCGGTTGAGCACGCCGGTCACGCTGGACAAGGGAGCCAGCATGCGGCTGACCAGGATGGAGGATGCAACCAGCACGCCGGTGCTCATCTCGCCGCGCATCACCTGGGGTGCGCCAAAGAACACCACAAAAGCGAAAGCGCTGCCCTGCACCGTCTGCATCCAGTTGCTCAGACCATGCAGAAGCGCTCGCAGCTTCAGTCCTGCCTCCGCATTCACTGCGTTGAAGTGGTTCCACTGATTCTGAAAGCGCGGCTCGGCCTGCAGCAGCTTGATGTCCTCGATGCCCTGCACGGTCTCCACCAGCATCGCGTTGCGTAGCGCCGATTCGCGCATGCTGGCCTGGGCCAGGTTGCGCAGGCGCTTCTGCGCCAACAGGCTGGGCGCCAGCAGCAGGACGAACGCCGCCAACGGCACCCAGACCAATGCGCCTGCGATCATCCAGAAGATGAGGCAGAACAGCACAAAGAAAGGCAGGTCGGCCACCGCAGCAGCCGTGGTGGAGGTCAGCATCTCGCGCACTGGCTCCAGTTCACGGATCTGAGCCACGAAAGTGCCCGTGGCACGTGGACGGGCGCTGTTCCTCACTCGCAGCGCATGTCCGAAGACGCGGTCCGAAATGCGCAGATCTGCACGCTTGCCCAGCATGTCGGTAATGTGCATGCGCGCAGCGCGCATGGCCCAGGCAAATACGATGGACAGCAACACTCCGCCGAACAGCACGTACAGCGTAGGCTCGGACTGGGACGGCACCACGCGGTCATAAACCTGCATGGAAAACAGAATGCCGCCCAAGGCCATCAGATTGGTGATGAACGAGGCCAACAGAATGTGGCCGTAGGGTCTCAGGTCGGCAAACACAATGTCGCGCAACCAATGGCTCTCCACCGGGCGCAGGTAGCCGTCCACGCGCGAATCGGGGGTCGACCGCAGCGGGCGCAGCACCGCCATCACCTCCAATTCGGGCTGCAACTCGGCCAGCGTGTATGTGCTCTCACCGCCCTCATCGCCGCTCAGCAGCAGGCGCAGGCCATCATCGGCCAGTGCCGTGATGACAGCCACCTGCCCGCCGCGCAGCTGCAAGACCAGGGGCAGACGCCAGGCCGTGAGCCGTTTCAGATCTGGAGCCACCTCGGTCACGATCAACCCCGCCTGCCTGGCCATCTGACGTATGCATTGACGTAGATCGTCGGCCGACAGATCGCCACCAGCCGCCCAGGCCGCATCCACGCGCAGGCGTTCACGCGAGGTGTCGATCTGATAGTTCGCGGCCACTGCCAGTATCGCTTCCATCCAACCCTGCATGAATAGCGGCAGCGGCCCGGAATCTGCCTGCTTCCGATGGCCCTGATTCTTCGTCCCGTTCATCGCATCACTCCTTGGCTCACATCCCGTAGCCGCGTATCGAGCGAGAACTCATCCGCCAACCGTCCGCTCTGGTACCAGCACTCCACAGCCAGCCGCAGCAGGTCATGAGCGTTGTCCACTTGCTCGAAACGTGCGCCGTGGTATTCCTGCTCGGCATTGAGCAGATCCAGCAGCGAGCGCGTGCCCAATTGCAGGTATTGCTCACGGTACAGGTCACGCGTGATGCGGATGCTGGCGATACGCTCGTCCACCACCGGCTGGCGCTCCCCTAAACCCTGGCTCTGGTCCTGTGCATCACGCAGCGACTGCCGAGCCTGGAACTCGGCATTGGCCACAGCCGCGTCCGCAGCCTCCAGCGCGTGCCCTGCTGCGCGCTGGCGGGCCTGGTTGCGCCCTCCCTCGAACAGCGGCGCCGATACATTGAACATCACGCGCATATCCAGATCCGGGTAGCCGGCTGGGCGCGATGCTGCGGTAAGCCCGCGCGAGGCCGATCCATCCACCGATAGCGTGGGCATCAGTTGTGCGTCAGCGGCCTTCAACTCGGCCAGGGCCAACGCCCGCTGCCCCTGAGCTCGGCGCACCGTCGCCGTGGGCAGCAGCTGCGCAGCAGTGCAGGCCTGGGGCAGGGCATCCGGCATACCTCCCTTTCCTGCACTCAGGGTGGGGGGCGTCTGCATCCCGGTCAGAGTCATCAGCCGCGCCTGCCAGCGGCGTGCCTGCGCCTCGTAATTGATCAACTGGCCGCGTGCACCATCCCTGCGCGATTGCGCCTGCATAAAGTCGGAACGGGTGCTGGCACCTTTGACCTGTCGCTCCCAGGCCAGCTCCGCCAGCGCCCCCACGCCTTCGAGCTGACTTTTGGCAATCGCCACCATGGCCTGCTGGCGACGCAGCTCCACCCAGGCTTGCGCAGCCTCGCACGCCACATCGTCGGTGGACAGATACACCTGCGCCTGGGCAAGCTCAATGCCGGCCTCAGCCTGCTTCACGGCGCTGTCCACCTTGCCGAAGTCATACAGCATCTGCGACACCGAAACGCTGGCGTCATACACGCGACGCGAGGTATAGGGGTAGACATCGCGGTTGTTTACCTGCGCCCCCACCCCGCCCTTGACCTGCGGGTAATAACCGGCGCGGGCCGAAGCCACGCCCTCATCTGCTCCCTGCAGTTGCCTCTGCGCCGTGCGCACGGCGGGGTGCCATGCCACAGCAGCTTGCACCGCTGCACGCATATCCATGGCGTGGCCTCCAGCGGCAGCTGCATGGGCGCCTCCCACGGCACAGGCAAGTGCGACCGCTGCGGCAACCTGCTGCACGAAAACCAGAGGAAGTTTGGACTTGATCGACATATCCATCGCCATTTCACAGCTTGGCATCGCAGCTCCATGGCGCGACCACCGTTCTGCATCGCGGCCTCCAGCCAGCGACACAGCTTATTTGTTTTTTCTTGCTTGCTCTTACTTAAATAGCTGACTTTTCATTAGACACGGCACTTCCAGCATGTTTAATACTAAAAATGCCGTGCTTCATGCGCTAACAGCTATCAAGTTTGAAGAGCATCAGGCATGCACCGGCTGGTGCAGCTCTTCCTCTGGCAAAGGATCTGGCATATACAAGGCAAGATCCTGTGACGCAGCGACAGGAGCAACAGCGGCTGCAGGAGCTTGCACCGAGCCCAGTCCGTCGATGTCGCCGGCGGCCTCGTCCTTGGACTGCAGCACATCGTGCAGCGCAGGCAACGCCGTAGCAGCAGGCTCCTCCGCACCCTCATGCAGAGCATCGAGCTGCTCCGGGTCGAGGCTCATGGCCAGCAACGGCGACGCATACGCAGGCTTGGGGCCGGGATCGCCACCGTCGTAGACCACCTTCACATCCTTGACGGTCGATGCCTGGTCGCCATCTCCGTCCTGGATGGTGTAGCCAAAGCGATCCCAGTAGGAAGCCAGCGCCTTGCCCTCATAGATGAACTTGCCCGTATCGAACTCCACGGTCAACGAGCCACCTGCAGCTGTCTTGATGGTGATGAGGTGCTTGGCGGCGTCATAGGTGTAGGTTCCCGAAGCCGGGTTGCCCGCCACCTGCAGCGCCTGCCCGGGCAGGTAGGTATAGGAGACGCCGTCGACCTCCAGCACATTGATAAAACCACCGTCTGCACCATAGCCTTCCACGGCGCTGTCGAGTTCGCCGCGCAACGAGCCCTCCAGCCTGGGTAACTGGATCAGGTCCTGCAGCGTGGAGTTGAGCTCCGCCGCCGAATTGGCCAGGACCACGGCGTTCTCCACTCCAGCTGGGCCGTTGTAGGCGATCGGGTCAATATTCGGGATATCGCCCGTCTTGATACCGCCAAAGCCCACCCCCACGGAGTTGATGTGGTGAGTCGTCAGAAAGTCTTCCCACTGAGCCTGCAGTCTTGGGTTGACGCCTTGGCCCAAGGTAGGCACACCATCGGTGATGAAGTACGAAACATTCTGCACCCCCTCCCCGGTCAGCTTGCCCACATTGTCGGCAAAGCCATTGGTACCCATCGCCGCGTTGAGGGCGGCTTTATAGGGCGTACCGCCAGTCGCTGTCAGGCCATTGATGATAGCGATGGCCGTCGCGGCACTCATCCAGGTGGCATGGGCATTGGCGGTGGAGCCGTTGAAAGTCACCAGCTTGACCGCCACATCGCCGTACTCTTCGTACTTGTTGATCAGGGCTTCAAGCGCTTTCTTGGCTAGGCTCAGTCGACTGTTCGCGTTGGAGCCACCGCCAGGCAGTACCTTGCCGTTGCTATCCCAGGCCATGCTGCCTGACAGGTCCAGCACGATCATCACATTGGTCTGCAGCTTGGCGAGGTTGATCACCAGCTCTGCATCATCGGCAAGTGCCGGGACATCATCCTTGACCTCCACGACAAACCCGATTTCGCTGCTCTGCTTGCCATCGTGAACGATGGCCTTGAAGTCCAGGTCCAGCGTGTTTGCACCACGGCCGACTGCATGATCCACGGGGCCCTTGAGAGTGACCGTATAACTTGCCTCGTACCGGCCACCAACCTCGGTCAGGGCTCCGACCTTGACGGTCATGACCTCCTTGGCACCGGCCATGCCGGTCAGCGTGCTGCTGCCAGCATCCCAGCTCCAGGTCACCGCCACGCCGCCCGAAGTGATGCTGCCGTCCGCAGGGCCTTGCATCTCCAGCGAAAAGGTGTTGATGTCCGGTGTCTTATCCGCATCGGTAAAGCTGATCTTGCCCGTGGCTGTGGTCGTGCTGCCCGGGTCATCCTTGATGCCTCCGACCAGGGCCTCCTCCGCAACATGCAACACCTTGTCTTCGGGGTCCATCACCAACACAGGGGCGTTGTCGTTCAGGTCCTTTTCATTGAGCGTGACAGCGACCTCGGTCTTGCCTCCCTCGCTATCGGTCGCCACCACCGTGATCGTCTGGCTATTGCTGCCTTGCTCGAAATCATTGGCTTGCGACGCCGCTCCAGCCGCCGTCAGCGTGATCTCCCCAGTCGTAGCATCAATCGCATACCAGCCATCGGGATCGCTGGCCGGATCGATGCTGTAGGTCACCGATGTGCTGTCGGCATCATTGGCCTTTACCTGACCCAGCCACTTGCCAACGGGGCTGTTCTCTTCGTATTCAAAGGCATAGCTGGTCACCGGCGGTTCGCCCGGATCGCTTGGATCGACAAACACCGGTGGCTGGCTCACCGTCACGGTGACATCCGCCGTCTCGGGCGTGCCGCCGTCGGTCTGCGCCGTGTAGCTGAACCGGGCGTCGCCGTTGAAGCCCGCATCGGGCGTGAACACCAGTTGGCCGCCCTCCAGCTTGAC
>Ga0067045_1028892_pt1 | contig 26191 bp, 20 predicted proteins | sample TerdegcTABiofilm_FD_59184 | JGI IMG/M metagenome (GOLD analysis project Ga0067045, IMG submission 59184) | Combined Assembly of (Gp0054472, Gp0054536) Wastewater bioreactor microbial communities from Singapore -Terephthalate degrading... | reverse complement strand
TCGCGGGGTGGAGCAGTCAGGAAGCTCGTCGGGCTCATAACCCGAAGGTCGCAGGTTCAAATCCTGCCCCCGCAACCAACGGCGGTGTAGCTCAGTTGGCTAGAGCATGCGGTTCATACCCGCAGTGTCACTGGTTCAATTCCAGTCACCGCCACCAGGGATTCAAGGCGGTTCACCGACCAGGTGGACCGCTTTTTTCGTATCGTCCACATCGTTTCTCGTATCGCCGGTTTTGTCGGTCGCTCTTCTCGCATTGCCGGTCGCCTTTGCCGCGTTGCCTGTGGCTTTCGGGGAGTGTTCGTCGCGTTTCTCCTCTCACCGTGGGACATCCTGCGCACGGTCCGTCTCATTCGCCCCCCGACGGCCCGCAGGGCTTGCGCATAGCGGCCCGCAAGGCCTGCACAAGTCTGGAGGAGTCCTCTTTTTCCGGAGGTGTTCTTCCCCCCGGAGGCATTTCCCCTTGCGCGAAAGGGAGAACCGTTCCGGCACCCGAACCCGCACCGACACCGATGATCCGAAAGGGGGCGAACTGCCATGGCGCGGCCTGATCCCGACTCCGCCGCCGATTCCCATTCCGCCGCCGCCGCCGGCAATTCCGGCCAGAGTTTTGCATTCGGCCCGGCTTCCGGCGCTTCTCCCGCATCGACTTCCCCCTCCGGCGCGCCGTCCGCCGCTGACGCGCCCGCGCCCGGCCCCGGAGAGCGTTCCGGCTCCGTCCCGGCGTCCTCTCGCGGTGCCACGCCTCCGCCCGCTCAGGAATCCGATTCCCCGTCTTCTCCGTCCGCTCGGGCCGACGCTTCCACTTCCGCCGCCGCGCCGCGCCTGCGCGTTCCCCCCAACGTGGCCCGGGCCTTCCGCGAGGCGGGAAAGCGCCAGGGGTGGTGGCAGTGCGCGGATCCCCTCGTCGTGGCCGTCTCGGGAGGCGGCGATTCCATGGCCCTGCTCCTGCTCTTCGCCGCGCTCTGGCACCGGGAGCGACTTGTGGTGGCCCACCTGGAGCACGGCATTCGCGGCGAAGCGTCCCAGGCGGACGCCCGCTTCGTGGAGGAGTGGGCGCGGCGCCTCGACCTTCCCTTCGAGATGGAGCGGGGAAACGTGCTCCGCCGCAGAAAAAAGGGTGAGAGCGTCGAGGCCGCGGCGCGGCGGATCCGCTACGCCTTCCTCGACGACGTGCGCCGCCGCCGGGGCGCCCGCTGGGTGGCCACGGCCCACACCCTGGACGACCAGGCGGAGTCGGTGCTGCACCACATCCTCCGGGGGACGGGCCTCCGGGGGCTCGCGGGCATCGCCGAAGTGCGCGCCGGATTCGTCCGGCCCCTGCTCCGTCTGAGTGGGGAAGCGCTGCGCCGCATGCTTCGCGACTCCGGCGTCCCCTGGTGCGAGGACGCCACCAACCTGGAGACCACCTACCTGCGCAATCGCCTCCGCCGGAAGGTCCTTCCCTACCTGGCCGAGACCGTCAACGAGAACGCCCTGGCTCATCTCGCGGCCCTCGGAGAGGACGCCGCCGAGGCGGAGGCGCTCCGGCGGCGGCGCACCGCAGCGCTGCTGCCCACCCTGAGGGCGGATCTTCCCTACGGCAAGTGCGTCTGGCGCGTCGCCGCGGCCCGCCGGCTGGAGAGCTACGACCTGCGCCACACCCTGCGCGACGAGGGCGAGCGCCTCGGGCTGCCCCTGCTCTCGCGTCGCCGCCTGGAAGAGCTGGAGCGGCTGCTTTGCACCTCGGGAACCTGGCGCTTCCAGTGGAGCGGCGAGGAGGAACTTCTCTGCGGCGGGGGCTTTCTCTGCTGGGGCAACCGGTCCATGCTCGTTCCGCCTCCGGAGGCGCGGCTGGAGCTGACACTCTGCCCCCGGCCGAACCGTGCGGCCACCCGGGGAACGCTCCGCTGGGGGACATGGCGCGTCCGGTGGAGCCTGGAGACACTGGACACCCCGGAGACTTCGGCACCTCCGACAGCCCAGGAACCCATGAAAACCCTTGAGTCCCTGGAAACTCAGGTATTCCCGGCACCTTCGGCAGCTCCGGAGGCCCCGACAACCCCCGCCGTCTCCGCCGTCTCCGTCGTTCTGCGTTCCGTGGAGCACCTCGACCTCGCCCCGGAGGCGAAAGCCCGCGTGCCCTGGTGGTGCCGCCCCGGAACACCCGCCGTCCTTCTTCCCGGCCGGCCGCCCCTGATTCCCCTGTGGCATTCCCCGGAAACGTCAGCGTCATCGGCGGAATCCCCCGTCTCCGCTGCGGCATTCGAGGCAAAAGCTCCCACTCCGACTTCATCCTCCGCCCCGGCCCCGGCCTCCGCCCCGACCTTCGCCCCGGCTGCGCCGTCCGCTTCGGACCGCACCCCGGCGCCTTCGCCGGGGCCTGTCCCCACTCCGGATTCTGCTCCGACTTCGGGCTCCGTTCCGACTTTTGTCGCGAAATCCGCAACGGATACTCCCGCAACGGATGCGGATGCCTCCGCCGCAAGGGCTCAGCTCTTTTGTTTCGCCTCTTTTCGGAATCATGCTAGAATAACAAGGTTCTCCGTCGTCCTGGAACAAACATCGGAATAACCCGTCTGAAGTATCGTGCCGTCATGCCGTGCGTTTGCGCCGCAGTCCGTTTCCGGAGGCCCGCACCGAACGACATGTCGTGCCTTTGCGCCGCAGTCCATTTCCGGAAGCCCACACCGGAGTTTCCTTCCGGAACACGGCGCCGGGGTACCGTTTCCCGACGCGGGAGACGTGCCGACGGCACCGAGCGGCCGAGCCAAAGACGGCGGCGTGAAGATGTGCGGAACATGCGGCGCACGGGAGAGACTGTGTGCGAGAGAAGAGGGGAGCGTCGGTGCGAATGGCGTATTCTGTGGGGGAGATCCTGCTCTCTCGGGAGCAGATCGCGCAGCGCGTTCGGGAATTGGGGGATGAGGTGTCCGCCGCCTACGAGGGGCGGAATCTCGTCGTCGTGGGCATCCTCAAGGGCGCCGTGGTGTTTCTGTCGGATCTCGTGCGGACCCTGCGTCCCCAGGTGGAGGCATCCCTCGACTTCATGGCCGTGTCGTCCTACGGCGCGTCCACGAAGACCACGGGAGCGGTGAAGATTCTCAAGGACCTCGACGCGGACATCAGAGGAAAACACGTCCTCGTGGTCGAGGACATCGTCGATACGGGGCTCACCCTGTCCTACCTTCTCAAGATCCTCGAAGAGCGCGAGCCGGAATCGTTGGCGGCGTGCGCGCTGCTCGACAAGCCCGAGCGGCGGCTGGCCCCCGTGGCGGTCCGCTTCTGCGGGTTCTCCATACCCGACGAGTTCGTCGTCGGCTACGGACTCGACTGCGGCGGGCGGTGGAGGCACCTTCCCGACATCCACAAGGTCGAAACGACCGACTGACGGCGGCCCCGCTCGGAGAACAGTCCGACCGGCGGCGGCCCCGTCCGAGGACGGCGGACCGAAGACGAAAAACTGAAAGGGAGTGGTTTCGGTTTGAAACGACTGGTGAAGAACCTGGGATTGTACCTGGTCCTCATCGTCCTGGTCGTGAGCATCGTCAACGTATTCCTCGCGCCGACGAAGGGACCTGTCGAGGCCCGTCCACTGAGCTACAGCGCTTTTCTGCACCACGTGGAGAACGGGCAGATCCAGAAAGTGACCATCTCCGAGGAAGGGCTCCGGGGAACCATGACGGACGGGCAGCCCTTCACGAGCTATGCCGTGGGCGTGGGCGACCTGGCCCCGAAGCTCGTTGAGAAGGGCGTGGAGGTGGAAGTGCTTCCCCCCCAGAAGACACCCTGGTGGGCCGGCCTCATGTCCACCCTCTTCCCGACGCTGCTGCTCATCGGCGCCTGGATCTTCATCATCTACCACATGCAGGGCGGCGGCAGCAAAGTCATGAACTTCGCCAAAAGCAAGGCCAAACTCTTCCTGGACAACCGTCCCAAGGTCACCTTCGCCGACGTGGCCGGATGCGACGAGGCCAAGGAAGAACTGCAGGAGGTCATCGAATACCTTAAGGACCCGGGCAAGTTCGCCCGGTTCGGCGCCAAAGTCCCCCGGGGCGTGCTGCTCCTGGGACCCCCCGGCACGGGCAAGACCCTGCTCGCCCGGGCCGCCGCCGGTGAGGCGGACGTCCCCTTCTTCAGCATCAGCGGCTCCGACTTCGTGGAAATGTTCGTCGGCGTGGGTGCCGCCCGCGTGCGGGACCTCTTCGACCAGGCCCGGAAATACCAGCCCTGCATCGTCTTCATCGACGAAATCGACGCAGTGGGGCGCCAGCGCGGCGCCGGGCTCGGCGGAGGTCACGACGAACGGGAACAGACCCTCAACCAGCTCCTCGTGGAGATGGACGGCTTCGAGGCCGGAAGCGGCATCATCCTCATCGCCGCCACGAACCGTCCGGACATTCTCGACCCGGCCCTGCTGCGTCCGGGGCGCTTCGACCGGCACATCGTGGTGGACCGGCCCGACCTCAAGGGACGCGAAGCCATCCTGAAAGTGCACGCCAAGGAAAAGAAACTCGCGGAGGGCGTCAACCTGGACATCATCGCCCGGCGCACCCCCGGTTTCGTGGGGGCCGACCTGGCCAACCTGGTCAACGAGGCGGCGCTCCTCGCGGCGCGGCGCAACAAGCCCGCCGTCGAAATGGACGAACTCGAAGAGGCCATCGACCGCGTCATTGCCGGCCCCGAGCGCAAGAGCAGGCTCATCAGCAGGAAAGAAAAGGAGATCATCGCCTACCACGAGGCGGGGCACGCCCTGGTGGCCAAGTTCGTGCCCGGCTCCGACCGGGTGCACAAGATCTCCATCATCCCCCGGGGACACCGCGCCCTGGGATACACGCTCCAGCTCCCCGAGGAGGACCGGTTCCTCATCTCCAAGAAGGAACTCTTCAACCGCATCAAAGGACTTCTGGGCGGCCGCGTCGCGGAGGAGATCCAGTTCGGCGACGTCACCTCGGGAGCGCAGAACGACCTGGAGCGCGCCACCCAGACGGCCCGGCAGATGATCACCGAGCTGGGCATGAGCGAGAAACTCGGTCCGGTCACCCTGGGCAGAAAACAGCACGAGGTCTTCCTTGGTCGGGACATCGTGGACGACCGCAACTACAGCGAGGAAATCGCCTTCGCCATCGACCAGGAAGTGCGCGCCATCATCGACGGCTGCTACGAAGAAGTACGGAACCTCCTCCTGGAGAAGAAGGACCTGCTCGTGCGCATCGCCGACACCCTGCTGGAACAGGAGATCATCGAGGCCGACGACCTGGACGCCATCATCGACGGCACCTACGTGCCCCCGGTGAAGACCGCCCCGGAGCAGCCCGGCGAGGCCTCCGCCGATTCCGCCAAGCCCAAGGCCGACCGGCGTCCCGACGCCGCCGGAAGCGTCCCCTCCCTGGACGGGCCGCCATTGGAGACCGCCTGAGCCGCCGCGTCCTGACGGAAACCGCGGCATCGCAACGCGCCGCCTGAAGTCGGAGCGGAATTCCCGAACGCGCCACCCGGAATGCGGCATCGGAACGCCGCCGCGCCGCGGAACACCCGTCGCGGCAGCACGGCACCGAAAGAGGACATTGCACGCGGCATCGCAGCGCGCCGGCAAAACCCGGCAGACGGCGGAACGTGACAGGCATCGCAACGCCGCCGCACCCGCGGCACGCCGGCGCCGGAGGAATTCCCGAGCCCGCACCGGAACCGGAGATCCCTCCGGCTCCGGTGCGATTCCTCCCGCAAACGCGTTTTCCCAAACCCCGCCGCTTGCGAGAGGTATGCCGTTTCCGGAGAGCTACGCTTTCGCAGGCGCGTCTCGCGGCGAACCTCGCCGCTTGCGACAGACGTGCCGTTCCGAGGAACGCCGCTTCTGTAGGCGCGTCCTCCCGGAACCTCTCATTCCGAAAGGATTTTGATCCCGAAAGGACTCGATCATGCAGGATACCTTCTCGCTTCGGGCACCCTGGCCTCCCTCGGGGGACCAGCCCAAGGCCATCGGGGAGCTTCTGGACGGACTCGAAGGCGGAGCCCGCTTCCAGACCCTGCTGGGCGTCACCGGGAGCGGCAAAACCTTCACCGTCGCCAATGTAGCGGCGCGGCTGAACCGCCCCGTGCTCGTGCTGGCCCACAACAAGACCCTTGCGGCCCAGCTCTACAGCGAATTCAAACTCTTCTTTCCCGACAACGCCGTGCACTACTTCGTCAGCTACTACGACTACTACCAGCCCGAGGCCTACGTCCCCGCCCAGGATCTCTACATCGAAAAGGACGCCTCCATCAACGAACGCATCGAAAAACTCCGCCTCGCCACCACCAAGGCCCTGCTGGAGCGGCGGGACGTCATCGTCGTGGCCAGCGTCTCCTGCATCTACGGCCTGGGGCAGCGCAAGAACTACGAGGACGCGGTGTTCTCCTTCGCCGTGGGGGACCACATGGACCGGCGGCACTTCCTTGAGCGCCTCCTGGAGAACTACTACGAACGGAACGACTTCACCCTGGAGCGGGGCAACTTCCGCGTCCGGGGCGACGTGGTGGAGCTTTATCCCGCCTACAGCGACACGGCGCTGCGCATCTGCTTCTTCGACGAAGAGATCGAGCGCATCGACGAAATCGACCCCGTCTCGGGAGGCCAGGTGGTCTCCAAGCTCCGGGCCTCCATCTTTCCCGCCCAGCATTACGTCACCAGCCGCGAGGCCATCGAGGGCGCCCTCGGAGCGATTCGGGCCGATCTGGACCGGCGCGTGGCGGAACTCAACGGAGCCGGGCGGATCGTAGAGGCCCATCGCCTCGCCCAGCGGACCCGCTACGACCTGGAGATGCTCTCCGAAGTGGGCTACTGTTCGGGCATCGAGAACTACTCGGTCTATCTGGACGGCAGACAGACCGGCGAACAGCCGGGGACCCTGCTGGACTTCTTTCCCCGGGACTTCATCCTCGTCATCGACGAATCGCACATGACTCTCCCCCAGATCCGGGGCATGTACAACGGCGACCGGGCGCGCAAAGAAACCCTCGTGGAGCACGGATTCCGCCTTCCCACCGCCCTGGACAACCGCCCCCTTACCTGGGAGGAATTCTCCGGATTCATGCACCAGGTGATCTTCGTCTCCGCCACCCCCGGCGACTGGGAGCTGGAGCACTCCGACCGGGTGGTGGAGCAGATCGTCCGCCCCACGGGCGTGGTGGACCCCAAAGTGCTGGTGTTTCCCGCGAAGACCCAGGTGGACGACCTGCTGGACCGCCTGAGGGACGTCGTCGCACGGGGAGAGCGCGCCCTTGTGACCACCCTCACCAAACGCTCCGCCGAGGACTTCGCGGAGTACCTGGTGGAGCTGGGCATAAAGGGAAAATACATCCACTCCGAGCTGGACGCCTTCGAGCGGGCCGACCTGCTGCGGGAGATCCGCGAGGGTACCATCGACGTGCTCGTGGGCATCAACCTCCTCCGGGAGGGCATCGACCTCCCGGAGGTCTCCCTCGTGGCCATCCTCGACGCCGACCGCGAGGGCTTCCTGCGCTCCATCAGATCCCTGGTGCAGATCATCGGCAGAGCCGCCCGCAACATCGGCGGCACGGTCATCCTCTACGCCGACGAACTCACCGAGAGCATCCGCCGGGCCGTGGAAGAGACCGACCGGCGCCGGGCCATCCAGGAAGCCTACAATCAGGAACACGGCATCACCCCCCGGAGCATCCGCAAGGACGTGGCCAGTCTCCTGCCCCCGGGCCTGACGGAGGAAACCGTCCTCGACGGCTCCGCCGACGCTGCCGGAGCCGCCTCCCCCGAGGCGACGGAGGCCATGCTCGAAAAGCTCATGTGGGAAGCGGTGGAAAAACTCGATTTCGAAAAGGCGGCAACGCTTCGCGACCGCCTTCTGGACCTGCGTGGAGGTGTAACGACTCGTGTCGCAAACCCACATCGTCGTAAGGGGCGCAAAAGAACATAACCTGAAGAACGTCTCCGTCTCCATCCCCAAGAACCGCCTCGTGGTCATCACCGGGCCGTCCGGCTCCGGCAAGTCCTCCCTGGCGTTCGACACCATCTACGCCGAGGGGCAGCGGCGCTACATCGAATCCCTCTCGGCCTATGCGCGGCAGTTTCTCGGCATGCAGAGCAAGCCCGACGTGGAGGACATCGCCGGGCTCTCTCCGGCCATCTCCATCGAACAGAAGGGGCGCTCCCACAACCCCCGGTCCACCGTGGGCACCGTCACGGAAATCTACGACCACCTGCGCCTCCTCTTCGGCAGAGTGGGCGTGCCCACCTGCCCCGACTGCGGCGAACCCCTCGCCCGGTACTCCCTGGACCAGATCGTGGACCTCATCCTCCGGGACTACCCGGAGAAAAAGATCGAGATCCTCTCTCCGGTGGTGCGGAGCAAGAAAGGAGAGCACCGCAACCTCTTCCAGCAGATTCGCCAGAAAGGCTTCCTCCGGGCCCGGGTGGACGGCGTCGTCTACTGGCTCGAAGAGGAAATCTCCCTGGAGAAGAACAAGAAACACGTCGTGGAGATCGTGGTCGACCGGCTCACCGCCCGGGCGGACAAGCGCGACCGCCTCGCCGAAGCGGTGGAGACCGCCCTCGCGGAGAGTGCCGGCTTCGTCCTCCTCGTCATCGAGGGCGGAGAAGAGCGGCTCCTCACGGAGAACTACGTGTGCCCCCACTGCGACACGGCCTTCCCCGAGATCGACCCGCGGCTTTTCTCCTTCAACAACCCCTACGGCGCCTGCCCCGCCTGCATGGGGCTCGGAAGCCACGAGTTCTTCCCCCCCGAGCTGGCGGTGGTCCCCAACCGCAGCATCGCCGAGGGCGCCCTGCTGCCCTGGAACGGACCGCAGCACTACATGCTCCGGCGCCTGGGACACCTCGCCGAGGCCCTGGGGTGGGATCTTGCCGGCCCCTTCGAGAAACTTCCCGAGGAGATCCGCACCTCCATCCTCCAGGGACACCCCGACAAAGTCCCCATGACCTACAACGAGTGCGGCGTGGAGCAGCAGTACCTGGGGCGCTACGAAGGGCTCCTCCCCTGGCTCGAACGCCGCTGGGAGGAGACCGAGTCCGACGCGGTGAAGGAGGAACTCGCCCGGTTCCGCTCCGAGAAAATCTGCGACGCCTGCGGCGGCCTGCGCCTCCGCCCCGAGGCCCTCGCCATCAAGGTCGGCCCCTACGGCATCGGCGACATGGTGCGCATGCCCGTGTCCCACCTCTACCGGGCCGTCTCGGAACTCGACCTTCCCGAAAACGCCCGCGCCGTAGCCCACCAGGTGCTGGAGGAACTCAAAAAACGCGTCGGCTTCCTCGTGGACGTGGGAGCCGAGTATCTCTCCCTCTCCCGGCGCTCCGACACCCTGAGCGGCGGCGAAAGCCAGCGGATCCGCCTCGCCACCCAGATCGGCTCCAAACTCTCGGGCGTGCTCTATGTGCTCGACGAGCCCACCATCGGCCTGCACCCCCGGGACACGGGGCGCCTGCTCAAGACCCTGGAGGAAATCCGCGACCTGGGCAACACCGTGCTCATCGTGGAGCACGACCGGGAGACCATGCTCGCCGCGGAATACCTCGTCGAGATGGGACCCGGCGCGGGCGAGCACGGCGGCCACGTCGTCGCCGCGGGGACACCCGAGGAGATCGCCCGGGAGCCCCGCTGCCTCACCGGCCCCTACCTCAAAGGCGAAATCTGCGGCGCCGTCATCCCCCCCGGAGGGCGGCGCACCGCCCGGGGCGCCCTTCAGGTGTGCGGCGCAGAAGAACACAACCTCAAGTCCCTGGACGTCTCCATCCCCCTGGGCGTTCTCACGTGCCTCACCGGCGTCTCCGGCTCCGGCAAGAGCACCTTCATGCACGACGTGCTCTACCGCGGACTCCGGCAGCGCCTCGACGCCTCCTTCCGGGAGCGCCCGGGCAGACACCGTACCATCGAAGGCTACGAAGATCTGCGCAACGTCGTCCTCGTGGACCAGAGCCCCATCGGCAGAACCCCCCGCTCCAACCCCGCCACCTACACGGGGGTGTTCACCGCCATCCGGGAACTCTTCGCGGCGCTTCCCGAGGCCAAACTCCGGGGCTACGGCCCCGGACGCTTCAGCTTCAACGTCCCGGGCCACCGGGGCGGCCGCTGCGAAGCCTGCAAAGGCGACGGCGTGACCAAAGTCTCCATGCTCTTCCTTCCGGACGTGTACGTCCCCTGCGACGTCTGCCGGGGAAAACGCTACAACCGGGAGACCCTGGAAGTGCGCTACCGAGGCAGATCCATCGCGGACGTGCTCGACATGACCGTGGAGGAGGCCCTCGACCTCTTTCAGGACCTCCCCCGCATCGCGGGCAAACTCGGCGTTCTCCGGGAGGCCGGGCTCGGCTACATCCGGCTCGGACAGCAGGCTCCCACCCTCTCCGGAGGCGAGGCCCAGCGGGTGAAGCTCGCCACCGAACTGGCAAAGCGCTTCAGCGGCGAGACCCTCTACCTGCTCGACGAACCCACCACGGGGCTCCACTTCCGGGATGTGGAGAAACTCCTCCACCTCCTCCACCGCCTCGTGGACCAGGGCAACACCGTACTGCTCATCGAGCACAACCTGGACGTGCTCGTCTCTGCGGACCATCTCATCGACCTCGGCCCCGAAGGCGGCGAAGGCGGCGGCCGCATCGTCGCCGCGGGAACCCCCGAGGAACTCGCCGCGTCGGAAAAGGGATACACCTCCGGATATCTCCGGAGCTACTTCGGCGAACTGCGCCAGAGGACGGTGGCTCATGAACGGGTCGGATAAGCGCCGCGGAAGCGGCGACAACCGCGCAAGCAGCAGAAACCGCGAAGGCGGCGGCAATCGCCCCGGCGACCGTGAACGCTCCGGCACCTCCGGCCGCCCTGACGACCGCAAGGGCGACACCCGCGGAAGCGGCGACGAGCGCCGGATCTCCGGGCGTCCCGGCGGCGGACGTTCCGAAAACCCCGACCGCCGCGACCGGCAGTTCCGGCCCCGCACGCCTCAGCCTCCCCGGCCCGCGGACCCGCAGGAACAGACCGACGACTCCCTCTACTGGGGGCGGCACGCCGTGCTCTCCCTCCTGGAGGAGACCCCCGAAAAAGTCCTCAAAGTCTACCTCCGCAAGGGGAGCGACCTCCGTCTCGCCGCCCGGGTCACCGAATTCTGCAAAGCCGCAAGCATTCCCTTCCTCTTCCTGGAGGCGGATGCCCTGGAGCGGCTTTGCCCCGGAGCCAACCACCAGGGACTCGTCGCCCAGGCCGCCCCGGCGGAACTGCGGGACATCGAAACCCTCCTGCCGCTCCTCCGGGAGAAGAACACCCCCGCCCTCGTGGTCGTCCTCGACCACCTGAAGGACCCCCACAACCTGGGCTCCATCATCCGTTCCGCCGAAGTGGCGGGAGCCCTGGCGGTGATCCTTCCCCGGCGGCGGGGCGCCCTTCCCACCGGCACCGTCGCGAAAGTCAGCTCCGGCGCCGCCCTGCGCATCCCCCTCGTGGGCGTGACCAACCTCGTCGCCGCCCTGGAATTCCTCAAAGAACAGGGACTGTGGGTGCTCGGCCTCCACGCGGAAGGCCCCGACTCCCTCTGGAAAGGCGACGCCTGTCCCTCCCGCCTGGCCCTCGTGGTGGGCGAAGAAGAAACCGGCCTCTCCCGCCTCGTGGCGGAGACCTGCGACTTCCTGCGCTTCATCCCCATGCGGGGACGCACGGGCTCCCTCAACGCCGCCGTGGCCGCCGCCGTCGGCATGTTCGAATGGGTCCGGACGGTTGACGACACCCCCCGGTAGGACCGTGTGACGAGCGGCGACCGCAGGGCAGAGTGCGCGCAACAAACCGTCCCGCAGCCCCTTGCTCTCTCGCCCCTCGCCGAACCCCCGCGGGAATCCCGGGCCAAGGCGCTGAAAGCGGGGGAGCAGCGGCTTGCTCCCCCGCCCCTGACCCCTGCGGGAATCTGGGTGTCCCTTGACAGCCACTACCGCGGCGCTGCTGCTTCTCGTCCCCAACCTGTGGGAGAACCTCTAAAATTCCGGTGCATTTGCCGGGTTTTCGCGGGGGAGCAGCGCGTCGAGGCGCTTTCTCGTGAGGCGCTTCCTCACGAGGCACTTTCGCATGAAACACCCTCACAAGATTTCCGTGTGAAAAGACTTACCCCGATCAAAACGAGAATGGACAGGGGTATCGCCACAAGAGCACTGTCTATCTCCCCAAAATGCGATTTCAGCCCCAGCTCCCAGGCCAATGTCACGATCCCGCCCGTAAGTATCGAGCTTAACCCGCCCGCAGGAGTCACCTTCTTCCAGCAGAGTGCCGCAAGAAGAGCAGGAGTGATCGCCGCGCCGTAAATCGTATAGGCGTACATCATCATTCCGAGAATGTCCGAAAATTTAGTGATCAACAAATAGGAGAACACACCGAGGAGCACAATGAGCCCTCGCATGATAAAGAAAATCTGCATCTCGGTAAACGTTCTGCGTGAATGTTTTTTAATTATATCATTATAGATACTCGTGGCCGAGGAGAGCAGAAATGAATCCCCAGTGGTTATCATAAAGGCTATGGCAGCCGCAAGAACGCATCCACCCACAGCAAAGGGAAGCATGTTCATTGCGACCATCAGAAAAGCGGTGTCCGGCTTTATGCCCGGCAGATACGGTATTGCGACGGTTGCGACAAACACATTCAAACAAGAAAGAAGAATGCTTCCGACAATAAATCCCAGAGCGGAAATTCTCGCAACATTTTCGTTGACGGCTGCGCCGAGCCTGCTGAACATGTTTTGGTCGCCCAATGTCAAAAAGAGCATTGCTATGACATATCCGATCGTGTCCAGCGGCTTGTACCCACCCCAAAGGGAAAGCTTTTCCACGGGAAGTTGCGTTATGAGCCCGGACATCCCTCCAGTCTCATACAACAGAATCGGGACCGCGAGAAGTAGCGAGAGAAAGATGAAAATCGCTGAAATGGCATCGGTATAAGCCACGGTCAACAATCCGCCGGATGCGGAGAGCACGATGATGACGACTGCTGCAAGGATTGTTCCGGACTCGACGGAGATTCCCGTCACAAGGTTCATGACATATCCCGCACCTTTGAATTGATACGAACATATTCCAACGTAAGCCAAGACAATAAAAACAACGGCTAGAATCCTTGCGGCGCTTCCATATTTTTCTCCGAATAGCTCTGGAATTGTTATGTTCTTGTTGCTTCTGATTCTGGCTGCAATAAAATAGATAATTATAATTGCAAGAGGCGATGCGAATTCAAACAACAACCCGGCAAGCGGCCCCTTTGTATAAACAAGATTGGCTGTTCCCGTGATGCCGCCGCCCCCATACCACGTTGCGATCAACGTGCCGATCAGAACCCACAAGGGGAGCTTGCGGCCTGCCGTGACAAAATCGTCCGTAGTGCTGATTCGCCTCTTCGCGATAAACAGTCCATAAACGGCAACGAAAATCAAATAGACAAAAATAATAAAAAGGTAATTAGAAACATGCATTTGAACGACCTCCTATCCTCGCGGGTCCGTGATAAAGATGCAGCGTCAAAAATCTTTTGCGTCTACGCAACAAAATCCAGATAGCAGACAGCGACATGGAAAATCATAAGCAAAATACCTGCTTTCTCCATGTCGCTGCCTAGGCACAACAAATCGCCTGTGTCTATGTCTATATTGAGGGAAACCCTAATCAAGCAGGAATTGCTCTCTCTCTCTCTCTCTCTCTCTCTCGTCACGTTTTTCCGAGATCGGCGAAGTATTCTCCAGGGGTTCCTTAGGGAAGCTCTGAAGAAAGACCTTTCGCTTTCCCTTGGCTCGGGTCGCATCAGGCTCCGCGAGGCGCCCTGCGGGGCAGGCGTAGCCTTCTTCAGAGGTTTCTTAGGTGTGTCAAATATACAACTAGACTAAAATAATTACCTCATTCACTACAGTCCATTGCGTAAAATTGTTCTGTCCCAGGATTTGTCGAAGAATTTCTTTCCGTTTTCAGTGACATGCATCTCTCCATCTATTATAAAATTAAACTCGTTCGATTTCTGTGTCACCGTTATATCCGCATCGATCCACCAGCCCTCACGGCCGATTCTCATTTTCTGATGGATTTTATAGCAGGCACTGAGAGGATCTTTGTTGTTCAGGGTCAGCTCTCTCTTGAGGTTGTGCTCGACAGTGACATCTATTTCGTCGAAGCGGTAGACACCTTCTCCGAACACGCCGCCTATGCCGTCGGTGACGCATGTCCACGTATCTTTCAGAATATCGTAGGATACCGTGCGATCGACTCTTCCCTCGGAGAGCCACGACATCGGCGTGAGAGGAGCACATTCGGGTTCCATATTCGGCCCTTCGCACGTCACTCCGTGAAACGTGGGCATGATCACTTTCGCAGTGGAGAGGTCGAGTGTCAGTGTCGCATCTTCAGGCATCGGCCAAAACATGGGCCAGAAGGTCGTTGCAAGGGAGAGGCGAATCCGGTGTCCTTTCTTGAACCTGTGCCCGCAGCAATCGAGATTCACGAACGCCCCGACGTTCTCACCTGGAATCAGCTCGACGACCTTGTCGTGTCCCTTTAGATGCGTCAGGTTCATAACCCCGTAAGAAACCCTGTTGACCGCACCATTCGGCTCGACGTCGGAGAGTTGCGCAAAAAGCATGGCTTTGGGAACATTGCTGGACAGCTCCACTTCAAAACGAGGGTATCCAAGTATTTCGAGTGGTTCCTCAAGCACGTCGCTTTCGAAGACCATGGCCATGCCATCATCGAGACGCTGGTCGGCGGAGCTTTCACCCGGAACGCCCACCCCCATCCATTCCCCCGCGAGTAAACCATGATTTTGGGGAGTGTTCAGACACACGAACTCGCTTGCGGAACTTCTCTTCGATGAAAGACGACCGTGCGAAAGAAAGAGTTCTTCGGATCGAACGGCGGAAGAAGGCCAGGAATCCAGACCGACCCAATACCCTTCACTGAAGGGCCTGTCAACGGAGGGCGGCATGCTCTCCTCCATCCAGGCCTGAATCATCGGACACTCCATCACACGGTTCTCTTTCCCCTTTAACCAATGGTCCCACCAGGACAACGCTTCCTGAAGGAATCCCATTGCAGGCCCGGGAACGCCGTCATGTGCATAAACGTGCGCCCACGGACCGATGATTGCCTTTCTTGGTACATCGAGTCCCTGCATGAGCGTCAGCACGGTGTTCGTGTACGAATCCGCCCAGCCGTCGATTGCCATGACAGGGACTTGAATGGCCGCATAGTCTTCACAGACCGAGCCATGTTTCCAGTACGCATCTCTCGTCTGATGCTCAAGCCAGAGCGCCGGCCACAGAGGCATTTCCTCCAGGCGTTTCAGAGTTTGCTCCCGCCATGAATCGCCGACGATGTGCGGATCGAGCGGGCGGCACATGTACGCGAGCATGATTGCGCCCCACCAGAAGTTGTCGTTCAAGAGACAACCGCCCTTGTAGTGAATGTCTTGATTGTATCGATCATCCGTAAACCCGACGGTGATGATCGCACGCAGTGCTTCGGGCCGTCTTGCGGCGACCTGCAGGGAGTTGAAACCGCCCCAGGATTTTCCCATCATGCCGACATTGCCGTCGCACCAATCCTGCCTGCTTATCCACTCGATCACTTCAAGCGCGTCATCCTGCTCCTGCTTGAGATATTCATCTCGCAGAAGACCTTCCGACTCCCCGGAACCCCTCATGTCGACGCGAACGACGACATATCCGTGTCCTGCAAAATATCCGTGCATGGGTTCGTCTCTGGTGCGTGTTCCGTCCGTTTTCCGGTACGGAATATATTCAAGGATCGCAGGGACAGGAGCGTCGGTCTCCGGGAACCAGAAACGCGCCGCAAGTCTTGTGTTGTCTTTGAGAGGAATCCAATCATGCTCTACTGTGCGAAACGTGAACGGAAAATCTTTTACGATTTTTTTTTGAGTCATGGTGCATTAGCCCCTTTCGTTTCCTTGTTTTTCAATGGAAGCAACGGTCAAAGCGTTCTTCTTGGGTGCATAGAAGTGAGACCATGCGAAGGTAAGCGCCATTCCGACGACTGCGACGACGATCATTCCGGTAAAATAGATGTGATAGCCCGTGGCATCCTTGTAGACATCAAGAGTTTTTCCGGCGATGTACGGGCAGAGAATTTCAGGAATATATCCCAGTGTCGAGACAAAACCGATTGCTACTCCGGCATGTTCGAGGGGAACGCCACCTTCGGTGAGAAGAGAGAAGTATATTCCAAAGTTAGAGTACATTGCAAGATAAAATATGGAGCACGCTATAATCAAAAAATAAATTTGATTCTGCGTTTGAGGTATGTTTATGATTGTAAAAGTGCTTGCGGCCATAACCAAAAAACCTAAAAACATGACTTGTGATTTTCCGAAGCGGTCAGCGACAAATCCTCCGAGGGGCGACGCCAGAGGCCTGCAGTATTGGGCGAGAACCGTGATGATCGCTGCGGTTACCGCGGAGATTCCAAGAGCGTTTGTCGCGTAGGGCGTGAAGTAGAAATACGACATGTTGAAGATGTACGTTGAAAACGTAATGGCCGCCACCATCCATACCGCGGGCATTTTTAGAATGTAGATGACATTTTTGATGCTGAAGCCGGGACGTTCTTCCGTCTTCGTCTCGATGTTTTTTAAGACAATGCAGAAAAGCAAGCCGCAAAGCACCGGGGCGATTGAATAAAAAACAATGATCCATTTCAGCCCGAGTGCGCCGGCGGCTTTTGCCTGGAAGATGCCGAATATCGCCGTGGCAATTGCCATGTGTGCCGCATTCACCACGCCACGTCCACCCTCGAAAAGCCCATATGCCCGGGATTGTTCACTCTCTGCGGCCATCATTCTGATGACTTTCATGAGTGCCGGCCAAAAGGTCAGCAGAGAGGTGATGCCCCATGCGCCATAAATTCCAACCAGCATCCAGTACGAGGGGAACAAAATATGAAGAAAACCGCCGAGGCCCGTGGCGACCAACGAAAATATCAACAGGATTTTTGCGGGGACGCGGTCGGCAAGAACGCCTCCGATGAGATACGAGAGCAAGCCGAGGAGACCGTAAGCACTGCCGAGCGTTCCCATTTGCGTGTTGTTGAGCCCATATGCGGCAAGGTATGCATCATAGTAATAATATCTAAAGTACGGAAGACCATAAATTATTGAACCGGCAAATGCCAAAAGGCATATCTTAAATATATTTTTCTTGAACAAAGATTCGACATTCGATGCGTTCACAATAAACACCTCCCGCGTTGTCGTGCGTGCGATGCACACTCGTCATTTTGTCTTGCATGTGATTTTGCGCATTGTCTTGTGTGCGATATCGTGTTTGATATTTCATGTTGTCTTAGATATAATTTTGCATGCGTGCTTGTGCGCTATTTTGCTCCTTGTGTGATGTTTGACCTGGCGTCACTCTTCGCTTTTTAAATGGTAGTATTGTTCGATGTATTTTTTTTGTTTTTTGAATGACCAGTGTTCGTCGCGCATCCAATGAATGGCGCTTTCCAGATCCCTTTCTTCGAGAGCGTCAATCAAGTGATCGTGTTGGTCGCAGCAAAGCTTGTCCCAGTCTTCCATCTGAATAATTTCCGTCGGGCTGTAATATAGTCTCGATGTAATATTATTCCAAAGAGAAGGCAAGTAGGTGTTTTCCGATAGATTGAGATAGGTGTTGTGAAATGTTTTGTTGAGTTTTAAGTGGTCTGAAAAATAGCCCCGTTTTGTGCTTTCAAAAATATGCTTATTTATTTGCCGCATTATTGTGCAATGGTCTCTGGTTATGTGCAGTATTGCCGTTTTTAGTGCGAGAGCCTCTATCGCTCCAATTGTTTCATAGTAGTTTTTTACATCTTTGAGTGTAAATTCTCGAATGAAAATCCCCTTTCGTGGAAGTATGGTCACCATCCCTTCGCCTTCCAGTTGCAAGAGTGCGTCGCGCAACGGTGTAATGCCGATGCCGAGTTCGGAGCTGGCCTTGCGCAGACTTATCGGAACCCCCGGCCGAATCGACATCTGAGCAATTTCTTTTCTCAGGTAGTCGCAAACCTGTTCTCTCAACGAGGGAGAATCCGCCTGAGGCTTGAGTGCCCGAAAATTCTTTTTGGTTGCAACCATCCACCACACTCCCTTTGTCCCGCTGTTTGTCGAGAACTGATATAACAGGTTGGCCGTATGTACACTACCACGAGTTTTCAAACTTGACAAGATTCCGTGTATTCTCGAGGTCTCACAGCGCAATAGCGGGTATTAAATTAATATAAAAAGTGTTATTTTTTATTTCCGTAATTTTTATATTTTTATTTTATTTTATTCATGAAGTAAAACATTCTTATCCGGAATAATTTTGTCGTTGTGTTAAGGTTTTCATGACACGCCGAGACGAAAACTGATCTATCAGTTTTGCGGCGTCGTACGGCGGAAAGTGATGCAGAGGGTCGGCTCGCCTTTGACGGGCACGTGATGGACACGCTTAGGAGCGGGTACAATACCTGTCGTAGGTGGTGGCCACCCTTTGCTCCGTTCGGGGGCTGGTCGCCCCGATGGCCGGAAAAAACTGTCGTTAAAATTTCAGGAACCTCTGAAATAAGGCTGCGTCAGCCCCGCAGGGCGCCTCGCAGAGCCTGATGCGACCCGAATCAAGGGAAAGCGAAAGGTTTTTATTCAGAGCTTCCTTTATCATGGACGACAGGTGGCTGGAGAATCCCCTCGAAGGAGCGTGGAGCAATGCAGACCAGCAGTCGCAACAGAGCCATTTCCTGGCCGTATCCCCGGCACGAGGATTTCGAGTCGGAACTTCGCGGTCGCGCCGCCGCCTTTTTCCGGGCCAGAGGATATCCGGTGCGGAAAAAATACCCTTTCATTCTGGCCGATTGGGAACAGTGGCCGTCCAACATCATTCTCGGAAACGTCGCCGCATACGTCCGCCGGGAGAAAGAACACCGGGCGGAACAAGGAATCGGTTTTCCTCTCCATCACTACCTGCATCACGGTCTGAGCAGCCAGGCCATGCTTTTCAACCTCGTCGGTCCGTTGGTCCTCGAAAACGACTTCGAGCCGATCCGAAGCGTGCTCGCGGCAAAAGGCACGGCATGGGGCGGCGATGTCGTTTCGGCGCGCTTTGAAATCGAGGACCGAACCGTGTTCAACGAAGCGTACGGCCAACCCACATCCGTCGACGTGGTCGTTTCCGACGGGGCATCTTCCGACCTGTTCGTCGAAGCCAAGTTTGTCGAGCGGGAGTTCGGCGGATGTTCGGTTTTCAAGCGAGGGGACTGCGACGGCAGAAATCCCTCGGAGCGTTTCTCGCTTTGTTACCTGCATCACATCGGCCGCACCTATTGGCCGCTGCTCCAGAGCCACGGCATCCTCACCCCGGCATGGTCGGCGAGCCCGGTCTGTCCCCTGTCCGTCTATTACCAGTTTTTCCGCGAAGTGCTCTTCGCCCTGCACCGGAACGGCCTGTTCGTCCTTCTGCACGACGAGCGAAACCCCACCTTCTGTTGCAGCGGCCCCGACGGGGACCGGGGCCTCTTTCCCTTTCTCGTGGCGATGCTTCCTCCGGAGATCCGATCCCGCGTCATCTCCATCAGCGTACAGGACGTGTTTCAGGCGGTCGTGACAGGCTCCGGGCGTGACGGCAGACACAAGGACTGGACCGGTGCATTCGCGGAGAAATACGGCATGCCCCTCCCGGGGACGACAAAAACCACGTGAAACCACGACCGGTCCACAAGCGTGGGGGAGCCCGCCGGCCCGGCAGAACGACGGTCTACAGACTGGTCAAGGCTCTCTTCGATGCCGGTGCCGACGCGGCTTCCGACGCCGGGTAAGCTCCACGCCTGGTGAGTCCGCCTGCCCCTCCCGACCGACCTCTCCCGCCTCGCGGCGGGGGTTCTGCGCCCCCCGGGCCTTGCGATTCCGGCGACCTCTTTGCGATCCGGGCGGTGCCTGAGACACCGGCGCATCTGCGACCTGTGCGACATCCATGACCTCCGCGCTCCCTGTAACTGTTCGGACCTCTGCGATCTCTGCGGTACCTGTGATCTCCACGACTTGTGCGATACCGACGATCTCAGGAGCACCTGCGACCTCCACGACCTCCACGACCTCCGCGGCACTTGCGATCCCTGCGCTTTTTCCGCGTCATCCCCGTGCGGGGGCGCACGGTTCCCGAAGCGTGGCCGTAGCCGCAGCAACCGGAATGTCCGAATGGGTTCGGACGGTTGACAACCTCCGGTAGGGCGGGTACAATTCCTTTGCGCTGCGGGTGGTTAGTTCAGAGGAAGAACGCTTCCTTGACGCGGAAGAGGTCATAGGTTCGAGTCCTATACCACCCACCATATGCCGAAAACGGCTCCTTCTCTTCACTTTTTGGTGCGGGGAAGGAGTCTTTGTTTTTTCTCCGTCTCGAGACATTCTCGGTTTGAGAGGAGAAAAAGAGGCATCTCCGTGGTCCGCCCCGGCGGGGTCCGCACGTCGCGGCGGGAGCGCCCGTGCTCTTGCCCGGTTCTTCCGCGCCGCGTGGTGCGCGCCGCCCTGTCCCGTTTCGTATGCCGTTTTTCCCTTTTTCGCGTTTTTCCCTTCGCCGGCTTCCCGGAACGGACTATAATGTGTGAGGAAAAGCACGAGGTCACCCTCCAACGGAGATGCTCTCGACAGCGGGCGATGGAGCCGCGCAGCGGAGTCGGTCCACAGGCTTTTCCGTTTTTTTCTGGCGCGTCCGGCGCGCCCGGAATGTCCCGTGCGTTCGGGCGGTACCGTGTGGCTGGTGTCGGGTTCGGGTGCGAAGTCAGGTTCGGTATGGTTTGCGTGTCTTCCGGCTATGGCTCGCTCTCCTTCGGTTTCCCCCTCGGGACGGAAGAAGACGGCGGGACGGAGGCGGTCGGCCGTCCGGCGAAAGAGGGACGGAAGGGGCGGCAGTGCGATGATCAGGGGAATCGGAGTGGACCTGTGCGGCGTGTCTCGCCTGCGCCGCTTCATGGAGAATCCGCGGTTTCTTGAGAAGGTCTTCTCGGAGGAGGAGATCCGCTATGCCATGGAGCGCAGCGACCCCGCGAAACACCTTGCCGCGGCCTTCGCGGCGAAAGAGTCCTTCGCCAAGGCCGGCGGATGGGGCCTTGCCGCGACGGGGCTCCGCAACGTGTCTCTCCGGCGGACCGAGACCGGCCCCGTGCTCCTGCTCGCCCCCCCTGCGCAGGACCTGCTCGCCCGCATTGGCGCCGCAAGGTGCTGGGTGAGCGTCAGCCACGACGGAGACTACGCGGTGGCCATGGTTGTGTTGGAAGAGTAAAAGGGGAGAAACCGCAACGACGTGCCCTTCCATTCTAGGATCGGGCGTCGTCGGTGTGTTCGAGGCGTTTTTCGCCTCGCGATTCGGCCTTGCGGCGTAGCCCCCTCCGGGGGATCGGTCTGATGCGACCTCGCGGAGGAACTCTGCGCAGCCGAGATCCGGTGTTGAACGGTAGTAGCGTGGGAGTTTTCGGCTCAGCCCCGCTTGGGGATGCCGCCAGGTTCTTTGCGAGAGAGGAGCGGATGTCCATGATACCGTTATTTCCCTCCCGGACCGTCCGGGAGGCGGATCTCCGGGCCTCGGAGGAGTACGGCGTCGCCGGAATGGTGCTCATGGAGAACGCCGGAGCCGGGGCGTACCGGTTTCTCCGGGAGCGCTTTCCCCGAGCGCGGCGCCTGGTGGTCCTCGCCGGGGCGGGAAACAACGGCGGAGACGGCTTCGTCCTCGCACGCCACGCCCTTCTGGAGGGCCTTTTCTGCCGGGTCTTCCTCGCCGCGGATCCCGACACCTACCGGGGAGACGCCCGGAGCAACCTCGATGCGCTCCGCCTGCTCGGGGGGGATCTCCGCTGCGCCGCGGCCTGTTCGGACGCGCATCTCCTGGAGGAACTGTCCCGGGCGGACGTGCTCGTGGACGCCCTTCTCGGAACGGGAAGCACCGGCGCGCCCCGGGGGCAGGCGGCCCGGCTCATCGCTCTCGCCGGGGCCAGTTCCGTCCCGGTCCTCGCCCTCGACCTGCCCAGCGGCATCGACGCCGACACGGGAGCGGCCCACGAGCCCCACATCTCCGCCGTGGCGACCGCCACCTTTCTCGTCCCCAAGCGGGGGCTCTTCATCTTTCCAGGAGCGGATGCCGCGGGGGAGGTGCGGGTGATTCCCATCGGCGTGCCTCTGGCGGCGGTGCTGCCCGGAGGCACCGACACGGCCCTCTTCGACGGAGAGGATGTGCGGCGACTCTTTCCCTTCCGCCGGAGGGACACCCACAAGGGACGGCAGGGGACGGTGCTCGTTCTGGGCGGCTCGGCGAATTATTCCGGCGCGCCCCTGCTCGCCGCTCTGGGAGCGCTGCGCTCCGGGGCGGGACTCGTCGTCCTCGTCGTCCCCGAGGCCATCGCGGACCGCTGCGCTGCGGCTCTTCCCGAGGCGGTGCTCGAACCGGTTCCGGGAACGCGACACGGCCCGGAGACCCTTTCGGTGCTGGAGAACTGGAAATCCCGGGCGGAGGTGCTCCTGGCCGGACCCGGGCTCGGAAGAGATCCCGAAGCCCTGGCCTGCGTGCGGAAGCTCTGGCGCACCTGGACCACCCCGGTGGTGTTCGACGCGGACGCCCTCTTCGCCCTGGCAGACCCCTCCGGGAGCATCTCGCCCCGGGCCGACGCCGTCGTGACCCCCCACGAAGGGGAGTGCGCCCGCCTTCTCGGCCTTCGGAGCACCGACGTGGCCGCCGCCCGCCTTGATGCGGTCCGCCGTCTCGGCGAGGCCCTGGGGTGCGCGGTGCTCAAGGGGCCGCACACGCTGGTCCATTCGCCGGGGATACCGAATGTCCCGGGCAGCCCCGGCGTTTCGGGCATGCCCGACCTGCCGGCGGCGTCCGAAAGGCCGGAGATGCCGACGCCCGGTGTGCCGCACGTGCCGCCGGTGCCTAACATCTCCGCCGTGGCGGGTGCGCGGAGAGCGGACACGCCCCAGGCGCCCGGTGCGCCGGGAACAACCCTCGTCATCGCCTCGGGCTCGCCCGGCCTCGCCGTTCCCGGCTCCGGAGACGTCCTTGGGGGCGTTCTCGCGGGGCTGCTCGCCCGGGGACTTGCGCCGAGAGACGCTGCGGGAGCGGCCTGCTGGCTCCACGGCGCCGCGGGGGAGCGCCTGGCGGCGACGCGGGGCGAGGAGGGACTTCTTGCCTCGGAGATCGCGGAGGCCCTTCCCGGGGTCATCGAGGAGGTGCGCCATGGAAAGACTGGAAAAAGAGCGACAGAAGAAGCGGAAGCACCGTGTCGATTGGGATGAGGAAGAACGCCTCACCGAGCGGAGCCGGATTCGGGGGCTCAAGTGGCATCTCGTGACCTTTTTTACGGTGCTCCTCTTTCTTCTTATGATAAAGATACAGCACCGCGACTGGTCTCTCGGGCCGTCGTTCCTCGTCCTCGGAGGACTCGCCGCGGGGACGCTCCTTATGATTCTGCTGGCCGGGAGGAAAAACAGAAAGTGACGCGAAACATCATGACCCAAGGTGCGCAACTCTCCCAAGAGGACTGCCGCTCCGGGGGGGATGCCTCGTCCCGCCCCGGAGGCGCCTCCTCCGTCGAGTCCTTCTTTTTTCTCGCCGCATCGCCCGAGGAGACGGCGCGTCTCGCCCGGGCCTGCGCCGCCCGGAGCTTTCCGGGACTCGCCATCCTCCTTGAGGGCGACCTCGGTGCGGGGAAAACCCAGTTCGTACGCTTCTTCGCGGAGTACTTCGGCAGGCGCGGCGTGCGCAGTCCATCCTTCACCCTGGTGAACGAATACAAGGGGGATCCCCTCCTCGTGCACGCCGATCTCTACCGCATCTCCCTCGGCGATCCGGTGCTCCGCGACCTGGAGGAGGCGCTTCGAGCCGGTGCCGTTCTTCTGGTGGAATGGGCGGACCGCTGGACGGACAGCGCCGGAGAGGAGCAATGGCGCCTCGTCTTCGCCTTCGACGAGGGAGAAGAGGGGAGTGGTGAAGGGGGCGAATCCTTTCTCACGCGGCGGCGCATCCACTGCACGGCCCTGGGAGAGCGGGCCCGGCGGAGCCTCGGAGCGGTAAAAGAGGACATGGGCCTCTCCGGCACGAACACCGGAACCAACGCCGGAGCGGACCGCCCCGAGACGAGCGCTCCGGGCGCGCCCCTCCTCGGCACGAACGCCGGAAGGCGCACCGGAACGAACGGCCCCGAAAGAGGCGGCTCCCTCTCCGGAGCGAACCGCTCCGACACGAACGTCGCCGGAACGGACCGCTCCGACACGAACGTCCCGGGCGCGCCCCTCTTCGGCACGAACGCCGGAAGGCGCACCGGAACGAACGACCCGGGGCGAACAGAGCCCGGAAAAGGAGGCGAAACACCATGAGCCTGGTTCTGGGCATCGACTGCTGCACCAGGAGAACGAGCGTCGGCTGCTGCGACGACGGCGTCCCCCTGGGGGACATCGCCCTCGACCTGGGGCGGCGGCAGTCCGCGCTGCTGCCCTTTCTTGTGGAACAGCTCCTCCGGAACGTGGAGGCCACCCTCTCCGACGTGGATCTCATCGCCGTGACCATCGGCCCCGGAGCCTTCACGGGAGTGCGCGTGGGCGTCGCCTACGCATCGGCCCTCGCGGAGGGACTGGGCGTTCGGGTCGTTCCCGTGTCCACCCTGAAGGCCCTGGCCATGGCGTTTCCCGTGCCGGAGTTCCTTGTGGTGCCCTACCTGCGGGCCCGAAAGGGACAGTACTACCTCGCCGCCTACCGCTTCGCCGCCGTGCCTCCGGACCCCGCCGTTTCTCCGGGCGCACCGAACGTTCCGGCTCTTTCGGCGGCGTCGGTGCTGGAGCCCGCGGTCCTCGCCGAAGAGGAGATCCTCCGCTTCCTGGCCGGGCACTCCTGCCGGAAAATGCTCGTCGGCGCCGGAATGGAGCACCTCGCCGCCTCCCTGGGGCCGGAGGTCTCCCTGCTCCCCGCAACGGCTCTTCCGGGCAGTACCGTGGCCCTTCTCGGCGAGTTCTCCGGCGAGAAACCCCTTGCGCCGCAGGAGATCCGCCCGGACTATCTCCGGGGTGCCGACATCGGCTGAGGACATGCGGGGCATCTCCGGAGCCCGCTTCGGTCGGCCCTGTTTCTCTTTCCCAAGGGGTTTCCGGCAATGCGGATTGTCCGGAATATGCCGAGATCAAAAGAAGTTTCTCTTCTCCAAGGGGTTTCCGGCAAGGGGAACATCGGAAGAGCGGCATCGAGCAGCGATGTTCTCTTTTCGCAGGGATCTTTGAAAATCGTCGTTTCTTTCGCAAGGATTTCCGCCGCCCTCTCCGGGGCTCCGGAAGGGGTGTTCCGGAAAGCTTTTCGCAGTGCCGTAGGAGTTTCAAAGGGGCTCTCCGATGCGGCGGGGACGCGCTTCCGGTCGCGCCGGGAACGTTTCCCTGTCCCGCCGGAATTTTTCGGGATGTCCGCAGATTTCTCGCAGCGCTTTTCCCGACACCGCGGAATGTCTCCGCTGCCTCGCGGTTTCGGCGGCATTGGCGCGACATCTCCGCCGCTTTTCGGGGCCTTTTCCGCCGTTCCGGGAGAATCTTCCCCGCCGCTGCCGCTCCGGAGAAACATTTTTCGCCGTCCCGTGAGATTCTTTTGCGCTCCAGCACCGCATTGTCGTGCGGATTTTCGTCAATTTCCCACAGTACCTTTCCGAGTTCGCGGGAATTTGCGCGGTTTTCAAGGAAACGTCTCCGGTTGTGCTCCGACTCCCCTCCGGTTTCGGTGCGTTGCCGCGGAGGATTTTCGCGAATTTTCCCCGCTTTTGCGAGCATACCTGCGAAACATCCCGCTTCCGCGGCGATTTCCGGGGCATCCTCCCCGAGAGCACCGAAAAGGGGGGAAAGGAAGCAAAAGGGATCTGGCACATCTCTGATATATACGGTATACTTTACGCTGTACATCAGATTGAATTCGACAGTGGATGTCTCTATGGATTCGGGAAAAGTTTTTTCTGACTGTTCTGAATTCGGTCCCATGTCGAGGAGGTGACCGGAGAGTTTCGAGAATGCGGTCATTGTGGGGGAGTGTCATCTACTTTTTGGTTGGGGAGGGGTGGCAATGGCAATGCGACTCATCCAGGAACATCCCATACTCGATTTCGAGCACGGGAAGAAGAAGAAAGTGCGTTTCACCTTCGACGGCACCGAGATGGAAGGCTTCGAAGGGGAACCCATCGCCATGGCGCTGCACGCCG